>OGEP01000448.1_pt1 | contig 62072 bp, 47 predicted proteins | sample 1570721 | NCBI WGS metagenome assembly OGEP01 (sample SAMEA2582131, study PRJEB24529) | metagenome | biome: Human gut stool | place: China | collected 2011 | reverse complement strand
TCGGCCTTTCCCTGCACGAAAAGTTTTGGGATTTCGAGAAAGGCAAGCCCAAACGGAATTGTCCCAACAAGGAGCAAATCGAACGGCTGATAGCCGCAAAAACGGCGGAATACAACGATTTGATTGTCGAAATGACCGCCCAGCAACGCGAATACACGGCGGAAACGCTCGTGTCCCATTTTCATAATCAAGTCCGTTGCGCTACGGTGGTCGAATTGTACGATAAACTGATTGACGACATGAAACGCGGCGGTAAACTCGGCAATGCAGGTGTTTACAAATACTCCCGTACATCGTTGCTGAAATTCACGGGGCAGCGGTTGCAAATTCCGTTCAGCGACATTGACGCTGTATGGTTGCGCCGTTACGAGAATTGGTTACGGACGAGCGGTTGCGGAGATACGACCATCAGCCAACTCTTTCGCACGTTGCGTAGCGTGTTCAACAAGGCGGTAGAATTGCAGTTGGTGAAACGGGACTATTACCCGTTCGATACCTATAAAATCAGCAAATTCGATACGCGGACGAAGAAACGGGCCATCACGAAAGAGGACGTGCGCAAGGTTATTGCACTCGATTTGTCGCAAGGCTATCCATCCGAACGATTGGCACGGGATATTTTCGTGTTCAGCTATTTCGGAGCGGGGATTAACTTTGCGGACATCGCCCTACTAAAATATGGCAACATACGGGACGGACGGGTGCAATACGTTCGCAAGAAAACGGGCAAGCCGATTAATTTCCTGCTGACGGAAGAAATGCGGAATATCATTGCCAAATACCAGCGACAAGGGCAGACGGATGAAGATTACATTTTCCCGATACTCGACCGCCGTGTGCATAGAACGGAGCAGCAGAGATATGACCGAACGCACAAGGTGCTGACGAACACGAATCGCTGGTTGCGTAAAATCGGACAGCGGGTCGGCATCGAACATCTGACTACCTATGTCGCTCGGCATACGTTCGCTACGGTCTTGAAAAGGTCAGGTGTAAGCGTAGCCCTCATTTCCGAATCGCTCGGCCATTCCGACCTATCCACCACGCAAATCTACCTCGATAGCTTTGAGAATTCGCAGATAGATGCGGCAATGCAGCATTTATTGTAGAGAGGAGCAAGAACAAACTTTGTAAAAGGGTCTAAAAGATAAACCCTTTTACAATGTCTGTCCTCACTCTCTACTCAACCAGCATCAACAGTTCATAAAAGACAAGGACAGACTTGGACGAGGGGTCTATATTTAAGACCTTTTGGCAATGTCTGTCCTTTTTACTTATCGAGATTTATATACATTATCGAACTAATAGGACAAAATGTCCTGCATAATTGTTCTAATTACCTTCTGAAACAATGTTTTATCGGGTTTTTAGTACAAAAATACAGTACATTTAAGGGTATTCAGAACAAAATCACAATCGCAAATGCGGCAAAGGCCATCTGGGGTATGCTGTATGCGATTCTGTAAGGAGCTATGAATGAGGGCAATTTTTCATAGAAAGAACCTAAAATATCCCCCAAAAAGCGGCCGACAAACTTGTAAATAGTAAGGATTTTTCGTATATTTGTAATAGCAAATCCGAGATGGGAAATTCTTTTTGCTTCCATAGAAAATAAGTTTACGGGCAGATAAGGACAGTAGATAATGCTGTCCTTGTCTTTGCTTCATATTTCCACATTTTTTGAGTGTGAAATGAAGATTTCCTTTAATACGATCAATCCAGAATCAAAAATTATGGAAGATACGGATTGAGGATAGAGTAGGTTTCTGAATGACGGGATAGAGTGTTGCTCAAAACTGTCCTGTGTAAACTGCTCAAAAGTGTCCTATATATACATTACCTACTTATACATAACCTATTAAAGTCTTTCAGACCATGTACTACCACATCAAAGACCGCAAGTGATTCGATAATCGCAAGCAGGCCAAAGAGCATTACGGTATTGCCTGTTTTCGGAAACTATTGCATTTAAAAGAAATCATATTTACTAATAACACAAATTCCATTGCTAACGATGAATTATACCGTAATCCCCAAATCAATCGTGACCTTTCAGACGGGCAACAGTAAACCCGTCGATGTTTATGTGTGAGCGACCATTAAATGTTGCTCCAATCACAAGACCAATATTTCTCATGTAACAGAAGAAAAGCTATCCTTACTGACGGGATTGGATGAACGAACAATCCGCCGTGTTATCAAACGGCTGAAAGATGCAGGTTATCTGACCGTGCAGACTATCGTTAAAGAAGATGCAGACAGAGGTTTTATAAAGCGCAATTCCTACTATATAAAGTCAGCGAACAAAGATTATTTCTTTTTGGATAACAGTTTCTTCAAAAAGAACTATCCCGCCAAGATTGCAGGGTTTCTACTCTTGTTAAAGGCAATCTGCCTTAATAATACCGATACTGTCCAATGAAGCAACAGCCAAATTGCAAAGGCTGTCGGATTATCGAGAAATACAACTACTGCATTATTAAATGAATGTAGGCAATTAGGGCTTATTAAAGCCATAGAGAAAGGCTATGAACTGACGGCAGGTTGTTTTATCAATTCAGCAGTCAGAAAGACCGCCGCAGGGATTTATCAGGAGGTATGCGATTTCTGTAAGGCGAAAGGTGTTGCTATTCCTAATTGGGATAAACGGGCAATGTCGGTATTGCTTACCAAGTACAACGCGGTCGGGATATCTGCATCGGAACCGATAACGATTACATACCAACTGAACAAACGATGCGAAACCTTACCCGAAAAGGTTTCGTTACCTTACTTTATAAAAGTTCTCGATATGCAGAAACAATATCGGAAGATTATAGAGCGAGAACAACAAACAGAAACAGATTTTGACGGTTTTGCATTTTAGATATACGGCCCCCGTGCTTACGCACGAGGGCTTTTTCATCTAATAAGAGAGGGTGACATATTTCGGGAATTTCTTATTTATATACCCCTTGAAAATTGTGTCACTCCAATTTTTCTCTTTATATATACGCGCCGTAGGCGCTCTTGATGGAATATTTACATTCTTTTAATTAACTTTGTAAAAACGTCTATCCTATGAATCGAATTATACTGATTGGAAACGGCTTTGATTTAGCACATGATCTACCAACAGGTTATGTGGATTTTATAAATCATTACTGGAAAGATTTTGGTTATCATGCACTGAACGGATATACACGATGGCAATTAGAACAATACGGCACAGCCAACATTAAACCTTTTGCCGATAATTTTGCAAATCTTCAGATAATAGATAGAAAAAGTACGAATATAAAGAAGCTACCTGTTTGCGACAATGGCCAAAATGAATATAACGGGCTATGTAAGTTTATTAATGATTACAACCAAGCCGAAAGATTCACAGATACCATTAAATTGAAATTTAATAATTTGCTCTTTGCGCATATATCTACACAATGTTCATTAGAGAACTGGGTAGACATTGAGAATGAATATTACCAACTATTGAGTAAAACATATTATGGCAAACAATCTGAATATGAAACCGCGGAAGATTTGAATGCCGATTTAAATGTCATTAAAGAAAAATTAAGCGAGTATTTAGGCAAAATTCAAGATGAAAAAATCACGGATGAACTGTATAATGATAGAATAAAGAAGATAATATTTGAGTTGGTTAATCTTCAAGATATATCTATGGGTGGGCAAGACTTATTTTGGAAAGATTTTTCAACCCAAATATCTCAATTGGCAGGTGGAATGTGTGCTGCAGAAATAGAAGATGAGATGGCGGAACACCCTGAATATGAAATCATGAATACTCCAGAACAGGCTTTTCGTGCAGTGATGAAAGATAAGTTAAGTAAAGGCCAGCTAACAGATTTTCTTCTTCCGAACCGAACACTTCTACTTAATTTTAATTATACAAATACAGCCGAGAAACTATATGCAAAATCGGATGATATAAACTGTGAGTTGATACATATTCATGGAGAGTTAAACAACCCTGACAATCCTATCATTTTCGGGTATGGAGATGAAATGAATGAAGATTATAAAAAGATAGTCGATTTGAATAACAATGGGTATTTGGAAAATATTAAATCTATTCGCTATCTCGAAACAGATAACTATCGCAAGCTTCTGTCTTTTATAGCTTCTGCTCCTTTTCAAATATATATAATGGGACATTCATGCGGTAATTCCGATCGTACTTTGTTAAACACTCTTTTTGAACATAAAAATTGTGTATCAATAAAGCCATATTATTATCAAAAGGAGGACGGAACAGATAATTATATTGATATTATACAGAATATTTCTCGTGATTTTAAGGATATGACACTGATGCGGGATAGAGTTGTAAATAAAAAATATTGTACACCATTAATACCACGATAAAACAGCTTAATAGTTCTAACTCCAACAGATTATCTGTTGGAGTTTTTTGTTTATATACTGTCCACGAACAGATACATGAATCAAAGCCCCCTCCCCCTTGTCGAATGTAAAACCTTTCAGATATGAAAACACTTGACAGGAGAGCCGCGGAGATTTTCCGCAGCATGTTAGCTTTACAAACAACCAAAATCGACAATTCGGACGGTACTTATATGCCCGTCCACATTGAACTAATCGGCCGTATCGACAAGTACGACTTTTTTTCGCTGGCTCATTACGGACAGCAAAACGGCGATGCCATGCGAGACCCCGAAATGCTCTTTGCCCTGCACAATGAAACTCGGCAATTCATTCCCTATTACTATCGCAACGACTATTGCGGTATCGAGGAAAACAGCGTCAGATGGTCGGAAGATGGAATAGCGTTGAATCCTCGCTTACAGGCCAGCCACACAACATTCGCTAATCAATGGCTTCGTAACATAGCCGCACAACAGGGAATCCAATGACAGCACAGCGATTGGTGGAGAACTGCGTACTGACGAATCAAACCGCAGTCGTGGATGAAATGCTCGACAAGAACCTGCTACCCGAAGAATATATCTATCCGTTCTTAGGTGATGTCATGGAATGGTGGCTTATCGACAGTTGGCTGGCCGAACGTCTGAAACGGGAGGGAGAGGTTATTATCAACGAATACGGGTGCTGTTGGTGGGGACGATTAGCCAGCGGACAGTCTATCTGTATGGACAGCGTGATTAGAAAGATTGCAGGAGAGTAAAACTACAACCGTATTTCTATTTATTGGAACGCATAAATTACAGAAATTAGGGGTATTGTAATCTCGACAAGATTTTACTACCCCTAATTTTCGTTTTCATGCTGGCATATTCTCGATAATTGAGGGTTGGAATGATTTGCAACTCCCAATTAAGGAGAATATGTCGGCATGTTCTTTATAATGGAATACCCCAATCAATGAAGAACTTTTTAGAACATCAATCTTGATTTTCTGAAAGTTTAACGCGTACTTTGTAACTACAATACCCCGTTTGAGTGTTGCGTATTGAGAAACATTTTTTAACTTTGTAGCATCGTCCTAATGGGCGGTAACATATTAGTTTAGTGAAAGTGTTTCGCTAATCCTTGATACGAAATCTGGAAAATTTCAAATGCGCAAGGAGAACGCAACGCTCATCACCGTACATAGCTATATATCTCTTGATATATTCTATTCGGTGTGGGGTATTGTTTATTTGCGCATAGGTATTCCAGAACCTCGTATCAGATAAACGAACAACTCCACACTTTCTTTTTGTACATAACCCACCGCAACAGGAGTTGATACGGTACATTGGTAATTATTATGTCCCGATTTGAGCAGGTAGCCCAAGAGGTTGCCAAAGATTCCTATTTGAAAGAATGGTTCGAGAAAATTATGCTAATTATCGACGATTATCCTTCTGCTGAACTTACAGAAGACAAAATTATTGAAACGGTCGCAAATAGCATGATTGCCCGTAGCGGGGATGATGTTCCCAAAGATAATGACCGTATTTTCTTTACAAAAATCCTATGGGTTATCCTTGAACGGACGATAGGAAATCATGAATTTCTGCCCAATGCCGAGAACGTGTTGCAAAAGAAACTCCATGCAAAGCAGGTAGCCTTACTTATTAAAAAAGTTCAAAATTGATTTATTAACCTAAATACATTTGTTATGAAAAAACTATTGACCTTTGCCGCATTACTTGCGGTGGTTGCGCTCACATCGTGCAAATACGATGATGATGACATTTGGAACAGCGTTCACGGATTGGAAAACCGTGTCGCAAAATTAGAGGAACTCTGCAAGCAGATGAACACCAACATTTCATCGTTGCAGACTATTGTAACAGCATTACAAAACAACGACTATATTACAAATGTTACTCCGATAATGAAAGAAGGAGAAATAGTTGGTTACACGATCTCGTTTGCAAAAAGCAATGCAATCACGATTTATAATGGCGAAGACGGTAAAGATGGGATAGATGGTTCCGACGGTAAAGATGGAGAGGATGGGAAAAATGGCATCACACCTACCATCGGTGTCAAACAAGATGCGGATGGCGTTTATTATTGGACACTCAATGGCGACTGGCTAACCGACGAAAACGGTGATAAGATTAAGGCCGAAGGGACAGACGGCAAAGATGGCGCAGACGGGTCTGATGGCAATAATGGCTCAGATGGAGCAAATGGCCAAAATGGTATTACACCCCAATTTAAAATTGAGAATAATTATTGGTATATCTCTTATGATAATGAAAAGTCGTGGATACAATTAGGTAGAGCTACAGGAGAAAACGGTAAAGATGGTATGGATGGAACTGATGGTAAAGATGGTGATAACATCTTCAAAACAGTAACACAAGATGACACAAACGTTTATTTTACACTAAATGATAATACAATAATTACTATTCCTAAAGCCACAAAATACGACGTGTCATTTGATATAGATTGTAAATCTGAAGAATTATTTGAATACGGAGAAACTCGCATATTCACAGTTATTACAAATAATGTGTATGATACCTCAATCTCCACACCCATTGGCTGGAAAGCCTCATTAGAAGATAGCAATTTAATAGTAACAGCCCTATCTTACAACAATTCAGGTGATACCAAAGGTGTTATTTCTATTATCATTGTCGATAACAACGGTAAAACCATTATCCGAAAAATGGTTGTCAAAATTGCATCCAATTTTGTAACGATTCCTGATGCGAATTTCCAAGAGTACTGTTTAACTAATTTTGATTCAAACAAGGATGGTGTTTTATCTAAATCCGAAGCACAAGAGGTTGTATCTATAAATTGTGAAGATTTGAATATTCAATCTTTGGATGGGATAGCATGTTTTACAAATCTTACGACTTTAACCTGTCGCAATAATAGAATTGAAAAATTAGACCTTTCAGGTTGCGTAAATCTAGAAGAATTGATATGTTTTGGGAATAAATTAAATTCATTAGAAATCACAAACTGTACAAAACTGACATATATATCGTGCTCTGATAATCTTTTAGTCAATCTTAATTTAGAGAACTGTTCGTCTTTAAAACAAGTTCATTGCTCAAAGAATAACATCTCCAATATTATTATCTCGCAAAATCTCTCATTTTCCCCATCGTCAAATAACTTTGTTCAGATAGATAAGGATATAGAATCTATTGTATATCAGGATGGGGAAAAGGCAACCTACTCGATTGGAGATTATAACAACGGGATTGTTTTTTCGATAAACGGAAATGGAGAGACAGGCAAAACAATGTATATAGATAGGACATCAACAGTTCCTCGTTCTTTTATTTGGGCGGAAAATCTTGGAACCACCCAAGTAGGAACGACTGACTTAGATGATGGAATGATTAATATGCAAATAATACGAGCAATAGAGGGATGGAAAGATATATTCCCTGCTTTTGCTTTTTGTGCGAAACAAGGAGATAACTGGTATTTACCTGCTAAAAACGAGTTAACCTTATTATACAATAATAAGGATATTATTAACGAATCATTAAAAGTATTAAAACGAGGAAAAATATTTGAAGGTAGCAAATATGATGACCCTGCATATTGGAGTAGCACAGAATCAAGTAGCTCTGTCTATGCTTATCAACTGAATGGCTCCTATATATTGAACGCAATTAGCAAAACATCATCTGCAAATACTTTAGCCATTTCCAAATTTTAACTACCCAAGGACGGACTTGTGCCAAAGGGTTAATCTTTAGACCCTCTGCACAAGTTTGTCCTTTCTTTTTTACTTGCATAAGTCATAAATTTTTCGTATATTTATATCATAATCAGAGATTTAATAACAATATAAATTTTAGCTAAAATGAACAAAACACCAAAAACAGAATGAAAAATCGGCAAGCAGAAACAGGATGATTTGCAAATATCCTACATTGCCAAATCCGTAGCCTATAATGATTATGACGGAGTTTGCCTATTTGTCGGGAGAAAAGAAGATGAAACTGTCCCGTTTACCTTTTACTATTTCTTTGCATTGGACATCGACCAGCAGCAACCCGTAAAAATGACATTCCAAAGACGAGGGAAGCCGATAGTTTCAATGTCTTGTCCGTTAGAAGATATACATGGAGATATAACGCTAATCATGCCTAACGTTATTGAGTTTTCAAATGCCGCAGAGAGCCTAAACCTGTTTGCCGTTCACAACAAGAGTGACGCCGTTAGCTTTACATATACGGCAACAGACGGAACGCAAAAAGATTTCAAATTCCCGTTAGCGGGGTTCAATGAAAAGTATTTAGAACAGTTTATATAATCAATAGATGAAATCTTCTAAAAACGATAATATAGTTTCAAAACTCTGCTTTGGAAATAACTCTTTAAAGTGCGGTGAGTACGAAAGAGTATCCATTTGCATCCATTTTATTTCAAATTGCTGAGTAACAGGATTCGGATTGACTTTTGTTGATTTACATTGTAGAGGTTGATAATAATTATCCCATTCACAGATTATTGTATCGTCATTACAATTAGAGAACCTAAACTTACATTTTGAAGAATCTGAATCTATATTTAGCTGTGGGTAAATCAACCAACATTGACCAATAAATTGACATAATTGATAGTAAAACAGATCTGTTTGGGAATCTAAAAACTCGTTAATGGATATTCCAAAGTTCTTTAATATACATAATAAGTGGGTAACTTGATTGTAGGTAGAGATATAATAATTATAGCCATTGTATCCATTTTGCCAGCTATACGGTGGAATATCCTCTTTTCTGATATTGTAATCGGATTGGATTAAGAAGTTGGTAATGTGTCGAATGTTGGTAATTATATTTTCACAATTCTCATATTTCCGCATAATAAGGTCTGCCAACCGCTCGCAAATAGCAGGAAAAGTATCTTTACTAAAAGGTATTTTCTGTAAAACCCATTCTTCAATCACATCATTCAATGAATATTCATAGGGCGTGGAAGACGAGAATTTATGGATATAACCCGTAAAATCGGTTCTCTCTCCGTAAAGATGATGAAAGATATTTCTAATATTTTGAAAATGACAAACCAGCAATATTTTATCGAAATTGTATTTATTTAAAGGGTTGCCATATGCAAGTTTTTGTTCTGAATAATCTTGCATATCCCAATGTGCAGAAAATACATTGAGGATACGGAATATATGTGCAGGATCAATTCTATCCATATCTTCAATAACAAGGATGACCTGCTTACCACTATTTTCTTTAATATCTGTGATTAGTTGATAAATAATCCGTGATATGGGATCAAATTCATATATCCCTCCTTTTTGGCTTGCAAATTCATCCAAATATGATTCGATACTATCGGACTGGGAAGAATTGGCTTTCGTTGAAAAGTCTTTGAATTTTGCAATGTTGTCCCGAAATACTTTTATAGCATCTTGGGGGATATTTGCCAAAGAAGATGCAATTAAAGAAACAATATCCGATACGAGGTCTTTCCCATTTTGATTGAAGAATCCCCATAATCTCAATGAAAAGCCGTATTTTTCATCCGAGAAATCAATCTCAGATGTCATCAAGATTTGCAACAATATATCTCGCTTAATATACTCAAAAATATCTTTATTTTCAGCGACCTGATAATTGACAGGATATATTGTCAGGAATAAATACTTATCGGATAATTGCTTCTTAACTTCATTCAGAAAGAAACTCTTTCCGTCTCCAAATCGGGCGGATAAAATACCACGGCAATTATTATTAAGATAGTCAGAGAAAGTCGTGATTTCAGAATCAATCGGAATAATGTCACTCATAATGCTTGGATTATTACGCATATCAAAAATACATTTTTTAATATAGAAATCAAAGCTACTGAAAATTGATAAAAACGGGAAAGCGGCGGAAGGGGAAAATTTTGCGCCGATTTTCTGTTAATAGAGCAAGGACAGACTTTGCGAAAGGGGTATATTTATAGTCCCCTTTGCAAAGTTTGTCCTCGCTTATCCAAATGTAAGATTATCAACTAATTCACTATTGTTTAACCAGCATTGAGTTTATGTAAATGTGTCAACCAATGTGTCAACCGAACGAACAGCCAGCGAAAAAAGATTCCCTAAAAAGAATTGAAGACTTGCAGGAATGATTTATTTATCATACATTTGCACTCGCAATTCAGCGAAACGGGAGCTTAGCTCAGCTGGTTCAGAGCGTCTGCCTTACAAGCAGAGGGTCGGGGGTTCGAATCCCTCAGCTCCCACGACAGAAACCATCCAAAACAGGATGGTTTTTTATGCCGGGAGCATAGCTCAGTTGGTTTAGAGCGCCTGCTCGACAAGCAGGAGGTCAGCGGTTCAAATCCGCTTGTTCCCACAAGCAGAAAAGCCTTTCGGATTCGTTCCGGAAGGCTTTTCTGTCGACATTGCGGCGATGCCGCTCAATAAAAAGACGGATACCTGCGTATCCGTCTTTTATTATGAAACAGGCTGTGCTATTTGCCGGTCGCCTGTTCGCGGCTGTTGCCGGGGTAGACTCTCACCAGAACGACGCCGTGAGGCGCAACGGCGGTTTCGAACTTGTCGGTGCACTCCGTGAGGTCCTTCTGCCGCCACAGGTCGCGCACGGTCTGCCTGCCGCGCAGACCCAGCATGCGGAGCGTGAAGTTCATCTTCACGGTCTGCCAGCCCCGGTTGAAAAGCCCGACGGCCATCGAGCCGTCTTCGAGGTGCTTGGCGTAGATCACCTGGTCGCCCTGCTGCCAGACGGGAACGGCCTGCAGGCCCAGCGGGTCCTGGTTGACGTCGATCACTTCGTCGTTGGTCAGCAGGCTCCGTGTGAAGTCGTCCATCTGCGCCATGTCGCAGCCGATCAGCAGCGGCGCGGCCAGCAGCGACCAGAGGCTGATGTGCGTATACTGCTCGTCGGCTGTGAGCTGCGTGTAGTGGAGTTTCGGGCCCCAGCCCACCATGCCTATGACCAGCATGTCGGGGTCGGCCCAGTGACCCGGGCGGTTGAAGGGCAGCCAGCGGTCCTGGCTGAACCCGATGCTGCTGATGCTCTCCCACGTGTCGCGGATGTCGCCCGTCGTGCGCCAGCAGTTGGAGTACCGCATCCACTGCGGGGCGTCGCCGTAGGGTGCGCTGTTCGAGAGGCTGTAAACGACGTCGCGGTCGAGCGTCCGAAGGGCGTCGTGCATCTCCTTGACGTGGTAATAGTCGAGCGGATTCCAGTCGTACTTGAGGTAGTCGATACCCCATTCGCCCCATTGCTTCACGTCGGCCTCCACGAAGGAGTAAGGGCCGAGGTGCCAGACTTCGGTCCGGTCCTTCCAGTAGTTGCCGCCCTCTTTCTGATAACGGTAATGCTCGTTGTGCCGGCCTTTTTTGATCCACTCGTTGACGCCGTCGGGGTTGTCCGAGTAGCTGCCGATATGCGCCGCATAGGTCCCGATCCACGGCGTGGAGTAGATGCCCACCCGCAGGCCCATGTCGTGAATCTCGCGTACAAGGCCCTTCATGTCGGGGAATTTCGTGTTCGGCTGGATCGCGTTGTGTTTGCCGCCGCGTTTGCCCTGCCATCCGTCGTCGATGTTGATGTAGGACCAGCCGTGGTCGGCGAGTCCGCTTTCGACCATCGCGCGCGCCGACGAGAGCACCTGCTCCTGCGTGACGTCGCGCGCCCAGCAGTTCCAGCTGTTCCAGCCCATCGGCGGAGTGAGCGCGATTTCGTCGCCCACGACGATCTTCAGGTTGCGCTCGCAGCTGCCCGGCGCATTTGCGGCTTTCAGGTGCACGGTATATTCGCCCGGAGCGGTTACGCGTCCCGTGATCCGTCCGGTTTCGGGGTCGAGTTTCAGCCCTTGGGGAAGCCCCTCGGCCGAGAAAGTCATCGGACGGACGCCCGTCGCGGCGATCGTGTAGAGGAATTCCGAACCCGGGCGGACGCCGAAGACGCGGGCGCCGTTGATGCGCGGGGTGTCGGCGGGTTTCGGGGTCAGGATGTATTTCGACATGTCGGGCGCGCTTTGCGCCGCAGCCTGCCCGGCCGCCGCCCCGCCGCAGAGTGCGGTCAGGGCGAGGGTCGTCAGGTAAAGCAGAATCGGTTTTTTCATCGGTCCGGGAATCTTGGATTTCGGGTTCATTTCGTCTTTTCCGCCAGTACCGGAACGAATTCCGACACGGAGTACAGTTTGTTGCGGTTGCTGGCATTTACGGCCAGTCGTACGTAGCGGCCCGAAACGGTCCACTGCTCGACGGCGTAGGTTCCGGTCGTCGACGTGTTGGTCTTGTCGCCGAAGTCGAAGTCCTGGGCTTTCGTCCAGTTCTTGCCGTCGTCCGAAAGCTCGATGTAGCCGGCGCGGAGGTCGGTCACGTAGGAGTCGCTGCGGCGGACGAGCGTCATGCCGCACCAGTAGTACGTCTTGCCCATATCCCATACGGTCGATGCTTCGTTGGGGTTGATGTCGCCCTCTCCGGTGTTGTTGTAGCGGCTCTCCCAGCGGGTGACCAGATCGCCGTCGATCATCAGCTCGGGGCCGCGGCCGGTGTAGTAGGAGCTGCACGAAACGAGATTCCACTTGCTGCGGCTGTCGTAGATCGGGAGCAGCGAGATGTGGTAAAGCACCGTGTTCTTCTCGCCGATCTTGAATTTCGAATTGCTCTTGAGCCTTACGGCCAGCGTGTAGTAACGGTCTGCCGTCAGATTCGATTTGTCGATGTCGATGGTCGAAACCGCTTTGTTCGAGCCGGCTTTCAGGTCGGCTCCCGTGAAGGTGTAGGCGCTTTCGGGCAGCGGGATGTATTGCGTGCCGTGCTCGGCGTTATAGGCCGCGAGCACTGCATCGCCGTGTTCGTATTCCATCTCGGAATCCCACTTGTTGTTGAACTCGGTGTAGGCTGTGAATTCGAGCGTATTGGCGTCGGTGGCGCTCAAGTCGCTTTCCACGACACCGGCGTTCTCGGCCAGCACCTCGGTCTCCTGCATCCGGGGATTGATCAGGATGGTGTTCAGCTTCTCGTTGACCTCGGTTCCCGTGGCCGTGAGCCGCAGCGGAAGGACGTAGTCGTTCATGTAGGGCAGCGCCATGATCCCCTTGCAGTCGAGGCGGACGGTGAGGGTGGCGCGGCGGCCTTCGGCCGTGATCGAACCGGTGTCCTTGACGATCTGGTAGTACTCCTCGCCGAGCAGCGTGTAGGAGGAGCCGTTCGCGGCGTTGAAAGCCTCGACGGCATCGGGATCGGGTACGACCTTCACCTCCGACGGCTGTCCGAAGTAGCCGCTGCTGTAAGCGTAAATGTCGAAGTCGATCGTCTCCTCCACGTCGTAATAGATTGCGTTCTGCACGCCGTTGTTGACGATGTAGACGCGCGGGTCGGTCAGGTTGTCGTTGCGGTGGTCTTTTTCGCAGGCGGTCAGCAGCAGCACGCCTGCGAAGGGTATCAATATGTTTTTCAGTTTCATAATTATCCGGATTAGTGGGGTTTACCAGCCGTAGTTCTGCGTGCATTTCACACGGTCGAGTTCTTCCTGGGAAATCGGGAAGAGGTAGCAGCGCTTGGTGAAGGCGCGGTTGCCGTCGCGGCCGCCGTCGTATTTGCAGATGACGCGCTGCCAGAATTCGCCGTTCGCCTTGTGGTCCTTGGCGGCGATGTTCATGCCGTAGACCGGCATGTTGTTGTCCGTCTCGGCCGTCATCCAGGTCCGCGTGTCGAAATAGCGCAGGTTTTCGAAGCACAGCTCGACCTGGCGTTCGCGGCGGATCAGTTCGCGCATCCTGGTCTGGTCGCCGACGGCGTCGGGATAGACCTCCTCGATGTCGGGAACGCCGGCGCGTTTGCGGATCATGTTCAGGTAGAGCGTGATGTCCGCATTCGACGGATCGTACTCGTTGAGCGCCTCGACGTAGTTGAGCAGAATCTCCGCATAGCGGAATACGGGGAAATCCAGGTAGCCCCAGTTGCCGGTGGAGGTGTCGATCGACGGGTTGGTGAACTTATGCGCCAGGTAACCCGTCGGCGGATAGTTGTGCGATTTGCCCGGACCCGAGTTGCCGTTGAAATAGAACTGGACATTGGCTGTTTTCTTGTTGGCGCCGTGCCAGGTCATGCCGCTCCAGAACACGTTGACGTAGAAGCGCGGTTCGCGGTTCTGGTACATTTTGAACGTCTCCAGTTCGTCGCCGTAGATCGGGTGTTTGAACTTCGAGAATCCGCTTTCGCTGTAACCTGCGTCGGGGTCGATGATCGGCCGCGTCTGGTCGCCGTCGGTGTAGCCCGTGATGGGGTAGCGGCCGTTGGCCATGGCGAACGCGTCGACCTGTTTCTGGGTTACGCCGTAGCCGCCGTAGGCCGTTCCGCCGACACTCGGGGGCGTGGTGACCACGCGCCACTGGTAGCCGCTGGCGATGCGCGTGTAGATCTTCTCCGTAGCGCCGCCGGTCCCGGAACCTACCGACGTGAAGAGCGTGTTGAAGCTGGCGTAGGGGTCCGTGCCGTCGGCGCCGACCAGCGAGTAGAGGTTCAGGTTCATAACGTCTTTGGCGGCCTGGGCTGCCAGCTCCCATTTCTTTTCGTCGTACTGGGTCGGGAACAGGTGGTCACCGTTTTTGTTGACGATACCCTTGTAGAGTTCGTTGCCGTTGAAGAGCTTGCGGGCCGAGTAGAGCAGCAGGCGGGCGCGTGCTGCCAGGGCGGCGCCTTTCGTGGCACGGCCGTAGTAGATGTCGGGCCAGCTGTCGGGCAGCCCCTTGGCGGCTTCCCAAAGCTCGTTCGCGACGTAGTTGACGCACTCGTCCCAGGTGTTGCGCTCGCGCTGGTCGAGTCCGCTCTGCGTGAAGTCCACCGGATCGTCGCCGATGAGGAAGACGGGACCGTAGACGGGCAGCATCATGGCGTAGAAATGCGCGCGCAGGAAGCGGGCCTCGTTGTAGTAGTAGCCCTTGTCGACATCGTTCAGTTCCTCCGGAGGGCACTTGTGGACGTTCTGCATGAAGTAGTTGGCTTCGCGGATGCCCTTATAGGGCGTGTTGTAGGTGTCGTCGCGGTAGATGGGCAGCGATGGGTTCCACGAGTTGTAGTTGATCTGGGTGTAGGACCGGTCCAGATAGGAGAACGAGGTCTCGTCCGAGCAGGCCTCCCAGGGGATGTCGTTGTAGCTCGACACGCAGGCGGGAGCTTCGTAATCCGGCTGGTAGGAGTAGATGTTGGTCAGGTATTGGAGCGTGGTCTTCTGTTTTTTGAAGATGTTGTCCGAAGTCAGCGGCTCGTCGGGCTGGCGGTCGAGGTATGAGTCGCAGGAAGCGAGCATGGCTCCGGCTGTCAGGAACAGGGCGAATGTTTTAATCGTGTTTTTCATGGTTGTTGCCGGTTAGGGGTTAGAAACCGATCGTGAGACCGAGGTTGATGATCCGGTTGTTCGGGTAGTTGGTGGCTCCGGTTTGCAGGTCGGGGTCCCACAGCTTGAAGGGGCTGAAGGTGAATAGGTTCACCCCCGAGAGGTAGACGCGCAGGTTCTGCATGGCGATCTTGTTGGCGATGCGCTTGGGCAGCGTGTAGCCGAGTTCGAGGTTCTTCAGGCGCAGGTAACGTCCGTCGGCCATCCAGAAGGTCGACAACTGGTTGTTGTTGTCGACGGCGCCGGTCGTCATGCGCGGGTATTTGGCGCCGGGGTTCTCCGGAGTCCAGGTGTTGCCGTAGAGGTCGGCGAATACGCTCGACTCCTTGAGGTTGCGGCCGACGAACGCCTGCGTCTGGTCGGTGAGGGTCGAGAAGCTGACATGCGCCACGCCCTGGAAGAATGCCGACAGGTCGAATGCCTTCCATTGCAGCGAGAAGCCGAATCCGTAAACGATCTCGGGGATGTCCGAGTAGCCGATGGGCTTCGTGTCGTAGTTGTCGACGATGCCGTCGCCGTTGAGGTCGAGGTATTTGATGTCGCCCGGTTTCACCTCGCCGAAACTCTGTTTGGCCCACGAGTCGATGTCTTCCTGATCCTGGAAGAGTCCGGCGGCCACCAGACCGAATTTCTGCCACTGCATCTGGCCGCTGTGGTTCATGTAGGTATAGGCGTAATCAGGCTCGTCCTGGTCCATGATTCGGTTGCGTGCGTAGGTGAAATTGCTGCGCACGGTGAGGTGGAGGTCCTTGCCGAGCGGTTGGTGGTATTCGAGCGAGGCGTCGATGCCGCTGTTGCGCATCTTGCCGATGTTCACCCAGGGTTTGGTGCTCAGACCCACGTACATGGGGATGGATTTGCGCTGGAGGAAGATGCCCTCGCGGTTTTCCTTGAAATAATCCACCGATATGTTCAACTGGTTGAAGAACGAGAGGTCGGCGCCGAGATTGAGCTTCTTGGCCTTTTCCCAGCCTACGTTGGGGTTCGGGAATTCGCCGAGGCGGACCGAGGTGTACTGGCTGGGCGTCGTGCCGAAATAGTATTTGCCGCCGCCGATCACGGTTTCGTTGTAGATGAAACGGCGGTCGCCGCCGATCTGGTCGTTGCCCACCAGACCGTAGGAGGCTTTGAGCTTGACCATGCTGACCACGTCGCGGATCGGTGCGAAGAATTTTTCGTTCGAGACGACATAACCCAAGGCGATCGACGGGAAGAAACCGAAGCGGTGGTTGGGCGAGAAGTTCTCCGAGCCGTTGTAGCCGAAGTTACCCTCGACGAAGTAGCGGTTGTCGTAGTTGTAGGTGATACGGCCCGCAATGCCCTGATGGCGGTAGGGAAGCGCTTTTTCCGAGTTGTTGGCGCTTTCGCCCACGTAGTTCTTCTGCGACTGCTGGAAGAGGAACATGGCCGAGAGGTCGTGCTTGCCGAAGGTGCGTGCCCAGTTGGCCACGGCTTCGAAGTAGACCGAACGGTAGCCCTTGTTGGTCTGCTTGTAGGTGAGGTTCTCCTCGCCGATCTTCGTCTGGTTGAATTCGAGTTCGCCCGCTTCGTTGCGGCCGGTGGCCAGCCATTGGGGCGAGGTTTTCGTGCGGCTCAGGTTGTTCTCGTTCTTGGCGTCGAACGAACCCTTGATCGAAACGGTAAGGCCCTTGGTCACCCAGTCGCCCAGGTCCTGCGTCAGCACGAACAGCGACTGCGCCGTGTTGTAGAAGATTTCGCGGTAACCGGTCTGCGTCAGCAGCGCATAGGGGTTCTCGCCCTGTCCCGACGCCGGGCCGGCCAGGTAGCCGTTCGAATAGACGTCCGGGAAGGCGTTGGCTGCGGTCTTGAGCGCATAGCCCCAGATGCCGTTGGCGCCGGTGGCGCTCGAGCCCGGTTCGTTCTTGCGTTCGAACGTGGTGGCCAGATTGACGTTGAGCTTGGTGTATTTGTGGAGCTGGACCTCGACGTTCGACCGGAAGTTGAACCGACGGTAGAAGACCGACGTGTTGTACTCCTTCATGTTGTCGGCCTTGAACAGGCCGTCCTCGTTGTAGAAGCCGCCCGAGATGTAGTATTTGGCCGTCGAGCCGCCGCCCGAGATGTTGACGTTGACGCGCTGGTTGAACGAGTAGTCCTTGTAGAGCCGATCCACCCAGTCGATGTTGGGGTGCAGGTCGGGGTCCGAACCGTCGCGGAACATCTGGATGTCCTTCTTCGAGTAGAAGTCGTATCCGGCCGCCGCATTGTACATCTCGGCGAACTGGACGGCGTCGATCATGTCGGGAATCTTGGTCGGCTGCACCATGCCGGCCTCGAACTTGATGTTGATCTGCGGCTTGCCTACGATACCTCCGCGGGTGGTGACCAGCACGACGCCGTTGGCGCCGCGTACGCCGTAGACGGCGGTCGCCGCGGCGTCCTTGAGGATCGAGAACTCCTTGATGTCCTCGATGTCCACCAGGTCGAGGTCGCGCTCGATGCCGTCGACCAGCACCAGCGGCGACTTGTTCGAGCCGAAGGTGCTGATGCCGCGGATCCAGAAGGTCGACGAGGCGCCCGGTTCGCCCGAACGCTGTACGGAGATGACGCCCGCGAGCTGTCCGGCCAGGTTGTTCGAAATCTTGCCCGTGGGCATCTTGATGTCGTTGACCGGAACGGAGGCTATCGAGCCGATGATGCTGGCCTTTTTCTGGGCGCCGTAGCCGACGACGACGACCTCTTCGAGGTTGTTGTCCGGCGAAAGGGAGATCACTTTCGGAATGCGGCCGATCGGGAACTCCTGCGTCTGGTAACCGACGTAGGAGACGGTCACGAAGCCGAAGTTGCCGGAGAACGAATAGTCGAACGAACCGTCCGATGCGGTGCTCGTGCCGAGCGCCGAATCCTTGATCCAGATCGTGGCGCCGATGATCGGCTGCCGGGTCGCGGCGTCGAGCACCTGGCCCGCGATGTGCTGTTTTCGCGGCGCGGCCGGAGCCGGGGCTGCGGATGCGGGGCTTTGTGCCTCCGCACGGGTCAGGATGATGTTGTTCTGACGGATGATGTAGGTGATGCCGGTTCCGCGCAGGGCTTCGTCGAGCAGCTGGGAAACCGATTTCGTCGATTTGGCGATTTTTACGGGGACGTTGTCCGCCAGGTTGCCCTGGTAGGAGATCCGGTAGGAGGTCTGCGATTCGATCTCCTGAATCAGTCCTTTCAGGCTGGTTACGTTTTCAACGCGGACCGAAGTCTGCTGGGGCGACGGCGCCGCCTGCATTTCCCCCCCCCACGGAATAAGGAGTGTCAGGCATGCTGCCAGTAGATACCAGGCATGCCGCATACGGAGTAACTTTTGTTTCATAGAGGTTTGGTTAAGATTGGATTATTTGTGAATGGTGATTTTTTCGCCGTTGCGGTTGAAACGGGTGTTCGTCGAAAGCGTCAGCACTTCGAGGATATGGTCGATCGGCATGTTGAAGTCGAGCGTTCCGGTGAACTGGATGTTTTTGAGCGCCTCGCTGCGGAAGGCGACGCCGATGCCGTAGAAATCCTCGATCACCCCGGCGATCTGCGCCAGGTCGACGTGGCGGAACGTGCGCAGCCGCGCGGCCAGTTCCGCCACGTCGACCGTTTGCAGCGTCAGGTCGTTGTCCGTGGGGTTGTAGGAGACTTTCTGCCCCGGGTGCAGGGCCACGACGTGGTCCGCGGCGCGGAAATCGACGGCTCCCTCGACCAGTACGGTTTCGACGTCGGAGCTGTCGTCGTAGGCTTTCAGGTTGAATTTGGTTCCGCGGACCACGACTTCGGCGTCGTGGACCGTGGTGACGGTGAACGGCGCGCCGTTGCGCTTGCTGATTTCGAAAAAGGCTTCGCCGGTGAGGTGCACCGTGCGGTTCCCGTCGTCGAACGAGGCCGGATAGTTGAGCTGCGAACTGCGGGTGAGCCGGATGACGGAGCCGTCGGGCAGCGTCACCGAGCAGTCGCTGCGCTCGGCGCTAACCGTGCAGATGCGGTCGTCCGGCCGGTTCTGGTAGAGATACATGCCTGCGACGATCACGCCCGCGACGAGGATGGCGGCGTAGCGCGCCGCGATCTGCCGCCATTGGGGCCTTGTTTTCGTGCGGCGCAGTTCGATGCGCCGCTGCAACGATCTGAAGGCCTGGTCGGTGTTGACCGACGCGGCGGCACGGAGCCGGTCTCCGGCGAAGAGCACGAAGTAGAGCGCTTCGAGCCGGCGGCGGTTCTCTTCCGAGGCGTCGTACCAGTTTTCGATCTCGCGGTTGGCGGGTTCGTCGAGTTTTCCTTCGAGAAATTCGGTCAGCAGATTGTCGTCGATCTCTTTCATAAGTTCGGTTTCTAACAGTAATACGATTTTGGGGAAATAGTTACTAAACGAAAACCCGATTTTTTTTCGGGCTTTCGTTTTTATTGCATATGGTCGGTTGCTGGGGGCAGGGGTTTCAGTTGTTTCCGGGCATTTCGAAAAACAGCGCGATCAGCGGCAGGTAGTCCTTCAGCGCGACGCCGAGGACTTTGAGTGCCTGGCCGATATGGTAGTTGACGGTCTGGGGCGACACCTCCATCTCGGCGGCGATCTGCTGGTGGGTCATGCCCTGGAAGCGGCTCATCTCGAAGATGCGCCGGGTCTGCTCGGGGAGTTGGGCGAGCGCCTCGCGGTAGAGCCGTGCGAGTTCCGTGCCGAGGTAGAAGTCCGGGGAGTCGAACTGGTCGGCGAATCTCTTTTCCAACTGCTGGTGGACGCGTGAATGGACCTTCTGGCTGGAGATGCGGTCCAGCGACTTGTTGCGGACGATCATAAACAGAAGTCCTTTCAGCGAAAGTTCCTCCATCAGGCGGTCCCGGTTTTCCCAAATGTACAGCATCGTGTCCTGTACGATGTCCTCCGCCACGGGGAGGGATACCCAGCGCGAGGCGAAGCTGCACAATCCCTTGTAATAGAATCGGTAGCACGCTTCGAAACACTGCCGGTCCCCGGCGTTGAGCCGTCGGATGACCAGTCGGTTGTCGAGGATGTCGTATTTGGCGTTCAGGGACATAAACCGTCGTATCTCGCGTAATTCGGGAGGCTAAAATTACAATTTTTTCCGGAAAACGGGCCGGATTCCCGAAAAAAGGGGCACCTTTGCAGTAAAATGGAACCGGGCTGCCGGGAAGTCCGCGCCCCGGGATCGCCGTTTTACATCGCTTATGAATACCGTCTGGATCGTACTGCCTGTATTGATCGCGCTGATGTTTCAGCTCGGCATCGAACTCGACCGGCAGGCCTTCGCCGGTGTGGCCCGCCGTCCGGCGGCCGTTGTCGCGGGGCTGCTGGGCCAATTGGCGCTGCTGCCGCTCATCGCCTTCGGCGTGGGGCTGGCCTTCCGCCTGCCGCCCGTCTATTTTCTGGGACTGTTGCTCGTCGCCTGCTGTCCGGGAGGCAGTTCGTCGAACGTCTTTTCGATGCTGGCCAAGGGCGACGTGGCCCTTTCGGTGACGCTGACCGCTTTGAGCAGCCTCATCACGCTCTTCACGATTCCGCTGGTGATGGGTTTCGCCGCGCGTTTCGTCGCGGTGCATGCCGGTGCGGCCATCGAACTTCCGGTCGGGAAACTGCTGGTGCAGAACATCGTCCTGCTGTTCCTGCCGATGCTCTGCGGGGCGCTTTTCAGGCATTGGCGGCCCCGGGCGGCACGGCGTGTGCACGAGCTGCTGGGGCGTGTGGCCTTCCCGGCCCTGATGCTGCTGGCGGCGGTGTTCTTCGTGCAGTACGCCTCGACGATTCTGGAGAATCTCGGCGTGCTGGGGCTGGCCGCGGGTGCGCTGATCCTGCTGGCGATGGCGGGCGGATCGCTGCTGGCCCGCCTGTTCCGGCTCCGGCGGGCGGTGCGCCGCACGATCGTCATCGAGGTCGGGATGCAGAACGCTGCGCAGGCGATCGCCGTCGCCACCTCGCCGCTGATCTTCGACAGCGGTGAAATGGCCGTCCCGGCCATCGTCTACGCCCTCGTGATGAACGTGGTTCTGCTCTCGTACCTGAAACTGCTGCCGAAATGTACCGATGAAACGGCGTCGGAAGGCGCCTGACCGAGTATCTTTGCCGTATGAAATTCCTGAAAGTCGCTGTTTTGTTTTTCGGCCTGGCCGCGGCGTTTGCCGTGCGGGCGCAGGGCGGGACCTATCCCGTCAGCGGGCGGGTGATCGACCGTTTGAGCCGCCGCCCCGTGGCCTATGCCGCCGTGGTGCTGGCCGGGCAGGAGCAGAAGGGAGCCTCGACCGACTCGCTGGGGAGGTTTCGCATCGAGCGCGTGAAGCCGGGCATCTGGCGGCTGGCGGTCTCGTCGGTGGGCTACAAGAGCCTCACGACGCCCGAATACATGGTCTCGGCCGCCACGCCCTTTATCGAAGTCGAGCTGGAGGAGGATGCCGCGCAGCTGGAGGCCGTGACGGTCCGTCCGTCGCCGTTCCGCGTCACGGCGGAGAGTCCCGTAAGTTTGAAGGTGATCGGCCTGCGGGAGATCGAGAAAAGCCCCGGCTCGAACCGCGACGTGTCGCGCATCGTGCGCTCGTATCCCGGCGTGGCCTTCTCGCCCGTGGGGTATCGCAACGATTTGATCGTGCGCGGCGGCGGGCCTGCGGAGAACAAGTTCTACATGGACGGGATCGAAATCCCGAACATCAACCATTTCGCCACGCAGGGGGCGACGGGCGGTCCGGTGAGCATCGTCAACGCCGACCTCGTGCGCGAAATCAGTTTTTATACGGGCGCTTTTCCCGCCGACCGGGCCGGGGCGTTGAGTTCCGTGCTGGACTTCAGGCTCCGCGACGGCAATGCCGAAAAGCAGACCTTCAAAGCGACGTTGGGCGCCTCGGAAGTGGGGTTGAGCGGCAGCGGGCACATCGGCGGCAAGACGACTTATCTGTTTTCCATCCGCCAGTCCTACCTGCAACTGCTGTTCAAACTGCTGGGGCTGCCCTTCCTGCCCAACTACATCGACGGGCAGGCGAAAGTCAAGACACGCCTTTCGGAGCGCGACGAGCTGACGGTGCTGGCCCTTGCGGGATTCGACAACATGCGTCTCAACGTCGACGAGAAGGGCGAGGACGCCGAATACCTGTTGAGCTACCTGCCCCGCATCCGGCAGGAGACCTTCACGGTGGGGGCTTCGTGGCGTCACTATGCGGGCCGCCACGTGCAGACCGTGACCTTGAGCCACAACTACCTGAACAACCGCAACCTGAAATACCTGCGCAACGATGATTCGTCGGAGGACAACCTGACGCTCCGGCTGCGCTCCGTGGAGCAGAAGACCACGCTCCGGGCCGAGAACCGCACCTATCTGGGCCGCTGGACCGTCCGCGAGGGTGTCGAGGTGAATTATTCCGACTACACGAACCGCACGCTGCAACGGCTCTATACCGACAGGACGCAGCTGTCGGACTACCGGACCCGGCTGGGAATCGTCGGCTGGGGGCTGTTCGCCGGGGCCGAATACGCCTCGGCCGACAAGCGGTTCACCGCCTCGGCGGGCCTGCGCGCCGACGGGTGCGACTACTCGGGACGTATGGCGCGGGTGTGGCGCCAGCTGTCGCCCCGGGCTTCGGTCTCCTATGCGGTAAGTCCCGGCTGGTCGGTGAGCGGCAGCGCGGGGCTTTACTGCCAGCTGCCGCCCTACACGGCGTTGGGATTCAAGGAGGAGGACGCGCTGGTCAACCGATCGCTCGATTACATGCGCGTCGGGGTCTTCAGCGCGGGTGTCGACTGGCGGCTGCGCGACCGGCTGATCGTCTCGGTCGAGGGATTTTACAAACGCTACGGCGATGTGCCGCTGTCGGTGGCGGACGGGATTCCGCTCTCGTGCAAGGGCAACGATTACGGCGTGGTGGGCAACGAGAAGCTGGTCTCCTCGGCGCAGGGGCGCGCCTACGGCGTCGAGGCGATGGCCCGCTGGCAGATTCCGGGGCGAGTGAACGTCGTGGGGTCGGTGACCGTGTTCCGCTCGGAGTACCGCAACGACCGGCAGGCCCCGTGGATCGCCTCGGCGTGGGACAACCGTTTCGTGGTCAACGTCAGCGGAACCTACGACCTGCCGCGCCACTGGAGCTTCGGTGCGAAGCTGAGCGCCGTGGGCGGTGCGCCCTACACGCCCTACGACGTGGAGCGTTCGTCGCTCGTCGAGGCGTGGGATGCGCAGGGACAGCCCTACTACGACTATTCGAAATACAACGCCGGGCGGCTCGACGCCTTCGCCCAGCTGGACGTGCGCGTCGACAAGGTGTTCTACTTCCGCCGCTGCATGCTGGGCGTCTACATCGACCTGCAAAACGTTGCGGGCGGTCGTTTGCGCCAGCCCGACGTGCTGATGTCCACGGGGGAGATCGAAAATCCCTCGGCTCCGGCTTCGGAGCGGCGTTACCGCATGAAATACCTCGAACAGGTGAGCGGCACGCTGCTCCCGACGCTGGGCCTGACGGTCGAGTTTTAAGCCTCCGGCGTCCGCCGGGCGTTCCGTTTGTCCATTGAGAAACTGATGATGAAGGGGATCGCGAGGAAGACCGCCGTGCCGGTCACCACCAGCCACGTGTACGTCGCCGGACTGCCCACGGGCAGCTGCGAAGGCGGGAAGAAGGTGACGATGAACGAGAACAGCACGGCGAGGAATCCTACGCCTCCGATCAGCCACATGCCCGTGTTTCCGCCCGGCACGCGGTAGCTGCGGATGAGCTTGGGTTGCGTGTAGCGCAGGCGGATTCCCGCGGCGTACATCATCATGTACATGATCAGATACAGTCCCACGGTCAGGGCGCTCAACAGGAAGAACGCCACGCTGACGTCGTCCATCACGATGTAAAGCGACGAGAGGAGCGTCACGATGCAGCCCTGGATAATCAGTATGTTGAGCTGCACGCCGTTCTTGTTGGTCTTCTGGAGGAAGCAGGGCAGAGCGCCGTCCCTGGCCGTCCACAGCAGGCCGCGGCTGGGGCCCGAAATCCACGACATCACGCCCGCCAGCGCACCGAAGGCCACGAGCAGTCCCATGACGTTCGAGAGCCATCCCACGTGGTAACGTTCGAAAGCGATCTGGAAGGTGGTGAACAGCCCCGACTGGAGGTTGATCTGGTCGTAGGGGGTGATGATGGCCACGGCCAGCGCGCCCAGCGTGAACAGTCCGAACGAGATCAGCGCAGCGAGGAACATCGCCCGCGGGAACTGCGTCTGGGGTTTGGCCAGTTCCGGAGCGTGCACGGCGTGCACCTCCACGCCGGCGAACAGCAGCAGGATGCCCGCCAGGAACGCGATGTCGCTCATGCCCGCGATGTGGGGGAAGAGCCGCGGGTGGACATGCTGCGCGGCGTCGACGCTGACGATCTGCGAGACGCCGGCCGGAATCTCCTTCAGGGCGATTTCGTTGCCGCCGGCCATCCAGATGACCGCCATCACGATCACGACGACGCCCGGGAGCACCGTGCCGATCAGAAATCCCTTCGAGGTGATGCCCGAGATGGTCGACGTGCCGCGCAGGGTCACCAGCGTCGCGCACCAGTACATCGCAATCGAGAACAACCCGACGTACAGCCCGTTCTGCGCCAGTGCCGGAACGCCGATCATGTAGGCGATCGACGCGGCGGCGAATCCCAGTACGGTGGGATACCAGACGACATTCTGAATCCATTGCAGGAAGATCGCCGAGAAACCCAGGTGGCGGTTGAAAGCCTCCTTGACCCAGGTGTAGACGCCGCCGCCGCGGTCGGCGAAGGCGCTGCCCAGTTCGGCGCCCACGAGGGCTGCGGGAATCAGGAAGAGGAACGTCGCGAAGAAAATGTAGAAGAACATCGTCAGTTCCTCCTGGGCCATCATCGGGAGCCCGCGCAGGCTGATGACGGCCGCAGCGGTCATCAGCGCCAGCTGCGTTGTGGTGATATTTTTACGTTTTGCCATGGTGGGTAGGTTGGATTTTGCTGTTTTCCCTCGTCGTCCGCCGCACAGTTTTCGTGCCGGAGCGCATTGCCGCCCCGTGAAATCGGCGGCCGGAGCGTTGCAAAGAACCGATCGGAACACCGGGCGGCTTTTTCGTACCCTGCGCACGCAGAAACGGCGCGCCCGGCATGCGGACGCAAAAACAGCAGGGAATCTCGCGATTGCCTGCTGTCCCCGGAGGTCGCCCTCCTAAAACTACTAACCCAAACTTAAATAAATGAAGAAACCTCACTGCGGTTGCTGTGCCGCAGCTGACCGGAATAAGTACAAAGCGCGTGCCGAACCTGCAATCGCCGTCCGCCGCAGACCGTTTGGTCGATTATCGGGACTTGTAATGGAATTTTCATCGGAATAATTTTGTTTTTATTTCTTTTATTGTTTTATTTGTGACGGATATTCAATGATAATAGCTATAAAAGAAAATATATAGCATCCTAATATGGAAGATGAGAAAGATATTTTACGGCGGATGAGCAGCGGGGACAGTGATGCCTTCCGGCTTGTCTTCCTGAAATACGCCCCGCGTGTGGAGGCCTTCGCCATGAAGATGCTGAAGAATATCCACGAGGCGCAGGACGTGTCGCAGAATATCTTCACCAAACTGTGGATGCAGCGCCGTGAACTGGCCCAGGTTCAGTCGCTCAACGCTTACCTGTTCCGCATGACGCGCAATGCCGTGCTGGACATCTGTAAGCACAGCCGGATCCGGATGCAGTTCGAAAACAGCGCCCGGGTCGACGGACAGATTCTTTGCGACGACGTTACGGAACGGATCGACACGGCCGAACTGTCGCGCCAGATCGAAGCCGCCGTCAGCAAGATGCCTGCCCGGAGGTATGAAATCTACCGCCTGTCGCGCGAGTGCGGCAAGAACAACCGTGAAATTGCCGAGGAGTTGAATATCAGTCCCAAAAGCGTTGAAAACCAGATTACGAAAGCGCTCGGCAGCATCAAAAAGGAAATTTCCTGAATTTTATTTTCATTTCGGCGTAGGGGTGTTGCGCCGCTGGATCGTCTAGTATGTGTAAGAGGATGACAGCGGACTGCGGCGCTCCGGCATTTTGCCGCACGATGCTTCCCCACGGAAAAAAGCCATGACTAAAAAGACCAAGAACATAGTTTCCGATTTCGCGAACAACGACATGCCCGCCGAGGTGCAGGAGCAGTTCCGCTGCTGGCTGGACGAGCATGCGGGCGGCGAGGCTGCGGAGGAACAACTGCTCGAGGAGTGGAACGCGGCGAAGCTCGGCCCGGTGAACGGCGCTGCCTATGAGCAGTCGTTCGAGCGGCTGATGCAGTCGATGCCGGCGGCTTCGTCTGCCGCGGCTCCGAAAAAGGACCGCATTGCCCGTCTGGCTGCATCGTGGCGGCGTATGGCGGCCGTTGCAGCCGTCTGTGGGGTGGTGCTGGGACTCGGCGCCCTCGGCGCCCGCCTGTTCCTGAAACCCGAAAACGGGGTGTTTGTGGTTACGGGCGAAGACAGCAAGGGCCGCTTCGTGCTGCCCGACGGTACGCAGGTCTGGCTCAACTACGACAGCCGCCTCTACTATCCCGAGTCGTTCGACGGCAATTTGCGCTCCGTACGGCTCGAAGGCGAGGCGCTCTTCAACGTCGTGCGCGATGCTTCGAAACCGTTCCGTGTCCGGACTTCGCTGATGGAGGTCGAGGTGCTGGGGACGGTCTTCGACCTGAAATGTTACGAGCACCTGGACTATGCCGAGTTGGTACTTGTCTCCGGCTCGGTCAAAGCCACCTGTGCCGGGCAGTTGCCCGTCACGCTCTGCCCCGACGAGCGGCTGGTCGCCTATCGCAATTCGAAAAAGATCGACTACCAGGCTGTCGATGCCAATAATTACAATAAGTGGATGTTCGAAACGCAGAAACTCGATGAGATGCGTCTCGACGCCGTTTTCGTCAACCTCGAACACCGCTATAACGTCGAGTTCGACATCGCGGACGATGTCGGGCTCGAGGCGCGGCTTACGCTTTCGCTGCGCAGCGAGCCGCTCGAGGAGATTCTGGATGCCATCGCACTGGTGGTTCCGATCCGTTACGAATCCTCCGGGGGAACAATTTTCATAACACGCAGATAGACCGTTTTGTACGATGTCCTCTTTGGGACAACGTGGGATAACTTATTTGTTGCTGAAATGTAATATGTTGGTAATCAATATGATATAAAACTAACTCTAAAACTTTCATCGCTATGACAAGACCTTTACGCATTCCTGCTTTCGATTATTAGGCCTTCTCCGGCGGCCGCAACCGACGGTTGTCCGGAACGTGTGAACCTTTTTTCGTGCATTCAAAAACCTTATTGCCTTGAAACTTCAAACTTCCATTCAGAAACGGGCGTACCGTGCCCGTTGCGGTCTGCGGCGTGTCCTGCCGGTTTTGCTGGCGTTGGTGGTCGCTACTGCTGCCGTTGCAGTGCCTCCTTCCTCTTCGCGCGACGGTAAACTGACGCTTAACGTCAAGAATATTACGGTAAAAGAGCTGCTGCAAACCATCGAAAAGCAGAGCCGCTACACTTTCGTGTATAACATTTCGGATCTCGATCCCGCCCGCCGGGTCTCGCTCAGCGTGACCGACGCCTCCGTCGAGGCGGTCATCGCGCAGGCGATCCCCGAGGTGACGGCTACAGTGCGGGGAACACAGGTCGTGCTCGTGCGCAAGGCGGCCGACAAGGCCCGTCCCAATGTGAAAATAACCGGTACGGTGCGTGATGCCGACGGCGTGCCGCTCGTCGGTGCGACGCTGATCGTCGAGGGTACGACCCTCGGTATGAGCACCGGCGCCAACGGCGAATATACGCTGAATGTTCCGGCAAACGGCAAAATTGTCTGTTCCTATCTGGGTTACGATTCGGTGACGGAGACGGTGAACGCCCGTACGCGTATCGACTTCCAGCTCCGGGCGGCGGCCAACAGCATCGAGGACGTGGTGGTGACGGCCCTCGGTATCACCCGTAAGGAGAAGAGCCTCGGCTATGCCGTCTCGAAGATCGGCTCCGACGACATCACCAACAATGCCAGCGGCAGTTGGCTGAGCGGTATGGCCGGTAAGGTTGCCGGTCTGAATCTCGACCAGTCGGCCGCAGGACCCGGCGGATCGGTCCGTGTCACGCTGCGCGGCGAGGGCTCGCTCTCGTATAACAACAATACGGCTCTGTTCGTGGTCGACGGTGTGCCCATCGGCAGCGGTATGGATTCCAATACGTCGTCGGGTTCTTACGAATCGGACGACGCCCCGATCGACTACGGCAATGGCGCCGGTGACATCAATCCCGACGACGTGGAGTCGATCTCGGTGCTGAAAGGCCCGGCTGCAACGGCGCTTTACGGATCGCGCGCCGCCAACGGCGCCATCATCGTTACGACCAAGTCGGGCCGCAAGCAGAAGGGCATCGGGGTTACTTTTACCACCTCGGTAACCTTCGACAAGGCGGGTTACTGGCCCGATTTCCAGAATGTATACGGCGCCGGCGACTTCCGCAAAACGACCATCAATACGGGGCATATGACCAACGGCCTGAATCCCGACGAATATTCGTTCTACACGGTCGACGCCGATCATTCGGATACCGGCAAAAAAGTAAATGCATTCCATTCGCGTTACCAGTTCGGCGAGAAAATCCAGGGGCAGATGCGTTACATGTATGCCTCGTTCGATCCGGCGACGGGGACCTATACGCGGCTTCCGTACGAAGTATGCGACTGGTACAAGGGATTCTTCCGGACGGGCGTTACCTACACCAACAGTCTGGCGGTGGACGCCAGCGACGGCCATGGCTCGTCGCTGCGCGTGTCGGTCAAGGATACGCGCAACGACTGGATCGTGCCCAATACGGGTTTCAGCACCCAGAACTTCACGCTTTCGGCTATCAGCAAGCGGAACAAATACATCGAGGCCGGATTGAAACTGAGCTACTACCGCAAAAATTCGGACAACCTGCCCGTGGGGGGATACAGCAATTCGTCGCCCCTGAAAACGTTGCTCTGGCAACCTGTGAGCGCTTCGGCCCGCGATGCATACAACGAATGGAACAGCGGCCGGCTGGTCGACTACTATTCGGGCAGCGATTCTTCGGTGAAGCTGATTAACGGATCGATGGACAATCCCTATTTCATTGTTTACGAATGTCTGAATACGCAGGCCAAAGACCGTGTTTACGGCAATGCCAGCGTGACGGGGCATATTATTCCCGAGAAACTGTCGCTGACCGTGCGTTCGGGCATCGACTTCAGCAACGATTTCCGTACGCAGCAGAAACCGCAGTACACGCATGCCTACCTCGACGGAATGTACCGCGAACAAACGATCCGCAACATCGAACTCAACAACGACTTTCTGCTGAGCTACCGCGATACGTTCGGCGATTTTTCGCTCAACGCGTCGCTGGGCGGTAACAACATGCTCTATAAGTATCATTCCGTGCGGTTGACGGCCAATATGCTCGAAGAACCCAACGTGTTCATTTTGCAGAACGTCAACGGGAAACTCGATGTGGACAACCTGCGTAAAACCAAGTCGATCAATTCGTTCTACGGGTTGGTTTCGCTCAGTTGGCGCGACATGCTCTTTTTTGATATTACCGGCCGCAACGACTGGTCGAGTACGCTGGCTCCCGGTTACAACTCCTACTTTTACCCCTCGGTGAGCGCCAGCGTGCTGCTCGACGAGGTGTTCAAACTGCGCAACAAGGCCAAGTGGATCGACATGCTCAAGATTCGCGGTTCGTGGGCCAACGTGGGTAACGATACGGAGCCTTACCAGCTCCTGGGTTCCTACTCCAATTCATCGGTTTTCACCGGGGCTTACAAACTGCCCGGATCGACCAAAAACTACCGGCTCAAACCCGAAAATGTCGAGAGCTGGGAGGTCGGTTTCGAAGGCCACTTCCTGCAAAACCGCATCTCTTTCGACTTTGCTTATTACAGTTCGGAGACGACGAACCAGATCATCAACGTCCCCTCCGACTGGGCGACCGGCGCTTCGTCGATGGTCATCAACGCCGGCTGCGTGCGTAACGAGGGTATCGAACTTTCGGCGCGGTTCCAGCTCGTGAAAACCAAAAACTGGCGTTGGAATATCGATGCCAACTGGTCGAAGAACTGGAATGAACTGGTCGAGTTGCCCCCGGGCGTCAATGTCTGGCAGCTCAATGCGAGCAATACCATCGGCAGCAAAGTCTTCATCTACGCCTATCCGGGCGGAGAGTTGGGGCGTATCTACGGATACGGGCTCGAAACAGCGCCCAAAGGTGCTTTTTACTACGATGCCGACGGGCATAAGATCGACTGTTCGGGACAGCATATCGTCGATGCCTCGACCGGAAATCCCATCCTCGACGCTACCAACCTCAAGGACCTGGGCAGTATTTACCCCCAGTGGAAGGCCGGCCTGACGACGACGGTGAGTTATAAAAGCCTGACCGTTTCCGCTTCGTTCGCTGCCTCGTATGGCGGCAAAGCCTACTCGCTGACCAATTCGATCCTCTCCTACATGGGTAAGCTGACCAATTCGCTCGAGGGACGTTACGACGGCCTGATTCATCCGGGCGTCAACGTCTCCGCCGACGGCGTCTATTCGCCGAACAACACCATCACCACCGATGCGGTCGATTACTACAATACGGTCATTTATCCGCGCGGCAACACCGAATCCAATGTTTTCGACACCTCGTATTTGAAAATGAAGGAACTGCGGGTCGAATATTCGCTGCCGAAGAAACTTTGCTCCAAGACCAAGGTGTTCCAGAACGTCTCGCTGTCGTTCTTTGCCACGAACCTGTTCTGCATCACGAATTTCCCGCAGTTCGATCCGGAGGTGGCTTCGCTTTCGGGATCGTCGCTCTACCGCGGCGTCGAGACGGGCGCTTACCCGATGACCCGTTCCTACGGATTCAGTCTCAAACTCGGATTCTAAAACTGACGCGATTATGAAAATGCTGAAATATATCTTGATCCCGGCCCTGCTGCTCACGGCGGCAAGCGCCTGTATGACCAAATTCGAAGAATACAATACCAACCCCAACGAAATGGAACAGTGGAAGATATCCCCTGCGGGCATGATCCAGGAACTGCTCTATTCGGGGACCGAGGTATTCCTCTACCGGACCTGGCAGCTCAACGGCGAGCTGATCCAGTATACGATCGCCGGCTCGGGCAACAATACCTACCACCGTTATGTGATCGAGAATTCGGTGGGTGCGTCGGCCTGGAGCAATCTCTACATGCAGGCGGCCAATGCCGACCACATGCGCCAATTGGCTGTCCGGAAAGAAGACCCCAATTACGAGGCTATTGCACTCACGTTGCGGACGCTGTTCCTGCAGAACATTGCCGACCTGTTCGGCGACGCTCCCTATTCGCAGGCTTTCAAAGGTTCGTCCGAGGGTATCAAACAGCCGGTGTTCGACTCGCAGGAGGCGGTCTACCGGGCGCTGCTTGCCGACCTGGAGCATGCCAATTCGCTTTACGACAGTTCGTTGAAACTACCCAGCGCCGAGCGTGACCTGCTCTACAAAGGCGATATCTCGAAATGGCGCAAGTTCAACAATTCGCTCTACCTGCGCCTGCTCATGCGGTTGAGCAACCGCAATGCGGCCATGGGCGTTGCCGCGAAGATCGCCGAAATCTTCAATAATCCGGACCGGTATCCGGTTTTTGCAAGCAACGGCGACAATGCCAAAATGTCTTATGAAAGCGTGGAGCCTTTCGTCAACTACTGGGGCACGAAGCTGAATACGCAGTTCACCACCTCGACCGGACGCCGCCCTGCGGAGCAGATCGTCGACATGATGAATCATTCGGGCGATCCGCGCATCGGTATCTGGTTCCAGCAACCGTCGGGCGCCGAGGGTTGGAAAGGCGGCCAAAGCGGTATCGAATCGCAGGAGGCCGATTTTACGGGTATCGCAAACCTCAACAAAGCCAATCTGGGCGATTATGCTTCACCTTACGCGCTGATGAAGTACGACGAAGTGCTGTTCATCCAGGCCGAAGCCATCCAGCGCGGATGGATCGCGGGGGACGCCGCCGCCTGTTACCAGAACGCCATCCGGGCTTCGATCAATTACTGGAAAGAGGTGGATACGACGGGACTGAACATCACCGACAAGGTGATCGAGAATTTCCTGGCGAATGTCCCCTACGACGGAACGCTCGAATCGATCATCAACCAGAAATACGTGGCCCTGTTCTGGGTCGGTTACGAGGCGTGGGCCGATTATCGCCGCACGGGGTATCCGGTGTTGACGATCGGCAGCGGTACGTTCAACGACCACATCCTGCCGACGCGTCTGGTCTATCCGACCAATACGATGGAGACCAACAAGGAGAATTACAATGCGGCCGTCGAACGCCTGAGGACCTACTACGGCGGCGCCGACGACATGAAGACCCCCGTCTGGTGGAGTAAGGCTGCCGTCGACAAAGGAATCAAATAACCGAAAAAGACTGGACTATGAAAACGATGATAAAACGTCTTTGCATCTTTGCCGCCGGGGCGGCCGCCTTGGTTTCGGCGGCGCTGGCCACGTCGTGCGAAAAGGACGAGACGCAGGAGAAATATGTCTATATCCTCGATAACGACAAAAACGGGATTCAGGAGGTGTCGTTCAATACGGCGGGCGGGACACAGGATTTTCTGATGTACTCCAACTACGGAAGCTGGAAACTCGTACCCACCTACGAAGAGGACCTCGAATGGCTGTCCTACTGGCCGACGGAGGGTGTCGGCGACGCCCGTTTCTCGGCCATGGTCGAGAAGAATACGACGGCCTACCAGCGCCACGGGACATTGAATATCGTGGTCGACGGCCTTTCGGTGGCGACGATCCGGTTCAACCAGGCGGGCGACGAGCCCAAACTGAAGGTCAACGTCAAGGAGTCGGGCAAGACCGTTTCGGTCAAGGGCGAGACCTTCACCGTGGGCGTCGAGTCGAATATCGACTGGGTGGCCGAACTGGTCGATCCGGCCGATGCCTCGTGGGTTACGATCGGCGACTTCACGCCTGTGAGCCAAACTTTCACCTGTGCGGCGAATCCGGGCTCCGAGCCGCGTGAAGCGCAGGTGCGTATCCGGGCTTACGGCACTTCGGTGTCGTGTGTGTTCGCCATCATGCAGGCCGACCGGTCGAGCGCCTTCGAGGAGGCCGAAAAGATCACGGTCGCCGACCTGCTGGCGATGGGCGAGGGTAAGATCGCGCGCAACGTCTATGTCGCGGGCAGCGTGATCAGCGACCGCACGACGCGCAACTATCCGGTGGCCTATTCGACCGGAGGCGGCGAGCAGGTGAACAACACGATGTTCATCCAGGACGAGACCGGAGGCCTGTGGATCGAATTCGACGATGCGGCGGACAATACCTGCGACCTGAACCAGGTCGTTACGCTCCACATGTACGGACAGCATATCGAACGCGACGCCTATACCAACGGATTGAAGATTGCCGGGCTTTCGTCGACGGCCGTACAGAGCGCCGTGGCGGGAACACCCGTCGAACCGGTCGTGATTGATGACCTGACGAAGCTGCCGGCGTATGAGAACCGGCTGGTGACGCTGCGCAACGTTGAATTCGCATTGCCTTACGGGACGCTGGTCAACATCAACGAAGGGGTGTCGTACCTCGGTATCAAACAGGGAGCCGCCTATCAGGCTTCGGCGGATTACAACGACCTGACGATCGAGTACGGCCATTACCTGCGCGACGCCAAAGGCAATACGGCTAAACTCTACACCACGTGGTCGTTCACCGAGCGGGCGCTTTCGATGATTCCCGAAGGGGCCGGCGATATCACGGGTATCGTCAACAAGCGTTACAAATGCGACGTTTACGACGGCCGCGACCAGATGCGCCGTCCGGTCGAGAGTTGGTGCGTGCGCATCCGCCGCGAGTCGGACATCACCAACTTCAAGGCCCCGGCCGCAAGCCGCCTTTCGAAGACCGTCATGCAGATCGGTCCGTGGACCGACAATGCAGGCGCCATGCAGTCGGTGACGGCGTCCGTCGGACAGGGACAGCTCAAACATTCGGTCGGCGAGGACGTGCTGGGATCGACTTCGGGAAATACGCAGCAGATGTACCTGGCGTGGGCGCATGCCCGTTGTACGGCGGCGACATGGGATGCGGTGAAGAATGCATGGCTCCCGGCCTACGGCAACACCAAAGGGGTGCAGTATGTCGCCGTGATGGCGCAGGGGTGGTGGAAAAATACCGCTGCGGTCAATACCGATACGGACGGTTGCTGCTGGATTCTCTCGAACCTCTCGACGAAAGGCTTTACGGGGCAGATTTCACTCCAGTTTACGGCCTCGAGCAACACCGCAGGCCCGATGTACTTCCAGATGGAGTGGGCCGATACGGACAATGCCAAAACCTGGACGCCGATCGGCAACGAATACGTGGCTTCGAACTGGCACAACAGCATCGCAGCGCCCGAATACCTCTTCGTGCTGCCCGACGAGCTGAAAGACCGCGAAAGTTTCTCGATCCGTCTGCGGGCTACCCGCCAGCGCAATGCCAGCGACACGGAGAACACCGCTTCGGGAACCAGCCGCATCGGTGTCGTACGCATGTCGTGCCTCGATTTATAAACCGTTAAAAATCCGAACGATGAAAATAGGTCAATTCAAATTGAAAATGCTCTTCGTCCTGTTCGCGGGCTTCCTGCTCGCGGCAGGGTGCTCGGAGAGCGATTCCCCGGAGTTCGAACAGTCCCGGAGGCTAGTGCGCAATCTCTACCTCGCGCCCGTTATGAGCGTGTATGCCGGGCAGACGCTGACCCTGCAGGGAGTAGGCTTCGAGGCGGGCGACGTGGTTTCGTTCCGGGCCGACGCCGCTGTGTTCGACCTGCCGGTAAGCGGCGTTACGGCCAAGACGGCCCGTGTGGTGATACCTGCGGCGATCGCCCGGGAGAGCTACGACGTTTATGTGGTTCGCGGTGCGCAGGAGCAGTATGTCGCCACGGTGAAAATCTACCTTACGACCGACCAGGAAGTTCCCGACAAGGAGGGCATGAACATCAAGGGCATTGTCTTCTGCGGCGACAAAGGCGTGCCGGGTGTCCGCGTGTCGGACGGGTTGCAGACGGTCACCACCGATGAGAACGGTTACTACTGGATTCCGTCGCTCAAGACGCTGGGGTATGTCTTTATCACGATTCCCCAGGGTTACCTGCCCGCTGCGCTCGATAACAATATGATGATGGGCTTCTGGGCCGGACTGACCGACGAGGCCGGGGTGTGCGAGAAGCATAACTTCGAGCTGGTGGAGGCCGATACCGAAAACCACGTCATGCTGGTGGGCGCCGACCTGCACCTGGCCGACAAGCAGAACGACCTGCGCAATTTCAAAAACGGGTTTATCGCTGAAACGCAGGCTTTTGCCGATGCCAGCTCCGTGCCGGTTTTCTGCCTCATGGCGGGCGACATGACCTGGGACAGGTATTGGTACGACCGTAATTTCCGGCTTCCGCACTACCGGCAGTGGCTTTCCCGGAACGGATATTCCGTGCCCGTATTCCACGCGATGGGCAACCACGATAACGACCCCTATGTGCAGGGCGACGCCCCGGGGCAGCTTTCCTATTGCAGGACGCTGGGGCCGAACTACTATTCGTTCAACCTCGGCAAGGTGCACTACGTGGTACTCGACGACATTGACTGGATCAATACGGGCGGCAGCGACGGCGTGCTGGGCAGCCGCGACTACAACCGCGTCGTGTCGCTGGCGCAGATGACCTGGCTGGCCGAAGACCTGGCTGCCGTCGAGGATAAGACGGCGCCGCTGGTGGTCTGTCTGCATGTCCAGCTCTACGAAAATTACAACGCCTCGTTCGCCAACACGGCCAAGATGCCGAGCGCCACGGGTGGAACCGGGGCGCTGATGAATGCCGTCCGGGATTTCTCCGAGGTGCATTTCATAACGGGGCATACGCACCACAACTCCACGATGGTCATCAACGACAAAGTGATCGAACACAACACGGCCGCCGTCTGCGAAACATGGTGGTGGAGCACTTTCTTTTCCGACCGGGCCATCTGCGTCGACGGGTCGCCTGCCGGTTACGGAATCTATACGGTCAATTCGACCGACGTGAAGTGGAGCTACAAGGGCATCGGCGAACCTGCCGGATACCAGTTCCGCACGTACGACATGAACACCGTGAAAAAGCACCTCGACAACAGCACCTACAAGGCGCTGCTGGCCCAGTATGCGAGCCGTGACAACAAGGGCGACGACTATGGAAAAGTGGGCGATAACGTTGTTTATATCAATGTCTGGAACTACGATCCGGCCTGGAAGGTCGAGGTGCGGGAGGATGGCTCGCCGCTTGAGGTGAAGCGTGTCTTCGACCGCGACCCGCTGCACACGATCACCTTCGACATTCCCCGCGTGGAGGCCAAATACGAAGCCAATGCCGACTGGGCGTCGTGCTGCTCGTCGCACATGTTCAGCGTGACGGCGTCGTCGCCCGTGTCGGAACTCGAAATCACGGTCACCGACCGTTTCGGCAATGTCTATTCGGAACGGATGAAGCGGCCGAAGGCCTTTGTGAAGACCTCGAAATAACCTGAAAAACGAAGAGCATGAAAAAGTACAGTATATGGCTGTTGGGATTCGCGGCGCTGGTCGCCGGGGCCTGCAGTACGGACCGGACCGGGGATGAGACGCTCGCACTCAGCGCTTCTTCGGTCAGCGCCAACAAGCGTGGAATGACCTACGAAGGCGGCGATGTCACGTTCGATGTCCTGTCGAATGTCTATTGGGTGATCAACCTCGACGAAGATGCCGACTGGCTGACCGTCGCGCCCCGTGCGGCGTACGGCAACCAGACGGTGAAGGTCACCGCGGCCGTGAATCCCGGGGGCAGGCGTTCGACGACGCTTCGGTTCGATTCGCTGGACGGCGTGACCGCACAGATCGAGGTGACGCAGGGTTCCTCCGATGAACTTATCTACTACATCCGCACCGGGGCCGGGGCTTCGGCCGTTGCGGAGCCGGTCGCCGTGGGCGGCTATACGGCGTGGGAACCGGAAGGCGTCGGTGCTTCGGCGGTGGGATTCTCCGGCGTAAACGCTTTCGTGTCGGCCGACACGCCTTCGTCGGGCTACGACGAGGCTTCGGGCGGTAACAATATCGTGCTGGAGGTTCCCGGAGAGGGCCCGGAAACTGTGACGCCCTCGTTTTCCGTGCGCGACGTGGCGACCCGTGACGACTCCTATTTCCGTCTGAAGATGGGCGTGCTGGCTCCCGGCGGCGAACTGACGCCCGACCGGTTCCGGGTGCTCGTCGGGAACGGCGGCGACGAACTGATCGCCCTGCAATACGAAGTGATCGACGGCGCAGGCGACTGGAAAGAGGTCCTGGCGCGGTTTTGGGTCGGCGAGGACAATCCCACGTTCGATTTTAAGGTCGAAGCCCCCGCAGGCGGTTACCGCATCGACGACTTCCGCCTTTACGAGGGCAACTTCGGCGAGGGACAGGAGGTTGCTTTCCAGGTCGGCGGCGACGACGGCAAGCCGGAAGGTTACGTCTATTTCGAGGACGATTTTTCGTGGGTGACCGACGTATACGGCGGAACCGATTACATCGGGACGTATCCTACGCCGCTTACGGCAGAAACCTACTGGAACGGCATAACGGCGGCAAGCCACGGGCAGGAGGCCTATAACGCCCTCGTCGGATCGGGGTGGAAGACCGATGACAACAAACTCAAGGAGCGCGTTTACCTGCGTATCGGCTATGTCAAGATGGGGCGCGGTTCCAATGCGGCGGGTTGCGGCGGAGGCCTGGTAAGCCCGACGCTGGACATCCGGAAAAACCGTGCGGCGGATCTCAAGGTGACTTTTAAATGCTGTATTTACGTCGCTGCCAACGGCACGTGGGACCCCTCGACCATGCAGGTGCGGGTGATCGGTCCGGGTACGGTCAACGACGGTGTGTCGACGGAGAAGGTGCTCGTCATGCAGACCGAAACGCCGGTGCAGTGGGAGGAGAAGACGCTGATCGTCTACGGCGCGACCGACGCCACACAACTGGTCTTCGAATCGGTGGAGGAAACCAAGGCCAACCGCTGGTTTCTGGACGACGTGCGGATCGTCAAGGCGGGCCCGGACGACAAACCTTCGGTAGACCTGATACCGCTGGCGGTTCCTGCGGTGACGTTCGACCAGGATGCCGCTACCGAAAGTTCCGTGAAGTTCACCTGGACCGAGGTCTCGCAGGCCGCGGAGTACGAGTATTCCTACACCTGTCTCAACTGCGGCGAGGTGGTCGCCTCGCGCAGCGGCAAGACGACGGAGCTGTCGGCCGAATTTACCGGACTGATCGCCGGGACTTCGGCCCGCCTGACGGTCCGCGCCCTGCCCGCCGAAGGCGACAAGACCTATAAGGAATCCGCCTGGAGCGATCCCGTCGAGGGCGACGTAAAGTCGTCCGGAGGCGGATTGCCCCAGCTCGCGACGCCTTCCGGCGTGACCGTTTCCGCCAACAGCGCCTATGGTTTCGAGGCTTCCTGGGCCGAGGTGTCCGATGCGACGGATTACACCTATTTCGTGGAACTGCCGAACGGACAGGTGGTCGCTACGGGTAAAACGTGGGAACCCCGCGTACATATCGGCGGGCTGGCCGGGAAGAATTTCGGCAATTACCCCTATTTCAATTTCCGCGTGGTGGCCAACCACATGAACTACAACAGTTCGAAGGTGGAGATTCCGCAGACGTTCCGCTCGTCGGAGCCTTCGGCGGCGGTCCGGGCCGATATCCTTCCTTCGACGGCCACGGTCTACTTCCAGGACGATTTCTCCTGGGCCGATCCCTGGAGCGGCAGTGCCCTGCTGGCGACCAACACCGACTGGATCAACACCTATTGTACGGTGGATACGATGGTGCGCCTCGACCTGCTGGAAAAGGAAGGAACCGTGTCGCTCAACGGCTGGGGTTACGATGCGACCAACAAGAGCGTTTACACCCGTCCGGGGTATATTCACCTCAATTCGTCGTCGGCGTTGGGCAACCTGATCACCCCGGCATTCACCGGCATTACCGGTACGGACGACGTGAAGGTCAGCTTCGACGCCACCTATTTCTTCCAGTATTTCTCCGGTGCGGCCGATACGAACAAGACCCTGACGGCCAGCCTGAAGGGCGCCGGGACCATCGAAGGCGCTTCGGGCGGAATCATTTCGTTCACCTTGTCGCGCGGCAATGCGTGGGAGGGTTTCTCTTTCACGATCACGGGAGCCGATGCTACGACCCGCGTGGTGTTCGCCCCGGCGGTCAAAAGCAAGAACCGCGTGCAGTTCGATAACTTCCGCGCCGAATCGTTAACCCGTTAATTTGAAAGACAATGAAAAACCTGAAACTGTTTTTGTTGGGCCTTATGCTCTGCGCGGCGCTGCCGTCGCAGGCATGGGACCGCACACGCCACGACGCCATTGCGTATATCGCCGAATGCAACCTGACGCCCCGGGCGAAGAGGAATATCGCCCGCTACCTCGACCATTCGATCGTTTACTACGCATCGTGGATGGACAAGTACCGCGATACGCCCGAATTTCGAAACGTCGAGCATGTGAGTTATGTGGATGCCGGCATGCAACTGGTCGACACCCTGCGCAAGGGGAAGACCAATTGCGTCGTCGAACTGATGCGCGCCGTCGACCGGCTGAAAGACTACCGGAATATGGGCGATTCGCTCGTGCGGCTGAACCTGATGTATGTGATCCACATCGTGGGTGACATGCACTGTCCCTCGCATGTCAAATACGCCGGTTGCAAGAGCGGCCGCGCGGACCTCAACGGCAGGAAGATGTCCTACCATGCGATGTGGGACTGGGGTGTGCTGGACGGGGCCCATGGCTGGAGTTACAGCGAGTATCAACAGTTGCTGGACACCTTCTCCAAGCGCGAGAAAGCCGCCATGGCCAAGGGTACGCCCCGCGAATGGCTGCATGAAACCGCCGTCGCGTGCCGGGTGATCTACGACTGGCAGCGGGCCGACGAGACCTACGACAAGCAGTTCGTGCTGGACACCTACCTGCTGCCCGAAAGCCAGTTGATCAAGGCCTCGTACCGCCTGGCTGCGGTGCTCAACGAATTGTTCGGTTAGTAGGAGGACCTCCGGGGACAAAAAAAACAGCAGGGAATCTCACGATTGCCTGCTGCCCCCAGGAGGTTGCCCTCCTAAAACTACTAACCCAAACTTAAATAAATGAAGAAACCTCACTGCGGTTGCTGTGCCGCAGTTGACTGAAATAAGTACAAAGCGCGTGCCAAAGTTGCGCCGCCGTCTGCCGGAAAAGGGACGCATCGTGGTCGGAACGGTCCGCTGCGCAGAGCGGCGGGGCGCGTTTCGCGGAAATATTCCGCCGGATCGCTTGCTTCCTGCCGATAAAAGCGTACCTTTGCCGTGCAATGGTTTCCCCGTGGAGGGGAATTAAAAGGGAATGCTGTGTGAATCGGCAACAGTTCCCGCTGCTGTGAGTCCCGCCCGCAAGGGCTTTTTCGTTGCGGCATTCTTGAGCCACTGGTCCTCCGGGACCGGGAAGGCGCCGCCTCGGGGGACAAGTCAGAAGACCTGCCTTGCGCGATAGGGTGTTTGCTCCTGCGGAGAAAGGGAGCGCCTGAAGTCGTCGCCGGCGGTTTTTCCGTGCGTCCTTATTTGCTTCGGCCCTCTTTTTCCTATTGCTGCGAACCTCTTCGGACAGACTTTTTTACGGTTGGATGAGGAAGTCGTCGCCATGCTTTGCCGGGTCGTCATGCCTGTTTTTGCCTGCGCGGTATTCTCCGTGAAGTCTGTCCCTTACGGACGGAACAGATGGAACCATTAACTAAAAAACAAGGTATGATGAAAAAATTATTTGTGATCTGCTCCTGGGCGCTGCTTCTCGGCGGCTGCAAGAGCGAATCCGGGGCTTCGGACCCGGATGGAGACAAACCCGTTCCCCCTCCCTCGGCCGAACTGTTGCAAAAGATCGAAGACCTGAATGCGGGCCTGGTCTCGCTGAAGACGCTGGCCGGAGCCGTGTCGCAGTCGGAAGTGCGGTCGCTGGCCGAGACGGAGGACGGCGTGTGCCTTACGTTCTGCGACGGGACCGAAGTGACGGTAGCCTGCAATGCGGCGGCGGAAGCGCCGCTGATCGGCATTGCGGTCGACGGGGATGCGTATTACTGGACACTCGCCGCGGAAAAGGATATTCCCTGGCTGAAAGATGCAGCCGGAGCGAAAATGCCTGTTTCGGGGCCTGTCCCCGTCGTGGGGCGCGATGATAAAGGTTTCTGGACCGTGACGACGGACGCCGCCGTGACGCCGTGGCAGATCGAGGACGGCTCCGGAAATCCGGTCGAAGCCACGGGCGACGAGCAGGTGGAGTTGTTCCGGTCGGTAAAGGCCGGAAACGGGCGGGTGGAAATCGCACTGACGGACGGCGGGACTCTTTCGGCGGCGCAGGTCAACGACTTGAGCGTTGCGGGGACGGCCAACTGCTATGTGGTTTCGGCGCCCGGAACGTATGTTTTCAATGCCCGGGTACGCGGAAACGGAGCCGGCGAAGGGGTCGGATTCGAGCCGGCGATCGAGATGGCGGACGGCATGACGGCCGACTGGCTGTGGACCGACTCCGAAGGACTCGTTTCGGGAGTCACCCTCGACACGACCTCCGGCGATATTTTCCTCACGGTCGGCGAAGGCAGGGGCAACGCGCTGGTCGCCCTGATGCAGGACGGAAAGGTCGTCTGGAGCTGGCATGTCTGGGTGACCGACGCTCCGCAGACGATGACCTACGGGAACGGGACGGTCTTCATGGACCGCAACCTGGGCGCTGTAGGTACGACCGCAGGCGGTACGGACGCTTACGGCATGTATTACCAGTGGGGGCGCAAGGACCCGTTCTACGGGGGCGAAAAAACGGAAACTTCGGCCAATGCGTTCCTCGAAGCAAAGAACGGCACGGTGGTGAATCCCGCTTATCCGGCGCTGGACTGGGCTTTCAGCAAGAGTGCGACGACGACCGACGGGGCTGCCGCCAATCCCATGACGTTCTACAACGATAAGGTCGGAACCGGCTATAACTGGCTTGCGTCGCCGAACGCGACATTGTGGGGTGAGGCCAAAACGCTCAACGACCCCTGCCCGCCGGGGTACAGGGTTCCTGAAACCGGTGCATGGGAGGATCTGATTTCGGGACGTCAGTACATCGACGGCGTTTCGGTATGGGACGGAACGAACTACGGTATGACCTATACCCACGGGGAACAGACGGCCTGGTATCCGGCGCAGGGCTATCGCAATTACAGTTCGGGCGCCATCGTGGGGCTGCGCAGCTCGACCGGCGGTTCGGGCGCTTACTGGTCGGCGGAAACCTCTTCGGTCAAATCCTATTACCTCTTCTTCCGCAGCAAACTGTCGAGCAGCGGTTCGATCAATAATGAACTGGACATGAACCGGTCTTACGGCTATACGGTGCGTTGCTGCAAGGAGTGACGGTCCGTCGGGACGAATAAAGGCAGGACGCTTTCGGGTCCTGCCTTTGTTTTCGATGCCGGTTCCGGCCTACCGGAACACGCCCGTGTAGGTCGAGGGCGAGAGGGCGCGCAACTCCTCCTTGACCGATTCGGCGACGTCGAGCGTTTCGATGAATGCCGCGATCGACTCGCGGGTGATGTGGGCGTTGGTCCGCGTCAGGGCCTTCAAAGCCTCGTAGGGCTTCGGGAAACCCTCGCGGCGCAGGATGGTCTGGATGCCCTCGGCCACCACGGCCCAGTTGTTCTCCAGGTCGCGCGCCAGCGCCTCGGGGTTGAGGATCACCTTGTTCAGCCCCTTGAGCAGCGATTGCAGGGCGATCACCGCGTGGGCCATCGGCACGCCGATGTTGCGCAGCACGGTCGAGTCGGTCAAATCGCGCTGGAGGCGCGAGACGGGCAGCTTCGACGAAAGGTGCTCGAAAACGGCGTTGGCGATGCCGAAGTTGCCCTCGGCGTTCTCGAAGTCGATGGGGTTGACCTTGTGGGGCATGGCGCTCGATCCGACCTCCCCGGCCTTGATCTGCTGTTTGAAGTACTCCATCGAAATGTAGGTCCACATGTCCCGCGAGAGGTCGATGAGGATGGTGTCGATGCGCTTCATGTTGTCGAAGATGGCCGCCAGGTTGTCGTAGTGCTCGATCTGCGTGGTGTACTGCGAGCGGCACAGCCCCAGCGTCTCGTTCACGAACCGGTTGGCGAAAGCCACCCAGTCGATTTCGGGGTAGGCCGCGCGGTGGGCGTTGAAGTTGCCCGTGGCGCCGCCGAACTTGGCCGGAACGGCGATGTCGTGGAGCATGAACAACTGCTTTTCGAGCCGCTCGACGAATACCGAAAACTCTTTGCCCAGCGAGGTCGGCGAGGCGGGCTGCCCGTGCGTGCGCGCCAGCATCGGAACCTCGCGCCACTGCTCGGCGAACGACGCCAAAGCGTCGCGGACCTCCTCGACGACGGGGTAGTAGACGCCCGTCATCGCCTCCCGGAGCGAGAGCGGAATGGCCGTGTTGTTGATGTCCTGCGACGTGAGGCCGAAATGCACGAACTCCTTATAGGCCTCCAGCCCGAGGGTGTCCATTTTCTCCTTGATGATGTACTCGATGGCCTTTACGTCGTGGTTGGTCACCGACTCGATCTCCTTCACGCGCCGGGCGTCGGCGTCCGAGAAATCGAGGTAGAGCGCGCGCAGGGCGGCGAATTTCGAGCGGTCGATGCCGGTCAGCTGCGGCAGCGGCAGTTCGCACAAGGCGATGAAGTATTCCACTTCGACGCGGATGCGGTAGCGGATGAGGGCCTGCTCCGAAAAATAATCGGCTAATTTCTCCGTTTTATTACGGTAACGCCCGTCGACGGGCGAGATGGCGGTGAGGGGAGTTAACATATGGGATTGTGATTTGTTTTTCGTTTCCAGACGCCAAATTTACGACATTTAATTGAAATACGCATAATTTTCCATACCTTTGTGGAGATGTAAACCGAAATCGGAATGAATTTCATATTGGCAATCATCGACTCCCTGGTGGGCTTCGTGCAGCGCAATCCGCTGACGACGCTCCTTATCGTCATACTGGCGCTCGGCGCCCCCGCGCTGCTCAAGGGCATCGCGCTGTTTATCTTGTATTTTCTTATGGGACTTGTTATTTTGGTCGTCGTGCTGATGCTGGCTTTCCGCTGGCGGATCTACAAGGTCCGCAAGCAGATGGAGCAGCAGTTCGGCGAAGGCTTCGGACAGCAGTCCGGACCGAAGGGATTCGGCGGTTTCGGCTCGCCCTTTGCAGAGCAGCCGCGCAAGGAGCGCGAAGGCGAGGTGAAGGTGCACAAAACCCCGGGAACGCCCGAGAAGCGCGTGTCGAAGGATGTGGGCGACTACGTCGATTTCGAAGAGGAAAAGCAGTAGCATGTTGAAGATTTTCGAACTCATAGGGCGCTATTTCATGCTGATGGGAAAGGTCTTTTCCCGTCCGGAGAAGGCCGCCATCTACCGCCGGCGGATCATTTTCGAAATGGAGTCGCTCGGTGTCAACTCGATCGGCCTGACGGCCATCATCTCGGTCTTCATCGGCGCGGTCATCACGTTGCAGATGTGCATCAACCTCGATTCGCCGTTCATTCCCCGCTCGCTGGTGGGTTACGCCACGCGCGAGACGATGATCCTGGAGTTTTCGTCGGCGGTCGTGGCGCTGATTCTCGCCGGAAAGGTCGGGTCGTCGATCGCCTCGGAGATCGGAACCATGCGCATCACCGAACAGATCGACGCGCTCGAAATCATGGGCGTCAACTCCGCCTCGTACCTCATCCTCCCGAAGATCGTCGCCGCGATGGTCTTCTTCCCCTTTCTGACGATCCTCTCGATCCTGATCGGCATTCTGGGCGGATACCTCATCGCCGCCGCGACGGGCATTATGATCCCCGCCGACTATGTCGACGGCCTGCTGATGGACTTCAAGCCCTATTCGATCACCTACACGCTGATCAAGACCGTCTTCTTCGCCTACATCATCACCTCGATTTCGGCCTTCTACGGCTACAACGCCCGGGGCAACTCGCTGGAGGTCGGCGCGGCTTCGACGCGCGCCGTGGTGGCCAGCTGCGTGGTGATTCTGCTTTTCGACCTGATCCTGACACAAGTCCTGCTTATATGATACGCGCCGAACATATCGTCAAGTCGTTCGACGGCCGGGTGGTGCTCGACGACATCTCGGTCGAATTCGAGACCGGAAAAACGAACCTCATCATCGGCCGCAGCGGTTCGGGAAAGACCGTGCTGCTCAAGACGCTGGTGGGCCTGCACGAACCCGATTCGGGCGACGTGTGGTACGACGAGGTGAACTTTTCGAAACTCGGTTTCCGGGAACGCAAGAGTATCCGCAAGGACATCGGCATGATCTTTCAGGGCGGGGCGCTGCTGGACTCCTCGACCGTCGTGGAGAACGTCAAGCTGCCGCTCGACCTCTTCACCTCGCAGAGCGAGCGGGAGAAGATGGAGCGCGTGAATTTCTGCCTCCAGCGCGTGCGGCTCGACGGGGCCAACGAACTCTATCCGGCCGAACTGTCGGGCGGCATGATCAAGCGCGTGGCCATCGCCCGGGCCATCGTGATGAATCCCCGCTACCTGTTCTGCGACGAACCCAACTCGGGACTCGACCCGCAGACCTCGATCGTCATCGACAACCTGATCCACGAGATCACCCAGGAGTACGGCATCACGACGATCATCAACACCCACGACATGAACTCCGTGATGGAGATCGGCGAGAAAATTGTATACATCCACGACGGCCGTAAATGGTGGGAGGGGACGAAGGACGACATCCTGCATGCGGACAACCGCGAGCTGAACGATTTCGTCTTCGCCTCGGCCATGGCCAAACGGGCCAAACTGGCTGCGCAGTAGGCTTTCGCGGTGTTGTGCGCCTGAAGACGGCGGAGGTTTCCGGCGGACGGGTGCGTGCCGGGAAACGGATGCGTCCGCGGTTCGTAAAAAAATTTAATTTTTTATTTGCGTAAATTATATAAAGTATGTACTTTTGTGCTGTTAAAAAAATAACGCAATTTTTTATTAACAAATAATTCAAATTATTATGGCAACTATTAAAATCGGTATCAACGGCTTCGGTCGTATCGGCCGTCTGGTGTTCCGTGCCGCTTGCACGAACGACAACATCGAAGTGGTGGGCATCAACGACCTGGTTCCCGTGGACTACATGGCTTACATGCTGAAGTACGACACGATGCACGGCCGTTTCGACGGTACGGTGGATTTCAACGTGGAGAAGAGCCAGCTGATCGTAAACGGCAAGGCTATCCGCGTAACCGCCGAGAAGGACCCCGCAAACCTGAAGTGGAACGAGGTTAACGCCGAGTACGTGGTAGAGTCGACGGGTCTGTTCCTCACCAAGGAGAAGGCCGAGGCTCATATCGCAGCCGGCGCCAAGTACGTCGTTATGTCGGCTCCCTCGAAGGACGACACCCCGATGTTCGTATGCGGCGTGAACACCGATACCTACAAGGGCCAGACGATCGTTTCGAACGCATCGTGCACCACCAACTGCCTTGCCCCCATCGCCAAGGTCCTGCACGACAAGTTCGGCATCACCGACGGTCTGATGACCACCGTTCACTCGACCACCGCAACGCAGAAGACCGTCGACGGTCCCTCGATGAAGGACTGGCGCGGCGGCCGTGCCGCTTCGGGCAACATCATCCCCTCGTCGACCGGCGCTGCAAAGGCCGTAGGCAAGGTGATTCCCGAGCTGAACGGTAAGCTGACCGGTATGTCGATGCGTGTTCCGACCCTCGACGTTTCGGTTGTCGACCTGACCGTAAACCTGGCCAAGCCCGCCAAGTACGACGAGATCTGCGCTGCCATGAAGGAGGCTTCGGAAGGCGAACTGAAGGGCATTCTGGGTTACACCGAGGAGGCTGTCGTTTCGTCGGACTTCCTGGGCGACGCCCGCACGTCGATCTTCGACAAGGCTGCCGGTATCGCGCTGACGGACACCTTCGTGAAGGTCGTTTCGTGGTACGACAACGAGTGGGGCTACTCGAACAAGGTCCTCATGCTGATCGAGAAGATGGCCGCTTACAACAACAAATAGTCGTAAGCCATCCGATAGAAAAAGAGGGAACCAGCGATGGTTTCCTCTTTTCTTTATATCGGCTTCCGGGTCGGTCGGGAGCCTATTTTTTCGAATCGACCCGCATTTCGACCGAGGCGCCCGACCATTGGTTGATCTCCCGCTTTTCGGTGAGCAGGCGGCGTCCGGCATAGGAGATCCTCACCTCGATCCCGAAGGGCCTGGTCGCGTCGATTTCGTTGTCCGCGGGCAGCGTGTGGGGGATTATATATAGGTAGAGCACGAGGTGGTCGCACGGCACGGTTTGCAGCGCGGCCGTGCGGTCAGCGGCGATGTCTGCGGGGCGTTCGGCAAGGTTCGAGCCGACGTCGGCCACGGTCGATGCCGACGAGGCGAATCCGATGCGCCGGCCGGCGGCGTCGAAACAGCCGCACATCAGCGCCGCATTGTACCGCCACCACCCTTCGTAGCGGCTCGTGACTTCGATTGTAAATCCTTTTTCGTCCATGTTCTGTCGGGGCCGCGCGGGCCGGATACGGCGCCGGATCGGTTCGGCGGGCCATGCGCGGACTATTTTTCCGTAAAAATAATACAACTGTCGTGCAACGCCAAATTTATTTGCGCCCCGCCGGGCCGGGAACGCTAAAACTCGCGGTTTTCTTTGCAAATGTCTTATTTTTTCGTAACTTTGCGCACTAAATGTGCGTAAATGGAGGTAGCTCAACGATATTCGATTGCCTGGAAAGGGCTGAAAAACGGTCGTCACGACTTCCGTTTCGAGGTCGACAAGGCGTTGTTCGAAGCCTTCGAAAGCACGGAGATCAAGGACGGACGGTGTGAGGTCTCGGTCGGTGTGGACCGCTCGGAGAAGCAGCTCACGCTCGATGTCGGGATCACGGGTCATGTCGTCGTCGAATGCGACCGATGCCTGGAGGACTGCCGTGTGCCCATTGATTTCGAGGGGCAGCTGGTGGTGAAATTCTCCGACGAGGTGCACGAATACGACGGCGAGGTGATGTGGATGCTGCCGGGCGAGGACCGCGTGGAGCTTGCGCAGTACATCTACGAAAGCATCGTGCTGTCGCTGCCCTACCAGCGGGTGCATCCCGAGGGGGAGTGCAACCCCGAGATGCTCGAACGCTTCCGGATCGTTTCCGACCGGGAGTTCGCGTCGATCGAGGCTGCGGCCGAAGGCGCCGGGGAGCGCGGCGGGGGCGAATGGGCCAAGCTGGCCGCCCTGCGCGAGCGGATGGAGGCCGAAGGCGCGGACGGCGGAGAAGGCGGTGAGGAACCCGGCGACGCGAAATAAACACGGATAAAGATACGTTTAAACTTATAAATTATATTTAAAAATGGCACATCCTAAACACAAAGTCTCGTCGACGCGACGCGATAAGCGCAGAACCAACTACAAGGCTACCGTTCCGACGGTGGTTACCTGCTCGAACTGCGGCGCAGCGGTGCTCTATCACCGTGTATGCCCCGAGTGCGGCTTCTATCGCGGAAAGCTCGCCATCGAGAAGAAAGCTGCCGAATAATTCCGGCGCTCAAAAGAGTGCATCCCCGCGGGAAGTGCCTCTTTTTTAATTTATGAAGGTTCCCTTCCGGCTGCCTGAATCCCCGGTCGTGCATGTTTTCCGGGGGCGGGTCGGGAGCGGGACAGGATATCAACCAACACTCGTACGAGTATGATAAAGATTGGCGTAGATGCCATGGGCGGCGATTATGCACCCGAAGCGGCTGTCAAGGGAGCCGTCATGGCGCTCGATGCGATCGGGTCGGACAGCCGTATCGTGCTGTTCGGCGACGAAGAGAAAATTAAGTCCGTGCTCGCTTCGGAGGGATGTCCCGCCGAGCGGTTCGGAATCGTAGCGACCACCGAGGTGATCGAGATGGGCGACCATCCGGCCAAGGCCTTCCAGTCCAAGGCGGATTCGAGCATCACGGTCGGGTTCGGCTACCTGGCCAAGGGAGCTGTCGACGGTTTTGCGAGCGCAGGTTCGACCGGCGCCATGATGGTCGGTTCGATGTATGCCGTCAAACCGATCGAGGGTGTCGTGCGTCCCACGATTTCATCCATCGTTCCCACCATCGCAGGGCGTCCTGCGCTGCTGCTGGACGTGGGCCTGAATGTGGACTGCAAGCCCGAGGTGCTGGCGCAGTACGGCCTGATCGGCTCGATTTACGCCGAGGCGGTGCTGGGCATCGAGCGTCCGCGCGTGGCGGTGCTCAACATCGGCGAGGAGGAGACCAAGGGCAACGCCCAGACCAAAGCCACCTACGAACTGCTGAAGGCGGAGAGCCGGATCAATTTCGTGGGCAATGTCGAGGGTTCCTATCTCTTTTCGGGCAAGGTCGCCGATGTGATCGTCTGCGACGGATTCGTCGGCAACACGGCGCTGAAAATGGCCGAGGGCCTCTACCGCATCAACACGGCCTTGGGCTGCCGCAATGCCTTCTGGGACGCCATGAATTACGAAAACGTGGGCGGAACACCCGTCCTGGGCGTCAACGCGCCCGTTATCATCGGTCACGGATGCTCTTCGCCCCAGGCGATCCGGAGCATGATCCTTTCGACCGAACAGGTCATCAAGGCCGATCTGACAGCGAAACTGCAACGTGCGTTTCAAAATTAACCAAAACACGAAAAGCCAAAGCTAATGGGTAAGATAACAGCAGCTATTACGGGTGTGGGACAGTACCTTCCGGAATATATCCTCACCAACGACGAATTAAGCCGGATGGTCGACACCAACGACGAGTGGATCATGTCGCATACGGGTATCAAGACGCGCCATATCCTCAAGGGGGAAGGCGTCGGCAGCTCCTACATGGGCGCCCGTGCGGTCATCAATTTGTTGGATAAGACGGGGGTGGACCCCATGGAGATCGACGTGGTGATCTGCGCCACGGTGACCCCCGACATGTTCTTCCCCTCGACGGGTAACCTGATCGCCGACCAGGCTGGCTGCAAGAACGCCTTCGCGTTCGACGTTTCGGCAGCTTGCAGCGGCTTCCTGTTCGCCCTGACCACCGGCGCGAAGTTCATCGAGGCCGGCACGAGCAAGAAGGTCATCGTCGTGGGCGCCGACAAGATGTCGTCGATCGTCGACTATACCGACCGTTCGACCTGCCCGCTCTTCGGCGACGCTGCCGCCGCCGTGCTGCTGGAAGCCAATACCGAAGGTTTCGGAGTCGTGGATTCGATCCTGCATTCCGACGGCTCGGGCGAGATGCAGCTCTACATGAAGGCGGGCGGTTCGCGCTACCCGGCTTCGGTCGAAACCGTGCAGAACAACTGGCACACGATCATGTGGGACGGCCACGCCGTGTTCAAGGCTGCCGTGTCGAAGATGTCCGACGTTTCGGTGGAGATGATGGAGCGTCACAACCTCAAGGGCGAGGACATCCGTTTCCTGGTTCCCCATCAGGCCAACCTGCGCATCATCGACGCCACGGCGCGCCGTATGGGCATCACGCAGGACAAGTGCATGATCAACATCGACCGCAACGGTAATACCACGGCTGCCACGATTCCTTCGTGTCTTTGCGACTACGAGAGCCAGTTGCGCAAGGGCGACAACCTCATTCTGTCGGCTTTCGGCGGCGGATATACCTGGGGCGCGACCTATGTGAAGTGGGCCTACGACGGCCTGAAGGCATAAGCGGGGCGATCCCCGGCAAAAGGCGGAAACATCGGTTTCCGCCTTTTTTTGTTCGTTTTCGCGGAATTTTTTTATCTTTGGAGCCGTAACGCCCCTTTTGTCAGTAGGCGGTTTTACGGAATCTTGTACGATTCCGTTTTGCAACCCATTCGACTTTTTCGTATCTTTGTTGAGCTAAACCCATTGCCGATGAACCGTCTGAACCGTATTTTTCACAACAAACAGATCAAACTGTTTTGGTTCCTGCGGAGTTTCGCGCGTTACCTTACGCCGAAACGGTTGTTGCAGTCCCGTCTGGACCGGGTACTCGCCGAGGCGGAACGCCGCCCCGACTGGGAGTACATCTGCCGGCGGGCGGATTATTACAACAAACTGTCGCCTGCGCCTGCGACCCCCCCCCGCGAAGGGCTGCGTCCGTTAGGCGACCACAAGTTCCGTCGGGGCGTCAAGACGGCCTATTTCTTCGATACCTACGAGTTCACCCGCTGGTTCAGCGACCGCCTGCTGTGGAATACCGTTCCCGGGGACGTGACGACGGTTCCCGACGTGCCGTCGATCGTCAAGAGCAGGCCGATCTGCGGCGACAACGCCAATTCGGTGCTGCTGAACCTCGACAAGGTCCGCCATTTCATCTTCCTGCGGGACGACATTCCGTTCCGGAAGAAGTCGGACAAGGCGATTTTCCGGCTGGCGATCACGCGGCGTCCCCACCGCGAACGTTTCATGCGCATGTATTTCGGTTCGGAGTGCTGCGATGCCGGCATCTCGACGCCCCGTCCCGAATATCCCCCGGAGTGGACCAAACCCCATATTTCGATGTACGACCACCTGAACTACAAGTTCATTCTGGCGATCGAGGGCTACGACGTGGCGACGAACCTCAAGTGGATCATGTCGTCGAACTCGCTGGCCGTGATGCCCCGTCCGACCTACGAGACGTGGTTCATGGAGGGCACGCTCATCCCCGGTTACCACTACGTCGAGATCCGGCCCGACTATTCCGACCTCGAAGAGCGGATGCGCTACTACATCGAGCATCCGGACGAGGCCGAGGCGATCATCGCGCATGCGCACGAATACGTCGCGCAGTTCCGCGACCGCCGGCGCGAAAAGATCATTTCACTGCTGGTCTTGCAGAATTATTTCCGGCGCACCGGGCAGCGCTGATTCCCGGCATTTCAGTTTCCTTTCGGATTCGGGCCGTAATTTCGCCCGTCTGAAAGACGGGTTTCGGAGGGCGGTGGCGGGCCGCGGGTTTCAAGACCGGATTTTCGCCCCTCCCCCTGTCCCGAGAAAAAGGAGTGTATTATGAAGATACTCATTGTTGAAGACGAACCCTCCCTGCGGGAGATCATGGTCCGGACGCTGACCCGGGAGCAGTACATCGTCGAGCAGGCCGCCGATTACGCCGCGGCGCTCGACAAGATCGCCGCATACGACTACGACTGCATCCTGCTGGACATCATGCTGCCCGGCGGCAGCGGCCTGCGGCTGCTCGAAGAGCTGAAGAGGCGTCGCAGCCCGGCTGCGGTGATCATCATTTCGGCCCGCGATTCCCTCGACGACAAGATCGAGGGGTTGGAACTCGGCGCCGACGACTACCTTCCCAAGCCGTTCCACCTGGCGGAATTGAGCGCCCGCATCCGCAGCGTCCTGCGCCGTCACCAGCGCGGCGGTTACGAGAGCCTCGACGCGGGCAACGTGCGCCTGTGGCCCGACAGCCGCCGGGTCGAGGTGGCGGGCCGCGAGGTGGAGCTGCTGCGCAAGGAGTACGACATCCTCCACTACTTCATGTCCCGCCCCAACCACACGGTCGACAAGACCGCGCTGGCCGAAGGGGTCTGGGGCGACCATATCGACCAGGCCGACAATTTCGATTTCGTCTATGCGCAGATGAAGAACCTGCGCCGCAAGCTCCACGATGCGGGCGCCGACATCGAGATCCGCGCAGTCTACGGCTTCGGCTATAAACTCGTACAGCCGTGAAACTGGTTTACCGCATCCTGCTGCACCTTTCGTGGGCGCTGTCGCTGCTCCTGGCGGTATGGGCCGTGTTGTTTTACTTCACGCTGATCGACGAGATCAACGACGAGGTGGACGACGCGCTCGAAGCTCGTGCCGAAGTGATCGTCAAGCGGGTTCTGGCCGGACGGGAGCTTCCCGTTCCGGTGGACGAGGGCAACAACGGCTATTTCCTGCACGAAGTGTCGCCCCAATATGCCGCCGCACAGCACCACGAACGCTATTCCGACGAGGAGATTTTCATTCCCGAACGCGACGACAAGGAGCCGGCCCGCGTGCTGCGCAAGGTGTTCCGCGACGGCGCGGGGCAATGGCGCGAACTGACGGTGATGACTCCGACCATCGAGAAGGACGACCTCCGGGAGTCGATCCTCCGGTGGATGGTCTGCCTCTACCTCTTCCTGCTGCTGATGATCCTGCTGGTCACGGTCATCGTGCTCTACCGCACGATGCGGCCGCTCTACGCCCTGCTGCGGTGGCTCGACGGTTACACCGTGGGGGCGCGGAATGCGCCGCTGGCCGTCGAGACCTCCGTCACGGAGTTCCGGAAACTCAACGATGCCGCGCGCCGCTATGCCGAGCGGGCCGAGTCGTCGTTCGAGCGGCAGAAACAGTTCATCGGCAACGCCTCGCACGAGATGCAGACTCCGCTGGCGGTCTGCCGCAACCGGTTGGAAATGCTGGTCGACGATGCGCATGCGCTCACCGGGGAGCAGTTGGGCGAGATCGCCAAGGTGCAGCGGACGCTGGACTACCTCGTGCGGCTCAACCGTTCGCTGCTGTTGCTGTCGAAGATCGACAACGGCCAGTTCCCCGAGGCCGAAGAGGTCGACGTGAACGCACTGGTGCGCCGCACGGCCGAGGACATGGAGGAGATTTACGCCTACCGCAGCATGCGCTTTGCGCTCGTGGACGAGGGGCCGCTCACGGCGCGGATGAATCCGTCGCTGGCCGGGAGCGTGGTCGCCAACCTGCTGAAAAACGCATTCGTTCACGGCGACGAGGGCGGCGAGGTGACGGTGCGCGTCGCTCCGCGTCGCTTCACGGTCTGCAACAGCGGCGCGGGCGGTCCGCTCGACGCCGGGCGTATCTTCGACCGGTTCTATCAGGGAACGAAGAAGGAGGGTTCTACGGGGCTGGGCCTTGCCGTGGTCGACGCAGTCTGCCGTCTCTACGGGTTGAAGGTGTCCTATTCTTATAAGGAGGGGCGGCATTGCTTCGCCGTCGATTTCCCGGCGTGAAAAAAAATGCAGGAAATCCGCTTTTTTCAGATTCGTTTCAGTTTCGGGCCGCAACTTTGCAGTACGAAATTCAATTAAAACACTACGATTATGAAAAAGTTCACGATTCTTCTCGCTTCGCTGGCCGTCATGGCCTCTTCGGTTCCCGCTTTCGCCGGTAAAGACCGGATCATCACCGTCGGCGAACTTCCCGCCGTTGCGCAACAGTTCGTCCAGACCCACTTCAAGGCTGTCGAGGTCTCCTACGCCAAAGTCGACGAGGAGCTGTTCGACAAGGATTACAAGGTGGTCTTCGTCAACGGCTCGAAGGTCGAGTTCGCCAAGGACGGAGCGTGGAAGGAGGTCGACTGCAAGTACGGCGAGGTTCCCGCAGCCATCGTTCCGCAGCAGATCCGCGACTATGTCGCCAAGAACTTCGCAGGCCGCAAGATCGTCTCGATCGACCGCGACAAGCGCAACTGGGAGGTGAAGCTCGACAACGGTCTCGACCTGAAATTCGACCTTCAGTTCCGCCTGATCGAGATCGACGACTGATCCGCATTCCGCTGAAAACCATCCGACGGCGCCCGAATACGTATTCGGACGCCGTCTATTTTGTTTTATAATGTCTCGCTATTTCGATATAAAATAATTTGATGGCTATTTTGATACAAATCACGAAAAACTATTGTATATTTGTATCACAAACGATGATAAACCGCAAACTTAAAACAATACAGTTATGTTAAGCAAGAAATTACACGAAGCGATGAACGCGCAGATCAATGCCGAGCTTTGGTCGGCCTATCTCTATCTTTCGATGTCGATGGACGCCGAGGCCAAGGGGCTGAAGGGTGTCGCCAACTGGTTCTACGTACAGTTCCAGGAGGAGCAGGACCATGCGCGGATCTTTATGAACTACATCCTCTCGCGCGACGCCGAGGTGAAGCTGCTCCCGATCGAGGAGGTGCGCACTGCTTGGACTTCGCCGCTGGAGATGTTCCAGGACACGCTGGCCCATGAGAAGGAGGTTACGGCCATGATCAACAATCTGGCCGCCATCGCCGCCGAGGACAAGGATTACGCTTCGTCGAACATGCTCGTCTGGTTCGTCGACGAGCAGGTCGAGGAGGAGGAGTCGGCACGCGAGATGATCACCGCCTGCGAGGCCGTCGAAGGCAACAAGTTCGGGCTGTACATGCTCGACAAGGAGCTGGCCGCCCGCACCTACACGCAGGCTTCGCCGCTGGCGACCGCCAACGCATAAACGAAAGTTTTTGTCATAGTTATTTATAGTGGGTCCGGCCTCCGAAAGGGGGCCGGATTTTTTGGTTAGTCGGATTATTTGACTATCTTCGCAATAGAAAATAGAAACAAAGGTTAAGACAAACCTTACATCTATTGGTAAACTCGCGACTGCCGCGGTTGCGGCAGGTTTAACATGGTGTGAATTTTGTCTGAAACTTGAGCCTTGTCCCTGCCCGTTCGGGCGGGGGACAGGCTTGGGCGTAAGGGCAACTCACCATGCAAGGCTCGCGAGGCCGACCAATAGGGGTTGTACCTGCGTCCTTGCTTTTTTATAGGAGGACTGCCCTGCGGGCGGCGGCGTGAGAACGGACCAGGTACATGACTTGTGCGGAAGGAATGTAACCCGGTCCGGCTTTTGGGAGATTCTTCATGGAATTTCCGGACAAAGCAAAATGAGGCGTCACTGTTTGTTCGCCGGGCCGGGTTCCTTCCGCATTTTTTTATAGTCCTGTCCGGCGGCTTCGGCTTTGGACGGAATATAGGCTTGGGCGTAAGGGCAACTCACCATGCAAGGCTCCGAAGGCCGACCAATAGGGGTTGTACCTGCGTCCTTGCTTTTTTATCGGGACTGCCCTGCGGGCGGCGGCGTGAGAACAGATCGGGTTCCTGCCGCACGTCTTTTGTCCCTGCCGGCAGGAACCCGGTCAAACGAGTTCCATGCGCAGGCGCACCATGTGGCGGCACTCCACGCCGTTTTCGAAGATCGGCGTAGGGCTGTGCTTGCGGAAATAGTCTACGTCGATGCCGCAGCGGACGAATCCGCAGCGTTCGTAGAGGGCGATCTGCCCGAATCCCGAATTGCCCGTGCCGATTTCGAGCAGGCGGAACCCCGCCCGGCGGGCCGTGTCGACGGCGTGGGCCAAAAGGGCCGTGGCGATGCCCTGCCGCTGGCGGTCGGGTACAACGGCGATATTCACGACCTCGGCCGTGAAGGGCCGCGTGTGGATCAGCACGTACTGTCCGACGATCCGGCCGTCGTCGCAGGCGGCGTAGCACGTTCCGCGGCCGATGTAGTCGGCCACCGAGGCTTCGACCTCGTCGGCCAGCAGCAACAGTTCCCGCGAAGGGGTTTCGGTTTTGCGAATTTCCATATCAGAAAAGGGATAGGGCGCCCCGGAAGGTCGCCAGTACGACAATGTAACGCAGGGTCTTGCCCGCGAGCATCGCGCTGCCGGTCAGCCACACGTTGCTGCGCATCAGTCCCAGCACGATGGCGATGGCCTCGCCGATGGTGGGCAGGAAGGCGAAGAAGGCCATCAGCGCCCCGCGTCCCGAGAGGAATTTCCGCGCCCGGGCCAGTTGGCGCGTCGAGACACCCAGCCGGGTGATCCATTCGGTCTTGCCCAGCGTCCCGATCCAGTAGCAGGTCATGCCGCCGAGCGTGTTGCCCAGCGCGGCCGCGACGACGCATCCCACGGGATCAAGCCCCATGCCTGCGAGCACCACCATCACCGCCTCGGAGCTGAAAGGCAGGACGCTTCCGGCGATCAGCGCCGAGAGAAAGAGGCCCCAGTAGCCCCAGTCGATGAGAAATTCGGTGATTGTTTCCATATCTATCCGCACGGGTCTTTCGGCGGCCCGTGCAGACAAAGATAGCGATTTTTTCGGTTCCTACGCCTCCCCGGCCCAGCCGCGGATCACACGGCTGCGGACGTCGACGCCCATTTCGCGGGCGCGGGCGAGAATGCGGCGCGCCAGGGCGGCTTTCCTGTCGTCGGGTGCGTAACGGAAATAGGCTTCCGCCGCGCGGATGTGCGCTGCGTCGACGAGCGGGAATTCGCGCGTTTCGGGGATTCCGAACGCCGATGCGGGAAGTTCGCGGCGTTCTTCGACGGTGAGCCGGTCGGGAGTTTTGGTTTTCGGAGCCATGACGGTGTGGTTTTTCTTTCCGGACGGCAAAATCCGGGCCAGCGGAGCGGCGTTTGTCTGCGAGGTGGCGTGCCGACGGCGTGCGAATGGCTTTCAGGGGGCCGGGTGCAGAGCCGCCGGGCGATCCGGCTGTCGACGGCATACCGCCCGGGACCGGCGATCCAGAGCAGCGCGAAGGCCGCGAGGCAGAGCATGTTTGATGCCTTCGTTTGGTTCTCCCAAATTGATGGATTATCTTTACGGCCGTGAATTTCAACCGCTACATAACGGAGGCCGAATTTTCGGAACTCGCCGCCTTTATCCGCCGCGAGGGCGTCGTACGGCGTTTCGCCCGCGGCGAACGCCTCTCCGGGCAGGGACTCCGCAGCCACCGCTGCGGACTGGTCGTGCAGGGCGCTTTCCGTTACGTGCACGCCGACGTCGCGGGAGAGGAGCATGTCGTGGGTTACGCCTTTGCCGGAGAGTTCGTCGGCGACTATATCTCGATGTGCGTCGATGCGCCGTCGCAGGTGACGATCGGGGCGATGTGCGGCGCCGAGGCCCTGCTTGTTCCCGGCGAACGGCTCGAAACCTTCTACCGCACCGATGCCGCCTGCGAGCGGCTTGGCCGCAGGCTGGCCGAACACATGCTGGCCGAGGTTTACGAACGTCTGCTGGACCGCTATGCCGCCTCGCCGCAGCAACGCTACGAGGCCCTGACGGAGCGTTGTCCCGACGTGTTGCAGCTCGTTCCCCTGCGGGAACTGGCCTCCTATCTGGGCGTGCGTCCCGAGACGTTGAGCCGCATCCGCCGCCGTGTCCGCTGATTTCTTGATCTGCGTCAACGTTTTTTTGGGGCGCACCCGTTAACTTTGTTTCCATGAAACGAGCGATTGTCATCGGGGCCACTTCCGGCATCGGCCGGGCGTTGGCCGAACGCCTTGCGGCCGAAGGATACCGGGTCGGCGTGACCGGGCGGCGCGAGGCGCTGCTGGAGGAGCTGGCGGCCAGCCGTCCGGGCAGCTTTTGTTACGCCGCGGCCGACATCATGGACCCTGCCGCCGCCTGTGCGGCGCTGGAACGCCTCGCCGGAGAGCTGGGCGGCATGGATTTGTGCGTGGTCAGCGCCGGAACCGGCGACCTGAATCCCGGACTGGACTATGCGCTGGAAGAGCCGGCCATCCGCACCAACGTCGTGGGCTGGACCGCGGCGGTCGACTGGGCCTACGGCCGTTTCGAGGAGCGGGGCGGCGGCCATCTGGTCGTCATCACGTCGGTCGGGGGCCTGCGCGGCGGCGGTGCGGCTCCGGCCTACAACGCCTCGAAAGCCTATCAGATCAACTATGCCGAGGGCCTGCGGCAGCGGGCTGCGAAGTCCGGACTGCCTCTCCCGGTGACCGACATCCGTCCGGGATTCGTCGCGACGGAGATGGCCAAGGGCGAGGGGCTGTTCTGGGTGATGCCCGTCGACCGGGTTGTGGAGGGGATCGTGCGGGCCATCCGCCGCCGCCGTAGCGTGGCGGTCGTCACACGCCGCTGGCAGCTGCCTGCGTGGCTGATCCGGCACATGCCGGAGTGTATTTACCGTAAAATGGGATGATGATGAACGGATGGTTTCTGGCGGCCGGAGCGTTGCTCGCCGCCGCATTCTTCGTACACGTGTTTTCGGGCAACCGCTTCTACTCGGCGGCGCGCCCCGATGCGGCAACGGCCCCTTCCGGAGCTTACGAGGCGTGGCTGATGGGCCGCTGCGGCGTTCAGATGATTTCAGTGGACCTGTTCCTCTGCGCGGCTTTTCTCTTGCTGCTGGGGACGGGCGTCCTGCCGCGCAATTTCGCGCTCGAACTCCTGCTGCTGCTGGTGTTCGGCGGCTGGTGCGTCTTCTGGCTGGTGTCGCTGCTGTGTGAAAAAGCCGGAGGGCGTCATTACCTCCGGCTGTGCCACTGGGCGTTGTTCCTCGTGCTGTTCGGTCTGGTGCTGGGCGGCATGCTCGGGTAGTCCTACTCCTCCTCTTCGTAATAGACTTTGTAGAACTTGCCCTTCTCGTCCTCGCCCTGCTCCAGCAGATTGCGGTTGCCGTGGACGTAGATGTGGAAATTGCGGTCGAGCTTGATGACGCTCTTGTACGACCGCGCCTGCTTCTTGACGGCTGAATCCGAGATGCCGAATTCGTCCTCGATGCGGATGTCGCGGTCTTGTTCGTACTCCTGGCGGAAGCGCGTGAAGCTCTCCACGACCTCCGGCTGGCGGATCACCTTCTCCGAAAAATCGTCCATCGAAAAGCTCTCCTGCTCCTGGAAATACTTCATCGTCTCGTTGAGCAGCTCGGCCTGGTCGGCCTTCGACACCTCGAACTCCTTCGAGAGGTGTTTCGTGACGTATTTCTTGCACATCGCCAGCGTGTTGTGCGTATTGTGGTAGTTGTCCTGCCGCTGGCGCACGCGCAGGAAGTCGTCGATCCAGTAGCGTGCTTCGGTGCGGTTGGTGTTGTCGACGACGAAGACCGCAAACCCCTCCTCGCGTTCCGTGTTGAAAATGACGGCTCCCTTGTCCAGCCGTTTGATGTCGATGCCTTCGCGGGCCGCGATGTGCACCCCTCCGGCCTGCTGTTCGACGTCGAGGAACGTGTCGCGCGTCTCGGACTTGAACAGCCCCAGCGCGTCGCAGCGTTCGCCGCCGAAATTGCAGTCCGAAAAGTAGACCGTGTAAAATTCGCCGCCCTTGATCTGCGGGTGCATGCCGCTCTCGTAGAGGTGCTTGGCCAGGCTCACCGAATGTTCGAGGAGCGCCTCCGGATCGTCGAAGATCCTGCATGCGAAGTTCCAGACCTCGTTGCACCCGAGGTCGGTCTCGTGGTGGAGGTTGTAGCACTCCTCGCTCTTGAAGCCGCCGAGGAAATAGGCCGTGAGCGTGCGCATCAGCCCTTCGTCGGCGACCTGTGCCGAGAGTTCGGGCGAGACCGTCAGGGGTTCGTCCTTCGATTTGTTGCCGACGACGTGTACGGCCAGCGCTTCGATGCGCGTATCTTCGGTGTATAACATGTTCGGGATCGTTTAACGGACGACAAAGATGCGCATTTTTTGTCTCCCCGGCAAGTCCTGCGGCCGATAAAAAGGCCGGAATCCGCGGGGGACTCCGGCCTTCGGGCGTGTGGCGCGGCTTATAGGCGGGTCGCAGGCGCGATCTTCAGGCGGAACGTGTAGTCGGCGTAGGGAATCCGGTATTCGGGCAGCGGCAGCGCGCCCCACGAGTTGACGCACGCCAGTCCGTACTGCACCTTGTCGAGGCATACCGAAACGTTCTTCTGCTTTTCGACCTCGGGCGAGTGTCCCTGCCGTTTTGCGGGGCCTTCGTCGAGCGACTCCTGCGGGTAGTGAAGCGCCGAGGCGGAGAACGGAGCGTCGGAGGTCACCGTAAGACCCCGTCCGCCGATGTCCGCGAGGTGCCACCAGCGCAGGTCGCTCTTCGTGCCGGTCTCCTGCGGGCGGATGTAGGGGTGGAACTGCTCGTCGACGCTCTGGCGGTAAAGTCCCACGAAGGCCGACGATTTGCGGTCGGCGTAGTTCTCGCCCGGTCCGCGGCCGTAGTATTGCAGGCGGTCGAACGCCTCGGGCATCTCGAAGCGCATGCCGAAGCGGAACATGTCGGGAACCTCGGCCCCCGGCGTGGCGTGCAGCGACTGTGCGATCGTGACGGCGCCCGTGTTGTCGACGGCGTATTCGATCTCCAGCGTGGCCTGCACCCCGGGCATTTCATAGCCGGCCTTCACCGTGACGATGCCGTCGGCCTCGGCATGGGTCAGCGTCTTGAGTTTCATCTCCGGCTGTTTCCAGACGGCCATTTTGTGTTGCAGTCCGGCGCCGAAGTCGTTGTCGGTCGGCGCGCGCCAGAAGTTGGGGCGCAGCGTGGAGCCGTCGGCCAGGAAGTCGAGCCCGCGGACTTCGTAACGGGTGATGAAGCCCGTCTTGTGGCTGAAGTCGAGCCGCAGGCCGTTGCCCGCGACGATCAGGAAGTCTTTGTGGTTGTCCGCAACGAAGAGCGATTCACCTTCGGCTGCGGATTTCGCCGCGGGAGCCGTGAAGACGTATTCGCGGATCGGCAGCTGGGCGCGCGCCGCGGTGTGGCCCGCGGGCAGGATGCCTTCGGCCGTCTTGAGTTTGTAGGCCACGTCGAGCAGCAGTTCGCCCGC
>OGEP01000447.1_pt1 | contig 62219 bp, 56 predicted proteins | sample 1570721 | NCBI WGS metagenome assembly OGEP01 (sample SAMEA2582131, study PRJEB24529) | metagenome | biome: Human gut stool | place: China | collected 2011 | reverse complement strand
TCTTCTTTGCTATTTTGCTCTGCGGGGGCTTCCAGTATGCACTGTTTTCCCTCCACAGCTGCCTGCGTTGTCTCCTGTTCCGTCCGGGCTGCTTCCGGCGTTCCTGTTTTCAGCGGAGTAAATCCGCTCTTAAAGCCTCTCAGCCGCAGGGCATTTCCCACGACAAAGATACTGCTTAAACTCATGGCTGCCGCGCCGAACATGGGATTCAGGCGAATTCCAAAAGACGGGTACAGCACACCGGCTGCCAGAGGGATGCCGATGCAGTTGTAGAAGAAAGCCCAGAACAGATTCTCCTTGATGTTGCGGATCACGGAACGGCTCAGTTTCATGGCCGTCACGGCATCCCGCAGATCATTTTTCATCAGAATAATATCTGCGCTCTCCATGGCTACATCCGTGCCTGCACCAATAGCCATGCCTACATCTGCGGCTGCCAGTGCGGGGGCATCGTTGATGCCGTCACCGATCATGGCTACCTTATGGCCCTGACGTTTCAGCTCGCTGACCTTTTTCTCCTTATCCTGTGGCAGTACTTCTGCCACGACCTCAGAGATACCCAGCTTCTGTCGTACAGCTTCTGCAGTACGGTGGTTGTCTCCGGTCAGCATGATGACTTTGACACCCATTTTCTCCCAGACACGAATAGCTTCATAAGAAGTGGCCTTAACAGTATCCGCCACGCCGATGACTCCTAAGAATCTTCCTTCCTGTGCCACAAGGAGCGGTGTCATGCCTTCGTCCGCCATCCGGTTCAGACCTTCTGTGGCTTTCTCCGGCAGAGTGATATGATTCTCCTGCAGAAAGGCAAGGTTACCTACATAGAATTTTGTACCGGCAGGAATTATCACGCTACTGGCACCCGATACTGTATTTCTCGCCATCTGGTTCTGTTCCGTTGTCTTGCCGGAGCCATCTGTGGTGTCGTTCTGTTTTCCGGCATAAAATACCGCCGTAGGGCCGTCATTTTTTACTGATTCTACCGCACGGAATTCTGCTGCCAGTGTACCTTCCACGCCACGGCCGAAGGTTGCCTTGAAATCCACGATCTCGGGAATTGCCAGACCGAACTGCTCTGCCCATTCCACTACAGCTTCCGCCAGCGGATGCTCACTTTTTTTCTCAAGAGCTGCTGCGATCTGCATCATGGCATCCATCGGGAAGTCGCTCTGATAACCGCCTGCTTCTTCTACCTTTAACTTACCGCTGGTGATGGTTCCGGTCTTGTCCAGTACCACAGTGTCAATCTCTTTGGCCTGCTGCAGGGCCTCACCTGTCTTGATCAGGATACCATTGCTGGCACCTACGCCGGTTCCCACCATGATAGCCACGGGTGTTGCCAGTCCCAACGCACAGGGGCAGGAAATTACCAATACGGCAATGGCTGTGGAAATGGCAAACTCCGCGGTAGCACCGCTTATCAGCCACACGATCAGGGTGATCAGGGAAATGGTCATGACCGTCGGCACGAATACACCGGCCACCTTATCTGCCAGCTGTGCAATGGGAGCCTTGCTGGCACTGGCCTCTTCCACCAGACGGATGATCTGTGCCAGTGTTGTGTCATCGCCAACACGATCCGCACGACATTTTAAGAAGCCCGCCTTGTTCACGGTAGCGGAGACCACATGGTCACCTGCCTGTTTCTCCACCGGAACACTTTCACCAGTGATGGCCGCTTCATCCACACTGGAGTTGCCTTCTAACACGATACCGTCCACCGGTACCAGACTTCCGGGCTTTACCAGAAAAATATCGCCTTTCTGCAGGCTCTCCGTGGGCACTTCCTTTTCCTGTCCGTCCTCGGTCACAAGAATTGCCACCTTGGGAGCCAGATTCATCAGCTTGGTGATGGCTTCACTGGTCTTTCCCTTGGAACGGCTCTCCAGATATTTTCCAACGGTGATCAGAGTCAGTATCGTACCGGAGGATTCAAAATACAGATCGTGGGCATAATGCTCTACCACTGCCATGTCACCATAACCCAGGCCGCAGCTGATCCGGTACATGGCGAAAATGCCGTACACCAGTGCCGCGCCAGATCCCAGAGCGATCAGGCTGTCCATGTTCGGACTGCGGTGCGCCAATGTTTTGAAACCTACAGAGAAAAACTTCCGGTTCACATACAGAATCGGCAATAACAGTAAAAACTGCGTCAATGCAAAATTCATGGCATTGGCATTGCCGTGCATCGTGTTTACGATAAATGCCGGAACCGGAATTCCGAACCATTCTTTCAGCATATGGTGCATAGACACATACATTAACGGGATCAGGAATCCAATGGAGATTCCCAGACGCCATTTCATGGCTCTTGCGTCTGCATCCAGCTTCTGCTGTAGCTCTTGTTTGCCATCGGCTGTGGACTTTCCTGTACTTCCCGCATTCCCGGAAGTGCTCTGTCCGCCTGCACCTGCCACACTGCCTTCGGTCATTACCGAAGCACCGTAGCCTGCTTTCACCACAGCATCGATAATTTCCGCCGAAGTGATCTTCGTCTCGTCATAGGTCACATCCATAGTCTCCGTCAGCAGATTTACGGATGCTTTTTCCACATTTTCCAGCTTGTTTACTGCCTTTTCCACATGGGAAGAACATGCGGAACAGGACATTCCTGTAACATGATATCTTTCCTTCATAATACCCTTGCCTTTCCATGACCTGCAAAGTCTCCGGTGCTTTCAATGCACCGCAGCAGCACAAATTTACAGGTTTATCTGCGACCATTCCGCCGCTTATTTCAATTTCTTCACAAGTTCCACTGCCTCATCTACTATAGCAGTATTCCCCTTCCGGATCTCTTCCACCACACAGGTCTCCATATGTTCCTTCAGGATTGCATAGCCAAAGGCCTGTAAAGCACTCTCCACGGCAGCTACCTGTGTGAGAATATCACCGCAGTAACGGTTCTCTTCCAGCATCCGGCTGATACCGTTTAACTGTCCGCTCATACGGCTTAAACGGTTCTGTAATTGTTTTCTTTCTTTTTCGGAGCGGGGCGTTGCCTTCTGGTGACAATGACAACATTCCATGCCTTTTTCTTCCATTTTTTCTTCCTTTTGTTCTGCCATAATTTTCCCCTTCCTGAGCCTCCGGCACCGGAATCCGAATTTTCCAGAATCTTCCCGGTTCTACACATATGCTGTTTCCGGCCTGCATATCAGTGCACGCAACATGCTGCCGGATCTTTCGTTGCAGCCATACGCAAAATACCCTACAGGGGTATCTTGTTTTCTTCTACAAGATATACCCCCATAGGGTATTTGTCAAGAGGTACTTTCTAATTCCTGCCAGTTCACCTCTGACCAAAACAGATCCTTACGATCTGCATCTTCATGATTCTGTCGCCGGTTCTGGCGAGGAAGCGGAATAATCCGCTGACGGAAGGGTCTCGGAGATCATTATATCCCAGCATATAGCCACGGCTTGTGACCTGCAATCTGCTGTCCCACGGGGAAATCTCACTTTTCGCATCCGAAACCGCAAAATATGCACCCACATCCTGAATTTTAGCGCTCCTGAGCCATGTCTTTGCTATCATCTTAACCGCTGTCCGGTTCGCCGCGTCAAATACCAGCACACCACCGGGAAAACTGTCAGCCATTGCCTGTACCAGCGTCCTGACTTGCTCCGTCAGAAAATAATAGAATACTCCGGAGGCAAAAAATATTGCCCCTTCGGACGCGTCGATTTTGGTAAACCATTCCGTATCATTCAAATTGCAGGGAATATTTTCCTCACGGTCTCCGGCGGGCAGTAATTGATTGCGTACGGCGATAACATCCGGAAAATCCAGATTGTAAATTTTACAGCTGCCATTGTCACAGGCTCTGCCGGTACCGTCAAGTCCACAGCCCAAATTGACCACCGCCGCATCAGGATGATCTGCCAGGTAATTTTGTACCTCCCATGCAAGGTCATTCTGCCGCATGGCAACCTCCAGCGAACCGAAACGCTGCATCAGGCCGTGGGATTTTTTCTCCACCTGTGAAAAATCATAGTCGATCTGGTCGATCAGGTGTACCGCCATCTCGTCCCGATATAGGTTCGGATACAACTCCGAGCATAGCTTCCGGGAATAAAGCGGGATGATCAGTGTCTCCTGTACGGTGTTCTTCTCAATCTTGTATTTCATGGACATCTCTCACTTTCTTGCATTTTTGCCATTTCTTTTTTGTTAGTTTTGTCTAACCGCTGTATAGAGTTATGTGGTTAGCTTGTGCTAACTTAAATGCCTTAGAAAAGCCGCATTACTGCGGCCTTTCAACTGACTGTTTTTGGTTTTCGTTTCTATTATACTGAACTTATTTCTGTTTTGCAAGGTAGATTTCCACCAATAGATATTTCTTGTCTTCTTCCCAGTTATAGTAGAACTGAATCAGTCCGATGCGGCTCCTGGTGCCGGTCTTCTCATTCAACGCAGAAAACATGCCGCTAGAGCAGCGCACGGGAGACAAATAAGGCTGTCGGCGATCACCGGCACTGGCAAGAAGAATCCCGCTGCCTTGAACGCAGTGGGATTCCCGGTTTTGCTTTTCCATAATAAAAAACAGCTAATGAAAGCATGGTCTCTCCTTATACAGACTGGAAACCGCCTTCCAGATCTTCGATGATATCATCAATATTCTCCGTACCGATGGACAGACGAATGGTATTGCTGTAAATACCCTGTTCGTTCAGTTCTTCCTCAGACAACTGTGCATGCGTGGTGGAAGCCGGATGGATGACCAGAGACTTCACATCTGCCACGTTTGCCAGCAGTGAGAACAGCTCCAGATTGTCGCAGAACTTCTTGGCTGTCTCCTTGCCACCTTTGATTTCGAAAGTGAAAATGGAGCCGCCGCCGTTGGGAAAATATTTCTTATACAATGCCTGCTGCTCCGGATCCGTGGATACGGAAGGATGATGCACGCGCTCTACCTGCGGATGGTTGTTCAGATACTGTACCACCTTCAGTGCATTCTCTACATGACGTTCTACACGCAGAGACAACGTCTCCAGTCCCTGTAAAAAAATAAATGCATGCACGGGAGAAATGCATCCGCCCATATCACGCAGAAGCATTGCACGGATTGCTGTCACGAAAGCTGCACCCGGTACTGCCTTGGTGAAGGTAACGCCATGATAGCTGGGGTTCGGAGTGCACAGGTGAGGGAACTTGCCGCTGCCCTCCCAGTCAAACCTGCCGTTCTCTACGATCACGCCGCCTAAGCTGGTGCCGTGTCCGCCGATCCATTTGGTCGCCGAATGCGTCACGACGTTGACGCCCCATTCGATCGGGCGGAACAAGTAACCGCCGGCCCCGAACGTGTTGTCGGTGATTACGGCGATGTCGTGCTTACGCGCCAGTTCGACGATCGGTTCGAAGTCGGGCACGTTGAACTCCGGGTTGCCGATGGTTTCCAGATAGATCGCCTTCGTTCTCGGATTGATCAGCGAAGCGATGCTCCGTACGTCGTCGCCGTCGGCGAACCGTACCTCGATACCGAAACGGCGCAGGGCCACTTTGAACTGATTGTGCGTGCCGCCGTAGATGTACGAGGTGCTGACGATGTTGTCGCCGGCTTCGGCGAGGTTGCTAATGGCCAGAAACTGCGCCGACAGGCCCGATGCGGTCGCTACGGCCGCCGTGCCGCCTTCGAGCGCCGCAATGCGGTCTTCGAATACGGCCGTCGTCGGATTGGTCAGTCGCGTGTAGATGTTGCCGAACTTCTTCAGAGCGAACCGGTCGGCGCCTTCCTGCGCGTCCGAAAAGACATACGACGTGGTCTGGTAAATGGGAACGGCGCGCGAACCGGTCGTGGGGTCGGGCGCCTGTCCTGCGTGAACCTGCAGGGTGTCGAAGTGATAATTTCTTTTGCTCATGGTTTTATTTTTTTGATTGGTTTGTGAATTCGGGATACAAAAAAATCCGGCTCGAAGGCCGGATCGTTATGATTGTGTCGTTTTGAATCGGTGCGGGGCAGACAAACAGAATCACATCCGGCGTAAGCAGGAAGACATGCACATACCCATCGTCATCCGGCAGGAAGCCCGGAGTGCTGCGAAACGTTCGTATGCGCTGTTGTTTGTCATTTCATTCATGTTCCTGCGGCAAATATATGCATTTCCCGTAAAGTTGGTGCGTTTTCCGCAAATTTTTTTAATTTTTTTTAAAAGTTTATTTTCGATTGTTTCGAAGTGATGAAATATATTCTATAACATAAAAAGGCCAATGTAAAGTATTAATTTACATTGGCCTATATTTTTTCTAAATAGATATATTAATAAATATTAAATTATTTATAATCTTTTTCAAACTCATTAACAGCATCCATTAATGTAGTTGCTACATATGCTGAAGCAGGTCCACCACCAAATGCTATAGCTACACCAGCTGCTTCTAATATTTCTTCTTTTGTACAACCAGCTTTAAACGCATTATTTACATGTCCTACTATACAATATTCACATCTACTAAAAGCTGCTATACCTACTGCTATAAGTTCTTTAGTTTTTAAATCAACAGCTCCATCTGATAAAACTGCTCCTGCAAACTGTCCAAATCCCTGTGCTATCTCTGGTTTATTAGCTGCAAAATCTGCCATACCTTTTGATGTTGCTTCTGCCATTGCTCTTACGTCTTTCATAGTTAGACCTCCTAAAAAATTATAATCTCTAACTATGAAATTACCACTTGAAAACCTTATTTTCAACACTTTATATAAAGTATAGTTTTAAATTATAACCAATATTCCATATATAGATAAAAGCTTTTTTTTACTATTCCTATCTTTAACAAAAAATAAAAAGTGCTACTCAAAGCATTGAATAGCACATACATATCATCTATATTTTTTCGTATTCTTTTCTTAATTTTTCTACTACCTTTTTTTCTAATCTCGATACTGTCATCTGTGAGATATTAAGTTCTGTTGCTATAACAGACTGAGTCTTATTATGGAAGAACCTATCTTTTAAAATCTTAACCTCTAACTCATTTAAATTCTGCATAAATCTATTGAGAAAATCTTTTTGCTCTATATTGCCAAAATCTTTTTCTTCAACGCCAACTCTATCAGAAAGAGTAAGATCGTCTTCAGAATCATCTCCACCTGAAGCATCAAGTGATACAGGCTGATAACTATATGAAGCCTCCATAGCCTCAAGAACATCTTCTTCTCTGCATCCTATATACTCAGCTATATCCTTAACTGAAGGATGTCTTTTCTTTTCCTGCTCAATTGCTATCTTAGCATTACTTATTTTCTTACTAAGCTCTTGAATTCTTCTAGGAACTCTCATAGTCCATACTTTATCTCTAAAATACTTTTTAATCTCCCCTATAATAGTCGGAGTAGCAAAACTAGAAAATTCAAATCCCTTGCTAATATCGTATCTATCTATTGCATAAATAAGCGCTAAAGAAGCTACCTGATAGATATCTTCATAATCTACACCCTTATTTATATATTTTTTAGCGAGTATTCTAGCTAGATAAAGATGTCTTTCTATAAGAATATTTCTTATATCGATATCCTTGTTATCGCTGTACAGTCTAAAAAGCTTTTTTGTATCCATATCCAGGTAGTTTGCAGCTCCTGCTACACTTTTCATTAAATATCAGCTCCTAAATATTTAGTCATTCTAATAACTGTACCTTCATTTTCTATTGATTCTATACTTACCTCGTCCATTAACGTTTTAATAATAAATAAACCTAAACCACTTTCTTTAGGCATATCTAAATCAGGCTCCTTTATAGCCTCAACGTCACAACCTTTACCGTTGTCTTTTATCTCTATACAAATTCCAGATTCAAATATCTTAAAAGTTATAAAAAACTTATCATCATCGCTGTGTTTTATAGCATTAGTACATGCTTCAGAAACAGCAACCTTCATATCTTCTATATCATCAATTGAAAAACCAATTTTGTTGGCTATTCCTGAAGTAGTAAGTCTTATAATGCTTACATACTCTGGATTTGAACTTATCTCCATTTTTATAGTTTCATAAGTCAATTTTTATCCCTCCACATTAAATATTTTATCAAGCCCCGTAATTTCTAATATCTTTCTTACGTTACTTTTAGGATTACTAAGGTATATACCCTTACCATTGACTTTCAATCTTTTTAGCACGCCTACCATTACTCCTAGACCAGTTGAATCAATATACTCTAATTTATCTAAGTCTATTTTTATATTTTGAGAATTTTCATCAACAAGATTATTAAGAGATTTTTTAAATACCTCTGCACTAGAAACATCAAGTTCTCCAATAAGAGCAACATTCCACACATTCTCTTCTACATTAAAAGATGAATCTATTTTTATCGACATATCACACCTCCAAATTAAAATTATATCCCATAAAATATCCTTAATTTATTATTTGTCTTTTTTCTTCTTATTTTTTCTTTTTTTCTTTATAAAACCAAATATATTTATATAGCTTCCTATACTGCTAACGGTTTCTACTAAACTGTCTACACTATCTGTTATAGATGAAACATTATTAATAATATTATTTATATCTTTTTCATTTTCATCCACTATTCTTGTAGCTCTAGTAACAAGACCATTTGCATTATCTATAGTCTTAGATGCACTGTTTAAAGTCTTTGCTAAATACACAGCAATTATTATAGCAGAAACACCTAATAAAACTCCACATACCTGCCATCCAATTGCATTCATATTAAAGCTCCTCTTCTTTATCTATATCTAAAACAATATCGTCATCCATATCGTCTTCAACCTCTTTAAATGTTCTGCTGATTACTATATTTTCATCTTCTAAATCCACGTCTTCGTATCCATCTTCATCTACTTCGAATAAAGTTTCTGAAAAAGTACTTATTCTATTCTTTACAGAATCAAAAGTATTTTTAACAGTTTCTTCTGGATTTTCTTTTATATCTTCAAATTTTTCTTTTGCGTCCTTTCTAAGTTCAGATCCTTTTTTAGGCGCTAAAAATAATCCCGCCACAAAACCTACTATGGCACCAAATATCATTAATCCACCTTTTTTGCCGCTCATTGAAAATCAGCTCCTCTCTTTTTTGTATACAATTATTATAACATATAAAGCTATAACTTCATTATAAAAAACTACTTCTATCGTTAACAAAAAATACTTTTATTCTACACTTTTAAAATCTGATTATTATTTAATCTCATAATAAAAGGAGACTCCCGTTAAAGGAATCTCCTCATATAAACACTACTATTTTGAACTTAACAGTATCTATCCCTAGATGCGTTAAAGTCCTTTTCAATCCAGTCAATTTCCAAAATCTCTATTTTCTTTTCTTCTGCAATCTGTCTTATACTCTCAATATCTTCTTCTTCAATCATTAAAGAAATACCGCAGCATTTGCTAAGTTTTCTAGGAGTCGGAGCTATGACTGCTTTTATTTTTGCATTATTTAGTTCTTTTTTTAACCTCATACCATTTTCATGGTTGTTAAAAAGCACATAATACTGTTTCATTTAAATCATTTCCTTTGCTCTACAAAGAACATCTCGTTCCTTTTGATAATATACTATTATTCTATCAATAATATATTATTTTTCAAGCATTTCTATAAATGCACTTACTCTTGTTCTCATCTGCTGAGCATCACTATCTGTGTAGTCAGTTTCTATTCCAAGAACTGGTATACCTGCTTTTTTAAGTTCTCTTTCTACTAGGAATCCTTCAACATCGTAAGTACTGCAGAATTTTAAGTTAACATCTATAACACCGTCAACATTGTATTCTTTAGCGTATCTTATTATATCGTCTATTCTAGCTCTATTTGGAGTGAAGCATGCACAGTTTATACCCATGTATCTATTAGCAAGGGCATCTATCTGTCCATCTAAATCTGTCTGAGTTTCGTCTACAAGATTTTCAAAATATCTAGCACCAGTACACATTTCTTCACATACAACTGCTCCACCGCTAGTTTCTATTATGTTGTGTATTTTCCAGTTTGGTATAGCTAAAGGAGTACCAGTTAGAAGTATTCTCTTAGTTCCTTCTGGGAATACACTAACACCTTCTTCTACTCTCTTTTCTAATTCGTCACAAAGTTTGTTAGTCATCTGAGTGAAACGAGTTGGATCATCGTAGAATGCTATCTGAGATATTAATAATACATCTTTACCACTTATTGGTAATTTTTCATTTTTTCTTAATTCATATAGACGTTTAAGAGCTCTTCTCTTATCATTTATAAGTTTTATACTTTCTCCTAAGCTTTCTGCTGTTACTTCATTTCCAGTTACTCCCTCAACAACTTTTTTGAAGTCTTTTATTTCTTCAGCCCAAGCTTTTATATCTTTTTCTCTCTTCATCTGAGGTAAATCCATTACATGAACAGGGACATCTTCAGCTAATATTTCCCATGCTTTTTTCTTTCCATCACAAGTAGTTTCTCCAACGTACATATCTGCTATACGGAAGAATGGACATGTTCTATCTAATCTAGCACCTACTGATGCTTTTATTAATGGACATGTATTAGATGGAAGAACTTTTTCTCCACCTGGTACCCAGAACTGAGAACCACCGCAAAGACCTGTAGCTATTGCTTTAGCTGCAAATACTATTTCATCTGGAACATAAACGCAGAAAGTACCGAATACTTTTCCACCATTTTTCTGATGTTCAACTAGTTCTGCTGGTCTAACACCATGTATTTCAGACACTACGAAATCATAGTAATCCATTGATTCTGGACGGTTTTCCTGAGATAAATAAACATCTCCAAAAGCCTGAGGTAATACTTCACATAATTGGTCATGAGTTTCAAGATCCATACCTAGATCTTCCCACATTTTATGATAATCTGCCATTTCAAAAATCCCCCTTAAAAAACATAATTTTTTAGATATTTACTAACCAAACGTATTCAAAATATCTGACATTTTAAATTTAACACATTTTCTTTATGATTTTCAATTGGAGCTGTTGAAAATGCTATTGTTTATAAGTATATCTATTTATAACTATATAGATTAACTCTATACCAGACTTTTATAGTCTATTTTGATGTGTTGACTAATTTTTCGATAATATCTATACTATTTTTGTAAACGTTTTATTGTTGAATAAAATGTTTATACTTATAGTCAAAGGGGGAGAAAAGTTATGACTAAATATAGTAAAGTTCCAGTATTTGAAAACGGAATGGCTCAGCCTGTATTTCCTTTTACAGATGGAAAAACAGGAGAAAATTATAATCCAGCTACTTCTGACATAGTAAGATACTGCGTATACGTTGAATCTGACTACGATATGGATGGAGATGGAAAAAGAGACCTTATAAAAACTCTTATTCAGGTTCCAAGAAGTGCTGTTGAAGGAAACTACAAAGCAGCATCTTTATTCGAAGCTCGTCCATACTGTGCTGGTGTAAATGAAGATGGCTACGACCACATGAAAGAAGTTGCAGAAAAAGAATACAGAAAATTTGACTTTGCAGACCTTAAAAAAGAAGTACCTGCTCGTATACCTACAGGTTCTATAAGTGCTATGGATCTTGCATTAAAATCAAATGCTTCTGATTGGTATTACAAAGACAAAGGAAATAACGACAGCATGGTATATGAAAACCTTGAAAACTTCAACTACTACCTTGTTCGTGGTTTCGCAGTAATCATAAGTGCAGGTTTTGGAGCTCTTGGCTCAGATGGATTTAACTTTGTTGGCTCTGAATTTGAAAGAGATGCTTTCAAATCTGTTGTTGAATGGCTTCATGGAGATCGTGTTGCTTATGCAGATAGAGAAGGTACAATAGAAACAAAAGCTGATTGGTCAAATGGAAATGTAGCAATGACAGGTAGATCTTATGCAGGAACTATGCCTTTCGCTGTTGCAACAACAGGTGTTGAAGGTCTTAAAACAATAGTTCCAGTTGCAGGAATTTCTGATTGGTATAGCCAGCAGAATATGCAGGGTTCTCAGCGTTATTGGCCAAAAGAAGTATTAAATAGCTTCCTTGCTTACTTCTGCTCAAGTAGATACAACGATGAAACTTTATCTGAAAAAGAATTAGATGATATAGCTGCATTCCACCACGAACTTAGTCTTCAGCAGTTAAGCTGTGGTTCTGACTACGATGAAGAATTCTGGGGTGCTGGAAACTACCGTCTAAACTACAATAAAATAAAATGTAGTGCTCTAATAGTTCAGGGATTAAACGACGAAAATGTATCTACAAAACAGTTCGAAATGATGTACAAAGCGTATAAAAAATCTGGACAGACAGTTAAAACAATAGTTCATCAGGGACCACATATAACTCCTACTATGGCAAATAAAAACTACGGAATACTTATAGACGGAAACTTCTACGATGATATAGTAAATAAATGGATATCTCATTATCTATACGATTTAGACAACTGTGCTGAAGAAATGCCAGAAGTTTTAGTTCAGACAAACTACGACCAGAATAAATGGGAAACTTGCGATTCTTGGGAAACTGCATTCTCTATGAAACTTGAAAGCGATGAAACAGGTGTATCTGTAATAGATACTGATTGGGAATCAGCTGGTGTTTGTGCTGAAAACTTTGACGAGGCTATGAGTCTTAAATCTTCAAATATGAATAAACGCTTTGTAACAGCTCCTCTTGATGAAGAACTTACTATACAGGGAACTGTTCATCTAAATTTAAAAGCTGCATTAAAAGATGGGGATATAGAAAATGACTTCAATCCTGAAAACAGAAACGATGCAGACTCATTAACTATGAAACTTGGCGATTCTAAAGTTACTGGAAGAATGGACGACGTTAAATTAGTTGCTATGCTATACGATGTATGCGATGAAAAATTTGACAGTATACAGACAGTAGATCCAGAAAGAAATATAATACCTGTTGTAAAAGTTCAGGAAAATGGTGTAATAAATGGTGGAGATTTACCATCATTTGACCTTTGTGAATTTGAAACTGTTCATAAAAATTATCGCCCAATAACTCGTGCATATGCTGACCTTTGTAATCCAGAAGCTGGATATGAACCAGAAACTGCTATAAACAGCATAGAGCTTAAAAAAGGTGAATACCATGAGTACAATATATATCTAAATGCAACTAGATATACTGTTAAACCTGGACACAGTCTTGCACTTGTTATAACAACAGAAGACCCTGTAAACTGTTTAATACACAAAACTTACTCAGTTGAAATAGATAACGCTTCTGTAAATGCAACTGTTCCTGTAACAGCAGAAAGCAGCAACCTAAAAACAACTATAAAATAATATATTAAACACATAATAAAAAGGGTTATGCTCAATTAAAAGCATAACCCTTTAACTTTTTATCTATTCTTCTGTTTCATTTTCTTCATCAGTAGTTATTTTTGCAATAGATACTATGCTAACTTCTTCATCTACATTCATAAGTTTAACTCCGCTGGTTACTCTTCCAAATATAGATATCTCACCTACTTTGATTCTTATTAATACTCCATCAGAGTTTATTATCATCATTTCATCATCTTCAGCTACCATTTCAGCTCCGACTATTGAACCAGTTTTTTCAGATATGTTGTAAGTTTTTATACCTTTACCAGCTCTTATCTGACTTCTGTATTCTTCAAGATCAGTTCTCTTTCCAAATCCATTTTCACTTACTACAAGCATATCAGTACCTTCACTAGCTAAGCTCATAGATACAACAGTATCTCCTTCGCCAAGTGTAATACCTTTAACACCCATAGCAGTTCTTCCCATATCTCTAACGTCTTTTTCAGAGAATCTTATAGACATACCATTTCTAGTTACAAGCATAACATCCTGATCCCCATCAGTTAATTTAACTCCTATAACCTCATCGCCTTCTTTAAGACCTATTGAGATTAATCCAGATTTATTGATATTCTTGAAGTCGCTTATCTTAGTCTTTTTAACCATACCCTTCTTAGTAGCTATTAGAAGATATTTATTTTCTTCTTTTCCATCTACATCTATTAGAGTAGCTATTTTTTCTCCAGGTCCAAGCTGAAGTAGATTAACTATTGCAGTTCCCTTAGCCTGTCTCTTTCCTTCTGGTATTTCGTATGCATTTAATCTAAATACTCTACCTCTATTAGTAAAGAATAATAATCTACTGTGAGTAGTTGTACTTATTAGGTGTTTTACGAAATCTTCTTCTCTTGTTGTAAGAGCTGATATTCCTCTTCCACCTCTCTTCTGACTTCTGTAAGTATCAGCAGGAAGTCTTTTTATATATCCAAAGTGAGTAAGAGTTATAGCTATTTCTTCTTCATCTATAAGGTCTATAACATCTATTTCACCTTCTGCATGCTGAATTTCTGTTCTTCTTTCATCAGTATATTTATTTTTGATTTCTATTATTTCATCTTTAATTACTCCAAGTAATACTTCTTCGCTTGCAAGTATTTCTTTTAATTCAGCTATTTTTTTCATTAATTCGTCGTATTCAGCGTCTATTTTTTCTCTTTCTAATCCTGTAAGTCTGTTAAGTCTCATTTCAAGGATAGCCTGAGCCTGAATTTCTGTTAGACCGAATCTTTCAATTAATTTTTCTTTAGCTTCTAAAGAAGTTTTTGAAGATCTTATTGTTTCTATTACAGCATCTATATTATCTAGTGCTATTTTTAAACCTTCTAATATATGAGCTCTAGCTTCAGCTTTATTTAGCTCGTATTTAGTTCTTCTTGTTACAACATCTTTCTGATGTTCTATGTAGTAATGAAGAACTTCTTTAAGATTTAAACATTTTGGCTCTCCATTTACAAGTGCTATCATAATAACACTTATAGTTTCTTCCATCTGAGAATGTTTGTATAGATTATTTAAGATTATGTTGGCATTTACATCTCTCTTAAGCTCTATAACTATTCTCATACCATTTCTATTACTTTCATCTCTAAGGTCTGATATACCTTCGATTTTCTTGTCTTTTACAAGTTCAGCTATTCTTTCAACTAATCTCGCTTTATTTACCTGATATGGTATTTCTGTTACAACTATCTGCTGTTTTCCTTTTGGAAGTTCTTCTATTTCAGCTCTAGCTCTAACTTTTATTTTTCCTCTACCTGTTCTGTAGGCTTCTTTTATGCTTTCAGTTCCCATTATTATTGCACCAGTTGGGAAGTCAGGTCCTTTAACATATGCCATTAATTCTTCAACATCTGAATCTGGTCTATCTATTAGATGAACTGTCGCATCTATTACTTCTCCTAAGTTGTGTGGAGGTATAGATGTAGCCATACCAACTGCTATACCATTAGATCCATTTACTAATAAGTTAGGGAATCTTGCTGGAAGAACTAGTGGTTCTTTTAAAGATTCATCAAAGTTTGGCCCAAAGTCTACAGTTTCTTTATCTATATCTCTAAGTAATTCCATTGATAATTTACTCATTCTGGCTTCAGTATAACGCATTGCAGCAGGTGAATCCCCATCTACTGAACCAAAGTTCCCATGACCATCAACTAGAGGAACTCTTGTTGAGAAGTCCTGAGCCATTTTTACCATTGCCATATATACTGAAATATCACCATGTGGATGGTACTTACCTAGAACGTCCCCAACAATACGGGCTGATTTTCTATATGGTTTATCTGGAGAAAGATTTAATTCATTCATAGAATATAATATTCTTCTATGAACTGGTTTTAATCCATCTCTTACATCTGGAAGAGCACGCCCGACGATAACGCTCATTGAATATTCTATGTAAGATTTTTTCATCTCACTAGCTATTTCTATCGGAAGTATTCTGCTAGTATTTTTTTCGTCCTGCATTTTTTATCTCCTCTCCTATACGTCTAGATTTCTAACATATTTTGCATTTTCCTGTATGAATTCTCTTCTTGGAGCAACTTTATCTCCCATAAGCATAGAGAATATTTCATCAGCTATTGCAGCATCTTCTATAGTAACCTGTAGAAGAGTTCTTGTTTCTGGGTTCATTGTTGTATCCCAAAGCTGTTCTGGGTTCATTTCCCCAAGCCCTTTATATCTCTGTATATCGTATTTATCTCTACCTATTTCATTAAGTAGGTCGTCTAATTCTTTATCTGAGTATACATAGTATTCTTTCTTCTGTTTAGTAACCTTGTATAGAGGTGGCTGTGCAGCATACACATATCCCTCTTCTATTAAAGGTCTCATATATCTGAAGAAGAATGTTAATAATAGTGTTCTGATGTGCGCACCATCGACATCGGCATCGGTCATTATTATGATTTTATGGTATCTAGCTTTTTCTAAATCAAAATCATTACCTATACCACATCCGTAAGCAGTTATCATATTTTTTATTTCATCAGAAGCTAATATTTTATCTAATCTTGATTTTTCAACATTTAAAATTTTACCTCTTAAAGGAAGTATAGCCTGAGTATTTCTATCTCTACCCTGTTTTGCAGAACCACCGGCAGAATCCCCTTCGACTAAGAATATTTCACTCTTAGATGGGTCTTTTTCTGAGCAATCTGCAAGTTTTCCTGGTAGAGAAGTACTTTCAAGTACGCTTTTTCTTCTAGTTAATTCTCTAGCTCTCTTAGCCGCTTCTCTAGCTCTCTGTGCTCTTAAAGCTTTATCAACTATAACTTTTGCTGTATTTGGATTTTCTTCAAGGAATGATCCTAATTCCTCAACAGTAACTCCATCCACTATACCTCTCATGAACGTATTACCAAGTTTTGTCTTAGTCTGACCTTCAAACTGAGGATCTGGAAGTTTTACAGATACAACAGCTGTAAGACCTTCTCTTATATCTTCTCCTGAAAGATTAGAATCTTTATCTTTTAAAGCCCCATTTCTCTTAGCGTATTCATTTATAGTTTTTGTAAGAGCTGCTTTAAATCCTGCAAGGTGTGAACCACCTTCGTGAGTATTTATATTATTTGCAAATGAATATATATTTTCTGTATATCCATCTGTATACTGCATAGCTATTTCAACTAAGCAGTCATCTACTTTTTTGTCTATATATACTATATCTTCATGTATTCCTGTTCTAGACTTATTAAGGAATTTAACGTATTCAACAAGACCTCCTGTATAGTGGAAATCTCTATATTTTTCCTTACCTTCTCTTTTATCCTCAAATATTATTTTTATTCCTTTATTTAAGAATGAAAGCTCTCTAAGTCTGTATTCAAGAGTATCGAAGCTAAACTCTATCTCATCAAAAATTTCTGCATCAGGCATAAATGATATTATAGTACCTGTATGATCTGACTCTCCAACTACTTCTAACTTAGTCTGAGGATTTCCTTTTTTGTATTCCTGTCTATAAGCCTTTCCATCTCTGTGAACTTCAGCCACTAGCCATTCAGAAAGCGCATTAACAACAGAAACCCCAACACCGTGAAGACCTCCAGATACCTTGTATCCTCCACCGCCAAATTTACCACCGGCATGAAGAACAGTAAGTACTGTTTCAAGAGTTGATAATCCAGTCTTTGGATGAACCTCTACTGGTATCCCCCTACCGTCATCTTCTACAGTTATACTTCCATCTGCATTTATAGCAACGTATATTTTTGAGCAATTTCCAGCAAGTGCCTCATCTATACTATTGTCTACTACTTCGTACACTAAATGATGTAGTCCTCTAGGACCAGTTGATCCAATGTACATTCCAGGTCTTTTTCTAACGGCTTCTAAACCTTCAAGAACCTGAATTTGACTTGCACCGTATTCCTGTTTCATTTAATTTCCTCCATTCTCCGTTTTAACTACTTTTCCATTATCTATATAAAAAACTGTAGTATTATTCATATCCAGTACGTTTTTATGTAGATACTCAGCAGTTGTAATAAACATTTGAACATCTTTTAGATTGTCGACCAAAAGCTTTTGTCTTTTTTCATCGAGCTCACTAAAAACATCGTCCAAAATTAGAAGTGGATATTCTCCAACTTCTCTATTTATAAGTTCTATTTCAGATAATTTCAACGATATAGATGCTGTCCTCTGCTGCCCCTGAGAACCATAAAGTCTAACATCTAGTCCATTTATCTGAATTAAAATATCATCCTTATGAATTCCATATCCGCTGATTCTCATATCTAAATCGTGTTTTCTCTTATCTTTTAAAATACTAAGAAACTTATCTTTTATACTAGATTCCTCATCTAGTTGAATCTGACTTTTATAAATAACATTCAAATCCTCTTTATTATCTGTCAATCTAGAGTGCATATCCTTAGAAATTTCGGCAATTCTTTCAATAAATTTCTTTCTAAACATAAAAATTTTACTTCCATAATCTGCCAAACTCTCATCGTATACATCTAAGAGATTTAAATCTGGATTTATATTTTTTAAAAGCTTGTTTCTATTCGCCAAAATTTTATTGTAACCAGTTAAAAGACCATAATATCCAGGCACAATCTGGCTTATTTCCCTATCTATAAAGCTTCTTCTTATTTTAGGACCATCTTTAACCAATCTTAAATCTTCAGGCGAAAAAATAACAACATTTATATTTCCCAAAAGCTCAGCTAATTTTATAATAGGTATTTTATTTACCTTTATTCCTTTCTTAGCCTTATTTATAGCTATTTCAACCATTCCTTTTCTGTCATTTTTTTCATAACCACCTCCGACATAGAGATTTTCTGTATTAAATTTAATAAGTTCTCTATCTCTATTTGTTCTAAATGATTTTCCAAATGCCAATAAGTAAATAGCTTCTGCTATATTGGTCTTTCCTTGACCATTAGAGCCTAGTAATAGATTTATTCTATCGTTAAATTCGATATATAGCTTGTCGTAATTTCTATAATTAACCAATTGAAGATTTTTTAGTTTCACAAAAACTCTCCTCTATTCTGCTACAACTTTTATCATTTCGCCTTCAACCTCGATAACATCTCCGTCAAAAAGCTTTTTACCTCTTCTTGTTTCAATTTCTCCATTAACTTTTACAAGCTCTTCTGCTATAAGAAATTTAGCATGCCCACCTGTAGATGCTATATCTGCAAGTTTAAGTGCTTGATCAAGTTTTATGTATTCAGAATCTATTTTGATTTCTATCATACTCGATCCTCCTTTAAAAAATATAAACGGTAAATCATAATATACCTAATTATATAATTATACCATATTTTTAAAATTTATTCACTATTGACTAAAATAGCCTTGTTTATATATATTGCCCTTTAAACTCGATTTAATAGCCTTATAATTATATTTTTATATACTACCTCGAGCCTGTTAATTATAAAACATATGTTCTTGAATTTTTTAAAATAAAAGCAGCTAAAATAAATTAATTTTTTAGCTGCTTTTTATAAACTTTGTAAAATTTTATCTATTACATATTAGATGACATTCTTACAGGAAGAAGTAGGTAAGTATAGTCTATTTCATCGACTGGTTTTACTATACAAGGATTTACATTTGTTGTAAATTCTATGTATATTTCTTCGCTGTCTATATATCTAAGACCTTCCATTAAATATCTCGAGTTGAAAGCTATATCTAAGTATTCTCCTTCAAGCTCTAATGCAACTTCTTCATAAACATTACCTCTATCAGTATTTGAAGTTATAACCATTGCGTCATCTCTTATAGATAATTTTATAAGGTTATTTCTTTCTGACTGAGAAAGAAGTGATGCTCTTTCTATACTGTTTAAAAGTGTTTTTGATTTTAATTTTATTCTAGAATTATATTCTTTTGGAAGAAGTCTACTATAATCTATAAAATCTCCTTCTAATAATCTAGTTACTACTTTTGTATCTCCTAGCATAAATACGGCATTTTTTTCAGAGAATCCTACATTTATGCTTCCTTCACCTGTCATCAAACTATTTATATCTACTAGTGTTTTTCCAGGTATTATAACTTTTATATCTTTTGTAAAACTGTCTATAGGGCAACTTCTAACTGCTAATCTATATCCATCTATAGCAACAAGACTTGCTTTTCCGTTTTCAGCTTCTAAAAGCTCTCCCATTAAAACAGGTTTTGTCTGATCCTGAGATATAGCAAAAGATGTCTGTTTTATCATATCTTTTAGTAATTCCTGAGGAATAGAATACATTTCACTTTCTTCTACATCTGAAAAGGCTGGATATTCTTCTGCTGAGTGTCCTTTTATAGTAAATCTAGAATTTTCACAGTAGATATGTACGTTGTTATTTGCATCAGTTTCTATCTGAACAAATGAATCAGGTAATTTTCTAACTATGTCTCCAAATAGTTTTGCATCAAGTACTATTTTTCCATCTTCTTCTATTTCAGATTGAACAAAAGTTTCTATTCTTATCTCTGCATCAGATCCAGTAAGTTTTAAAGCTCCATTCTCAGTTGATAATAGGATACCTTTTAATAGCTCTATTGTAGTTCTGCTGTTTATAGCTTTTTGAACTATACCTATCTTTTGAGATAAAATTTTCTGATTGCATATAAGTTTCATTTTTTTCCTCCTTAGTTGTTTTGTGGATATCTTTTTTACCCTTAAAACTAAATAAATATATAAGAAACTTAGTAGTAATAGTAGTAGGGGCTGTTATTAATGTTGATAATATCTATAGATGTTTAAATTTCAATAAAAAAACCTGTAGATAGTTTGTGAATATCTCTCTTAATAATAACTGATTAAAATGTTGATAAAATATGGATAAAAGTTATTAACATTTTATTCTATATTTATCAACAAGAATAATGTTGATAGATTTTATCAACATCATTTATTAAAAATCTACTTTTATCTACTATAGCATCGTTTCGATATTTAATTTTATCCTTTTAAATCATTTATTATTTTTTCAACCTTTAATTTTAGGTCTATGTTTTCTTTTAAGTCTTTACTTATCTTATCGCAAGCATGTATTACAGTAGTATGATCTCTTCCGCCAAACTCTTCTCCTATTTTAGGTAGAGAAAGATCTGTTAAATCTCTAGATAAATACATTGCTATCTGTCTAGGATATGCTATTGCTCTAGTTCTTTTTTTAGAATTGAAGTCTTCCATTTTTATATCAAAAACTTCAGCTACTTTTTCTTTGATTCTAACTACATTGATTTCAGATGTATTATAAGATACGATTATATCCTTTAATGCTTCAGTTGCTACTTCAAGAGAAACTTTCTTTTTAGTAAGTGAAGAGTAGGCCATTACTCGAGTAAGCGCACCTTCAAGCTCTCTTATGTTGGATTTTACATTTTTAGCTATATAATCAGTTACCTCATCTGGAACCTCAGTATTGTCCATCTGTGCTTTTTTTCTAAGTATTGCTATTCTAGTTTCAAAATCTGGTGGCTGAATATCAGTTATTAGACCCATTTCGAATCTAGATCTAAGTCTTTCCTCTAGTGTAGGTATATCTTTTGGCGGTCTATCACTAGAGATTATTATCTGTTTGTTTGCTTCGTGAAGAGTATTAAATGTATGGAAGAATTCTTCCTGAGTTCTTTCTTTACCAGCTATAAACTGGACATCGTCTATTAAAAGAACATCTACATTTCTATACTTATTTCTAAATTCTTCGTTTTTATCGTCCTTTATAGAGTTTACAAGCTCATTTGTAAATTTTTCAGAAGAAACATATACAACCTTTTGAGTGCTATCTGCTTCTAATATATGATGCCCAATAGCCTGCATAAGGTGAGTTTTACCAAGACCAACACCTCCGTAAAGGAATAGAGGGTTGTAAGATTTTGCTGGAGATTCAGCTACTGCAACACATGCAGCATGGGCAAAACTATTACTGTTTCCTATAACAAAAGTATCAAAAGTATACTTTGGATTTAGATTGCTTTCATATTTAGTAGGAGCCTTTGGAGTTTTTGCTACAGAGTCTTTAGGATTTGAATCCATCTCTTTCAGTATAGAATCCATTTCTTTTTCATTATCTAAAACTACTATTTTTATATCTTTAGCAGTTACTTCTTTTACAACACCAGCAAGTATAGAGCTGTATCTGTTGTTTAAAATATCTTTATTAAAATCGCTGTTAGCACAAAGATATAATGTATCGTTGTGTAATAAAAGTGGCTTTACAGTAGCAAAAAATGCTTTAAAGGCTGCAGCTGAAACTTCACCTTTTAAAATTTGAAGTACTTTTTCCCACAGAGAATTGATGTCCATATTTGTATCCTCCAATTTCCGTTGCTTAGTTTTCAACATTATTATCAACAAATTTTGTGTGGATATTAAAAAAATATATAATATGTTGATATTGCTGAAATATTGTTGATAAATGTTATATAAAATAAAAAATGGATGTGAGTAAAAAAAATATAAACAATACTGTTTATATAGTTATAAAGGTTTTAAACACATCTAAAATATTGAAATAATAACGTTTTTTGATGAGTAATTAAAATTTATACACAGACATATCCACAGACTGTGCATAACTGTTGATATGTTAATAACATTTATCAACATAATTAACAAGTATTATTATAATATCAGAATAACAATGAAACTTCAATAACTTATCCACAATATAAAATCTTAAAAAATATATTTTATCAACAAATAAATTTTAGAAAAATTTATTTCATTTTTTGTTGAAGAAAATGTTTATAAAAAAGGGGTTGAAAGCTGTCGGTGTATTTTGGTAATATAAAGGAAACTTTTAAATATTTGAGTTGAAATCTTATACAAATAAAAGAGGTAGATTTATAAGTGAAAAGTTATATTAAATAGATATATTAATATTGTAAAAATTCTTTAACGTAACTTGAAAAATTCGTTGACAACAACCATTAAAGTAATTATAATAATATGTGTTATGTTTACTTTGAGGGTAAAAGTATATTTTTTATAAATGGAAATTAATGTGAAAGGCGGTGCTATAGAATGAAAAGAACTTATCAACCAAAGAAAAGACAGAGAAAAAAAGAACACGGATTCAGAAAAAGAATGAGATCTGCTAACGGAAGAAACGTGTTAAGAAGAAGAAGAGCTAAAGGAAGAAAGAGATTAACTCATTAATTAAAAAAGGCCGCTTGTAGAGTGGCTTTTTTTGTAAAATTTATCGAGTTAAACTGTGTTTATTGGAGGAAATTATGGAATTTAATAACACTAAAGGTATTAAGAAAGACTACGAATTTAGAAAAATATATAAACACGGTAAATCTTTTGCAAATAAATATTTAGTAGTCTATATATTAAAGAATAAAACTGATCAAACTAGAATCGGAATTTCTATATCTAAAAAAGTAGGAAATGCGGTAACTAGAAATAGAATCAGAAGACTAATAAAAGAGAGCTATCGATTAAATATCGATGAAAATATAAAGAAAGGCTACGACTTAGTATTTATTTCCAGAGTAGCTGCTAAGGATGCAACTTATAAAGATATTGAAAAAGCAATGAATCATTTAATGAGAAAAAATAAGCTTTTGAATGAATAAAGGAGGTCCTATAGATTGGATAAAATAAGGAATTATATAGATAAAATCGGAAAACTTCTTGCAAAAGGATGTATAGCCTTGGTTAGATTTTATCAGAAATATATATCACCTTTAAAAGGTCCAACATGTAGATTTTATCCTACCTGTTCTCAATACTCTATAGAAGCATTCAAGAAATATGGATTTTTAAAGGGGTTATATTTGACCATAAGAAGAGTTTCGAAGTGTCACCCTTTCCATCCAGGTGGTTACGATCCATTGAAGTAAATCTATTTTGTAGGAGGTACAAGAAGTGACCAACTTAATAGGAAAATTATTTGGAAACATTCTAGGGGCAATATATGGCTTTACAGGAAGTTATGGGGTAGCAATTATACTATTCACTTTCTTAGTTAAATTACTATTAATGCCACTTACAATTAAGCAGACTAAATCTACTGTTGCAATGCAGGAGATAACACCAAGAGTTAATGAAATACAGGAAAAATACAAAAATAATCCTGAAAGACAGAACAAAGAAATAATGGAACTATATCAGAGAGCAAACATAAACCCTATGGCTGGATGTTTACCTCTACTTATACAGTTCCCTATATTAATAGGACTATTTAACCTACTAAAAGATCCAGTAGGTCTAGGAGCATTTGCTAGCCAGGCTGCTTTCAATCAGGCTAATGGACAGTTCTTATGGATGCAGAATCTTACAAATCCTGATACTATACTAGCTATATTATCTGGAGCAAGTGCATTTATAATGCAGAAAATAATGACTCCAAAAGAACAGGTTAATGGCCAGATGAAGATGATGACTTACATGATGGCAGGTTTATCATTCTACTGGGGATTCATATTCCCTGCAGGGCTTACTTTATACTGGACAATAAGTAATATATTCGCTATATTACAGCAGGTAATAGTAACAAAACCTCTAAAAGCTAAATTTGAAGCTGATATGAAGGAGGCTAGTAAAAATGGCAAAAAAAATAAAAATAAAAAGTAAATCACAGGAAGAAGCTGTAAAAAAAGCCCTTTTAGACCTTAATGTATCAGAGGAAGATATAGAAGTTGTAGAGTTAGAAGCTCCAAGCAAAGGATTCCTAGGATTTATAGGATCTAAAGAAGGTCTTTATGAAATAACTGTTATAGAAAGAGAAACAGATGTTGCTAAGTCATTTATAGAAACACTTCTAAAAAATGCAAAAGTAAATGCTGACGTAGAAGTTAAACAGGAAGATAACCTTATAAAAGTAAATATAAAAGGTGATGAAGCGGCTTGTCTAATAGGTAGAAGAGGAGATACTCTTGATTCTATCCAGTTCTTAACAGGACTAGCTTTAAACAAGATAAACAAAGATTCTCATACTAGAGTTCTTGTAGATATAGAAAACTACAGAGAAAAAAGAGAAGAATCTTTAATAAGATATGCTAATAAAATGGCTAGAGAAGTAGCTAAAACTAAAAAAACAAAAAAACTTGACTATATGAACCCATACGAAAGAAGAATAATACATTCAGCTCTTCAGAACGACAGATATGTTATAACATATAGTGAAGGAACTGATCCATATAGAAGATTAGTAATAGAATACAAAAGATAGTTAAATAATCGCAAAGCGAGAAATTTTTCTGTTTTGGGAAATAAAATTTTACCTCCTATGTTATAGGAGGTTTTATTTTTGGTATAATAGTATATATATTTTTTAAAAGCGCAAAGAGGTGATAAATTTGTTTATAGATGATACAATAGCAGCGATTGCAACAGCGCCTGGAGAAGGTGGAATCGGAATAATAAGAATAAGTGGACCTAAATCGCTAGAAGTTGCTGAAGAAATATTCTTCTCAATGTCTGGAAAGAAAATTTCAGAATATCCAGCTAGGACTTTAATCTTCGGAAATATTAAAGACGGAGATAAAAAAATAGACGAGGTTTTAGTTGCATATATGAAAGGGCCAAACTCTTACACAGCAGAAGATGTTATAGAAATAAACTGCCATGGTGGATTTATTTCTGTAAAAAGAATACTAGAACTAGTATTATCTAAAGATGTAAGACTTGCAGAAGCTGGAGAATTTACAAAGAGAGCATTCTTAAATGGAAGAATAGACCTATCTCAGGCAGAAGCAGTAATAGACGTAATAAATGCAAAAACAGATAAGGCACATGAAGTAGCAGAAAACCAGCTTGATGGATCTCTATCTAATAGAATAAGAGAATTTAGAGAAAAAGTAACTGAGCTATTAGCACAGGTTGAAGTTGCTATAGACTATCCAGAAGAAGACATAGAATTTATAGCATATACTACTCTAGAAGAAAAAACTAGAGAGCTAAATAAAGATATTAAAAAATTATATGAAACATCAGAAAGCGGAAAAATATTTAGAGAAGGTTTAAAAACTGTAATAGTTGGTAAGCCAAATGTTGGTAAATCATCTCTTCTAAACAGTATTCTTGGTGAAAATAGAGCAATAGTAACGGATATACCAGGAACAACTAGAGATGTTATAGAAGAATTTGTAAATATAAAAGGTATACCGCTAAAAATAGTGGATACTGCTGGTATAAGAGAAACAGATGATGTAGTTGAAAAAATAGGTGTTGAAAAATCAAAGGCATCATTTGATACAGCAGACCTAATAATAATGGTTGTAGACTCTTCATCAGAACTATCTGAGGAAGATAGAGAAATACTAGAAAAAGTACAGGGTAAGGAAACTATACTTCTACTTAATAAAACTGACCTACCTCAGGTAATAGACGAAGAAGAAGTTAAAAAATACGTAAATGAAGAAAATATAATAAAAATATCAGCGCTTCACAATGAAGGTATAGAAGATGTACACGACAGAATAGAAGCTATGGTTTATAAAGGAGATATAAAGAGCTCTTCAAATGTTATAATAACAAACTCTAGACATAAAGATGCACTTTATAGAGCTATGAAATCTGCAGAGGATGCGATGAGAGCGATAGAAGATAGAATGCCTCTAGATTTTGTAGAAGTTGATTTAAAGAATATATGGGATTATCTTGGATATATAAACGGAGATACAGTAAGTGAAGATTTATTAGACAATATATTCCATAATTTCTGCATAGGAAAATAATTATTATAAACAAATAAAGTAATTAAAAAATATGGGCTAAATTAGTCTTTTATATAAAGGTTTTTCATGGAACATATGTAGAACCAAATGTAATGAAATATTAGGACGTACAAATTATATGAGAAAGGTGGAAAAAGATGAGAAAATTTGAGGCTGAAAGCTATGATATCGTAGTTGTCGGTGCTGGACATGCTGGATGTGAGGCAGCACTTGCATCTGCAAGAATGGGACATAAAACAGCTATGATAACAATGTCATTAGATTCTATAGCAGCACTTGCCTGTAACCCTTCAATAGGTGGAACAGGAAAAGGGCATTTAGTTAGAGAAATAGATGCACTTGGTGGAGAAATGGGTCTAAATATAGATAAAACATTTATCCAGAGTAGAATGTTAAATACTGCAAAGGGGCCAGCTGTACATTCTCTAAGAACTCAGGCAGATAAATTTAGATACCACGAAGAAATGAAAAAAACTATAGAAAATCAGGAAAATCTTGATTTAATAATGGATGAAGTTGTAGAAATAGCTCATGACGGGCAGACTGTTACAGGTGTAATAACTAGAATGGGTGCTATATACAGAGCAAAAGCTACAATACTTGCTACAGGAGTATATTTAAACTCAAAAATATTTATAGGAGAGGTATCATTTAATGAAGGTCCAAATGCATTAGGATATGCAGCATATCTAACAGATAGTTTAAAAGAACTTGGACTTAGAATGAGAAGATTTAAAACAGGAACGCCTTGTAGAGTACATAGAGATAGCGTAGATTTTTCTAAAATGGATAGACAGGATGGGGATGCAAAAATAGTTCCATTCTCATTTATGAACGATAAAATAGAAAGAGAACAGGTTCCATGTTACCTAACTAGAACTACTGCCGAAACAAAACAGATGATAGAGGAAAATATAAAAAGATCTGCAATGTATGGTGGAGAGATAGAAGGCGTTGGACCTAGATACTGTCCATCAATAGAAGATAAAATAGTGAGATTTTCAGACAAAGAAACTCATCAGATATTTATAGAACCAGAAGGATTAAATACAAAAGAAATGTACGTTCAGGGACTTTCTACAAGCTTACCTTTTGAAATACAGAAAGACATGTACAAGACTGTATTAGGTCTTGAAAATGTAAAAGTAATGAGACCAGCTTATGCAATCGAATATGATTGTATAGACCCAACACAGTTAAAACTAAATCTTGAAATAAAAGGTGTAGAAAACTTATTCAGTGCGGGACAGTTCAATGGAACATCTGGATATGAAGAAGCTGCAGCACAGGGATTAATAGCTGGGATAAATGCAGTTAGAAAAATAGAAGGAAAAGAACCATTTACACTAGATAGATCAGAAGCATATATAGGTGTTCTTTTAGATGACCTTGTAACTAAAGGAACTAACGAGCCTTATAGAATGATGACTTCAAGATGTGAATATAGATTATATTTAAGACAGGACAATGCAGATATGAGACTTACAGAAAAAGGATATGAAATAGGTCTTGTAACTGAAGAAAGATATCAGAAATACTTAGCTAAAAAAGAAATGGTAGAAAAAGAATTTGAAAGATTAAAAGAAGTTAGAGTAACTCCAAAAGAATCAAATGAAGTAATGGAAGCTCATGGATTTGCTAAGCTAAACGTAGGATTATCTTTATATGAATTCTTAAAAAGACCAGAAGTTGATTATGCATTAATAGACGAACTTGGCAAAGGTGCTGGTGATGATGTACCTGATTATGTAAAAGAACAGTGTGTAATAGTCACTAAATACGAAGGCTATATAGATAAACAGTTAAAACAGATAGACCAATTTAAAAAGCTAGAAAGCAAAAAATTAAGCGAATCAATAAACTACTCTGAAATAGAAGGATTAAGACTAGAAGCTAGACAGAAACTAGATGCAATAAAACCAAACTCTGTTGGTCAGGCATCGAGAATATCTGGAGTTTCTCCAGCTGATATCTCTGTACTTCTTGTATACCTTGAACAGATGAGAAGAGGTAAGAAAAATGACTAATGTAAATAGAGAGCTATTAAAAAATGGAATAGAAGATTTTGGTTTAACAGCAGACGATAAAACATTAGATAGATTTAGAATGTATAGAGAACTTCTTGCTGAATGGAACCGGAAAATGAATCTGACAGGAATAGACGACGAAAAAGGAACATATATAAAACACTTTTTAGACTCAGTATCTGCTGTAAAAGGTGGATATATAAAAGACGGAATGTCTATAATAGATGTAGGAACAGGTGCAGGATTCCCAGGAGTTCCTCTAAAAGTATGCTTAGGAAACACAAAAGTAACTCTACTAGATTCTTTAAACAAGAGAATAAACTTTCTTCAGGAAGTATGTAATCAGTTAGAGCTTGAAGATGTAGAATTTATACATGGTAGAGCAGAAGACTTTGGAAAAAATCCAGAGTATAGAGAACAGTACGATATAGCTACAGCTAGAGCAGTTGCTGGACTTCCAATATTAATGGAGTTCTGCGTACCATTTATAAAAGTTGGAGGATACTTTGTATGTTTAAAAGGACCTAATGCCGATTTAGAACTTGAAGAATCTAAAAAAGCTATGGAAGTTCTTGGAATAGAATTTGTTGAAAAGCTAGATATAAAGCTGCCAGAAACAGATTTAAACCACAACATACTAGTATTTAAAAAAGTATCTGAAACACCTTCAAAATATCCGAGAAAAGCTGGAAAACCAGCAAAATCACCGATAAAATAATTTCCCGGAAAATAATTCTATAGAGTAAGAGAGGATAATTATGGGAGAAAAAAAGATAATAGAAGTATCAATAGACAGCATATTACCAAATCCATATCAGCCTAGACTTCACTTTTCAGATAGTGCATTAAAAGAATTGGCTGATTCTATAAAGGTGCATGGAATTATACAGCCTATAACTGTTAGAAAAAAAGACGACCATTACGAAATAGTTGCTGGTGAAAGAAGATTTAGAGCATCTAAATTAGCTGGACTTGAAAAAGTTCCAGTTATAATAACAGATATGGACGATGAAGCATCTGCAGTTGTTGCAATGCTTGAAAACCTACAGAGAGAAGACTTAGACTACTTAGAAGAGGCTATAGGATATAGCAACTTAATAAAGGAATATGGATTTACACAGCAGCAGCTTGCTGAAAAACTGGGAAAAAGCCAGTCTACAATAGCCAACAAAATAAGACTTTTAAAACTTCCTGAGCATATAAGAAACGAAGCTATGGAAAAAGGATTATCAGAAAGACATACAAGAGCACTTCTAAAGCTTTTAAAATTAGATGATGAGGTAATAATCAGAAAAGCAATAGACAAGATATCTAAAAATCAGATGACAGTTAAAAAAGCTGAAGCTATGATAAAAGATATTTTAGATAATCCTAAAGAAGAGCCTAAAGCAGAAGAAGAGCCACCTAAGAGAAATATGAAGGCTATGATAAATATGAGAATATACCTAAACACTATAAAGCAGGCGTATGATATGATAAAAAATACTGGAATAGATGCCCAGTACAAAGAAGTTGAAAAAGACGACTACGTAGACGTAATTGTTAGAATACCAAAAAGAAAATAAATAAAAATAAAAAGTAACTATGAAAGTATTATTTTGTAGTTACTTTTTTTATGGATTTATGCAATAAAAATTTCAGATAAAAAATAAAAAGAGGATATTGTATTTATAAATCTGAAAATTATAATTGACATTGTCAGAAAAATAATATATATTTTAATTTTATAAATATTCAAATTTAATAGGAGGAATTTAAAATGACAGGAATAGAAACAAAATGTGTACAATCAGGATACAAACCAGGAAATGGAGAACCAAGACAGCTTCCTATATACCAGAGTACAACTTTTAAATACGATACAAGTTCAGATATGGGTAAATTATTCGACCTTGAATCAGATGGATATATGTATTCAAGACTTGCAAACCCTACATGCGATTTTGTGGCAAAAAAAATAGCTGACCTTGAAGGTGGAACAGCGGCAATGCTTACAAGCTCAGGTCAGGCAGCAAACTTCTTTGCAGTATTCAATATAGCTGAAGCTGGAGATCATATAGTTTCATCAGCTACAATATATGGTGGAACATTTAACCTTTTCTCTGTAACAATGAAAAAAATGGGAATAGATTTTACATTTGTATCACCAGATTGTACAGAAGAAGAACTTAACCGGGCATTCAGACCAAATACAAAGGCGGTATTTGGTGAAACAATAGCAAACCCTGTACTTACAGTACTTGATATAGAAAAATTTGCAAAAGCAGCACATGCACATGGTGTTCCTCTAATAGTAGATAATACATTTGCTACACCTATAAACTGTAGACCTTTTGAATGGGGAGCAGATATAGTAACTCATTCTACAAGTAAATATATGGATGGTCATGCATCTGCAATAGGTGGATGTATAGTTGATTCGGGAAAATTTGACTGGACAAAATATCCTGACAAATTCCCTGGACTATGTACTCCAGATGAAAGTTATCACGGTGTTACATATACAGAAAAATTTGGTATAGAAGGAGCATTTATAACTAAATGTGTGGCTCAGCTTATGAGAGATTTCGGCTCAAATCAGCAGGCACAGATTGCATACCTTCTTAACATAGGACTTGAAAGTCTTCATCTAAGAGTAAAAAGACATTGTGACAGTGCACTTAAGGTAGCAAAATTCCTTGAAGAAAACGAAAATATAGCATGGGTAAATTATCCTGGACTTGAAAGCAATAAATACTATGAAACAGCAAGTAAATATCTTCCAAATGGAAGCTGTGGAGTAATAAGCTTTGGTGTAAAAGGCGGAAGAAAAGCTGCTGAAGAATTTATGGGAAAACTTAAAATAGCTAATATAGAAACACATGTTGCAGATTCTCATACATGTTGTCTTCATCCAGCAAGCTCAACGCACAGACAACTTTCTGATGAACAGCTTGTAGATGCAGGAGTTTCTGCGGATCTTGTAAGACTTTCAATAGGACTTGAAGATCCGAAAGATATAATAGAAGATTTAAAACAGGCACTTTTATAGGGGGTGTTTATATGCCTATAAAAATACCGGATGCACTTCCAGCAGCGAAGACGCTAAAAGAAGAAAATATATTTGTAATGACAGAAAGAAGAGCTATAACTCAGGATATAAGACCGCTTAGAGTTGTACTTCTAAATCTGATGCCTAAAAAAATAGAAACAGAAACACAGATATCAAGACTACTTGGAAACTCTCCAATACAGGTAGAACTTGAACTTATAGCTACAAAAAGTCATACATCAAGAAATACACCGATAGAACATATGCTGTCATTTTATAAAACATTTGATGATATAAAAGACCAGAAATTTGACGGTATGATAATAACAGGAGCTCCGGTTGAGATGATGCCTTTTGAAAAGGTGGATTACTGGGATGAATTGTGTGAAATAATGGAATGGTCTAAAAAGAATGTACACAGTACATTCCATATATGCTGGGGAGCACAGGCTGGGCTTTATTATCACTATGGTATAAATAAAAAAATACTTCCTCAGAAGATGTTTGGGGTATTTCCTCATAAAGTTGAATTCAAAAACTCTACGCTTTTCAGAGGATTTGACGATATATTCTATGTACCTCATTCAAGACATACAACAGTAAGCAGAGATGATATAGAAAAAGAGCCGAAACTAGATATACTTTCTTCTTCTGATGAAGCTGGGGTATATGCAGTTGCTACAGAGTCTGGAAATCAGATATTCATAATGGGACATTCAGAATACGATGCGGTAACTCTGGAAGCTGAATATCTGAGAGATAAAAATGCAGGATTTGAGATAGCGGTTCCGAAAAACTACTATCCCAATGATGACGATACAAAACAACCTATGGTAACATGGAGATCTGGTGCAAATCTTCTTTATTCAAATTGGCTTAATTATTTTGTATACCAGACAACTCCTTACGATATAAACAAAGTTAGAGTATAATTAAAAAATTGAATAAATGTCAAAAAATAAGGATATGGAAACATATTCTTATTTTTTAATTTATTAAAAAAATAGATATAAAAAAATAGGCTTAGGTTATATAATATAAGATAACAAATATTAAAGGAAGATGATAAATATGAAAGAGATTGAAATATATAAAATATATCCCAATAAAAATCAGCCTAGAAAGAAATTTGATGAAGAAAAAATACAGGAATTAGCTGACTCAATAAAAAAATACGGATTATTGCAGCCAATAATTCTAAAAGAAGATTCAAATGGTGAATATATGATAATTGCTGGAGAGAGAAGATTCACAGCTTGCAAAAAACTAGGAATGAAAAAAATACCAGCTATAATAAAAGACGTTTCATATGAGGAAATAGATAAATTGGCGATAATAGAAAACCTACAGAGAGAGGATTTAAGCCCTGTTGAAGAGGCAAAAGCGTATAAAAGACTTATAGAAAAATACAACCTTACACAGACACAATTATCCGAATCTGTTGGAAAGAGCAGACCATATATAACAAATAGTATGAGGCTTTTAAATCTTTGTGAAAAAGTACTAGATATGCTAGATAAAAATGAAATAAGTTCTGGACATGGGAAAGTGCTTTTAAGAGTAGGGGATAAAGAAGAACAGGAAAGACTTGCAAAAAAAATTGTAAGGGATAAACTTTCTGTACGTCAGCTTGAGTCTATAGTCAATAATATGCAAAACAAGGAAAAGAAAGAAAAAAGCAAACCTGTATATGAAAAGGATCTATTTGTACTTCAAGCAGAGGACACTATGAGAAATATACTAGGTACTAAGGTGAATATAACTAAGGGTAAAAAGAGCGGAAAGATTGAAATAGAGTACTACAGTGATGAAGATTTAGAAGCTATAATAAATATGCTTTTAGGGGAATGATTATAACACTTTTAAAATATAAATAAAATATATACAATAAAAAGGATAGAATGAATTATAAAACTTAAATTTATTCTATCCTTTTATTGTGTATATTTTATAAATAATTATAATAATTTAAAAATATTATAATTATTTATAAAATATTATTGAAAGCGTTATCTCAAAATGTTAAAATATAGTAAAAGAAATGATTAATATAAAAAAGAAAGGAAAATTCAAAATGACAAAAGCAGAAGGAGAAAGTAAACACGATAAATTTGTAAGACTTGCTGAAGCGAGAACTAATAAAATAATTGATACATTGCAGTTACTAGGAAACTGTTCAAATAAATCTGTTTATGAATATGATCAAGATGAGGTTGATGAGATATTCCAAGCAATAGAACAAGAAGTAAAAGAAACTAGAAAAAAATTTAAAAAATCAGAAATGGAAAGAACTACAAAATTTAAATTAAGTAAAAATAGGAGATGATAAATGTGTTCAAATTGAAATCAAGAACTTTAAAAGAAAAATGGAACTTTCCGTCAAATAACGGTGGAGAAATTAATGGAATTGCACATTCTGGGGTTGAAACATTCAAAGGTACACCAATAAAATCCTTAGCTAGGGAAATTTGTCAAAATTCACTAGATGCTAGAATGGATAATAATAAACCGGTTAAGATTGAATTTAAAACATTTAATTTAAATTCAAAAGAGATACCAGGTTATGAAGATTTAATGGATGCTATTAATAGATCTAATGATTTTTGGTCAAAGCAGAAACACTCTAAAGATGCAGAAAAATTTTTTAAAAGAGCAATTAAAACTATGAAACAAAAAGAGATTAGTTGTTTAAGAATAAGTGATTTTAATACATCGGGATTAGTTGGTTCTGAAGAAGAATATAATTCTCCTTGGTGTAATTTAATAAAATCATCTGGAGCATCAGATAAATCTGGTAAAAATGGAGGTTCATTTGGGATAGGTAAATATGCACCTTATGCTTGCTCTGATATTAGAACAATTTTCTATAGCACCAATGATATAGAAGGAATAAGTGCGACGCAAGGAGTTTCTAGATTAACATCTTTTAAAAGCAAAAATGATGAAATTACTCAAGGCACTGGTTTTTATGGTGAGGCTAATAATAAGCCTCTAAAAAAACAAATTAGCTTAGCTCAAAGTTATAGCAGGGAAATTAGGAACTATGGAACAGATATTTATGTATTAGGATTTAATGAAAGAAAAAATTGGGAAGAAAAAATGGTTGCATCTATAATAGACAGTTTTCTATATGCTATTTATGAAGAAAAATTAGTTGTAGAAGTAGAAGAAACACTTATAAGCAAAAATACTTTATCTAAATTAATAATTTCTCATAAAGAATATTTTGAAGAATATGCCGATGAATATTATGAAACTCTTACAAATGAAAAAGAATCTAAAACATTCGTAGAGGAAATAAATGATGATTCAGAAATAGAAGGAAAACTAACTTTAAAAATGATGATAAACCCTGAATTTAGCAGAAGAGTTGCTATGATAAGAGAAACTGGAATGAAAATCCAAGATAAAGGAAATATAAGTGGATTAATACCTTTTGCTGGGACTTTATTTATAGAAGGAGAGAAAATAAATTCATATTTAAGAGGATTAGAAAATCCACAACACCTTAAATGGGAGATTGAACGTGCTGAAAATCAAACCAAGGCTAAAGAAGTTTTAAAAAGACTATTACATTTTATGAAAAAATCATTAAATGAAATGCAAGATGATAAGAAAGAAGAATATATGGATTTAGATGTGGGGGAATTACTTTCTGTTACAGAGAGCGAGGATTCAAAAAGTCAAGAAAAGGTAGAGAGTATAACAGAAAATATAAATAATATAAAATTTGTCCAAGTTAAGCCAAAAGTTAAAAGTGATAATGAACCAAAGGAAATAATAATAAATCCACCATTACCCAAAGATCCTACTCCGGATGACCCAAATCCTAATCCAGAATCACCGCGAAATCCTAACCCAGGCAACCCAAATCCTAATCCAGGTAACCCAGATCCTAATAAGGAAAAAACAAAAAAATTACATTTAATAGATATAAAAAATTTAAGAGTATTTACAAAAAATAAGTCTGATGGAGAATATACAATAATTTTCACTCCTCAAAAGGCTTCGAAATATGCAGTTTTAGATGTATTTATGGCAGCAGAAACTAAAAATTATAAAGCAGAAGTGGTTTCTGCTACAGTTGAGAATTTTACTAATTTAGAAACTAAAGAAAATAGAATTACTAATTTGATATTTAGCAAGAATAAACCTATAAAAATAGATATAAAGCTTGATTATAATGATTACTGTTCGTTGGAGGTAAAAGCATATGGAAGTAAATAAGTTATATCCTTACCCAGTATTATCAGTTTACACAAATGATTATAAAGATTGCGACTTTAATGTAAAAATAGATGTAGAAAAAGATGGATATGATATAAAATTTAAATTTAATGCAGAACTTAAATCTGAAAGTATTTTAAGTTGCATAAAAGAAGGAAAAGCAGAGTATGTATATAGAATAGAATGTCCTCAAACAAGTTTTCGTAAAGTTGTAAGAACAAAAGATAGAAATGAAATTTTAACGGTTAAAGGAAATGAATTGAGAGGGAAATGCCAGTTATATCCGTTTGTAATAGCTACAGAAGATTTATTAGCGTATGAAAGCAATGAATTTCATAATGATTATAAAGGTATGGCTTTCGAAATAGAGCAAGGATGTGTAATGGCGGTTGCTGAGATGTGGCTTATTACTATAGAAAAAGAAATAGATGAATTTGAAAAATCTAGTTCTATATTTTCTATTACTACTAATTCGAGTAAAGAGAATCCTAATCAGATGCTTGTAGATTTAGCTCAAAGAAAAATAGTTATAAAACTTCCAGAAGAATATATAAATAATTATAAGATGATAAGTCAATCACCTATAGCTGAATCTATAATAAACTCAATGATAGCAGTACCAGCATTAGTTTATGTATTGGAGGAAATAAAGTCAAAATCTATACAAGAGAGAAATGAGTATTCAGATTCTTTATGGTATAGAGTTTTAGACAAGGTTCTTTTAAAACAATTTAATCTAGAAATAGAAAGTGATGAATTTGATTCCAAAGACTTATTAGTAATTGCTCAAAAGCTATTAAATAATCCACAGATAGATGCATTTAAAGTATTAACAAGTAACTTTTGTATGATGGGAGATGATGAGTAATGAAGGTGCAAATTGTAGGATATGATGACCTTGATATAATAAAATCTAATTTAGAAGATTGGATTGAAGTATTTAGAGAAAGTTCTTCTAAACAACTACAAGAAAAATTAGAAAAAGAATTATTTTATAATACAAAATTTCCTGAAATACCAGATTTTGATTTAGATATGTCTAAAGAAAAACCCAGTGATACAGAATTTGAAAATGTAAAATGTATCTACACTAATTTAAAATTTTTAACGGATTCACAAGCATCAGATGAAAGACTATGGGCAGGTCTTTGTTTAGGAAGATTTTGGAGATTTGTAAAATACCGTTGGGAAATAGATAAAAAATGTACGGTTAAAAATATAAAAGATCATTTCTTTTTTGGATATGGGTCAAGACGTTCTTTGATAAGAAATGCAATTTCTAGACTTTGGTGGATAGGTCGTCTAACTTACGACGAAAGTAGAAATAATCCTTGGGAAATTACTGAATTTGTATGCGAGAAAGCAGATAATGTAATGCATATAATAGAACGTAATACAGCAAATAACCCAGATATTATAAAACCATTTGTTAGAGCTATGATAGACGCTAGAAAAAAAGGAATATTAATCAATACAGATACAGTAGGCGAGTTAGCAAAATATCTTAATTTATTAGGGGGAATATATGTACTAGATTGCCTTCCTGAGCAACAAATATATAATAAAATAATTGCTAAAGCGGAAGAAATTAATAAAAGTAGAAAAAAAACTAATTAAAATAAAAAAGTACTTCTATGTAATTTACTAGAGGTACTTTTTATTTATCTTGTATAAAAAATATATAATTGGAAATATTAAAAATAGAAGGATAATATTTTATCTTAATATATCGATATAAAAAGATTAAATATAATATATATTCTTGCTGCATTTTTAACAATAATGTGTTATAATGTAAAATGTAAAAATTAAGGAGGTGTCTAATTCATGAAAAACAGTGATACTGTAAGTACCAAAACTTACGAAGTAGCAAGTTTTTTCGGAGGAGTTGGAGGTATTGACTTAGGATTTGAACAGACTAAGAAGTTCAGTACGGTTTATATAAATGAATTTGATAAAAATGCTCAAGAAACAATAAGTGTGAATTTCCCAGATGTTAGACTTGATAGAAGGGATATTCATGAAGTTAAAGCAGAAGAAGTTCCAAGTACAGATTTAATTGTAGGTGGATTTCCTTGTCAAGCATTTTCAATTGCTGGATATAGAAAAGGATTTGAAGATGAAAGAGGAGATTTATTTTTTGAGTTATTAAGAATAATAAAATTTCATAAACCAAGGGCAATATTCATAGAAAATGTAAAAAATATGGTTACTCATGATCACGGTAATACATTTAAGGTTATAAGAGAGGCTCTTACTCTAAATGGATATTACATAAAATGGAAAGTTATGAATAGTAAAAATTATGGAGATATACCACAAAATAGAGAACGTATATATATAGTCGGATTTCTAAGCAAAAATGCATTTGATAAGTTTAAATTTCCAGAAGAAATAGAACTGAAAAAAACTTTAAAAGATGTTATAGACTTTGATACATTAGAAGAGGAAAAATATTATTATAGAAAAGGTGTTCAGCCATTTTACGATAAATTAGCAGAAGATGTATCATCTCAAGAATCAGTCTATCAATGGAGAAGACAATATGTAAGAGAAAATAAAAATGGAGTAGTTCCAACTCTTACTGCTAATATGGGTACAGGTGGTCATAATGTACCTATAATACTTACTAAAAATGGTATAAGAAAACTAACGCCTAGAGAAACATTTAATGTACAAGGATTTCCAAAAGATTTCAAATTGCCTAATATATCAAATGGGCAGCTGTATAAACAAGCAGGAAATAGTGTAGTTGTTCCATTAATAAAAAGGATTGCTAATCGTATAGCAAATGCACTAGAGTTTGATATAGTAGAGAAAAAAAGTACTCTAGATAACAAAGATGTATTAATCTATGTCAATAAAAAAAGCAGATATGAAGGAGAGAGTTATTTTATTGACAACATAAATAATATGGAAGAAATAGATAAATTAGTGGAAAAAACTTCTATTCCTGTAATATCTGATGAAGAGTATTTTAAAATAATAAAGACAGATAAAAATTTAGAATTTTATTCTATATGTCATACAAATTAATATAAAAAATAGAGATATAAATTTTATATCTCTATTTTTTTAGAAAATTTATTATAATAGAATTATAAAGTAATACTATAACAAAATAGGTGGTGTGAAATATGTCGAATATTATATGGAATAAATTTTCAGAGGAATCAAAGGAAGAGTATATAGAATTTTTAAAAATATTTGGTTCATTAAGTGGATTATTTAAAGATAATGAGAATGGTAAAAATGCTAAGAAGCCATATTTATACTATAGAAATCATGAGCAGTTATTTGCTAGAACATTTGAAGTTGAGGATTTAACTAGAAATGATAGCGCTTTCGATGCTCTTGGGGCATGGGGAGAGGACAGAGTAGGAATAGGGTTAAAAACTTGGATACATACAAGGGACTTAACTTATCAGAAAGTTGCAGAATTCAATAAATTAGCACCAAAGGAAATTTTCCCACTTATAGAACAGGGAGATCCTTATGCTGTAATAAAAAAAGTCGCTAATTTAAGAAATGATAGAATAATGCTAGATAAAAGGCTTCATAACACAAATAGAGATGTTTATCATTTTATAACTAGAGATGACAATGTTATGAATATAATTGAAACACCTTATGATTTAATAGATATAGATTCAATAGAGCTAATTGATAGTGACGGAAAAACTTTTACGTTTAAAGATAAGTCACATAAGTATAAATTCTATAGAAGTAAGAGTGTTTTATTAGAAGAATTTGATGCATCTAATTGCGAGATAATAGAAAGAGTTCCTATAAAACAGTTTGAAGACCCATTCGAATTAATAAAGATGATAAAAGTAGATGCTAATATAAAAGAAAATGAAAATAAAAATGATGTAATATATCTTCCGCTATATCAAGATAAAAAAGAGGGAATGATAGTATCTGATTGTTCAGGAGTTAATATAAGAAATGGAAAATCTAAAAATAAGGGAAGTAATACTCCTAGACCATTGTATGAAATAGAGGTAAGAATAAGTAAATGGATTCATAAAGTTTTTCCATATTTCTTTGACTTAAATGCACTCAATCCAGATGATATAAAAAATGAGGAATTAAATGATTTCGATTTAATTTTACCAGATGGAAGAATTTTAAGAGGAAGAATAAAGCAAGAGGGTGGTAAAAGTTTACAGACAAACCCACAAGGTGCTCTTGGGGAATGGGTGTTAAAAGATATATTAGGTTTAGAAAATAGAGAAGTAGTAACTATGGAATTACTAGAAAGATTGGGAATAGATAGTTTAAAAATAACTAAGTTAGGAAGAGGTAGATTTAAGATAACTGTTGGAGAAACTGGAGCATATGAAAAATTTAAATTAGAAAATCAAGAAAAAATAATAGAAAGTAAAAGTAGGGCTAAGGTATACTTTAGACCAGAATATGTTCAGCAGTTAGAAAATGAGTAAGATAAATAAAAAGTGGATGTCATATTAACATTAGTTAATATGACATCCACTTTTTTAATTCTTGAAAAAATTATAAAAGTCTGATAATAATATTTGTTGGAGAAATCCATTCAACTTCTACAATATTTCCAACTTGAGCATTTACATGACGATACCAATTACTTATTGTTTGAAGATTACCATTTCCTTGAAACTGTTTAGCGTAAATATCACCAGCTGTAGAACACCCTGTAGCTTTTAGTTCTATATTATCTAAAAAACCATCATAAGATGAACAAATAAAAATATTATTTCCTAAAATATCATTACCATCATTGTAATTACTATTATAAATACCTATTTGTTGAGCATAATTTCTTGGTATTTGTATATATCCTTCACCTTCTATTATATCTCTAGAATTAGTATGTCTATGAGAACCCCAATTTAAATGAGCTTCCTTAACTTCTACGCGGAATCTATCTCCTGCATTTGCCATATAATCACTCCTTTAATAACAAGATATTTATTTATAAAACTACAAAAAAGCTTATCCTATGCATATGTTAAATATTATTTTATACATTCTTATGAATATTGTAAAGAAAAACTTATAAAAAAATAAGCCACTTATCTATAAAGATAAAGTGGCTAGAAACGTAAACTATAAAAAAGTATCGACTACCTAACGATAAATAGTCAATAGAACATATTATACCATAAAAGAAAAAAATTGGAATACTATAAAATCAATTTAAGTTAAAATTAATTTTTAACAAATAAAAAAGGTCATCCATTTTAGATGACCTTATATTTTTTAATTTAAAATCTAAAAAAATTAGTTTTCGTCAGCTTCAACATCTTCGCCAGTTCCCTGATTTAATCCAGTTTTCTGTGGTTTTAGATAATCGCCTTTACCTAATACTATATGACCACTTTCATAGTCACCACCGTCAACAGTTATCTGTAGCTGCTCGATATCAAAGTTTTCTATAAATGTCTGAGCAACTGCGTCTAACATTAAAGACTCTGCACTACTTCCTAGATTAGAATTAACAAATTCTTTACTGACATCTAATACACCAGTTTCTACACCATCAGCTTCAGTTATATCAAAGCTGTTCATTTTTGCTTCTTTAGGTATAACTCCTAGATTCTGTAGGCTTTCAAATACCTGTTCTGGAGTTTCTTTCTTACCATCGATTCTATTTTCTATTAATTTTTCATTATCTAAATCGTAGTTGTATACTATTATACTTTCTTCAGCTTCTTCTTCGTTTTCTAATTTGTCTTTATCAGCTTTGTCCTCTTTTTTATCGTCTTTATCGTCAGTTTTGTCAGTAGTTTCCTGCTGAGTCTGAGGTTTTTTGTCCTTATCTTCTGCTTTGTTGCCACTATCAGTTTTACTACATCCTACAAAAGCCACTGCTAAAGCAAGAACTAGTGCAAGTGATGTTAATTTTTTTATTTTCATAATACTTTCCTCCTAAATTTGAAATTCTATTAGAATTATATTTTGAATGGCGAATATAGTTCACCAAATTCAATTAAGTATTTGGATTAGTTATATTATACTACACTTTGAAAATATAGAGGATACAAAAGGATTACAACGGATTTAGACAATCGTTGTTATTAATGAAGAAGTTGTAACCTAAAAGTATATACTATGAAAAAATTGTGACAAATTTCTATAGAAGTTGTAAAATTAGGATATAGAAAAAATCTATAAAAAGTATATCACTATATATATTTAGATGTGATAAAATTAAAAAGTAAAATAAATTAATTTTTTAAAGGGAGATGTTTAAAATGATAAAAGTAGATGCTAGAGGATTAGCTTGTCCAAAACCAGTTATAAACACTAAAAAAGAATTAGAAAAAATAGCTGAAGGAACAGTAGTTACTACAGTTGATAATACTACTGCGAAAGAAAATCTTTTAAAATTAGCTAGATCTCTTAACTGTGAAGCAACAGTTATAAAAGAAGAAGACGGGGAAATAGAAGTTCAGATAGTAAAAGGAGAAGCTGCAGCTGAAGTAGCTACTGAATCAAATGATGATATATGTGATCAAGTAGTTTTCATATCTTCTGATAGAATGGGTTCAGGAAATGATGAATTAGGTAAAGTTCTTATAAAAGGATTCGTATACACTTTAACTGAAACAAAACCATATCCAAAAGCTGTTATACTTGTTAACGGTGGTGTTACATTATCTACTGAAAACGAAGCAACAGTTGAAAATCTTAAAAAATTAGAAGAAGCTGGTGTACATGTATTATCTTGTGGAACATGCTTAGATTACTACGGATTAAAAGATCAGTTAAAAGCTGGTGTAGTAAGTAATATGTACGACATAGTTGAAACATTAAAGAGTGCATCAAACACAATAACAATAGGATAATTGCACAAATTAAATACAATAAATAAAATTAAGCTAATAAAAATGGACTGCTACAAAATCTGTAACAGTCCATTTTTTGATTTTATAAATTATTTTCTATAGCCATAGAAAGATAATCAGTACATCCTTCTACATTTTTATCGTAATATTCTTTGAATCTTTCATCCATAGTGTACATCATAGCTAGAGATTTATGAGCTTCTACGCTGTATTTATTCCATGTCATTTTTATCCATTTTTGATGCATATTAACTAGTTCTATTGCTTCTTTGCTGTCTAAATCTAGATTTTCTTTTACACATCTTTCAACTAGAGCAAGGATATTTTCTTCTAATTCTTTAAACAATTTATAATCCTCCTCGATCATATTTAGCATTTTTCTATTAGATTCATCAACTGAATCATCTCCATATTTTGCTCTTATTTCTTTTCCGTAAGTTTTTTCGTTTTCGTCCACTAAATCCTTTTTAAAGGCTTCAAATTTTTCTTTATTTGTCATATTATATTCTCCTTTCAATGATTTTAACGATAATTTTACCGAGTTTATCATAATATCTATTTTTTTCTTTTCTTCTTCAAGACTAAGAAGATGTTCCTCAAGTGCGGAAGATATGTCGAAATCTTTGCTGTATATGATTTCTTTAATAGTCTGAAGGTCAAAGCCTCGCTCTTTATAGAAAAGTATCTGCTGCAAAAGAGCTACTTCTTTATCTCCGTAGTATCTATATCCAGATTCATTTATAAAGCTTGGCTTTAATAATCCAATCTCGTCGTAATATCTAAGTGTTCTCGAGCTTATACCAGATATCTCAGAAAGTTTTCCTGTACTGTACATATAAATCCCCTCCTGTAATTTATAGTTTAAAACCTTACGCAACGTAAAAGTCAACAAAAAATAAAAATAAATGGAAAATAATCAAATTCTTTACTATAATATAATGTATAAAAATTGTTGGTATACAAAAATAATGAAAATAAAAAATACTAGAAAATTACTAGTGTCATAAAATTCACAAAATTCAGGAGGAAAATAAGAATGGAAACAATGTATATAGTTGCATTTAATTCAACGCACAACGCAATAAAAACAGAAAAATTATTACAGAAAGACGATATAAAAGCTACTACACTTCCAACACCAAGAGAAATAAGTGCAAGTTGTGGAATATCAATAAAATTTGAAAAAGAAGATATAGAAAGAGTAAAAAATATTCTTTCTGAAAATAGTATAGATTGCAAAGGTTTATTTATGATAGAGAAGCTTGAAGGTGGTAAAAGAAGTGCTTCAGAATTAAACTAATGGAGGGATTATTATGCCATTAAATCTTGGAAAAGGTGATATAGTAGAATTAAAAAAGCCACACGCTTGTGGTTGCAAGGAGTTTGAAATAACTAGAACGGGAATGGATATAAAAGCAAGATGTAAGCAATGTGGAAGATTAATTATGCTAGATAGAGAAACTTTTGAAAAAAGAATTAAGAAGCTAAAAAAAGCAAATGAAGAATAAATATTAATAAAAAGTAGTTTTACATCAGTAAAAAAAGAGTAAATATTGTACTTAATAAATTAAATGGTAAATAATATATATAAAAAAATGATATAAAAATAACGCGTTTTTTTAATATTTAACATATATTATTTAAGAAAAATTTGATATAATGTAATTATAAAATGAATAAATTCATTGAAACAAACATTTTCATGGGGGTGCTATAAAAATGGCAGTAAAATTTGCAAAAAGATTAGACAACTTAGAAGGATCAGCAATACGTGAACTGTTAAAATTAACAGCTAGACCAGAAGTTATATCATTCGCTGGTGGTATGCCTGCTCCAGAATTATTCCCAGTAGAAGAAATGAAAAAAATATCAGTTCAGGTTCTTGAAGAACAGGGAAAAGTAGCCTTACAGTATACTACTACTGAAGGATATAAACCATTAAGAGAAAAAATAGCAGAAAGAATGAACAGAAAATTAAAAACTAATGTAGGTCCAGACGATATACTTATAACAAGTGGATCTCAGCAGGGTCTTGATTTCTCTGGTAAAGTATTCCTAGATGAAGGTGACATAGTATTATGTGAAAGTCCATCATACATGGGTGCTTTAAATGCTTTCAAATCATATCAGCCAAAATTCATAGAAATACCAACAGATGATAACGGTATGATAATGGAAGAACTTGAAAAAGTATTAGAAGAAAATGACAGAGTAAAAATGATATATGTTATACCAGATTTCCAGAATCCATCAGGTAGAACTTGGCCAATGGAAAGAAGAGAAAAATTCATGGAAATAATAAACAAATATGAAATACCTGTTATAGAAGATAACCCATACGGTGAATTAAGATTCGAAGGTGAATTCTTACCATCATTAAAAGCTATGGATACTAAAGGTTTAGTAATATTCCTTGGAACATTCTCTAAAATATTCTGCCCAGGATACAGATTAGGATGGACTTGTGCAGCTCCAGAAATATTAAACAAATACAATATATGCAAACAGGGAGCAGACTTACAGGCTTCTACAATATCTCAGATGGAAGTTAACAAATTCATAGAAGAATATGATTTAGATGCTCACGTTGAAAACATAAAAGCTTGCTACGTTAAACGTAGAGATTTAATGTTAAAAACTATGGAAGAAGAATTCCCAGCATGTGTTAAATTCACTCATCCACAGGGTGGTCTATTTACTTGGGTAGTACTTCCAGAAAACGTAAAAGCAGCTGAAATGGCTACTAAATGTCTTGAAAAGAACGTTGCATACGTACCAGGAGATTCATTCTTCCCTAATGGTGGAGTATACAACTGCTGTAGATTAAACTACTCTAACATGCCAGAAGACAAAATAGTTGAAGGTATAAAGAGAATGGGACAGGTTTTAAGAGAAGAATTAGGTGAATAATCTTTAAAACTTTGAATAAATAAAATAAAAGCTATTGTACTTAGTACAATAGCTTTTTTTATTTGCTAAATGGAAATTTCCATATAGCAGGTGTAAAAATAGATAAACCTATAGCAATATCATCTGTCAAATTTTCAATAATGTGAGGAATATTACTTTTTATTATAGTTGTATCTCCAACTGATAATTTTATATCTTCATCTGGAAGATGTATAATAACCTCTCCTTTTTCAAGCATAACAATTTCTTCACTTTCATGAATTACCGGAAAATCACCATCACAAGACTTAGGATCTAGAAAGAACTTTATAGCTAAAGACTTAGGTATAAAAGTTTCATTAGGCATAGGAGTAAGTAGATGATATTCAACAGTAGAATTAGGTTGTTTCATCATAATTACATCACCGCTTTTTGTAGTAAGATCATCAGAATGTTTTTCGGTTTCCATAAGAAGATATGTCGGAATATCTAATGATTTAGAGATTTTCCTTAAAGAAGAAAGTGAAGGGTCTACTAAATTTCTTTCTATCTGAGAAATATAGCCTATAGATAAACCAGTTTCATCAGAGAGTTGTTGCAAAGTTATACTTTTGTTTTTTCTAAAATTTCGTATTCGTTCTCCAAGCATTTTTTACCTCTCTATAAATTATATTTTATATATTTAAAACAAATGTTTTCCCTTAACCTATACAATGATATCACAAAAAAAAGATAAGATAAAGTTATAATTTTTAAAACAAAAAAATAAATAAAGATTTTTTTTATAAATAAAATAAAAAAATCAAAAATAATTTGTTTGAAAGTCAAAAAAAGTTGTAAATTTAGTAAAAGTAAAGATAAAACGTATTAAAAACTACTGAAATTAGTATAAAAAACCTTTCAAGTCGTTTTATAGAATTATTTTTTTTACTATTTATAAAAAAAATAAAATAATTTATTGAATAAGAAAAAAATATGTGCTAAAATTATAAAAAAAAGATGATACTGAATTTTCAGAAAAGCGAATATATTTATATTTTTAAGAAAAAGCTAGTCTATCTGAAAAAATCTAATTCAGTTAATCACAGGAGGGCAAAATGAAAATAGTTGATATCAAAATTGAAAAAATACGTATTCATCTAAAGAAACCGTTCAAAATAGCATTTGCGGTTCAGGATTATGCAGATAATGTAATAATCAAGGTTATAACAGATGAAGGAATATATGGTTTAGGAGAAGCAGCTCCTTTCTCACCTGTAACTGGAGAAACAGTAGATAGTGTTATAAGTACACTAAATATGTTCAAAGAAGGATTAATAGGAATGGATCCTTTAGAAATAGAAAAAATACATGTTTTAATGGATAGACTTATAACTGGAAATTCATCAGCAAAAGCGGCTATAGATATAGCTTTATTTGATATAAAAGGGAAGGTGATGGGACAGCCGCTATACAAAATACTTGGAGGATATGATAATAAAATACAGACAGATATGACTATCGGTATAGATACTCCAGAAAATATGGCAAAAGAAGCAAAAGAAAGAGTAGAAAACGATGGATTTAGAATATTAAAAATTAAAGCAGGAATAAATCCAGATGAAGATATAAAAGCATTACAGTTAATAAGAGAAGCAGTTGGAAATGATATACGCCTTAGAGTAGATGCAAATCAGGGTTACTGTGTAAATGATGCAGTAAGAGTTTTAAAAGAATTTGAAAAAGTTGGTGTAGAAGCAGTTGAACAGTGCCTACCTCATTGGAATATGAATGATGCAAGATTAATAAGAGAAAAAGTTGGTTTAAAAGTTATGTTAGACGAAAGCATACATTCTCCAATGGATGCAGCTAAAGCTTGTAAAATGGATGCAGCTGACATATTAAATATAAAACTAATGAAATGTGGCGGACTTTATAATGCATTAAAAATAAATGCTATAGCAGAAGCTAATGACGTTAGCTGTATGGTTGGATGTATGCTAGAAACTAAAATAGCTATAGCAGCTGGAGCTAGCTTAGTAGCAGCTAAGAAAAATATAACAGAAGCAGACTGCGATAGTTTTATGTACTGTGTAGATCCAGATAATGGAATGGAAGGCGGATTTGAAATAAATGGAGATACATTCGTTCTTTCTGATAAACCAGGATTAGGTATAGACTTTGATTTTTAATTAAATTATAAGAGAATTAAAAAGAATATGCAGTATATTTTATATACTGCATATTCTATAATAGAAGGAGGATAACATATGGGAAAAGCAGTTTTCAACACACCAGAGACATTGCTATTAGTAATGTTTATGACAGTTTCTGTAGGATTGTGGTTACAGAAATTCAAAGTATTTAAGTCTTTAGGACCAGCACTTACAGTAATTATATTAGGAATAATACTTTCTAATTTAAAAATAGTTCCTGTAAATCATGATGTTTATGGAATTTTATCAGGGTATTGTATACCATTATCTATATGTATATGTTTATTAAGTTTAGACTTAAAAGAAATGAAAAAACTTACAAAAGAACCTATTATAGCATTAGTATCTGCGGTATTATCAGTTTGTATAATGGCATTTATATTTGGATTAGTGTTTGCAGGAAAAATAGACGAAGGATGGAAAGTAGCAGGAATGTTTGTTGGAACATATACTGGAGGAAGTTCAAATCTTACAGCTATAGCTGTTGGGCTTGATGCAGCAAGAGAAACAATAGCTGCAGCAAATGCGGCAGACTATGTCATAGGTATACCAACACTAGTATTTATGTTTGCAGCACCTGCAATATTAAAAAATTCAAAAAAATTCCAGAAATTCTGGCCATATCACCATACAGATGATGAATTGTTAGGTGAAGGAGATCATACAGAATTAATGGCATCTAAGGAATGGAGCATACAAGATATAGCTTGGATGTTGTCTTTAGCATTTGCAGTATTTGCAGTAGCATCTTGGTTATCAGGAGTTCTATTTGGTGAGGGATTTAGAAGTGCAGGAAGAGTTATACTTATAACTACATTCTCTATAATACTAGCTCAGTTCCCACGGGTTAAAAGACTTAGAGGAAACTTTGACCTAGGTTTATATGTAGCACTTTTATTCTTAACAACAATAGGATTTGCGGTTAATCTAAAAGATTTCTTTGGATCAACTTTATATATAACAGTATTCTGTTTCTGTGTTGTTATAGGTTGCACAATACTACATTTAGTAATAACAAGAATATTCAAAATAAGATATGAATATGTATTATTATCAATAGTGGCAGCTATATCAGATGGGCCAACTGCTGCATTAGTAGCATCAAGTGCTCAATGGAAGAGTTTAATAAATATAGGACTTCTAATGGGAGTTATAGCGGGGGCATGTGGTAACTATGCCGGTATAACCGTTGCATATTTGATAAAAGGAGCTTTAGGAATGTAATTAATTATAGACAAAGGACTTTGAAATATAGGTCTTTTGTCTTAATTAAATTTATTGTTAATTATTAGGAGGATAAGAATGAGAGAATATAAATTGTACATATCAGGAATACTATATGGATATGTTTCTTATGAGGGAGAAAAAGTATATTACAAAGAGTTAGATGTATATGAAAACAAATTTCTAGATAAAGTTGAATTGACAAAAGAAAAAAATTTAGAAATAATTGACTTTTGTAAGATAAATCTTCTTGAGTTAACAGATAAAATAGAATACTATGAAAAACACTTAGATGGAAAAAGAAAATTCCTTAGAACTAAGTATGGTGAAACTTATGAATTAGCAGAGGATAATTATTATATTCAGAGAAGAAAAAAATTCCCACTAAATGTATTAAAAAGAAATGGTGAAATAGTTGCTTTCTTATGCTCTAATAGAGAATATTCTTCTATATTGGTAAAAGAAGGTCACGAAGATATTACTCCTTTAAAAGCATGGAACGAAATAAAAGAACCTATTCATCCAGTTAAATATGAGGGAATGTTCGATGTTGAAATGAGGGATGGTGTAAAATTATCAACAGATGTATTTTTACCAGCAGATATAGAAGGTGATATTCCTGCTATACTAGTACGTACTCCTTATGGAAAAGAACTTAATAATCAGTCATATTTTAAATACGTTCAAAGAGGATATGCGGTAGTAATACAGGATGTAAGAGGTAGAAATCTAAGTGAAGGTGATTGGATGCCAAACTATACAGAGGTAGAAGATGGTGACGATACTATAACGTGGATTGCAAATAGACCTTGGTGTAATAAAAAAGTAGGTATGATAGGTGGATCTTATCTTGGATATGTTCAGTGGGCAGCTGCAGCTAGTGGAAATCCATATTTATCAGCGATGGTAAGTATAGTTTGTGCTGGAAGTGCATTTATGGACTTACCAAGAAGAGGAGGATGTTTAACATCTGGAATGTTAGCATGGGCATTCTCTGTATCTCAGAAAAAATTTAAACCTGAATTAATGGAAAGAGATGATTGGGAAGAAGTTTTAAATATAAGACCATTAGAAAATATACCAGAAAAAGCACTAGGATATAAAGTTGATTTCCTTGATAATTGGTTTAAAAATCAAGACTATTGTAAATTCTGGGCTGATTCTGATTGGCATGCAAGAAGTAAGAGAACAGTTATTCCTACATTAATAATGTCAGGTTGGTTTGATGATAATGGAATGGGAACAACACAAGCTTTAGATATAGTTAAAGATTTCCCAGTAGGAAAAAGAAAGGTTATATTAGGACCATGGCAGCATAGTGGTAATTCAAGATACGACTTACATGGGGTTGACTTTGGAGCGAATGCGCTTAGATTTGATATAGATCTTAACTTCTTAAAATGGTTTGACCGTCATTTAAAAGGAATAGAAAATGGAATAGATAAAACATCTCCAGTGGAATATTATACAGTAGGGGATAATGAATGGAAAACAGCTGAAAATTGGCCAGTTCCAGAAACTGAAAAGGTTGAATTATTCTTAGATAGTAACGGGGATGCAAATACTTCTTATGGGGATGGTAAGATAGTATTTGAGAAACCAGAAGAAGAAAAAGCTGATGAGTACGAATATGATCCAAACAACCCATCTATACATATAATAGATATGTCAGAAAACGAAATCGAGGTTCCAGAGGATTATACAGAGGAAGAAAAACGAGATGATATGCTTTGCTATACAACTGATGTATTAGAAGAAGATTTTACAATAACAGGTGATATGGATGTTGAACTTTATGTTTCTTCTGATGCTGTCGATACAGATTTTATAGTTAGGGTAACTGATGTAGATGAAAATGGTAAATCTATAAAATTAGCGGATGGAATTCTTGGAGCAAAATATAGAAATAGTTTTGAACACCCTGAATTTATGGAAGAAGGGAAAGTATATAAATTAAACATACTTACAACTAAGATATCTAATACATTTAAAAAGGGACATAGAATAAGAGTTACAATAACTTCAAGTGCTAAAAACTTTATATTCCCAAATAGTAATACTAAAGATGGATTCAACAGTGAAACTTATGTTATAGCTAACAATAAAATTCATCATGGAGGAGCATACCCTTCAAAAGTAACTGTTAGAAAAGAAAAATAAGTATAATCACTATATTTTTTGTAAAGCGTTAAATATTATTATTTGACAAGGGAAAAGTCAGTGGATAAAATATCTACTGACTTTTCTAATATATAAAGTAATAAAAATATGATACCCTAGAAAAAATTTAAAATGAATGTTTTTATTAAGAGATAATATAAAAATTTGTTGACAATAATACTTGCACGTGATAATATATACAAGTATGAGAATTAGATTCTCATTTCTCTGCTCTAAATAATTTAGAGCCGTTAAGTCCAAAGGGAGGTGAATTGTAGTGAGAGATTACGAATTAGTTTACGTTGTGAAACCAGTTCTAGATGAAGAAACTAGAGAAGGTGTACAGAACAAAATAAAAGAAATAATAGAAACTAATGGTGGTGAAGTAACTAAAGTTGACGCTTGGGGAAATAGAAAACTAGCTTACCCAATAGCTAAATTTACTGAAGGTTTCTACACATTAGTTAACTTCAAAGCTTCTGTTGAATTACCAAAAGAATTAGACAGAAACTTAAAAATAAACGAAAACGTAATAAGACACATGGTTGTTGTTTGTGACTAATCATATCTTATTTAAATAGGTGGTGTTTTTATGAATCAGGTTGTACTAGTAGGAAGACTTACTAAAGATCCAGAATTAAGATATATTCCAGGATCAGGAACACCAGTAGCCACATTTACTCTTGCAGTAAACAGAGATTTTACTAAAAGAGATGGCACAAGAGAAGCCGATTTTATTCCTATAGAAGTTATGGGAAAAGCTGCTGAGTTCTGCGCGAACTATCTTACAAAAGGTAGATTAGTAGCATGTAACGGGCAGATAAGAGTTGATAATTATCAAACTCAGACAGGCGAATGGAAGAACTTTACAAAAGTTAGCTGCAGACAGGTCGATGCACTTGAAAGCAAAAAAGCTGCTAGCGAAGGTTCTTACAACAATTTTGAGAATAATTACAGTAATAACATAAAAGAGAATCATAATGAACCAGCCTTTGAACCTAGTGGTCTGTCTTCAGACTTGGACCCAGAAGGTTTTGGAGCTGTGGACGATGACGACATACCATTTTAAAAAGGAGGGAAATTAGTCATGATGAACAAAAGAAGACGTAAGAAAAAAAGAGTTTGTCAGTTCTGCGCTGATAAAAACGCTAAAATAGATTACAAAGATACTCAGAGATTACAGAGATATGTTACTGAAAGAGGTAAAATATTACCAAGAAGAATATCAGGAACATGTGCTAAACATCAGAGAGAATTAACAAAAGCTATAAAAAGAGCTAGAAATATAGCACTTTTACCTTACACATTAGACTAGTAAATAATAACGGATAAAATCCTATCGAGCTGTGCTCGATAGGATTTTTTTCGTTATTAAACAAATTAATTTTGAATTGTGTATAATGTGTACTATATCATTAAAGACTTTTATATATATCTATTTGTGATATAATATTAATATTAGGGTATTAATAAAATATGCAAAATTAAACGCAAATTTATTAATTTAATCAAAAAGATTTAAATATATAATTGCTAATACGATTATATAAAACTACTAATAGATATGACAGGAGAGGGAAAATGAAAAAACAGAACCAAACGGTAACTGTGATGCTTATGACTGCTATAGCAATAGCTCTAGCTGTTGGAACAACTACTCTTACTACGGCATCAATGGCGATAATATTCACAGTGTGTATACCATTTGCGATAGTTGGAATGATATCTACTGAAAAACAGAGCATGGCTGCATTTGTTGTTTCAGTACTAGCTATATTTGGTTTAACAGATGTTAGGTACGCTATGGAAGTTGTTGTAACATTTGTCATCCCGTCTATTTTAGTTGGGCGACTTATCGACTCGGTAAGTGAAAAAGATGACGAAGAACGACAGGAACCAATCTATATGGGAATAATTATTTTCATTTTATCGACAATAGCATACGTTATAATAGCTAAATATATGATGAATATAGATGTTGTAAAACAGCTTACTGATACATTTGCCAAAATATCAAAAACGCGGTTAGAAAATATGCCAAAAGAACAGTTAAATGTTCTTGGAGATGTTACAGCTGCGGAACTTACAGATATGTTTAGAAATATGATAGTATCATTATTATTTATTCAGTCTGGAATATGTGTATTCTTTACATATTTCTTAGGTGGAGCAATAGCTAAAAGAATAACAGATAAAAACTTAAACAGAATCAGAATGTCAGGTTTTTATTTACCAGGAAATGCAGTAGTTATAACATTTGTTATATATCTTGCAGTGTTTGGACTTTCGTATATGGATACAGGTCTAAATACCATTGTAATAATGGGAAATTTACAGATAGTATTTAATATAATGTTTATGATGCAAGGAATTTCTGTATGTATATACTTTATAAAGACTAGGATTGTTCAAGGAAGAGGGGGAATAGTATTCCCAGTTATATTGATTGTTACTCTAGGAGTGATGGGTGGAGGTACACTTATAGCTCTACTAGGTATGCTTGATTGTATTATGGATTTTAGAAAGATTAAACCAAAAATGAAAAAATCCATATAGGAGGATTGAAATGAATGTAAAGCCAAATTTGGATAGAAGTAACCGAGAAAATATAATATATATGGTTATAATGTTTATTGGAGGATTAGCTCTTTTATATTACAATGCTTTAGCTGGAATTGGATTTATAGCTATATCTGGAGTGGTATTCTACCTTAATTTAAAAAATAATGAATCAAAAAAAATAGAATGGATGAGATATGTTGAAAATCTATCTTTAAATATGGATAAAATCGCTAAAAAGGCGATAAGATATCTACCAATACCTATGTGTGTAATAGAATTTAATGGGAAAATAACTATGCACAATGATAAATTCTCAGAAATCATAGGTAGAGATAGATTGCTAGATGAAAATATTAAAGATGTTGTAGGGGAAATTGATTTAACAAAAGTGTTAAACGATGAAAACGAAATGTACTCTGAAATAGAATACAAAGATAAAAGATACAGCATCGTATATAGAGTAATAAAAAATAGAACAAATTCAGATGTAGATTATATGATGGTTCTTTATTGGTTAGATAAAACAGATTATTTAAATCTTAAAGAAAAATATATAAACGAAAAAACAGTTATAGGAATTATAGAGGTAGACGGATACGAAGAAGTTATTAAAAGTGCAGATGAAGAAAATAGACCTTTAATAACTGCAGATATAGAAAGAGTACTGTCTACATTTGAAACCGAGTCAAAAGCAGCTATGAAGAGGGTATCTAAGGATAAATTCTTTTTAGTTATGAATAGAGAAGAGCTTAAAAAAATAGAGCTAGATAAGTTTGAAATACTAGATAAAATTAGACATATAGACCATGGAAATACACTTCCAGTAACGATAAGTATGGGTGTTGGTATAGATGGAGAAACTATAAACGATAATTTCAAAATGGCAGTTGGAGCCTTAGACTTAGCACTTGGTAGAGGTGGAGATCAGGTTGTTGTAAAAACTAAAGATAATTTCTCATTCTACGGAGGAAAATCTAAAGCTGTAGAAAAGAAAACAAAAGTTAAATCAAGACTTATCGGTCATGCTCTAAGAGAAATTATAAACCAGAGTGAAGATGTTCTAATAATGGGCCATAGATACCCTGATATGGATGCTATGGGGGCTGCAGTTGGAATATACGACCTTTGCAAAGCTTGTGGTAAGGAATCTAATATAGTATTAGAAAATCTAAATGACTCTATAGAAATTTTTGCTAAAAAGATAAAAAAAGATAAATACTACAAAGGCATTTTTATAAATCACGAAACAGCTATAGAAAGATGTAAAGAGGACACGTTAGTTATAGTTTTAGATACTCATAGACCAAACTTTACAGAGTGTCCTAAGCTTCTGGAAATATCAGACAAAGTTGTAGTTATAGACCACCATAGAAGAGGGGTAGAGTTTATAAGTGATGCTGTCCTATTATTCCATGAAATATATGTATCATCTACGTGTGAGATGGTTACAGAGCTTATTCAGTATATGGATGAAAATATTAAAATAAATAAAATGACAGCGGAAGGACTACTTGCTGGTATAAATCTAGATACTAAAAACTTTGCTTTTAAAACAGGTGTAAGAACATTTGAAGCAGCATCGTATCTAAGAAAAATCGGTGCAGATACTATAGAAGTTAAAAAGCTATTCAATGCTGATATCAGCGACTTTACAACCAAAGCAGAAATTATACAAAACACAAAAATTATAAACAATAGAATTTGTATCGGATATACTTCTTCAGAAATTGACAATGTAAATGTAATTATAGCCAAAGCAGCTGATGAGCTTTTAAACATCAGACAGGTTGAGGCTTCATTTGTGCTAGGTCAAAAGGATGGAAAAGTATTCATTAGTGCTAGATCATTAGGAGATATAAATGTCCATGTAATGATGGAAAAACTAGGCGGTGGCGGTCATATAGATATCGCTGGTGCACAGCTTAAAAACGTATCTCTTAAAAAAGCATATAATATGGTACATGAAATAATAGAAGAATTCTTAGAGGAGGATAAATAGATGAAAGTAATATTATTAAAAGACGTAAAAGGTACAGGTAAAAAAGGAGAAATGAAAGAAGTTAGCGATGGTTACGCAAGAAACTTCTTATTCCCTAAAAAAATGGCTGTACAGGCAGATGCAGGAAATATAAAAGAATTAAAAGAAAAACAGAAATCACAGGAATTCCATGCTCAGAAAGAATACGATGAAGCAGTACTTCTTGGAAAACAGATGGAAGAAATAAACATAGAAATATACACTAAAGCTGGAGATGGAGGAAGATTATTTGGATCAATAACTTCTAAAGATATAGCTGAACAGCTTAAAAAACAGAAAGGCATAACTATAGACAAAAGAAAAATAAACCTTGAAGAACCAATAAGAGTTTTAGGATCTACAAGAGTGGAAATAAAAATACATCCAAAAGTAACTACTAACATAAGAGTAGATGTTAAAGAAAAAAATAAATAAGATAGGGTAGAGAAATGGGAGATATAACCAGAATACCACCTCACAGCGTCGAATCAGAGCAGTCTATTTTAGGTTCAATCCTGCTTGATAAAGACGCTATAATAACAGTAGCAGAGACAATTACTCCGACAGATTTCTATAAAGATGCGCATAGAATTATCTATGAGAGTATGATGGCTCTTAATAATAAGAATGAACCTATTGATATGGTAACATTGACAGATGAGCTTAGAAAAAGAGGCTACCTAGATGATATAGGTGGTGTAACATACTTAACAAGTTTATCTACAATAGTTCCTACAACATCAAATGTAAAATACTATGCAGATATAGTAAAAGAAAAATCAGTACTTAGACAGCTTATTAAAGCATCAAATGACATAATCAACTTAGGATATGGAAGTGGAGAAAGTGCTGAGAATGTACTAGATTTTGCAGAAAAGAAAATATTTGATATTTCTCAGGAAAGAACAAATGACGATTTTAAACCTATAAATCAAGTTCTTATGGATACATATGATATGATAGAGTCTATATATTCTAACAAGAGCGATGTAACAGGAGTAACTACAGGGTTTAAGGACTTAAATAAAAAGATAAATGGACTACAGAGAACAGATTTAATACTAGTGGCAGCAAGACCTGCTATGGGTAAAACAGCATTTGCGCTTAACTTAGTTCAAAACGCTGCTATAAAAGGAAATGCTTCAGTTGCAGTATTTAGTTTGGAAATGTCTAAGGAGCAGCTTGCTCAGAGAATGATTGCAGCTCAATCAAATGTAGAGCTTAAGAAAATGAAAACAGGTACATTAAACGATGCGGATTGGCCTAGGATAATAAGTGCTATGGCAGTTATGTCAGATGCAAAAATATTTATAGACGATACTCCAGGTATAAAGATAAATGAGCTTAGATCTAAATGTAGAAAGCTGAAAATGGAACAGGGACTAGATTTAGTTATGATAGACTACCTTCAGCTTATGGAAAGTGATTCTAAGAATGAAAGTAGACAGCAAGAGATATCAAAAATATCTAGATCGCTAAAAATATTAGCAAAAGAACTAGACTGCCCTGTTGTTGCATTATCTCAGTTATCGAGAGCACCAGAGCAGAGAGCAGATCATAGACCTGTACTTTCAGATTTAAGGGAATCTGGAGCTATAGAACAGGATGCAGATATAGTAATGTTCCTTTACAGAGATGAATATTATCATTCAGATTCAGAAAAAAAAGACCTAGCCGAAATAATAATTGCTAAAAATAGACACGGAGAAACAGGTTCAGTTGAGCTTGTTTGGATGGGGTCTATACAGCGTTTTGGTGATAAAGTTAAAGATTTATAAAGTTTTATATCCACAGAATATAGGTTCGAAAGCCTTGAATTCTGTGGATATTTTTATATATTTTTTGTAAAATGTTGAAAAATAAACAAATAAGATATCAACAATATCCACAAGTTGATTGTTGATAACTGTTGATAACTTTTTTGCATAAATTTATGCAAAAAAAATTAAAAAAAATGTTGACGAGAAGGCATATTCTAGATATAATATTACTTGTGGTTGAGGGAACACATTAAAAACCTTCAAAAATACAGGATGTGGTCTATTAGCTCAGTCGGTAGAGCACTTGACTTTTAATCAAGGTGTCCCGCGTTCGAATCGCGGATAGATCATTTTTTATATATGGAGAGGTGTCCGAGTGGTTTAAGGAGCTGGTCTTGAAAACCAGTGATGCTTAACGGCACCGTGGGTTCGAATCCCACCCTCTCCGCCAAATGTCAAAAATGCCCAGATAGCTCAGTCGGTAGAGCAGGGGACTGAAAATCCCCGTGTCGGTGGTTCGATTCCGCCTTTGGGCACCACTGACTAACAACTAAATATGGCGACGTCGCCAAGCGGTAAGGCAGAGGTCTGCAAAATCTCCATTCACCAGTTCAAATCTGGTCGTCGCCTCCATATGTAAATAACAACTCAAAAGAGTTGTTTTTTTATTTACATTGAGGATTAGTAATTTCATAAATATCTCTATCTAAATTCTTTTCTCCCCACTCACATAAAAGGTTTAAAATATCAGATAGAGATTTTCCTTTTTCTGTAAGAGAGTATTCTACTTTAGGTGGCACTTCTGGATATATTTTTCTTTGAATTAAACCATCATTTTCTAACTCTCTTAACTGATTAGTAAGAGTTTTTTTAGAAATGCTACCTATAGCAGATAAAAGTTCATTAAATCTTTTCTTCTCATCTTCTAATAAAAAATATAGTATTAAAAGTTTATATTTTCCACCTATCAATTTTAGAGTAAAATCCATTTCACAACTTAATTTTATTTTTTCCATAAATATCTCCTAGATTAATTTTATTATTGATATTATACAATAAAATTTTCTTAATTTAAAAGAAGTTTGGAAAAGTATAAAATAATAGAAAGTTAATATAAAAATACTTAAAGATAAAGAGTGGAGAGTTATTGTAACTTAAGAATTTACAATATTTTCTGCTCTTTTTTATTAGTTAATCAGTTATATAAATAAGAAAACGTGAAAAAAGTTTGGAAAAATATATAAGAAAACGTGAAAAAATGATATAATAAAATATAAGAAAACGTGATTGTTATATTTTGAGGTGATAACATGCTTAAGAGAAAATTATATAATTCTCTACTTGAATGGAAAGAAAAATCTCAAGGAAAGTCAACATTACTAATAGATGGGGCAAGAAGAATAGGAAAGAGCTATCTTTGTGAAGAGTTTGGAAAAAATGAGTATAAGAGCTATCTAATTATTGATTTTGGAAATATTTCAAGAGAAATAGTTGATTTGTTTGAAAATGAAAGTAGTAATTTAGATCTATTTTTTATAAAATTGTCAGCTTTTTATGGAGTACAACTTTTTAGAAGAGAAAGTTTAATTGTATTTGATGAAGTTCAACAGTTTCCTAAAGCAAGGCAATTGATAAAATATTTAGTGAAAGATGGTAGATATGATTATATAGAAACAGGGTCTTTATTGTCACTTAAAAGAAATACAGAAAATATAATACTTCCATCAGAAGAGAAACATATTCAAATGTATCCACTTGATTTTGAAGAGTTTTTATGGGCATTAGGAGATACTACAACAATTCCATTTTTAAAGATGTGTTTTGATGAGAAAAAGCCGCTAGGGCAAGCACTACATAGAAAAGTAATGAATGATTTTAGACAGTATATTTTAGTTGGTGGAATGCCGCAAGCTGTAAATGAATATATTGCTACAAAAGATTTTGCTAATGTTGACGAGATAAAAAGAGATATTTTAACTTTATATAGAAATGATATTAGTAAATTTGCTAAAGGATATGAGAATAAAGTAATATCTATTTTTGATGAGATTCCAAGTCAGCTATCTAAAAAAGAGAAGAAATATAAGTTGAGTTCTATATCAAAAGAGGCTAGATATAGAGAGTATGAGGATTCTTTCATGTGGTTAAATGATGCTATGATTGTTAATCCTTGCTATAATTCAACTGATCCAAATGTAGGACTTAATCTGAATAGTGATTATTCAACTAGGAAATGTTACTTAATGGATACAGGACTTCTTGTTACTCAAACTTTTATGGATGGAAGTTATACTGATAATGAGATTTATAAAGCGATTCTCTTTAATAAATTGAATATAAATGAAGGAATGATTATGGAGAATATTGTAGCTCAAATATTAAGAACAAATGGGTATAAACTATTTTTTTATTCAAGGTATGATAAAGAAAATAAAGAAAATAATATGGAGCTGGATTTTCTTATAAAAGATAAGAAAAATATAAAAAAACTAGCAGTGATAGAGGTCAAATCCTCTACTTACAGACAACACTCTTCTCTTGATAAATTTAGAAAGAAATATAGTGAAAGAATAAATAACTCATATATTCTATACCAAAAAGATTTAATGGTAAAAGATGGAGTTATTCATTTGCCAATATATATGGGAATATTTCTATAAAATTAGATGTAATAGAGAAGAATAGTCTAAAAAAAATCTTATAAATTAAAAGAGAGTAGATTTCAAAAATAGATTTGAAAGGCTACTCTTTTTTATTTTTTGTAAAAATTGGAAGTGAGTGGTAGTGAGCAGTAGTAAGTTTTAGCTAGTGGAATTGTAGAAATAAAAATGATAATGTATATATACAGTAATAAAAAAATTATAGGGGGGTTAATTATTATGGAAAGACCAAGTTATTTTGCAGTGATACCAGCAAGTGTGAGATATGATGAGAGGCTTAAACCTTCAGAGAAAATTTTGTATGCAGAGATAACAGCTCTGATAAATATTAAAGGGTATTGCTATGCAACAAATCAGTATTTTTCAAAGTTATATGGAGTACATAAAAACTCTATAAGTATTTGGATAAATAATCTTATTAAGTGTGGGTACCTCAAGGTAAAGTATGTGATAAGAGAGATAGAGGGACAGAAGAGACAGAAGAGAAGAATATATGTTGTAAAGAGAAAGGAGATAAAAAAAGAGATAGAGACAATACAAGAAAAAATTGTTAGTGAAAGTGTAAAAGAGTGTGAGGAAGATAGAATTTTAGAAGAGGAGAAGAGTGAGGAAAAAAAGGAGTGTAAAGAAAAATTAGAGGAAGTAGCACAAAAAAATTTAGGAGACTCTCAAAAAGATATTATAGAGGGGACCAATAAAAAGCTGGAGAAGATTAATACAAGTAGATTAGTACAAGAAGATTATATATTACACACACACTCACAAGGAGAGAGTGAAAAATTTCCTGTGATAAGAGAGATTTTAGAAAAGTATAATCAAGTTGGATTACCTAGTTTTGAATTTCCCCCAGATAACCATATAATTTTAAAAGCCTATGGAGAATTGGGAGCAAGTGGAGTTTTTAAAGCATTGGAGATAATGGGGGAATCAGATTTTGTAAAAAATAATATGAGTATTAATACGATTTTTAAACTGGAGAATTTGAAAAAAGCTCTCAATGGAAGTTTTAAAAATAGGGATAGTAGAGTGTATTTTGAGAGGGAAAAGAAGTATGAAAAGAAAGAGAGTGAAAATGAGAAGAAAAGAGAAGAGGAATTAGAAGAGTTTTTAAATAGTAATCCTGATAATAGAGATGATATTCCTGAATTATTCAGTAGTGAAGAACTATTTGATAGAAATTAGGAGGGAGAGTATGAAGTGTCAATACTGCGGAAAAGAGTATGTAAAAAATGAGAGTGAAGGGATTGAGTATCTGCCAGAATTTATTAGAAAGCATATAGAGTATATTCCAGCCTGTGATTGTTTGGAAAAGATGAAGGAGAGAGAAAGAGAAGAAGAGATAAGAAAACAGCAAGCTGAATCTATAAAAAATCGTGTTAAAAAATATAGGGATATCTCTGTAGTGGATAGTAAATTTTTAAAAAGTACCTTTGAAATAGCTGATATGAGCGAAAAATATATGAAGGTAGCTCTTCGGTATGCTAAAAGTTTTATGGAAAAGAAAATGGATATAGGGATAATATTTTATGGAGGAGTAGGAGTAGGAAAAACATTTGCTACTGCCTGTATAGCTAATTATCTTATGAATAGAGGAAAGAGTGTATTTGTAATAAATCTGGGATTATATTTACTCAAGCTCACTAAAGAGTGGGGACAAGGGGAGATGGAGTTGCTAAAAATTGTAGAAAATTGTGATTTATTGATAATAGATGATTTTGGAGTAGAAAAATCTCTTGAGGATAAAAATGCAAGTTGGAGAGCAGAGAAAATATATAATCTCATAGATAGTAGATATAGATGTGGAAAACCTTTAATTATCTCTACTAATTTGGAATTTGATGAAGATGAGAATAGATGTGAGATAGCTAGAAGATTTTCTGCAAAAGGAAAGAACAGAATAAGGGATAGAATAGTTGAGATGTGTTACCCTATAAAAGTGGAAGGAAAAAGTCGTAGAAAAGTTAATAAACAAAGATTTTATGAGCTTTTAAAAGAATAAATAGAGTAAGTGGTAGTAAGTTGTAATAAGTCTTAGATACTGGTATTGAGAAAAGAAAAATGTTACCATATGTGTAGGAATCATGATTACCTAATAAATCTAAAAAGTCAAAATAAAAAATTAAAGGAGGAATGTAGTATGTCAGTAGTAACAACAGTTCAAAAGGAGATTGAGAGTTTAAAAAATTCTATAA
>OGEP01000445.1_pt1 | contig 62431 bp, 75 predicted proteins | sample 1570721 | NCBI WGS metagenome assembly OGEP01 (sample SAMEA2582131, study PRJEB24529) | metagenome | biome: Human gut stool | place: China | collected 2011 | reverse complement strand
CTACGCCCCATTCTGATGTGCCCTGTGCCAGCAAAACACGTCCTGCCGGCATTGCCTCCCACGTACCGCCAAAAAGATCTGCAGGCGATGTCGAATTTACAGACATATATATACTGCCTACAGGATATGAATCTAAAGCAGTAGGCCTAATATTTTGTACCGTCCATACAACACTGCCGTCATTTATCTCCTGTCCTACAACAGCATTAGCTTCTAAAATCGGTTCAACGGAACTTGTAGTTCCTGCAGTTTTACATAACAAATAAGCCCAGCTTGGACCATTACCGTCTTCGGTATATCTTATATCTCCAGCTATAATTTCCTCATTCGGATTCCATGCATTCTTACTTTTTCCAACGATCGTGATTATCTTATTTTTAATATCACTAAGTAAATTAATTCCTTTACCTGCCAAAAGAGTTAGTAAATCTCCCTTTTTAGTTGCAATAACACTATCTTTGCCAATAGTAATGCCTTTTAAATTAAAGTCATTTGGATGAGCCTCTGTATCTTCATTATGCTCAGTAACTTTATCCTCTGCAATTTTTCTTGCATTAGCCACTGTTACTATACCTTCAGGATCAATAATTGCTGTTATATTCGCCATGTTTTCCGTTACTACATTAATACTAAATTCTTCTGAAATCACAACAGAGCTTGATGCGGAAGGCAGAAAATCAGGGGAGGTATCTGTCATTATTGCATACATTATTTCCCCAACATCAGGATCATTTGCAAATACACCACATTCACGAATATAGTACCCTTCTGAAAGTTCAGCATTAGTAACAATACTTTGAATTTTAGCTAATCCACCATTAACACTGATTGCCGTTAATCCTAAAGCTTGTTTGGGTTGAATCAAATCAGTAAGATCTTCTGGCGATACTCCATCTGGAATAATACCAGAACCCAATTTCATCTTAGTGATCGTTAATGTACTACCAGCAATAGCTTTTGCCTGTAATACCTTTCCTTGTTTAGTCAACATTAAATTTGCCCAGTTTGGCATGTTACTTCAACTCCTTTGTGTACATAGATTGCAGCTCCAAAATAATTATTGATATTTAAAATCTGTGGTTTTATATGTGATGGGAAAATTTCCACTTTTCTCATTGAAGAATAGACCCCTCCAACAAATAAGGAGCCAGCTATTTGACGGTCAAAACTTAAAGCGTCAAGCCAACTCCTAACATTCTTACTTTCTTTAATTGCCCTATACAAATTGTCCAAAACAGATTTATCTGGAATGCCTTCTGAAATCATTCTTACCTGAAAATGATATGGTTTCCCACCATATTCCCAATTCTCATAAACTTTTGCTGATTTAAAAACAGCTGTACATACTTCCTCTACTGCAGCAGGAGTGCCTTTTCTCCGATGCCAGTCAATGGCCTTGCGCACTAATGCCCTTTTTTTATTGATATCTGCCGCATAATCATAAAAATCAACATGATATTGCCAAGCTAGTTCATCCACCAATGTTTCCGGCAACTGATCCAATCGTGGCAGCAACAAAACTAATTCAGCTTTTTCATTAATCGTTTGTAATTTTTCTGCAATGGCATTACAGATATTTCTTATCGTTTCGTCGCTTGCAATGCTAGTGGGTAGCAACTCGATTAAATTCAAATTTTGCAGATCATTCATTTTCTAGCCCCCCAAATGTAACATTAACATTTTCAGCTATCGCTACATGGTTATCAGCAACGATCCGAAAAGTAGGCGAAGATATAACCGCTCGCTTGGCGCCAGCATTTTTAATAAGACAGATTAACTCGTCCGGATTGATATCACGGCCAAGCTTAGATTTTTGCCAATCGATATAATCCTCCACCGCTTTCGCTACCGCGCTTTGAACGGCAACAGATTTAGCTTCATTTGCCCGGTCAAGGTAATACGTGAGTGTAAGATCATAATTGACAACCTCCGGAGCAGCCACACGCACATGGTCAGTGAGCGGCCTTACAGATCTATCACTGCACGCTGCCTCTACGATATCCAGCATTTCTTTTCCCGGTATTCCACCGCCTACAAGTAGCGGTGTTATCAGTACTTGCCCAGGCTCCGGTGATATTACCGATACATCAACAATCAAAGACGAAGCTCGTTTGGCAATTTTAATGTATTCGCCCACTGGTCCAGCTACCGAAAATCCCTCCGGAGCCTCGCGAATAGCCTCACGCAAAGAATCGTCACTCTCGACATCTGAACCTCCCTCCGACGTTGTGGTATTGACCATTCCAGCGACGTACGGAATTGGATCAACAATCTTATTGATTTCTCCCGGCAGATAGCCATTACCGAGAACACCAGCCACAGTACAGGTAGCCGCTACAGAAACATCCAACTGTCCAGCTATGACCGTTGCATCCTGATCAATAGCAAAAAACACATTATCTCCAGCTGTCGCCCGCGTACCTGCTGGAATGTTTGTCGCAACGGACCGCACATCCGACAGGGTTATTTTAATTGTCGTGACAGAGGCCTTGGCGCCAATACGTTCTGCCCCGACAAGTACGCCCAAGTGATCCAGGTTGGCACCTGCCGAATATCGCAATAGATTTTGTTTGCCGGTGTAGTTGATCTTATTGCACAGCATCAGGATAATGGCCGCAATCACGCATAAAAATAATCGGACAGGATCACCTTGTGCAAGGGTTCTTCCGGTTATTTCCGTATAAAGCTTTATGATATCCGATAATATTTCTTGTTCGTCTGCACTAACAAATTCAATGTCCGGCAGATCACTAAGTTTCATTTATGACCACCTTCACTTTCGCCCTTAAAACGCCCTCCGCATTAGAGCGCCATGTAATTTGTTTTACCGTAACTCGCGGCTCATATTTTTTTAATGCAGCAAATATTTCACTTTCTGCTTTCGCTTTAGCCGATAACAGCGGAGCATCTACATAGTTTGCATCAATGCCAAAGTCACGGTCTAACGGTACGTTAAACTTAGACGTGCTAAGTATTGTACTGCAATTTTGTAAAATTTCCATTTGCACATTTTTTGGAGCAAAATCTACGTCAACTCTTTCTCCCGCAGTAAGTTCAAACTCCATCAGCGCACCTCCTCTGTAGAATATTCAGTCAATGTAATATCGACGCTAACGGAAAGTATTTTACCGCCTGCCCGCCAATAGCTTACGTTTTCCCCTATATCCTCCAGCAACCAATAATTATCAGATACCGGCGCGCCACCTAAAATAAACGGAAAAACTGCGCCTGTGTCCCTCATTTTCCGCAACCGCTCCAGCTCGCTTTCGGGATTTATGCCGTGATCAGTGCGCAGCTGGATCTTCATGCTAACTTTTTCAACGTCAGGCCCTAAAAACTCCATTACAGGTTTACGACCAATCAAATCGTGCTTTGCCCAGCGGCCGGAACCACTACGCCCGTAATCACTAAAAGTACGAATTTTACCATATGACACAACAAAAGGGATATCTCCCATAGATCCAACTTGCATATTAACCTCCTACGATAACATCCGGACTACCAACAGCAACACTGCCCCCGCAGTCTATCGGATCACCTACCCTTGCTGCCTGCAGTCCATTAATAAGAACTGTGCTGCTGCCGCTGGCGATATGCGCTGTATGTGCTGGATGCACGATACATCCATGCGGAGCATAACTATCACCAACACGCCCAGCGCCTTTACCATTAATTATTACATTCGTACTGGCACTCACAAGCACAGTCCCTGGGCAAGCATCATGCCCTGTATCAGTATCGCCTAATCTTGTCGCCTGCAATTTAACCACCTCCTTTAAGTATTTTTGTATATAAAAAAGCGCCCTTAGAATAAGGACGCTTTAGTTAGCGATTATCTACCATTTACTCTCGATAATATTAAGTTTTATTCTCGTAAGTCCAAAAACTTCATGATTAACATTCATACCTACCCGCTCCAAGGTTTCTTTTAAACCGTTATGCAATGCTTCATTATTATATGCGTAATATTCGGTAAGTAGTACATCTAAAGCAGTCATTTGCTTTCTGATTTTTTCAATAGCTTTCTTAACCTGCTCATTTTTAGGCGCATCTACTACCATTTTCTTTACCCATATCGATTTTTCAGGCTCAACTGGGATTGGTTTAGGCTTTTCAGTAATAAATATCGACTTACAACTTTCTTCGCGATTTCTTACTTTGCAAATTTTTCTCGCTCCCGAAGCAGTTATAACTATAAGTGACGCCGTCATTGCTGATGTGCAACCCGGATTATCCTTTTTAAACAATTCCAGGTCTTCACCTGCCAGCAAAAAATAATCACGGCTTTTTATCAGTAACCCTTTTTTCGACCAATACGGAACAAGGTTAAAAACTCCTGTCTTTAATACTGCCGCTAAATCACGTTTAGTTATTACTGGTATTCCTCTGTAATATTTCAGGCTCGGCTTGTATGCTTCTTCGATCAAAGTTTGTTGCTTTGGCAACTGCTTTAGCTTAGCCTCCATTTCGTGAAAGCGTTGGACATAAGAAGCTGTAAATATTGCACCTTTTCTTCCAGTCTGCTTATGAGCTAAAAACTCACAACCTTTTTTAGTGATTTTATAACTCCTCAATGTGCGACCAATCTTATCCTTGTAAGTTGCTGCTTGAAAAAATTCGTTGAGCCCAACTTTGGACTGAATGAGATATTCGGCATAAACGCTTATATCTCTTAATAAATGTTTATGCTCTTTTTCCAACATTTTAGCGACTTCACGGCTATCCAAGCTTAATGTTTGCAAATTGTTCATTTTAATAACTCCTTTCAATTTGAAAGAAGTTCCCCTATATGATACAATATTTCACAGAGGGAAACCTCAGCTAAAATGTACTCGCTTATCTTTCCACGGAGGGCGGGTACATTTATTTTTTTATGTCGCATTTCAACTTTTTTATTCCTCGACGTATAGCTTCATTTCTTCCAACTTGCTCTTGGCTACAATATTCATCTAGAATTTCTTTGCATTCTTCATCAAATCTAACTGTAGCTTGATACGTCTGTGGATTTTCAGTCGGACGACCCATTTTGGCGTTCAATCATTTCACCTCACTTTTGAACCTCAAATATATATTATATTTTTGAACTTCAAAAGTCAAGTATTTTTATTGTTTTATAATCATCACTTATACTCTATAATATTTGTGAAGTTTTCTAAAAATATGGTATAATTTAAAAAACATTGGAGTTGATTGTATTATGTCCATTTCATTAGCAGATGTAAAAGATTTTTTACTAGTGACTTCACCTATAATTATTGCCTATATATCCTATAGAACTAACAGAAAGAGCGCAAAAGAAATACAATTAGACATAGAAAAAACTTTAAAAGAGAAAGATGCGGAAACAAATCAGATTCTTACAAAAATAAATGCTGAACTTGAAAGTCAAAAGGAACTTATTTCTTGGCAACACTCACAACCACAGACAGAAAAATATATAGAAGAGATTGGTCTAAAGAGATATAGTAACATATGCAATCTACCTAGTTTGATTGCTAAAATCAATCTAATCCTCCAACACAATAATCTTAAAACAAACGAATTAGAAGATATAAAATCTATGTTACTAAAAATAGATTTGCCTAAATCGGAAGAAGAATTATATCCTTATGAAATACCAATTTTGATAGAATTCAACAAATTATTTCATACCATTGAACAAAAACTTGAACCTAAAATTTAAATTTTCCATATGAAAAGGCACTCCTTAAGAAGTGCCTTTTTGCTGTTGTTGATTCCTTATTTGATTAATATAACCATATTGTTTTGTAAGATGTAAATTAACAAAAAATATATTTATGCTCATACCAAGTAAAGCCACAGTATAACAAATAGAAAATGCGAATAACCAGCAAGAAAGAATTATCATAAAATATACGAAGAATTCATTCACAAAAATATTTAAATTTATTAAAAAGTAGCATAATAGAAAATCAAATATCGTTATCAAAATAAAACCACCAGCAAAATAATAGCAAAACAAAACGCCAACTAAACTTTCTGCTTTTGATAATACATCAATTTGATTTATACTCTCTTTAGTTATTACAGATACCATCAATGCTAAACCTGTTATATATACCCCTAACAATCCCAGCAATCCAGCTGATATTGTTATTAATACACTTTCGATTTTACTAAAAAAAACATACGAATTGTGATTATAAAGTAGACAGAGCATAATTGAAAATATAATTGTAAAAAATATACTTATTTTCCCTGCATGCTCTGCAAAACACTCTTTATATTTTTTCGTAACCCACAACATACTATAGAAAGTATTATATTTTTTAAAATCATCAATTTTAGCCATAATTACCTCCTTAACATTTTAGCTAAAATATATCTTATACCGTCCTTTCCAATTTCATGTACTGATGGAATAGAGTTCTTTTCTTCTGAAGAAATAAACCTTTGTTCTGGAGCATCATCTGAGCTTTTAACCGTTTTATCTTGTCCATCTGCACCAATTCCTTCTGCTCCCATATCTCCATATCCTTGGCTAACACCATTAATAGCATTGCTCATATATTTATTGTTAATATTTAAACCATCTTTACTCTTCTTATCGGCTTTAAATTCCTGCGTATATATTCTTGCATTTATGTCCTCAATAGCCTGTGGATTAGCATACATATTTTGAATATCACTACATCCTGGATTTTTAGGAACTATGCTTATCCATATTTTTGAAATCTTACTAAAGTGTTGAAGTTTTTCTCTTAATGTATCTTCATCTTTTAATAAAAATACTTTAAATGTGTTTTTACCCATATATTCATTTAATAGCATTTCAAAAAATTCACAAAACTGATTTTTTCCAAAGTACTGTCCAGTTGTAAAGGCCACCATCTCGTGCTGCACATCAAAATAAAATGTTGCACTTCTCGCCAATTTATCTGTTGGTAAATCTTTTACATCATCTTCCTCTGGATCATATGTTTTTATATCATCTTTAAAAATTTTTACAATTCTTCCAGTTACATATTGTTTTTCTATGTTTTTAGTTAAAGTAATAAACTTAATTCTACCTTTATTTTGTGGCAACACAATAATTTTCTTACTCGATAAATTATAAATCAATTTATCGAGTATCTTTTTCAATGAATTTCTACCTTCATAAACTTCAAAAATCTCCTCATTTACATTTACCTTAGCAAAATACATGTATGCCATTTTATCTCCACCTTATAAAAATATTTATAAGGTATTTCGACGTAAATAAAATAATACCTTTACATCAAGTAAATTATTTTATTATAAAATTTATGAACTCACCTTAATTTATCTCTACTTTATTACCTCTAATAGTAACACCACCACCGGCAATTATATCAATATCACCTGTAGCATTTACAGTTAAACTTCCGGATTTACGATCATGCTTTATAACAGTACCATCACCGAATTTAATCGCCCTTATATCAGCACTTTGCTCCTGCGGTTCATCTTCTGTTGAAAAAAATGAGCCAATAATAAAACCCTCATTTAGTCCCTGTCCGCTTTTATTTTGCATCATTAAGCACAGAACTTGTTCATCAATATCAGGTATCCAGTAATCCTTGTCGACCATGCTTCCACGATTTACAATCATTAAATTACCAGATACCAAATCGTCTTTATCAGAAAAAGCTACTCTTGCAGTATTTGTATTGACGTCAATAGAAGATACCCTCCCGATACGAATTATGTTTTTTATAAAATTAGTATCCATTTAAACACCTTCTTACATCGATATTTGTCGTATAACCGCTGCCAATATCATGTGATGCTCTGGTTATCAAGTACTTATCATCAAAAGCTCCAAATCCTAATAAATTAACTGTAACCCCAGATAATAAGACAAAGTTTCCCAACATATTTAAAGATCCAGTAACTTCGTCTTTATTTTTTTCGCGCAACCGTTTTTTTGCTAAATTTAATGCTTCCGCAACACTTTCAACTTGTTCATTTACTTGCAATGTTTTTCCCTTTTTACCAGCAGCAGTATAAGTTGCCTCAATATTAGATTTTGAACTGCCCTGCTGATAACTAACTCTGCAGGCAGCATAAATATCTCTAATTTTAGTACGCAAACTGTAGCCAGTACCAACAAACAAATATTTCATTCCAGACTCTTTTTTATAAACGGTACCTGGTTTTACTATTGTTATCTTTGCTTTTTCCGCTTCATATTTTGCTTCATCAAAAATAATGATTTTTTTATCACTTATTTTCAATGCCAGGCCTTTATCCTTACAAATTGCATATAAAAAAGACAGATCAGACTGTTCTGTCTGTTCTGCCCTATCCAGCACCGGATTTTCTTCTGTGTCCCAAAACAATGACATTCCTGCAGCTGAAGCTATATCATTAGCGATTACCTGCAGCTTTGCCTTTTCCCAACTCCGGCTACGTTCAGTACCTCTAAGAGTATTATTATCAGGCACGGAAACTGCTTTTATTTGTACTTCTGACGGATAGCCGCTGCTTGTTATTTCATCGATTTCAAACAATCCCAAACGCAAACTTTGTGGTAACGCCGACAAAGTTTGCCAATATTTTTGCTGCAGAATTACATCTAGAAGTGCTCCTTTTTCCGGCATCCATGTCGATTGCCAAAGCCCTGCCTTGTCTTCCAATGTTATCTGCAAATCATCGGCTTCTCCCGATAGATTATCGGTATAGCTGATGCTTTTTAGATATTTACTGATATCAACTGAGATATCTTTATTATTATATTTTATGATCGCCGATATTCTACGTGCTTCCATTTAACGCCTCCACGGCGGCAGCAAGTTGGTCGGAGTAGGCTTTTCATAATCCGGCACATCCAAAATAATACCTGCCGGAAAAACAACTATGTCAGCATATTGCTGATTTGTTTCCAGCAGCGCGTTTACGCCACTTTCATCGTCATATAATTTTTTTGCTATGCCATCCCACATATCGCCCTGGATTGTGTAATAGGTTTTAGCCATACGAAAGCCTCCTGTTCTGATTCTGCACTTCTGCCAACATTGCTTTAAATTCACGCATTTTTTGATCTAATAAAGTTGAAATTTCAGCAGTATCCGCATTCCCTTGTACGGTGATCTGCGGCGCAAAAGTCGCATTTATACTGCCACTGGTACCCAATGGATTACCCATGATTTCATTAGTTTTGGCCAGCAAGCCTATATTACGTTTATTAGGAGTATGTGGTATCGCACTTTCACCAGAGTTTTCTGCAAAAGTAGTAAGAAATGCCCCCCTGCCATAAATACCGCCATACGCATTTTCTGCAACCTCTGCACCATTACCGGATGCCGTAATATTAACTTTGCCAAAAATAGGAGTAGATAAGAAATTACTGATAGATTGCCATTTTTCGCGAAGCCAGGTTTCGGCACTTGTAAATTGTTCCTGAATATAACTTGTGAATCTAAATATTGCAGCAGATGGATTATCCCAAAAATAATCCCAATATGCCGCTAATGTATCCCAGTTAGCAATTATTGCAGTAACCGCGCCAATGATCCAACCTACAGGCCCAGTGACAAAAAAGGCTATTCTAGCTATTGGACTGTCCCACAAAGTTGTAAAGAACTGTTTGACTGTATCCCAATGCCTGTATAAAATAGTTCCGGCAACGACTAATAAACTGATTCCAATCAATAACCAACCAATAGGGCAAGCTGCCATAGCCGCATTTACCAACATCATTCCACCACTCCACAGCTTCGTTGCCAAAGCCACAGTCCTTTGTGTGCCGGCAAGAAGCATTGTTTTTGATCTTAATACTACCGTACAATTTCCCAAAGTCGTCTGCCATAAAGCACAGGTAGCCATAAACGCATTATAGCCGGAGATAATAGCTCTACCCGTTTTAAATGTAAGCCATAATAACCCAAAAGTTCCAATAGTGTATATGATCCCCTGTGCTACTATTGGGTGTGCTGTAGCTAAAGCCGATAACTTCCCCGTCCATACAGCTAAAGAATCACCTACATTAGCTATGACAGGTAAAAATCCATTTGCTAATGATATTTGCAACGACTCAAATGCCGAAGAAAGACGTATAATTGCACCTTCTGCATTAGCATTCATCTGCTTTGCCATTTTTTCAGACGCACCATCACTGTTAACTAAAGAATTTGTCAAATCACCAAGCACTTTAGGTCCTGCCTGTAGTACTGCCAGCCACCCCGCTGCTGCCTGCTGCCCGAAAATAGCTTTCGACATAGCCAGCTGTTCTTCTTTACTTAATCCTTTCATTCGTTCTTGCAATTGGCCTACTATGATAGCCATCTTTTGAGGACCTTCTGCATTGCCAGTTTCAATACCCAAAGTTTTTAAAGCCATTGCAGCTTCTTTTTGTTCATTTGTCAAATCTTCCATTGACAGCCCCAGCTGCTCTAGCGCTTTACTTGCCATTTTAGGCGGTCCGGCCAATCTAATTAAACCAGCTCTCAGCGCTGTACCTGCATTACTCGCTTTAATGCCACTATTAGCCATAATACCTGCTAAAGCGGCTGTCTCCTCCATCGATGCCCCAAATGCGTGTGCTACAGGAGCAGCATATTTCATCGTTTCTCCCAACATTTCCACATTAGTATTTGTGGATGTTATAGTAACAGCATAAACATCAGCCATATGTTGCGCTTTATCAGCACTTAACCCAAAAGCAGTCAGATTATCAGAAACAATATCTGCAGTACGTGCTAAATCAGTATTGCCGGCAGCAGCTAAATTTAATAATCCTGGCATACCTGCAACAATCTCTTTTGTTTTCCAACCGGCCATGCCCAGATAACTCATTGCTTCAGCGGATTGCGTCGCAGTAAACTTTGTTTGTTCGCCCAATGACCTTGCTGTTTGCGTCAACAAAGTCAATTCCGGACCTGTTGCATTCGCAATAGCGCCAACTTTAGACATAGCAAATTCAAATTTCATTGCAGTCTGAGCTGCAGAGATGAACGGCTGAGCAATAGTGCCAATAGCAGCTGCGGTAGTTAAGAAACTTTGGCGTCTCTCTACAAACTGAGAATTTGCAATATTTTTTTTATTCAATCTATCCTGTAACAACTTCTGTTGTTGCTGAGTTTTATTAAGCGTATCTTGATATCTACCCATTTTTCTTTCATATTGCTCTACGCTCATAGCTCCATTAGTAAACTCAGCATTTAATTTTTTTTGAGCAAGATCTATTCTTTTAACAGTCTGTTGTAATTCTGTCAATTGCGAATTTGCCATCTTGGTCGATGATGTAAAACTATTAGATAGCATTCCATTTATAACAAATGCTGTCGTAAATATATTCGCCATTTTTTGCCTCCATTAAAAATTTATAGTATAATAACTATAAAGAGGTGAGCTTTATGATTATTCTTGCAATTTTGTTTTGTATTGGTTTTATATTGATGTGTATAGTCGGGTTCTTTCATGCAATGATTAAAAATAGACGGGAAGAAAAAGCATTACAATATGATTCTTCTGCTAAATATGATGGCGTTTACAGGCCTCTCTACGATCCTGATACGTATGACGGCATCCAAGACCCCGACGTGATAGCAGTATTAAAAGACTGTGACGAAGTTTGTTCGCGTTCCCCAATAAAGAAAGAATATTTACGTTAAAAGCCCACAGCATTATTCATGCAGTGGGCTTTCTTTTTTTATTTACGGCACTTATTGTTTCAAGCCATTTCTCTAATTCGTTCACTGGTTGATTAAACCAAAAATGAACATTACCATATTCAAATAAGCATACTGCTATTTCCCGGATAACTCCTGCAGGGCTTGATCGGTCAAAGTGCCTACTAAAAAAACTGATACATTAGAAGTCACTGCAACATATTCCCTAATTGGTAAACCCTTAATATCATCAATTGTGACACCTAAAACCTTCGCCGCAATAACAGCATGGAATGTTTTAGAGTACACAATTTCAGGGGTACCATCTCCAAGAATCCTTGCCTGCTGCTCTGCGGCCGCAAAATCATATCCCGTTAGTTCTCCCAATCCTTGTTTAAGTTTTTTATAATCTACTTTCATCATTTACCTCCAAATTTTAAAAGGGGCACCACTCTGCGGGCCGCCCCCTTTATTTATTTTTAATTCAGACCCAACGCCTCACGGACATCGGCAAGATAGTCAGTACCGCCAATATTAGAAATATAATTATATTTATCAACTTCCAGCACGGTTTCGCCAGCAATAATCACTTTAATATAATTAGTTTCAATGGTGTTGCTGGATCCGGTAGTCGTTCCAACGTCTAATTTGCCGAGTTCGGTTTTTTTCGGCACGCCGCGGATCACGCATTTTACAGCCTTTACGACGTACTCACTTTTTTCAGGGTCGTAAAACTGCTGCGCGCCGCGCAGGTCTAAGCTAACCCCCTTTTGAGATGCTAGGTTCATTCCAGGTTTAGAAATCGTACGCCAGTTAAGTACAGTTTCCATACTTCCAAAGTGCCCTAAAACAGGGCTGTCTACCTCACCGGCAATACCAGCACCCTTTACTGTTTCGGTCATTGCATCCAAAGACGGTAGTTGGACATCAGTTACGCCAAGAAGATCATTTCCGTCATTATAGGCTCTAAAGTTAATTAGCTTTTCCGGAACAACATTATTACTCATCTTTCATCCTCCTCATTAACCAAACAACGTCTCAAGATAAGACGTATCAAACTCGATAGTATTTTCAATGACACGTGCCGGAACCGGCGGCGTAAAATAAGTATGGAATCTTACAATACCATCCATCTGATCTGTTGTTGGATTCTCCTCTTTCAAATATTCAATTCTTCCACCAAGCAAGAACCCTCTTGAAACAAATCCATTAATGCGAATATTTTCGCTATCCACGACAAGATCAATAAGTCGTTTGTTCATCGGGTTATCTACTTTAGACCAATAACTTTGAATAAAGGTCTGTGCATGCCAATTGAACATACGCCGTAAACAAATAAAATTGTCTTTTACATCTGTATTTGCAGGATAACAACCAGTACGATTCCCCCACAACTTCCACCCACCGATAAAGTTCAGGGCAGTAACTACACCCTGCCCATTAAGATAATTAGCTTGTTCCAGATCTAAAACCACTTCAGTTCCATCAGACAAACATAAACCATCCATTTGTATATTTTTATTTGAAGGACTTTCATAGGGAATATCATCATTTTTTGCATCCAAAACGCCCATCGCACCCATTACCGCAGTAGAAAGATGATATTTCTTTTCGCCAAGTTTTACCATAGGCCAGCAGACTATTTGATCCACTCCAACATAATTGTTATTATTTTTCCAAGCCGGAACATCGGTATATTTTCTTACTGTGTCAGCCGGAACATCTACCAAAACAGAAGCTTTAAACAAACCGTTAATAGTACTTGCTTTGGCAGTCATAACAGCGGCCACTTCTAGATCGTGTGTCCAACCAGGAGCAAGCACCATACCAGGTACTAAACGATACAGAGGAAATACTTTTGAAAGATTCTCAAGACCTGTGTATGCGCCCGTACTGATATCAATACCACCAATAATGTCATCCTTATCCACGGCTGAGGGATCAATTTTTTCATAGTCCAAAAAAGCACTGTCTGTAAGCTGTCCGCCACTTAATGCAGTAATTACTAAATTCCCATCACTGTCAAAAGCAGCTTCATAGTCAACGCCTTCCGTCAGTGGTTGTCCGGCAGATGCTTTTTTTACTTTCAATGTTTCAAGTAACACTGGATCATTTACAATCACAGTTTTTTCACTGTTGAACTGAACCTCTTTATCACTGACCGGCGCTTTATGTTTTTTGGGATCTAAAACATTAACAAAAACTGTCGGTGAAACTGCATAAAGCGAATATTGGCTATAAATAGTTTCGCAAAGAGTGTATTTCTCCCAATCTTCACTATATCCCATAGCCGCTACCGCTTCTGCATATGTATAGCACAAAATAGGTTTATTAACCTCTGCTCTGTTACTTGCCAAATGAATTGGAGCCGTACCAAAAACAACTGGTAACCCAGCAGTAGAATTTACTGCTGGAACAATAGATGTTGGCACCTCAGATGTATATACGCCATGCTTATATGCCATATGTTATTCCTCCTTTTCTGCCAAAACAGCAGCTTGGTAATATTTATTCATAGGTGTTCCCGCTTTTGCAATAGCCCTTTCAGCTTCTGGCAATTCTGAAATAGCTACAAACAGTTTTTTAATTTGCGGACACTTTTCAAATACATCATCAATATGAGTTGGTAACCCGCCAATGAATACCTGATATTTCAATAACTTTCCGTTTTTGTAAGACGGACCAACATAAATAAAACGCTCAGCTTTTACTGCTTGGACATTTTTCTTGTTAATAGCCATAGTTTATTTCCTCCTCTACTGGTTTACCCAATGTATAACTAACCGTCATTAATCCCTGCCACTGGGGGAAGGGTTGATCTTCTACTACTTTAGACTTTATAGGTAGTATAAGCCGATGCTTATTTACTACAGTACGCTTTTTAAGCAATGCCTGACGTACATGTTCCATAAGATTAAACAAGCTGCGCCACCCCTCAGAAGTATCACCGTCAATGATACTAAATCCTATTTCAACCTTTGCTGCACTCTGCTCATCACCATCTTCACATTCAAGAACCAGCACATAAATACATGATTCACTTTCCTTGGCATTAGTTTTCACTGGCAGGTATCCCGGATAAACATTTATCGGAGAATAAGTCCCATCAGATTGCTGCGATTCATACTCTCGGACAATATTTTTTAGAAAACCCGTCAAATTTTCCATTAATTCAACCTGTGTCATTAACGTCCTCCAAATTTCCCATAACGGTATGAAACTTCATGTAAAAATCTTTGATTCAATGTTTTTTCTGCAAACGGGGCAATCACACTCATTGAGCGTTCTGCTGAAAACATCTGCGGAACACTGGGACCATGAGGTATGCGCAAAGGATAACGCATACTTAAATTTTTGCGCTGCATAGCTCCAACATAGCCTTTCAATGAAGAACCAATAAATAAACCTGGAACCGGTTTGGGTTTATTTTTTTTCATTACTTGCACCCTTACTGGCCCTTTCTTATATGCCCGTACTCTAAAAGCAGTGATCAACGGTGCTTGCCCTATAGAACTGATCATTCCAGTAAGCTTTAACCGAGAAGCACGTTTAATACTTAAAGTAGACTTTATATCTTTTGCTGATATCAGATAGTTTTTTCTGATGGTTTTAGATACTTCAGTCTTTACCATTGCAGACGTACGATTTATTGCACTCGCTGCCGCCGCTATTACTTGCTGAGGATAATTCTTAAGCAGACTCTTGGCTTTTTCTATTTCCTTTGCATCAATAGATATCATCTGTCATTCGCCACCAATTGGATAGTCAAAATTCCCATGTCATCAGCACAGCTCTCAACCAGATACTGCTTATCATTGACGCCGAAAAGCTGTCCATATACAGGAAGCTCAGGCAAAGCTTCTGCCAAGCAATTTACCTGTAACCGACTGCCATAAATACCAGGATAAGTTTGGCTGGATCCAGTCCCCGTAGATAACCCCTCTGCAACAGAAATGTCTTGCAAGATGGCGCTGCATTCGGTACCATTCAAGTTATGTTTATCGGCAAATTCTAACGAGTTAATAAAAGCCGCAGTATTATCTGCGGCTATCTGCTCACGAAAGGTTTTCATTTTACTGTAGCTGCGGCATTGACTGGAGGTAGGCTATCACCATCGGTCTCATCTTGCTGATCGGCCGCACCCTCCAGCAGTTCTAAAAGCTTTGCTTTATTAGCTGCCTTAGGCACTTCTAAGCCTCTTTCTTCGCATAAAGCTTTCAGTTCGGTGTTGGTAAAATCTTTCAATGTTCTTTCTGCTTTTTCTGTACTTTCCACCGAAACTTTTTCAAATTCTTTCGGCGCACCTGCTACCAGCGCATTCGCTTCAACTTCCGGCAGTTCGAGGATCGTTCCTGCCTTATACTCGACGCCATTGCGCAGCAAAGTAAATTTCTTTATCAATACTTGTTGCATTTACAAACCTCCTTATTTAACTTTCAAGGTCGCCCAATCATCCAAAAACTCCGGACATACTACACAGCGGCTGGACATAGCCAGAGTAGTCGTATCACTTTCAGTATTGCCGGTAACTTTAGGAATGTATGCGCCTTCATAAGTACGAAATTGTTTGTCGTCTTCAAGCTGCGTTACTGCGCCAAAGAGACGTTTACCACGACCGGGCACACCAATAATCATATGATCATCAGGGATATACTGGGCAAGGTTACCATCGTCACCCTCGTACACGCCATCATAAGCGTAGATTTCCAGATTAAGGGATTCAATGTAACCAACTCGCAGCAATTCCGGTCTTACCAGCTTCGGCTGAATGCTCATCAGTGCTAAATTTTCACGGCTGGGCACCAACAAATATTTATAAAGCTGCTCGTTATTGAGCAGGTAGGATACTACATTCTGTGAACACAGGGCCACTGTAGGGATCATACCCGCGTTGCGGCGAATCTTCTGAGATGTGTCACCCATGACATCATAAATTTTGGCGCTTGCATTATCCCATGTGTCCGATCCGGACAGAGTTGTTTTATTGTCAAATTCAGAAAATGTAATCGTATCAACAACAACAGTTTCACCATCGTCGGCATAGCCTTTGCATTCGTATTCACCGTTGATCAAAAGCTGTGCAGCCATCCACTCCTGACGACGGACGCAGGCATCAATCAATTCTGCCATGTCATAAGCGCGCAATTCTTGCGCACGTTCTGCCGGGGTACGAGTACTGTAGATATCTTCGCCAAAACCACGACGCTCAATATCAGACGCTTCGATAGTCCGTTTAGGGCGCATCAGCGGAGCTTTATAAGACCTGATCTGCGAACCGTTACGGCTCATATTTACACCCTTGCTGCCCGGTACAACAAACGGCGCCATTCTGCGACCGCCTTTGCGGTATTCCATATCCACGGTATTCGTCAAAAAGGTTTTAACCGCGGGGAAAAAAGTATCAATCAATGTCGTAGTCGGCGGATTGGTGCGCTCAATCGCCTGCAGCAAAGTTCTGGTATCATCAATATTAATAGGCATTATCTTCATCCTCCTTATTTCACGCTGGTCAAATAGATATTGACCGCACGCAGTTCTTCTTCATGAGCAGTGGCATTATCAGATGTTTGTGCCACAATAAGTTTTTCACGATTAAATTGACCGCTGATATAAACTGTAGTAACAACGTCGGTCCCGGATAAAACAATGTCATTGGCAAGGATCACAGACGCTTTATCAGCTCCGCTTTCAGATGCTGTGCTATCTACAATCTCATATTTACCGCCAACTAAAGCTAACAATGTGCCTCGCTTATAGCTGGCCGTAACTCCTTTCAGCGTTACGTTTTTAGTAAGTACCGGTACTGCTGTACCACCAATAAGCTCATCATAATGAGTTCCGTTCATGTTGGAAATCATTTCCATTATTTCGCACCTCCAAATTTACTATTCATTACCTTGGCCATCTTATCCAATGCTTTCGCATCTGCTACTGCACTTACAGCAGCCTCATCGGTCGCAGGATTAGCAGCAACGCCATCAACACCGGAGCTTTTACTGTCGGCTACCATAGCGGCTACAACATTTTGCGCAGCATTGGCTACCGCCTCTACTGGAGCAATATTTTTTACTGCTTCTACATAATTTTTTACTTCCTCAACAGTTTTTCCACTTTTCTTAGCCTCATTGATGATCGCAGTAATCGCGGCATTTTTTCCATCATCAAATGCTTCTAAATCAAGTACACGTTGACGCTCAGCAGCTACTGCAGCCTCAACCGCTTCAGCAGTATCAACCGCCATCGCCGGAAGCGTATTATTTGCTTTAGTCTGGTCACAAGCATTAGCTGTTGTCTGTGTATCTTCCAACAGTTCCTGCAAGCCTAAAGCATTAAGAACCTTTTCTAATTTACCACTTGGCATATCTCTAACCTCACTTTGTTTAAATTTATTTTTTACCGCTTCACTATTAGCAAAGCACTTCAAATCATAAGACACTGAATTGAGCACCAAAGTATTGCCATTTAACGCAGCAGTAACTTCTCCAATGATCTCGTCAGCAAAACCTTTTTCCTTACATTCTGCGGCGCCCATCCATGTTTCGTTGGACATCATCGTTTCGATTTCTTCGTCCGATACCTTACAACGCTTGCGATAGGCAGCGACAATGCTTGTTTTGATCGTAGCCAGCGCTTCTACCAACTTAGACAGTTCTGCCGCAGGATAGTATCCGCTAAGGCCGATAGCCGGGTCGTGGATCATCATCAACGAGTTAGACGGCATAATGATTTTATCTGCCGCCACGGCTACAACCGTTGCTGCGCTGGCAGCCAGTCCGTCAATCACCGCCGTGACACGCCCTTTATAGCTTTTGAGCAAATTGTGAATAGCATGTGCCGCAAACACATCACCGCCGCCGCTGTTAATGCGTACGGTAACATCTCTGCCACCCAGCCCGTTAAGATCCTGGGCAAACTGCTGCGGCGTTGCCTCATCACCAAACCATGATCGCTCTGCTGCGATTGGTCCATAAATCAATATTTCAGCGTCGCCACTAACATCATTCCTCACCTGCCAAAATTTTTCCATCATTATCACCTCCATTCCCACCAGTATTATCAGCCTTAGGCGGTTCTAATCCTTTAGCTCGCCACGTCTGCTGCTCTATAGCGATTTGATCAATATTACTATCGTAGTCAGTGCCCGTAAGTTCCGCAGATTCACGTTCACCGGTAGAGAAACCATATTTTACGCGTAAGGCCGCGCCAGTTACCTCTTTTACCGGATCCAGCATCCCCATAACAGGGCCAAACCAATCAGCATTACTCCATGCCTTAGTTATGATTGGATCACTACCATATCCAGGAGCGCTAATTCTTCCGATAGCAACCGCCTCTGCCAGCCAAGCTTCATAAACAGGCTGACAAAAATCACGTGCAAACCAGGTACGTCTGGTTTTAAAATTACTGGCAGCTTGTAATAATGCCCCACGTGCCGCAGAGTATGAAGATTGAAAACGACTAAGTAACACCTCTGCCGGTGTGCCAATAGCTGCACCGATCTGGCTGATCATCATATTTGTAAATGGTTCAAAAGTTGACATTGTACGGCTTGCGTCCATCGACTTTACATCGACACCAGGAGGCAGCAGATTAAGCGTTCCCGGACCAACTTCAACATGAGCCAGGTCTTCTGGTGTTACGGCTTCCGCTTGACCATAAGTTGAACTTAGAACATCATTCATATCATCAATATTGTTATTAGTCGTAAAAAACAAAGTATAAAACGATTTAATGATGGCAGCCGTAAGCTCCGCATTAGTATAGCGGCTGACCTGCTTCAATACCTCGATCACCGGCGCCAATATTGGTACGCCTCTGTACTGCTCTGGTCGTTCTTCATGCGATATCTGCAAAATATTTGGCCGACCACTTAACTTGCCAAATGCTTCCACTCGCTGCCACTTTAAAACTGCGGCAGGATCACTTAAATCAAAAGGTACCCTGTTTGCGACCCAATAAGCCACAACAGCCCCATCTGAATCTATTTCAATACCGTTGATAATACGATTCCCGTTTTTATTATTAGTCATTTCAACATCGTAATAAGATGGAGAACCATACGAACCACTGCTGTTTGGGTTACAGACCCTACTGGCCTCAAAAAGCTGTACTCTCAAACAATACGGATTATCAGGCACCGGCCTGCGATACTTGATCGCTGCCCATCCGTCACCATCTACAAGATAGCTCATATATGCAATATCCTGCATATCAAAAAAGTTATTCTTTCGATACAAATCACAAGCTGTGCTGTTTGCCCAAAGGTTAAATTCACGAAACGCCTGACGCTGCCACTCTTTAGCTTCCTCTGCAGTCAATCCCAGCAGCCTATAATCTATTTTAGGAGAAACCTTAAGACCAGCGCCTATAACATTGCTGCGCGAAGTATTAATAGCACTTGAACCAAGCGGAGAGTTACATACTAAATCTGCACTGCGGTTTCGTAAAGTTGCCAAATTTACATCAACATCTGCTTTAGTACTGGATTTCAAGGGATTATAGCCACGTAAAGTACTTCGTGTCCTACTGGCGCCGCCTTCTGAATAGCCGCTGTTCAATATTATTATTTTTTTATTATTTTCATTTCCCTCAGTAGGATGCCTGGCCTTAGCCGGTATTACTTTTTTACGTTTCACCATCATCTATCCTCCTAATCCCGCATAATAACTTGCTTTGTTCGATGCCCTCTTGGATACATTGCCTCATCCGTAGTCGCTCCTGCAGCAATAAGATCATTTATTTCTTTTCTTATTTCTGATAAATCAGCTCTCGTCAGCGTTCTATTGCCAATTCTGTAGCTTTGCCCTGCTACCAAAATAGACTGTTCTGCAGATAAATACTGCTTTAACCGTTCATTAAGTACCGTACTTGCCACTAATACTCCCCCCTCACACCTTTTCTAATGCAGCCGTAGCCGCCTTTAGGCTTGTTTTTCAGTTTAGACTTTACCGATTGTTCTTTGATTGCATTCGGGCTATTGATCAATTTTTCCAAAGCCTCGAAATCAGGATTTACGCTTAACATACATGCGAGGTTATAAACCCGCAGATCCAAAGGCTCGTTCCGTTTATCTTTAGCTATATTTACCCACTGATATACTAATACTCCATTTTTCCGACGAGGCTCTTTCGTTTCAGATATGAGGCCTTTAAAATAAAATTCATCGTAGCCGCGAGTTAGCTGTACAGTTACGCTATCACTCTTATCAAGCGGAAAATGAAAATATTTAGGTCCAGGCTCTTCAATCGATAACCGATCCATAACATATTGTTTGCCACTATCTGTGCCCAACATTACCAGCGGTATCGTATGTCCCCTTACGGTTTTAACCTTAACGTACTTATGCAATAACGGCACTCCTGGTGTCGATGAACCTTTTATAGCAAAACGCTGCCTTGCAAATCGTTTTTTACAGTACGCATAAACTTCTTTCGTATAGTGACCGCCGGAATCTATAAACGTCCTGGCTACCAAAAGACCCTTACCTGACGCAAAGCGATATTCCTTATCCAGCTGTTCGTCCAGCATATCCCACACTTTAGGTGTATCCGGCACGCCCAAAATAGTACCCTTTTTTATTCCCCAACATTCTTCAGCCATTCCCCAGCCACAAATCTCATACTCGAGCCTGTTGTCTTGTACGTCAACGGCCGCTGTTAAAAGCAGTACGCCTTCCGGCAGCTCGGCGCCATAGTTTTCACGCCTGCGCATAAACTGCTCATGGCTTTCAAAATTTCCTTTGCGCTCATATGCTTCTCCAAAACGAGTATTAACAACTACTTTTTCACGCTCTGGATCGCCCTGTGCTTCCAACCATTCCTGCATTACATCTGACCAGTTCACCCAAGGTGATGCAAAACAGTTAACAAAAAAGCTCCGTACCCCCTTAGTGAGAGCCGAAGCGTTCTGTGCAATATATTTTTGTGCGGCCTGCCGCATTTCAGTTTCTGTAAACCCAAACCCGCAATCTGGGCAACGCCAAATAACTGACTTAACAATAATCTGCCTTGTTCCCTTTTTATCAACAGAACAGTCGTAGTCAGTATGCATATCCCGATGTGTGACTAAATGCCACTCTTTGCACTTTGGGCATTGATGCTGCCACTCTTCCTGAGTCCCTGTTATATATTCATCTTCGATTCGACTGTCTCCAGCATTGGTCGGTGTTGAGAATAGCCCCATTACGCTATCCCAAAATGTAGTCATACGTTTTGCAGCCAAGCTGACCGGGTCACCTTCTGTGCCGGCGCTTTTTGGAAAGCGGTCAACTTCGTCTGCCAGTAATATTTTTATCGGCTTACTGGCAAGACCGGCAGGACTGTTAGCACCCGCCATTATAAGTCTGCCGCCAGGGAATTGTTTAGAAAGGATAGTATTGCCGGCGTCACGGCTTTTTACGTCTTTAAAAATATCTCTCAATACTTTTGTATCTCTGATCATCGGCGCTATACGTGATTTACTATAGTCCTGTGATGTTTCGATAGTTGGTTGGATCATCATTATCGGTGCAGGCGCCAGATGTGCGAACCGCCCAATAACATTGTTCATGATATCGGACTTTCCAACCTGAGATGCGGTCTTTGCAACTACCCTAGTTATGCCCGGTTCAGTAAAAGCATCCATAATGGCTTTTTGATATGGAGCACGATCTGTTCGCCACCGCCCAGGCTCTGCAGCAGCTTCGCCAGATATCATCCTATAGCTATCAGCCCATTCGGATACAGTTTGATCTGATAACGGCATCAATGACTGTTTTACTATTTTTTTGAAAAGATCAACTGTCTTCTTCATTACTAAATATCTCCGGATTATAATCGCTAAGCTCAGTTAACCTTGACTTAATTTCTTTAGAAAGTTCCGTCATAATAACACTTCTGCTCTGATTCTCCAGTCTAGCAGCCATCTTGGCTGGTATGCCCAAAAGCTGACTCCGTAATTTAGATAACATATCTGTCATAACTCTTTCGACATCTGCCGCATCATGTGACAGATTTTGTCGCCTTGCCAATTCAAGTTCAGCTAATTTACGTTTTGTAGCTTCATGCAATGCTTTTTCAGACCAATAATCATCTTCATCCTTGCTGGAATATTTATTTTCATAAAACGAAGCTATTGCCATTGTCAAAACGAAGTCTCCTTCTATTTCACGATGCAAAACTTCCTCATTTACCAACTGATTTACACGTCGTTCGCTGATGCCCAATAATTCGGCAAGCTCTCTTGCAGAGCCACGTTTCAGAATTTTAACCACTTCTATTTTCACCGCCTGTCTACTACAAAGAGAAGGAAATAGGAAAAAATATTTTTAAATCTAAACCTTTTTCGGGGCTCGAAAGACCCGCAAGGCTCGCCGCATTCAGGAAGAACCTATGAAAATTCTCCTGAGGATGGACATAAGAAAAGCACTCACCAAAGTAAGTGCTTTTCTTCTTGTTTATTTAGCTCTTTCTATTTGCTGCTTTTGATTATTAAAAAAATCCTCAACCTTATCAAAACTAATCCTATCTTCTGCAATTGCAATTTTAAGCTGTCTTATTGTATCTGCAATAAGATTATTCAAAGCCCTACAATGGTTTTGCGCTTGGACTGTTTTTTCTTCTTTTGTTCCATTTAAAACATCTAGTGTATCTACTAAGTATCTAGCTAAGTTATAGTAATTACTATACACATCCTCAGAGTACCAATGAATTCCAGGACAATAACTAAGCAATAACTGGCGAGCTTTTATCAATTCTTCCTCATTTTCAAAACATGAATATATTTCCGTTTCATGTTTTAAAGCAGTACTACGTTTTTGTGTCCAAACTGAATCCAGATAAATCGATAGTTTTTCATACGCCTCTATGCGGTGGTCTATTATTTTTTTGTAATAGTCACGTTTGTAATCGTTCTTTTTATGCCACCATAAACATAGATTGCTTATTATTGTACTAATAACAGCAGACCCAACTATCGCTTGCCAAAATTCACTCAACATCATCACCATCCATTTTTAGATGGTTTTATTATACCACAAAAGCCCACCAACACATTAAAGTTAGTGGGCTTTTGTCAATTTCTACACATACATTATAACACAGGTCAATACTCGCATTCTATCTCCTCTTTTAATTTTTGCAGCGCCTTAGAATGCATTTTGTGTATATACTGCCACGAATATCCCAAATCCGCAGCAATCACTTCCCAACGCTGGTAATTCAGGTACCGTTTGAACAATATCAGCTGCAGCTTCTCGTCATCAAGCATTTTAATTAGTGCTCTCGTCGCCGCTAACGCCTCTGTAAGCATCTTAATATCGTTTTGAATATCTTTGTCTAGGTCAACCAGTTTTGCAACTGCACCGCCTATTTTATCGCCGTCGCCTCCACCTCCAGGCGCAAAGCTATAAACCGGCGTTATCTTTGCGGCCAAGTCTTCTAAATCCTGTAGCGTTTGCAAATCTGCTTCAAGCTGCTTCTGCCAGACCCATGCACTTTTTAACCTTTGCTTTATTTCATCCGTCGTAGGCATCGCATCACCCCTCTGCCCGTAAAACATATGTAGCAATGTCTATCGCAGCACTTTCAGCTTCACTCAGCTGATGACCATGCTCCACCTGCCCTAACATACCGATCACGCTCCAGAATCGATTTTCTTTTACACAATTTACCCTACGACAGTAAACTTTATTCTCGCTTACTTGACGGCTCCACACGCAGCCCTTACACTTATGTGCCACTCTAACCACGCTCCTTTACTCCAATTGCTCAATTCGTACATAAAGCCCTGGCTGCTCTGACCAAAACTTTTCTGTAATCTCACTTGCTACCTGTGCATCGTCTGTCCAATAGCCGAGCCCAGTCATTACATCCTTAAGCAGCTTGATCATATTATCAGTGTCCGGCTTTGTAATTTTATATTCGCCGTTCTTATGTTTCCCTATAGCTGTATAGCACCATTTAGTCAAAAGCCTTATCGGACCGGTCAGCTTTTTTTCAGGTACATAAGCTGCCAGGTGCGCACTAAACTTCTGCCTGGCATCTTTAAGTGCGTCAGGTTCATAATAGTGTGGCTTACCGTTTACAACATGGACCTTTTTCTGCTGATGCGTAACTGTTGGCAGTTTCATCTGAATAAAGAACTCAATCATCATATGCTCCTCTTTCGTAAGCTTCCCGCCATTCTTGAATCGTAGCCAGCAAATAGTCAGCGCCTTCTTTACTTCCAAGCAATTCCTTTCGGTCAATTGTATTTTTTACGATAAGAGTTCCGTCTGTTTTCATAAAACCAAATTGTAATTTTCCAGCCTTCTCATAACAACGCATAAAGCTATTACCGAATTTTACAACTTCTCCTTTTTCAGTTTCCCAGTATTTACTATTTTTCATTTTTCATTCGCTCCTTTTTCCTTTCGCGCGGTATACCTCTTCCTACAACCGAAAGGAATTTTCCCGCCAAGCCAAGGCGGAAAATCCTTTTGTTGTATAGGAATACAACCTACAATGACTAATCATATATAGATACATCGCGCGCGCGTATATCGCGTATATAATATTAGTGAACATTCACTTAAGGAAAATCTCGATAATCGCTCGACTTTTTCCGATTCGGAAATTCTCGATAATGTTCGAGTTTTTCCAAATTGTCAGAAAACGGCGTCGTGGAAAAACACTCGACTTTTTCCAATTCGGAAAAGGAAAATCATTCGACTTTTTCCGTTTTCCGAATGACTTCTCCATTATTGCTTATTGCAAACATTCCACTTTCTCGAATATGATTCTTCACCGTTTTTTCCGTCACATCTAAATAACTGGCCATGCTTTTTACTGTCGGAGTCCCACCAAAACTTTCTGCTTCAAAAGCTTTTTGTAATGCTACTATTCGTTCTTTTTTCAAATCATCCGGTGACTTCTTCTTTTTGAAATTCCGCTGCCAGGCTGGTCCCTGCCCGTCAGGTTCAATATCCTTTAGACTTCCAATATCATCAACGTAATGCACAGGATAATTAAACCAAAGATTGATCGGCGGGAACTTCGGAAACTCACGTAGAGTCCCTTCAATGCGCCACGCTGTACGTTGCCGCACCCGCTGTTTGGCCGCCGGAATCGCCGTTTTCACAAGCTCAATATTAGTATTATTGCCAAGCATCTTATGGCAGTATTCCAACAGTACAGCGCTACTGCACTCGTCATCCTGCGATAAATCCTGTGTATAGGCAGGGTAATATCGTTTTAAATACGCCAAGCACTCGGCGCAAATTGCTTTATTTTCTTCCTGCTTCAGTAATTCTTCTGTTGGTTCCAGCTCTATCAAATCAAGCAGTGCGTCAGGATCACGGGCAAATACTCCTGACCCTGAAGCTCTGTCCATAGATTTTTTACTGCCTTGGCCACCCTTTGAATGATGGTGGCAGTAGATCACAGCGCAGCCCAGTTCCGTACAAACCTTATCGAACTGATTACAGAAATGCGCCATCTGGTCAGCACTGTTTTCGTCACCGGTGATGATTTTATAAATCGGATCGATAACGATAGCAATATAATTCTTCTTTGCTGCACGCCTGATCAGCTTCGGCGCCAGTTTATCCATCGGAATCGACTTGCCACGCAAATTCCATACATCGATATTAGACAAATTGCTCGGCTCCCACCCCATTGCCGTATAAACATCCTTAAAACGATGCAAACAACTTGCCCTGTCAAGTTCAAGGTTCACATATAAAACTTTACCCTTTGTACAGCTAAAATTAAGCCACTGACGGCCCTCGGCAATCGCGCAGCACAACTCTATCAAAGCATAGCTTTTGCCTGCCTTAGACGGCCCTGCAATGAGCATTTTATGCCCCTGTCGCAATACATTATCAATCAGCGGTTTTGCCAGCTCCGGTAAATTATCCCAAATCTCACTGATGCTTTCCGGTTCCGGAAGATCATCGTTGACCGCCTCAATCCACTCCTGCCATTCTACAAAGCTGGCTTTGCCGATGTTGGTATCAACTAAAAACTGCTTGTGTCCCTGACGCATCACACCCGGCATTCTGCTGAGCCGCGAAGGATTACGGTTTTGGGTATCGATTTCAAGGCCGTTTTTCTTACAAACAGCGTAAAGATAATCAACACGTTTACGATATTCCGCATAGTCTGCTGCATCGATCCTAACAATAGCATGCAGCGACTTTTTCCCTGAATGTACCAGGCAGGCCACCGGCAGTTCCAGTGTCCGGATAATTTCATTCTGCTTGGCTATATCCATCTTGTCCGATTCGACCAGCGCATACCGAAATTCTGTCACATTGTCGTTTTTCACGCCTTTACCATCAAGAGGATTAAAACGTATCCAGGCGCCGCACTCAGGGTTATAATCGCCAAGCACCCCGCCGATATCACCCTTACATTTATTAAGTAGCTCAATGAGCTGCCCAGCTGTTCTATCAGAACAACCTTTTGACGGTAGATATTTACCGTCTTTTTGCCATGATTCCGTTACATAGCCAACATTTTCCGTACTGTCGAATAAAGTTTCCAGATAAGTTACCAGTTCTTTTACCGGATCCCAGTTTTCCGGGTCCGCTATTTCCTGGCCTTCGATCCAGTTCTTATCGACCAAAACCATATCTTCTTTTTGTCCGATGATATCATCCCATGAAAGTTCATAATCTTCACGCTGCTGTGGCGTCCAGCCGTTATCCTTAGCCATTGCTACGATCGTACCACCCGTTACTGGTGCGCTGGTATCACCTCTGAACGTCTCCCATTTTTTTCGGCATTCATTTGCGTGGTATCTTCCAGCATCCCGCCGGCTCCAATCATCCCACACGCTCACGCTGTACCCTTCTGCTTTCAACGCCATGCCAACATTGACCCATTCCTGATAATCAAGAATGCTCGGATCGATATAATCAAGCAGCGGCAGCAAATCCAATTTATTCTCCATGATGTTCTCCTTTATTCAGGCTTGTAAATCCGTGGATCAATGCCTGCCGGAATACGCCAGCCACCGGCAGCAATCCTGTCTATTAATTTCTTGGCATGTTCAAAAGACCAGGTCCCGACGTGCTGGAACCCACGACCTTCTAAAAAACGGATCTGTTTCGGTGTTGTAAGTCCTTCACTTCTGCGCTTATCCAAACGATCAAGGATTTTCGCAGCTTTACCGGCATTGTCGATCTCATCCGGATTTATACCAAACTTCTCTAATGTTTTAAGTTGCTTTTCACTGGCCGGGCTCATTTCCCAACCGAATGCTGGTACATAGCTTGACAGATCCTCTGCTTGGATACTCATTTCAAACTGCAGTGGATCCACCAGTTTACGCTTACGCTGTTTCATTGCTGCCAACTGTTTCGCCAAAGCTTCTTCCCGCTGGGCAACAACATCTTCAGAAGCCTGCTTTTCCACTGCTTCCAAATCTAACGGACAAGCTGCGTCCTGTAATGTTTCAGTCATAGCTCTGGCCACATCTTCATTTGTCGCAATCAAATGCGCCGGTCGGCACAGTTCATGGCGTTCTGTATGCCATAGAAAATCAAGCAGCAAAAGTTCTTCTTTGCCCGGTGCCAGCCTCGTACCACGACCCACCATTTGACAATACAAACTCCTGACCTTCGTTGGCCTTAATACAACAATGCAATCAACAGCCGGGCAATCCCACCCTTCTGTCAAAAGCATTGAATTACAAAGCACGTTATATTTACCGGTTTCAAAATCACTCAGCACCTTTGCGCGATCCTCGCTGTTACCATTTACTTCGGCAGCGCTGAAACCGATACCATTCAAAATATCCCTAAACTTTTGGCTGGTCTTGACAAGTGGTAAAAAAACTACAGTCTTTCTATCCATACAAATTTTAGCCATTTCCTCAGCGATCTGATTCAGATATGGATCGAGAGCCGTTCCCAGATCGCTGCTCTTAAAATCACCAGCCTGAGTAGCGACACCTGTCAAATCTAATTTTAGAGGAATAGTCTGAGCCTTGATTGGCGACAAATAACCTTCTTTAATAGCTTTAGGCAGCGTATATTCATAAGCAAGGCTCTCAAAACATTGCCCTAAATTACGCATATCGCCTCTGTCAGGCGTTGCAGTAACACCAAGCACCTTAGCGCTGTCAAAATGTTCCAGCACCTTCTGATAGCTATCTGAAAGTACATGATGTGCTTCGTCAACGATGATCGTATCGAAAAAATCCTTTGCAAATCCGTTTAACCGCTTCTCGCGCATCAACGTCTGGACAGAACCTACTACCACACGATACCAACTGCCCATACAGGTATATTCAGCTTTTTCCATAGCCGATTTTAAACCTGTAGCCTGCTCGATTTTGTCACAGGCCTGCTGCAACAGTTCAAAACGGTGCGCCAATATCAGTACCCGGTCACCCTGCTTAACCTGTTCCTCTGTAACCTTTGCAAAGACTATAGTTTTACCGCACCCGGTCGGCAATACCAACAGGGTGCGGTTTATTCCTTTATTCCACTCGTCAAAAATAGCCTGTTTAGCTTCTTCCTGATATGGACGCAGCTGCATTAGAAAGCTCCGGGCCGAAATGCAGGAACGGCCTGCGGTTGTCCTTGATATAAGTTTTGTTGTTGCGGTGCTGCCGGAGTAGGTGCTGTTGTCGCTGTATTTTCAGGATCATAAAAGCGTTTAATTTCGTTATACTGCTTACCATCATGCATACGGATACCGATCTTAGCCCTGCCCTTTCGACCAACCACCCGTGGCCAATCCATTTTCAAAGGTTCACCGTGTTTTTTCAGCCCAATACCGATAAAGAAAGCCGAAATCATGCCTTCCGTCCGAGAATGTAAGAACAAGTTATGCCTGATACGGGCTTCGCCTTCCGGTGTTTCAACTACCAAAGTGATTACAGCTTTATTACAGGGCGGCAACTTTTCGCTGCCTTCATGACGGGCACGTTGAAACTCTAATACCTTAAATTCATAATCGCCTTCCGGCAGAATGATAAAACCGGCGCTCTCCTTTTCAATAGTATCGTCCCATCCTAATTCTCTTTCTTCTACGGGTACTGTTTGTCCTAATTGTTCAAATGCCATTGTTTTATTCTCCTTTATCTGTTAAATATTATTTAAACTACATTGAGTTTCTTAAACTTAAAAAGGTATATCCCTGTTCTCTTTGATCAAAGCAAAGACATTGGGCCAGGCTCCGATCAAACAGCCCTGTACAAAATCCTCTGCGTAATTTTCAAAAGGTGTTCCCTCTGGATAATAGCCACGCTGGGCAACAACCTTTTGAATTTCTGCAAGCGTTACCCCTTCCGGCGCCATTAAATCAGCCAATGCTTTTGGCACACAACTTGGAATTACTTTTGACGTTTGTACAGTCACTATATCATCTGATGCTGTTACAGGGATAAGCGCCGGATCTACAGATATTAGTCCCGAAGGCGTATCTATAATTGCAGTGGCACTAGCAACCGGCGCCACAACAGTTTCCGACTGCATTACAACTGGCTGCGACACAGGCTGCAAAGCTTCCGTATTAGAATAAACCAGACAACCACGAATACTTTTAAAATCAAAGGGTAATTCTTCCGGTAGATCCTGTCTGTTCTTTGCATCCCAGTTAGGATGATGCGTCGTATACATTACCCGCTCACCACCGGCGGCCTTGCATTTCTTCCCGTCCTTATCCTGTGCGATCACGATAGTCTTATAGTTGGCAAACAGCAGCATATCAGCCCACTCTTTGACCAACGGAGCAGTCTGCGATGAAGTCTTTTTGCCAAGCTTCAGCTCATACCGATCAAAACTTCCACCTTCATTAGGCAATTCAAACTTACGCATCTGCATATGTGCTGTTAAAACAACATTGATCCCAACTTCGATCACATCAGAAAGCAGATTTAAAAAGCGTCCAAATTCTTCCCTTACAAAAATATAGCCACTGCCATAACCAAAATCCTCGATCCCATTTTTTCCATTTTTAGCACATACATGACCCACGCAAAGCTGTTCTGCCCAGTCAATCGTATCAATAACCAATGTTTTACAGCAGGTTGGATTTTTGATAACCTCTCTAACCTCATCCAGCAACATCGTCCAAGAAGTCGGCGCCGGTAATCTGGCAACATCGTAGACATTCGTACTGCCTTCGGTATCGATAAACAGCGGATCCGGAAAATCAGCGGCAAAAGTAGTTTTGCCAATACCTTCAGGACCATAAACTACAACTTTTTGCGGCTTTACAATCAGCCCTCTAGTAATTTGAAACTTCATCAAAACTCACCTTTCTTCCATGTTTTTGCGCCTTCATCCGAAAGGCCGTTATATTCTTTAACATAACCATCTTCGATAATGACCGAACACTCTTTGCCACTGCTGACACGTGTAGCGATTACCTGCAGCTGTTCCTGTTCTAACCATTTACCAAATTCATTTAAAGTATCCTGATCCATTTGCTCCAGCTTATCCATGAGCACAAAACCACAGTTCGGATTCAATTTGCGGACAATAGCAGTAGCTACTTTAAGCTGCTCACTGCCGCTCATGTTATCCCACTTATTCCCACGATAAACCAGCTCACCATTTTCAACAGACAATTCAGGTAGCGGCAGGTCTGCATTTTCCAACAACTTTAAGCGCTGCTCTCTAATATCTTCGATCGATTTTGTCAGTTCATCATATTGCTGGCTATATTCTTCAGCTTCGATTTCAGCCTTTTCCCTGTCCATATTGGCCCTGATTTTAATATTCAGGCGATCTATGTCAGAGATATTCGCTTCCAATTCTGCCGTACTTTCATCCTGTAAATCTGCGGCCGACTTACGGGCAACCGAAACTGCAGCCTCAGCTTCTTCAAGCCGGTTCTTCGCTTTGTCAAAAGCAATCTGCGCTTTAGCTAATTCTTCTTCATACTGCTGGCACATTTGCCGCTTGCGCTGGTTTTCGCCGTTCCTGGCAAGTATCGCCTGCTGCTGCCTAATTAGATCAGCTGCTGAAACGAGCTCTTTAGGAACATCCGGATACAGTTCAAGCTCAGATGCATACTTTTTCTTTTGGTCAGCAATGCGTCCAACTTCATATCGCCTGTTATAAATCCTTTGTTCTTCAGCATCCAACTGGTAAAGTTTTTCACCGATCCCTATTATCTGCAAAAGAGCATTGGCCTTTTCTTTATTATTTGCATTCAAAAATTTTGGCAGATCTAAAGCAAGTTGCGCTACAAACTCATTTAAAATCTGCTGGCCGCCTTTATTTCCCTGCGGATCGATGACCTTTAAGCTGCCATTAATGCCCTTCCGCTCAACTATAAGCCCATTAGACAACTCTATATGCAGAATTGGCGGAGTAACAGATCCTTGTCGCTGCGGTTCAGAAGGTTTATATCTTTCCCCACCAAGCGTCCAGGCAATCGCATCCAGAACGCTGGTTTTACCCTGACCATTTTTACCACCGAGAATAGTCAAGCCATTCCCCGAAGGTACTAATTTTACTGCTTTAATCCTTTTGATATTTTCAAGTTCGAGACTGTTAATTTTCACTGTCATTGAAATAGCTCCTTTTCTTTTTTCAGCCACCATACAAGCGTAGGACGCTTAACTCCTATGACGCTGGCTGCCTTTCTAACCGAATACCTTGCTCCATTAAACTTTTAGCTTCCGCAATAAGCTCACGACGTTCTGCTTTTGACCTGTAATGTACTGATTCTCGTGGCATAACTTTTGCTAAAGCTGTCTCCGTATCAACGCTGTTTACTATAGCTATGTATAGAGCTGCATAATTCTCAATAGGAAAATTTAAGCCGTAATTCATTGTCAATCCTTCTATTTATGCTATAATGTAGCCAATACAGGTTGTTCATGACCAATGTATTAACCCTGAGCTGTCAGCATTGCCGTGCTGATGGCTCTTTTCTTTAATTCATTCCAGCAACCTTGCACCAGAGCCATAACCCGAAAAATACACCGGCCCAAGTCCCAATAGCAATTACCGCAATTTGATAACCTAACTCTTTCCACATCTCACCACGCCCTTTCTAAAAACATCCCAAAGATGACCAGTGATACTGCTATCAGGATCTTAGGGAAAATTTCACTCTCAGCAAAAAAGTACCAAATATAAATCCCTAGTGTTTTCACGGTGTTTCCTCCCCCCCAGCACGACTTTTGTTCCTCTCTGCAGCATCGACTATAGCCGTCAGATAAGCTAAGTCATCAAAGGAATAACCATTATTGTCCAACTCGAGTTCTAAACATTCTATGCCGCTATTAAAAGACCTTAGGGATTCAATTAAATCATCTAAAATATGAGCTGGAATTTTACCAGAAACAGCCTGAATCGCTTTAGCGTATGAGTTTAAGCCCTTTATCTGTGTAGATCTGTCTGATATCAAATTAAATATTTCCGTAGGCAGTTGTTCCGGCATTAGCTATTTCACCTCCTTTCGCATCAAATTCAATTGATCTAAATACCCGCCGCCATCACGGCGTTTATGCTTAGAAATAACAATTGGGCATTTTAATTTTTGTAACTTTTTTTGTCGAAGTTCGATTTGTTCATTAAAATAACGATCAGCGCCTTCGACTTCAATTTTATGCCGCTGTCCTATCTTAACTGCCGGAAGTGTTCCATCTCGGCACATTGCATAAACGGTAGAATATGCAAGTCCACGAGAATTGGCATATTCTTTAATTCCTGAAAACTTCATGAACTCATTCTCCTTTTCTTTTATTGCATTTATGCAACAAATCAATCAAAAAAAATTGTGCTAGGTTCTTTCAACTTTAGTATTTTGCTCATTGAGGCAGCTTCATCTACTGAAATTTTACAGCGTCCATTAAGTTTTGCATTTACACTTTTGGTCGTCAGGCCAAGTTTTTTAGCCAGTTCCCTCTGCGTTATGCCTTTTTCAGCTAGAGCACCGCGTAGCTTTGCTAAGTTCATCTAATATCACTTCCTTTGCTCCCCTTCGTCGCATTTATGCTACAAGGTTATGATAACAGCACATAATTCAAAAGTCAAGCACAAATGCAACGTTTTTTATATTTTTGTTTTACTTTCCGTTGCATTTATGTTATTATTGGTTTAAGCAGCAAAGAGAGGTTTTTACAATGAGCGAAAAAGAATTAACAGAACTAATTGAAAAAATTAAACTTCGGCGATTGGAACTTGGTCTATCCTATCAGGAACTTTCGGATTTAACAGGCATCAACAAATCTACTCTTCAAAGATACGAAACCGGATTCATCAAAAAAGTTCCTATAAACCAAGTTCAAATAATTGCGAAAGCTCTAAATGTAACTCCAGGTTATCTAATGGGGTGGGAAAATAATAAAGAAAACCAAACTTATTACCTCAATCCTGAAGCAGCAAAAATGGCACAGGAAATTTATGATAATCCTCAATACAAAGTGTTATTTGACGCTACCAAAAAACTAAAACCCGAAAGCATTAAAGAAGTTATGAAATTTATTGATTACCAAAAAGCCAAAGAGGAAGGCGATCTCAATGAGTAGAACTATCTTATATGACTTGCCTCACGACGTTCGAGGCTTTGTTAGAGAAGATATTGATGGAGAGGCAATTTTCATCTTGAATGCCCGCTTAACGAGGGAATCTAACATGAAAACTTACCTGCATGAGCAGGAGCATTATGAAAAAGATTGTGGTAAGAACCTTTGTGTTGACGAAATTGAAGCGCAAAGGCATAAATAAAATATTTTTTAGAAAAATATTTTCTCAATTAGAAAGGACATAGATATGACAATCAACCGTGACTTCGTTGAAACCCCTACTTCTGCTGATACTATCCATGCAATTGGTTCTTTGGCAGCCTCTCTGGTTCCTGGAGCAAGTGAATTATTCAATTTTCTTTTTACTTCGCCTGCAATGAAAAGACGAGATGACTGGATTGAAAGTTTGGAACAACGAATAATTTTTTTAACAAATAACCAAGGAGTCTCTATAGAGTCTTTAAAAAATAACGAAGAATTTATATCTGCAGTATTTTATGCCTCATCTCTATCCCTTAAAACACATTTAGAAGAAAAACGCAAAATCTTATTAAACGCTGTTACTAATATCGCCCAAAATAACGATATGCACGAAGCTAAACAACAAATTTTCTTTAATTATATAAATGAGTTCTCTGTTTTACACATCAAATTATTGAAGTTTTTCAATAATCCAGAAGAAAATATTCTCAAAGAAAACATTCACATAGATGATATGTATTTTTCTTCCTCTTTGATTGAAATCTTACTACAGTGCCATCTAGCACACCAAAATGAAGAACCTCTAATAATACCTCTTGTCGATTCTTTATATTCCTACGGTTTAATTAATATAGAACCCCAATCTTTAAAAACTCAAATGACTTCTTCTGGATTAGTTGCTAGCCGAACAACACCTCTTGGAAAAGATTTTCTTAAATTCATTTCTGATCCAACAGGTGCTTAAACAATAAAAAAGACCGCCCCTGCGCCAACAGGAACGGTCAACGTAACGCCTTACAGCCAACCTTTAAAAACAACACTAATTTCAGTATATTATATCAATACCTTTATCAAATCATTATATGAGTGGAATACCTTTATTTTTTCGGTTATTTTAAATGTATTTGGTTGACACCTTTATTTATTAAAGGTATTATATTAACACCTTTAATTTTTCTTATAAAATAAAGGTGTTGAAAAGAGGTGTAACTATGGTTTATGATAAAAATACTCCTTACAACAATTTACCACTACTCCCACCCAAAGAAGAATTGGAAAATAAAGCTATACTAAAAAAAGCTATAAGTGCTAATAAAGCCTTAGCTGAATTAAGAGGTTGGACTTTTACTCAACCGAACCCATTACTTTTATTACAATCCATTACGTTGCAAGAAGCAAAAGCCTCAAGTGCAATAGAAAATGTTGTAACAACTAACGATGAGCTGTATCAAGCTCTTTCTGCTCCACAATCCGCTAATATTTCGCCATCAGCAAAAGAAGTTATGTACTATAAAGAAGCGCTTTGGCACGGCTATAAACAAATAGTTGATGGTTATCCCCTAACAATCAATACTTTTATTGATTTATTTCGAATTGTAAAAAAACGTTCAGATGGTATTCGAAAACTTCCAGGCACATGCCTAAAAAATTCTTTCAATGAGATAGTCTATACTCCTCCCGACAATGAGCATGATATTATGCGGCTACTTTCCAATCTAGAAGGTTATATAAATGATTCTCTAGATGACACAGATATCTTGGTAAAGCTAGCCATCATTCATTACCAATTTGAATGTATTCACCCATTCCCTGATGGTAATGGAAGAGTTGGGCGTATTATAAATGTATTATATTTAGTTCATCAAAAGCTTTTATCTTTTCCAATTTTGTATTTATCGAAATACATTATAGAAAATAAAAGTGAATACTATAAAGCATTAAAAAATGTCACTGAAAATAGGCATTGGGAACCATGGATTATATATATATTATCGGCTATAGAAGAAACTTCCATTAACACATTAGACATAATTAGAAAGATTTATATTGCGCAAGACGAAATGTGCAAAACCATTAGTGAAAAAGCACCACAAATATATTCTAAAGAACTTGTTGAACTTCTCTTTGAACAACCTTATTGCAAAATTGATTTCTTAGTACAAAAAAACATCGCCAAAAACCAAACCGCTTCGAAATATCTAAAAACTTTATATGAATTAAATATTTTAGATTTACTTGTCAAAGGAAGGGAAAAATATTATATAAACAAAAGTCTATGGAATATTTTAACCCGACAATAAAAAAGACCGCCCCTGCGCCAACAGGAACGGTCAACGTAATTGCCCCACTTCGTCGCAAGCGAGCTGATTACTATAAATATTATAGCACATCAGCTCTGCTGCTGCATACCCAAATTACAGTAAAGGAGCTGATTTTTTATGCCAAAACGTAACAGAAATGGCGCTGGAAGCATTGTTTATGAACCAGAACGAAAAAAATACAGAGCCTATATCACGGATGTTTTAGGTAAAAGAATATCCAAACGTTTCGACAGTTCTGACGAAGCTGATATGTGGCTCTCCCAAATAAAGTTAGATTTATACAACAATACCTATATTCCTAAATCTAACATAACTGTAGGTGAGTGGGTCCTTGAATATCTGAGCACTTACTGCGCACCAAATATAAGAGCCAAAACCTTAATTCGGTATATGCAAACGGCTCGACATATTGAACCCATCTCCGGCATATTACTTCAGGAATTAGATGCTAGGCAGGTACAATATTTCTATAATAATCTTCCTAAAATGTCAGATAGCAGCAAAAACAAAATACATAAACTGTTGAAAGCAGCTATAACTAAAGCACATATACTAGAGCTAGTAAAAAAGAATATTATGAATGCCATACCAGCGCCTAAAGTATCGAAACCCAAAATAGAAATATTCAAAAGCGAAGAACTGCAAGCAATATCAGAGGTATTAAAAACTACTTCCACCTATAGAAGGTATTATTTATTATTTTTATTAACAATCAACACCGGCATGAGACTTGGAGAAGTTTTAGGACTAAAACGAAAATGTGTATTTGATGATTATGTTGTGATCAACAACAGCCTGCAAGATATAAATGGCAAAATGGTCGATACACCGCCAAAAACGGCCGCTGGAGAAAGAGAAATCACAATCACGAGGGATTTATCCTCTGACTTAAAAAAACGTTTTAACAGTGGGAAAATCGTTTCTTTTGATGGCTATATTTTTCAAAGCAAAAATGGAACTCCATTACGACCTAACCAAATCGAAAGAGCCTGGAAAAGTATTTTATTATTAGCTTCAGTACCGCATAAAAAATTCCACGTACTTCGTCATACGCATGCAACACAATTATTGGCGAACGGTGTACCGCTTTTGGAAGTATCTAAACGATTGGGACATAGCAGAGCCAGCCACACTTTAGATCTTTATGGTCACGCTATTCCAGGTTACGATGCTTCCTTGCCGAATAAAATCTCAAAAATTTTCAATTTATAAGTTGGGTGCAATTGTGGGTGCAATTGCTGAAATTTATGTTAGGGAAATGGCATTCTACCGTAATGAAAAACTAAGCCATAAAGCCACTTAATCCTTTACAGAATGCTGTATTACAGGCTTTTTCTCGTAGTTCTCCGGAGCCGTGTGCGGTGGTTCGATTCCACTCGGGCGTACCAATGGAAAAGACAGACGCAGACTTGTTCTGCGTCTTTTTTATTTTGCATAAATCATAAAGAACGAAATATAATACTTCGTTTATTCTGGTCATATAAAACCCTGCTGCAAATTACAGCAGGGTTTATTTTCAAACGTTATATTCATATTTTTGAATCGAACCGACAGAAAAATGCACCAAATAATCAGGATAACCATCGACAGGGATCCAAAAAGAAACTACGTCACCTAATTTACCGACTTTTTTACGATAACTGGCTTCACCATTCTTCCACGCTTCTTCTGCCCTGCAGCCCTTGTGCTGTTCTAACGGCTCAACTAAAGCACACTTGTTGCCCTCTATGCGTCCTGTACTGGGTGCGACTTTATTGGCAGCAATAATATTACGCTTTTTATCAATAAGCATTGCCGACTCCGGATAATTATCCCACATCAAATGAAACGCTTTAATTACCTCTGCCTTTTCCATACCTCCAGCTCCTTTACCTTGTCTTTCTCTGCTTTCATATTACCACAAAAAAATGACTTCTGCCAGAAGTCAAAAAATATCCCACAGTTTAAGCTGCGGGATATTTTTTATTCACTATATTCAGGTTCACCAATAATATCAATTCTTTTTTTCCGGGAACGCACTTTTTCCCAATATGTAAAATAAGCTTTTGTTTCTGCCACAACTACTCCACTCAATCCCAGCAAAGCAATCAGATTAGGAATCGCCATTAAACCGTTAACGATATCAGCCAAAACCCAAATCGTTTCCAGCTTTAAAAAAGCACCGGACGCCACAAGACCAATGAAGACTAAACGATAAGGCATGATACTTTTCGTGCCAAAAAGGTATTCAATGCAGCGTTCACCGTAATAATTCCAACCCAAAATAGTAGTAAAAGCAAATAACACTAAACCTATCATCAATAAATATTTTGCCATTGCAGGAAAAGCCATTGCAAAAGCAGATTGAGTCATAGCCGCACCATTCAAATCGCCTGTCCAAACTCCGGAAACCACCAGAACCAAACCTGTCATTGTGCAAATAATGATCGTATCGATAAAAGTTCCCGTCATTGATACCAGCCCCTGCTCAGCAGGCCATTTTGTTTTCGCCGCCGCTGCTACGATCGGAGCACTGCCTAAACCGGCTTCGTTAGAAAAAATACCGCGCGCAATACCACTGCGCATCGCCAGCATAACAGTAGCACCCAAAAATCCACCAGCTGCCGCCGTAGGATTAAAAGCACTTTCAATGATAAGAGCAAATGCTGCAGGTACCTGATCTGCAAATACGATCAGTACTGCCGCTGTAGTAAGCATATAAACTAAAGCCATAAATGGCACTATTTTTCCTGCTACCATCGCGATAGATTTCAAGCCGCCGATGGTTACGATTGCCACCAAAACAGTCAGAATAGCTGCCGTATACATGACCGGGATCCCTATGGAAAGATTAGTGATCTCAACGATAGCATTGACCTGTGTAAAAGTACCGCTGCCTAAACAGGCAACCATCACTCCGAATACCGAAAACATAACTGCCAGAGGTTTATATTTTTTACCAAGTCCCTGTTCAATATAATGCATCGGTCCGCCGGAAATATTGCCGTTGGCATCAACCGTTCTGTATTTCACTGCTAAAACACCTTCGGCATATTTAGTTGCCATACCGAAAAAAGCCGCCATCCACATCCAGAACAACGCTCCGGGACCACCTGCCTTGATTGCTGTAGCAACACCTACGATATTACCTGTGCCAACAGTAGCTGCCAACGCCGTACACAAGGCTTTAAAGCTATTGATATCGCCGTTGCCTGTATTTCTTGCAGTAAAAATCAATTTCAATGCGGTTGGCAGCTTTATGACCTGTAATAAACCTAATCTTACAGTCAGTAAAATACCTGTGCCAATAAGCAAAACCATTAACGGCGGTCCCCACACAAAACTATTGATAGTGTTTAAAATATCCATCATTATCCTAGCTCAACCCCTCAAATAAATTAATTTTATTTCGTTGGTATTCCACGAAAATATTAACTAATAATATCCAACAACGTTTTCTATTGTAACACAATCGAAACTTTTTTCAAGTATTCAGACAATTGTATACAAGTATTCTTCTTATTTCACCCGCATTTGTGTATACAGTATGCAATTAGTATTAAAAATAAAGAACAAAAAAGCGCACTAAAAGTGCGCTTTTTTGTTCTTTAGGAGTTATTTGAAAAATGTAAATCAAAACTCACTTTTCCAATCAGTGGAAACCAATATACAAAGCATCTGAGTTACATCTTAAAAGCTTCACTTCAATCTAAATTTTAAATAACCTGTTTTTTCAGTACTTTCAGAATATCCAATAATTCTTCTGCGGTATATTTGTCTTCTACCTCTTGAGGTTTAACCTCAGTATTCAAAGTTAAGCCTAAAAGTGCATCAACGCCACAGCTGAAATAATGTGAAAGTCTTAACAAAACTTTCAAATTAACACTCACACGCCCATGTTCCAGATTACTCATATGTGTTTGAGAAATACCAAGTTTTTTCGCAAGCTCTGATTGGGTAACACCTTTACGGATACGCATGATCTTGATGTTTTGTCCGATTTTTACAAAATTGGGTTCTACGCTCATAACTGCCATCTCCTCCCTGAACTGTATAAAATATAATCCCAGAAAATTTTAGAACTATATTTTTATAAAAGCTAAACATCAGGATAAAACCATTTGTTTGCTAGCTTTTCAAAATTAAACCGGTATGCAGATAAACATACCAGAAAATTATTCTGATCTTACTTAAATATCCTTATCTGTCAGCAAGATACCTGCATCAATATTCAGGACTTGCGCAATCTGCAGCAAAACTGGTACGCTGCACTGCGCTTTCCCTGTTTCTATTTTCGACAGATACGAGCGTGAGATTCCTGCCTCATCAGCTAATTCTACCTGACTTATATTTTTCATTTGTCTGTAATATTGAATTTTTAATCCTAATTGTTTAAATTTTGTCGAAAACATTTAAATCTCCATTTCCATACTAATCCAAGATGTTAATTATTTATCCCTTCTTTGCTATTCTTTATACTTTATTAATATTATTATCACATTTTATTAATATTTAGGTGTTCAGAAATAGTTAACATATGTGTTCTTTAGTGCACAGAAATAAATAAATTATATCTTTTTTATTTTATGTGTTAATTTTTTCAACTTCCATTAATTTATATCAATAAACATTTTACATTATTTAAATGCTATTCAAAAAATTACTTCATATTATGTCTTCAATATTGCATTTATAATTATCAGAATAATCTGCAATAATTTTTTTGATATTTTACATACACTATACAATTCATTATATTTAAATTTATTTCTAACAAAAGTATTCTTGTTGCATTGGTTATATATTATCATAATGGATATGTTTTTGTCTTAAGTTTAAGTTTCAAAATTACTTTTTATATTATTTTTATTTCTTTTTATTATTTATTTTATTTTTACATTCAATACTATCTTTTGAAATATTATATCTTTATTTACATAAAAAAGAAAAACCTCCATTTTTTATGGAGGTTCAGTAATATATACATATTATATAGACAATAAGTCAAAAGTTTTTATTCTACTGCTTTTACTGAGCATTTAACTTTTACCACTGTTTTTAAGTATCTTAAACGGTTAGCAAATCATCTAAACTACACTTAAAAAAACCGGTAAGCTTATACAACATTTTCAGGCTTATTTTAACTTTACCATTTTCTATATTACACAAATGAGCTGCGGATACTCCTAAAAGCTTAGCCAATTTAGCCTGACTGATACCTTGACGTATCCTTTTAATTTTTATATTAATACCTATCGTTTTATAATCAGGTTCTTCCACTTTCTTACACCTCTTTACTTTTTCTTAACTTAATAACTGCTCCCATCTGTCAACAGTTCCCCTGGATCAATATCGAGTACTTTTGCGATCTGTATCAAAACAGCCAGACTGTAACGCACTTTCCCTGTTTCAATTTTAGAAAGATATGAACAGGAGATACCAGCCTTTTCCGCTACTTCCATCTGTTTCAATGCCTTTCTTTTTCTGTAATAGGCTATTTTCAATCCTATTTTTTTGAATTTCTTGCTAAACATAATTTCACCAACCACACTTTTATTCTTCTGTAATATTAATTACATCAATTTTATTATATCCAGCTATTCATTTTTATGTTTTCAATAATAGTTCAAATATGTGCACTATAATACATAATCGCGTTAACATTATTTGAAAAATCCCTGTCATTTATGTCATAAAAGTATTTCGCTTGATCAGACAATAAAAAAAGCCCTGCTTCAGCAGGGCTAAAATATCAGTCTTTTATTCTAATTTAAAATTAAAAATATCTGCAACCTGGCTAACAGGAATGATAAACTCGATCGTTCCGGCAGCATACGGAGCAACAGCATAAGGCGGATATACTATAACAAGATCAGCATTATCCGTAATATAAAAATTTTCTGTTCCGTTCACTTCTACTTTTTTATCAAAAAATCCCTTTAACTGCTGTTCGTCTGCCACCTGTTTTGCAACAATGGCATTCAAACGCGGCAGATAATTGCTGCCAGCTTTAAACATATCGCCTAAACTCAGTAATTTACCGTTTTTTAAATTTACGTTGATCGTATCCAAATATGTATTCGGATGGGCACCACCCAAATAATCCATATAAGTTTGTTCTAAAGAAAGTAACTCTTCACTGTTAAAACGCACTTGATATCTGCCGTCAAACGTATACTGTTTGACATGAGAACCGGCTTTATGAGCTGCCTGCGCCTGATTTTGCAGTTGACGATTGATAAAGCCTGCTATATCAGTCACAAACTCACGGCTCGCCTTCGCACCACCGTAACCGTCAAACTCAGGATAGTAATTTTCCTGTAAACTCAGTCCATTACTTCCTCCGGGCAAATAAGCATACAACTTTTTCACAATATTAAAATCAATTGCCATATTCACTTTGTCATCAACTTCTGCACCGCCTACGGCGCCTTTCACAACAGGGATATTAACTGTTACTCCGCCAGAACGTATTTTTTGATCAGTAATCTGAGGTTCTGCAGCCCATGCTGAAACAGCTATCCCCAAAGCCATGACTCCTGCCACACCAGCAGTTATAAATTTCCGCGACATCTTCATCTGTTGCACCTCCAAGAATAGTTATATTATTAGTATAACATTATTAAATGTCAAAAGAATGTCTTTTCAAAAAAAATCCCCCGTTTAATCGGGGGATTTTCATCTTTTATTCTAAGATACGCATTCTATCCGAACCGGATATAACTTCTTTTTCATCAGGCTCAGCTGTTTTAGCGCCAAACGGCATTTGCGCAATCAAACGATACTGATCTGGGATATTGAATACTTCTTTTACTTCCGCATCAATAATTGGGTTATAATGCTGCAGATTGGCACCTAACCCCTCCTCTTCTAAAGCTGTCCAGATAGCAAACTGCAGCATGCCGTTAGCCTGATCTGCCCAAGTTTTAAAATTTGCCGCATAAGTAGGGAAATTACTGGCAAAAGTTTCTGTAATGCCTTCATCATCAAAATACAAAATAGTACCATACCCTGCTGCAAAACTATTGATTTTAGCTTCAGTAGGCGCAAATTTTTCAGCCGGTACACGTTCACGCAAAGTTCTCATAACAATATCCCAAAAAATTTTATGAGCCTGCTCAAACAATACTACAACACGGGCGCTCTGACAATTAAAGGCCGAAGGAACATCCTCCAACAGCATTTCTATCAGTGCTACAATTTTATTTTTGGGAATCGGAGAAGTGTTGGTAATACTGTAAACGCTGCGGCGTTCATGAATACTGGAAAGAAAAGTTTTTTTCATAATTATGCCTCCTTACTATAAATACTCTTTTATTGCTAATTTGACTTTACTACAAAGCCAGGAGAAATGCAAATTATCAAAAAAACCTCTTTAAGGGCTTCCCTGCTGGTTTGTTACTTTTGTAAAACATTATGAAAGCAATTATTCCTAAAAATCAAATAAAAAAAGCATATCCAAGTTTCTTGGATATGCCTGATTTCTGGTGGGCGCTGACGGGATCGAACCGCCGACATTCTGCTTGTAAGGCAGACGCTCTCCCAGCTGAGCTAAGCGCCCGAATGGTGACCGGTAGGGGAATCGAACCCCTGATACCGCCGTGAAAGGGCGGTGTCTTAACCGCTTGACCAACCGGCCAAATTTTGGTGACCCATGTAGGCCTCGAACCTACGACACCCTGATTAAGAGTCAGGTGCTCTACCAACTGAGCTAATGGGCCGTCGTAATGTTGCTTATATAGAATACACGAAAATGGAAAGTTTGGCAAGAGTTTTTTCGCTGTTTTTCTAATTTTTCCTAAAACCGCAGGAAGCTGTTTTAAAAAAACGGTAAAATTGTGTATACATGTGGAAAGGATTGACGCTGACGTGTTAAAGAAGGTAAAATAAAAACAGTTAGCTTGTTGAACTAAATGAAGGCTTCCCCTAAAAATTTTTTGGAGGATTAAAACATGAAATATGATATCGCAATTATCGGCGGCGGTCCGGCGGGCCTGTCGGCGGCTATTACTGCCAGCAGTAAAGGACGGAAGGTAGTGGTGTTTGAGGCTCACGGTTTCAGTCCCCGTCTGCGCAGTGTCGAGCTTATCACAGATTATATGGGCTGTCCCGATATTTCCGGCAATGAGCTGATGGACAGGTTCATCGAGCATGCACGCCATATCGGTGCGGAGATTATCGAAGAAAAAATAGTTTCATTAAAAGAGAAAGCCGGTTATTTTGAACTGGGTACGCCTAACAGCCAGTATAATGCCGATACGGTAATTCTTGCTACGGGTATTTCCCGTTCCAGCCTGCTGCCGGGCGAAAAAGAATTTTTAGGCCGCGGCGTAAGCTACTGCGCCAAAGTCGACGGCGCTGAATACAAAGGTAAGCGCGTTGCTGCGATCGCCACTGTTCCTGATGCGATGGAAGAAATAGAATATCTGGCTGATATCTGCAGTGAAGTAATTTTTATTCCCCGTTTTCAGGGCTTCGTAGCTCCAAAACGCAAAAATGTAACGGTGGTCCTGGATCAGCCGACTGATATTACCGGTACCGACAGAGTAACCGGGCTGCATACCACTGGTGAATTTTTCAGTGTCCAGGCAGTCTTTATGTTCCGTGCTTCTGATCCGCTCAACAGCTTTTTGCCGGGTCTGCAGATGCGCGGCCGTTCTGTTCTTGTCGACGACCAGGCTGAAACAAGCATCGAAGGCGTTTTCGCCGGCGGCGACTGCACCGGTCAGCCCTGGCAGGTCAATCGTGCGGCTGGTCAGGCTCAGAAAGCCGCTATCAGCGCGATCAATTATCTGGCCAAACGTGACGGTTTGATTGAAACTTTTAAAGAATACAGCTGATTTTAAACTGAATAACAGTGATTTTACGGGCACGCCGATGTTCTTCGGCGTGTTCTCTTTCATATTATGGTAAATTGTGCTAAAATAAAGTTTACGAAGTATTTCAACATTTGGAGGAATGAATAATGTTAGATATGAAATTTGTTAGGGAAAATCCTGAATTGGTTATGGACGCTATGCGTAAGCGTAACGCCAATGTGAACCTTGACGAATTTTTGGAATTGGAAAAGAAACGCCGTGAATTGACCCTGCAGGTCGAGGCTCTTAAAAGCCAGCGCAACGCAGCTTCTCAGGAAATCGGCAAAATGAAAAAAGCCGGTGAGAGTGCAGATGCGCAGATGGCCGAGGTCCGTGCCCTGGGTGATAAGATCGCGGAAGATGATAAAGAGCTGAAGGATATCGAAGCCAGATTAAAAGAAATTCTGATGACGATTCCGAATATGCCGGCAGCAGATACACCTGTTGGCAGCAGTGATGCCGATAATCCGGTAGTGCGTACCTGGCGCGAACCAGCTAAATTTGCTTTTGAGCCTCAGGCTCATTGGGATATCGGCGAAAAATTGAATATCCTCGATGTTGAACGTGCCGGCAAGGTTTCCGGCGCCCGCTTTACTTTTTACCGCGGACTCGGTTCCCGGCTGGAACGTTCCGTAATCAATTTCTTTCTGGATATCCATACTGGTGAAAACGGCTATACGGAATTTTTCCCGCCGTTCATCGTCAATAAAGACAGTATGCAGGGAACAGGCCAGCTTCCTAAATTTGCTGAAGATATGTTCAAACTGGAGGGGCTGGATTATTACCTGATCCCTACTGCCGAAGTTCCGATCACGAATCTGCACCGCGACGAAATTTTAAGCGGCGACGATCTGCCGCTGTATTATACTGCCTACAGCGCCTGCTTCCGCGCTGAAGCAGGCAGTGCCGGCCGCGATACCCGCGGTCTGATCCGTCAGCATCAGTTTAATAAAGTAGAACTGGTAAAATTCACCAAGCCGGAAGATTCCTGGGACGAATTGGAAAAACTGACGGCTAATGCCGAAAAGGTGCTGCAATTATTGGAACTGCCGTATCGTGTCGTGCGTCTTTGCACAGGTGATATTGGGTTCAGCTCTGCTGCAACTTATGATTTGGAAGTGTGGCTGCCGGCGGCTAACTGCTATCGTGAAATTTCTTCCTGCTCCAATTTCCTTGATTTCCAGGCTCGCCGCGCTAACATCCGTTTCCGCCGCGACACTAAATCCAAACCGGAATTCGTACATACCCTGAATGGTTCAGGTGTGGCGGTAGGACGTACTGTTGCCGCTATTCTCGAGAATTACCAGCAGGCAGACGGCAGCGTTATCGTGCCGAAAGTCCTGCGGCCTTATATGGGCTGCGACGTTATCGAAGCACCTAAAAAATAAGTAGTTTTTGCAAACCCCTGCTTTTAATAAGCGGGGGTTTTCCATATTTAGGTATTTTGTGTTGTCAAATCAGCATAGATTACTATATTTAGTAGTGACTTATTTAGTAAAAAAATATTAAAAATCCTAAAAAACCAGTAAAATTTTAGTAAAAACAGACGTTAAGCGTGATTATCACGGTTTTGCCTGAAACTCCTCAAATTTTTTTCAATTTCTTTCATTTTCCTATTGTACTTTCAGTAATTTGTGGTAAAATCATATGAGTAAAATCAATGCTAAAGCAAGGGGAGAGTGGATATGAAGAAGGACATCTTTTTTCAACTTAGTCAAAATGCTGCAGAAAGGCTGGCAGAGCGCTTTGGAACGCCGCTGCTGGTACTTTCTTTAGAACAAATAGAAAAGAACTATCGCTTTTTGAAAAAGCACTTGCCGCGTGTGCAGCTTTACTATGCGATCAAGGCCAATCCGCATCAGCGGATCTTGGAACTGCTGCGTGACCTGGGTTCCTGCTTTGATGTTGCTTCTGACGGCGAGATCAGAACTCTGGCAGCAATGGGTATTGACGGCGAGCGTCTGATTTACGCCAATCCTATCAAAACCGGCGGCGGTCTGCAGGCCTGCTGTGACGTCGGTGTACATAAAATGACTTTTGACAGCGAAAGTGAAATCGTAAAAATGGCACAGGGCTGCCCCGGTGCTACGGTGCTTCTGCGTATCCGTATCGACAATTCTTCCGCACATGTAGATTTGAATAAAAAATTCGGCGTAGGCCGCGAACGCGCAGTAGAACTACTGCAGGCAGCACAGGCTGCCGGTCTTGACGCCGCCGGCGTTTGTTTCCATGTCGGCAGCCAGACGATGAGCGCCGATCCATATCTGAATGCGCTTGATCTGGCCCGCGAGATTTTTGAAGAAGCTGCCGCTGCAGGGATGCAGCTGCGGATCTTAGATATTGGCGGCGGATTTCCGATTCCCGAACCCAAGGTGCGTTTTAATTTAAAAGAAATGCTTAAACAGATCAACGCCCGTCTGGACGAAGATTTTCCCAATGTAGAGATCTGGGCGGAACCGGGACGTTTTATGTGCGGTACGGCTGTCAACCTTATTACCAGCGTCATCGGTGTTACTGAACGCGGCGGTCAGCCCTGGTATTTCCTTGATGATGGTTTATACGGAACTTTTTCCGGCGTTATTTTTGACCAGTGGGACTTTAAGCTGATCAGCTTTAAAGAAGGAGAAGAAGTGGAAGCCACTTTTGCCGGTCCCAGCTGTGATTCGCTGGATATCATGTTCCGCGGCAAACTGACTGTACGCCAGGAGGTAGGCGATCTGCTGCTGGTTCCTTCCTGCGGCGCTTATACTTCGGCTTCGGCGACGACCTTCAATGGTTTCAGTAAAGCCAATTTTATCGTTTGGGAAGATTTAAAAGACGAAATCGAGCCGCAGCCGCAGGCTGCTATGGTTGGCTGAACAACAGAATATCTTTGCTCCGGCTGTTTGCAGCCGGAGTATTTTTATTGCGGTGAGCAGGCGGTTGCAGCGGTAGTTTGACGAAGCGTTACAATTGCTTGTAACGCCTTGCTGCTTGTGATAAAATGTAAAGATAACATGGATAAGTGTTTGTATTTATCGTGGAGGCTTTCTTTTGCAGGCAGATCAGAAAAAAATGCCGCTTGTAGCGGCTATGCTCAAATATAAAAAAGAACAGGTCTATCCTTTCCACACGCCGGGACATAAAGGCGGCCGCGGAATGGAACCGCTTCTGGCTGGCGAGCTGGGAGCAGGCGCATTGCAGATGGACGTTTCGCTGATGGCGGAGCTGGATGACATCCATTGTCCTGAAGGCTGTATTGCCGCAGCGCAGACCCTGGCCGCACAGCTTTACGGCAGCGACCGCTGTTTTTTTGCTGTTAACGGTACGACGCAGGCCATTCAGGCAATGCTGATGACTGCTGTCAAACCGGGCGGTAAAGTTCTTATTCCCCGCAATGCTCACCGCAGTGTTGCCGGAGGGCTGCTTTTAGGTGATCTGGAACCAGTATACGTATTACCGCAGTTTGATGCGGTTTTTGGTATCAACACGCAGGTCACTGCCGGGCAGGTCGAAGAAGCTCTGCAAAAAGATCCTTCTATTAAAGCAGTGTTTCTGACCAGCCCTAATTATTACGGTCAGGCTGCTGATATTAAAACGATTGCTCAAATAGCCCATAAATATGGTGCTGCACTATTGGTAGATGAAGCGCACGGCCCGCATCTTGGCTTCAGCGAATTATTGCCGCCTTCGTCTATGGAGTGCGGTGCGGATGCCTGCGCGCAAAGCACGCATAAAATTTTGGGTGCTATGACGCAATGCTCGATGCTGCATGTGCAGGGCCGGCGCCTTGATTTAAAGCGGGCTGCTGATGTTATGAGCCTGCTGACGACAACCAGCCCCAATTATCTGCTGATGGCGTCTCTGGATGCGGCGCGTTTCCAGCTGGCGACAGGCGGCAGGCAGATGGCGGCACAGGCTGTGGCTGCGGCAGACAGATTGCGGCGGCTTTTACAGACCTTCAAGGGGCTGAAGCTGCTGACGGCTGATTGTGCTGGCAGTAACGGTATTGCCGGGTTTGACAGTACCAAGGTGACGGTCAATGTAGCCGCCTGGGGTTATACAGGTATTGAAGCCGGGGAAAAACTGCGGCAGGCAGGTGTTGCCGTAGAACTGACAGATGCCGATAACGTGTTATTTTTAGTTACCTATAGCGACGGCGGCGCTGATTATGATGCCGTACTCGCTGTGATACAACAGGTTTTTACCGAACTGGAAAAAAACAAAAAAACGCCGCGCCGTTTGACGGTCAGCCCACAGCTTCCTGCACCGCAGCAGGTGATGTCTTTACGGCAGGCCTTCGACAGCGCGAAGACCAGCATACCTCTGTGCCGTGCGGCCGGAAAAATCTGTGCCGAGCAGGTAAGCTTTTATCCGCCCGGCATACCGGTACTTTTGCCGGGGGAGCTGATTACAGAAGCGATCATCGCTTACTGTGAAAATATGAAAAACTTGAACCTGCCGGTCAGCGGACCCGCTGACGGCAGCTTGAGGGAAATACGAGTGGTGTTTTGATGAACAAAGGGTATTTTATCACATTGGAAGGCCCCGACGGCAGCGGCAAAAGCACGCAGCTGGAGCTGATCGCAGAGTACCTGCGGCAGAACGGACGAGAAGTTGTCTGCACCCGTGAACCGGGAGGCAGCGAAGCTGCTGAACGCCTGCGTCAGCTGGTGCTTGACCCGCAGCTGGCCATAGACGCGCGTACAGAAACTTTGCTGTATCTGGCAGCACGTGCTGATCATTTAGATAAGGTCGTGCGTCCGGCGTTAGCGTCCGGAAAAATCGTGCTTTGTGACCGTTTCAGCGATTCGACACTGGTTTACCAGGGCTTTGTTCGCGGTCTGCCGCTGCAGGAGCTGCTGCAGCTGAACACTTTTGCAACAGGCGGGCTGGAACCAGATTTGACGCTGCTGCTGGACGGAGATCCTCTGCTGCTTGCAGGCCGCAGGTCGCAGCGCGGTGTGACCGACCGTTTTGAAAACGAAGGACTTGCTTTTCAGCTCAAGGTAAGGCAGGGATTTGTCGAACTCAGTAAGGCCTATCCACAGCGGATCAGGGTCATTGATGCTTTGCAGGAACAGGAAAGCGTACGCGGCTGTCTGATCAGCGAGTTGGAGGCTTTACTTAAAGAGTAAGCGAGGAAAGGATGCCTATGTGGGACGATATTCTGGGACATGAACAGAATAAGGAATTTTTAGCCAGGCTGCTGCAGCCGGGTAACAGGCCGCATGCACTGCTTTTTTACGGCCCGGAAGGTATTGGTAAAAAGCAGCTGGCCTTGCGTTTTGCTAAAACATTCCTGTGCCAGAAGCCGGACGAACATCCCTGCGGCAGGTGCGAATCCTGCCGTCTGATCAATCTGGCAGAGCACAGCTTTGCCCATCCTGATTTTATTCTGGTGGAGCAGGAAGCTCCCGGGAAAGACCTGAAAATAGAACAGATCAAGGAAATGAGCAGGCAGGCCGCCTTTGCACCTGCGCTTTCAAGCCATAAGGTATGCGTCATCGACGCTGCTGACAGGATGACGGTAGAAGCGGCGAACAGCCTTTTAAAGCTGCTCGAAGAGCCGCCGCCAAACTGGATGTTTATTCTGGTTGCGTCGCGGCTGGAACGCCTGTTGCCGACGATCCTTTCGCGGGTCATTCAATTACGCTTTGACCAGATACCTCTGGCACTGACACAGGAGGCATTGAACAGGCTCGGGCTGGAACGCCCGGAACTGCTGGCCCGCCTGGCAGGCGGTTCGCTTGGCGCTGCTGTCAATTTGGCTGCTGCAGATGCCGTCAGCTACCGCGATCAGGCTTTGGAATTTCTGGAAGCCCTGCCGCTGGCGCAGCCCATGCGGTATGTAGCTTCGCAGCCATGGCTCGAAAGCTATGACAAACAGGGCGGTTTATTATTTACGGAAATGCTGCTGTTTTTAGCCCGGGACGTTTTGCTTTGGCAAAACGGACTAGAGGAACAGATTTATAACTGTGACTGCACAGATAGATTACGGCGTTTGGCCGCCTCATGGCCCGCTTCGCATTTGAAGCAGGCGGCGGACATCGCCCAGCAAGCATATCAGGCCATCGAAAGCAATGCCGGCGCCAAGCTGGTTTTGGAAACGGTGGTACTTAAAACAGACATACTTCGGAAGGAGGAGAGATAGTGCCAACAGTTGTAGGTATAAGATTCAAAAAAGCAGGTAAAATATATTATTTTGATCCCGCACTCAGCAGCGTAGCCCAGGGGGATCATGCCATTGTCGAAACTGCCCGCGGGGTAGAATACGGCGAAGTAGTAGTAGGGCCGCGCGAGGTCAGCGACAGTGAGGTGGTTTCGCCTTTGAAACCGGTGCTGCGCAAAGCTACTGATGAAGATGCCCAGAAAGTCGAAGAAAATATCGTACGCGAGAAAGAAGCTTTCAATATCTGCCTGCGTAAGATCACTAATCACGATCTGCCGATGCGTCTGATCGATGTGGAATTTACTTTTGACGTCAATAAAATCATATTTTATTTCACAGCCGAAGGGCGTATAGATTTCCGCGAGCTGGTCAAAGACCTGGCCGCTGTGTTTCGTACCCGGATCGAGCTGCGCCAGATCGGCGTGCGCGATGAAGCGAAAATGCTGGGTGGGATCGGCAGCTGCGGCAGGCCGTTGTGCTGCTCTACTTTTTTAGGTGACTTTGAACCGGTATCGATCAGAATGGCTAAAGATCAGAATCTGTCGCTGAATCCGGCGAAGATTTCGGGTATCTGCGGTCGTCTGATGTGCTGCCTGAAATATGAAAACCATATGTACTGCTGCAAAGAAGGCGGCTGTAAACGTAACTGCGGCAACGACCGTGTCGAGATCCCAAAATTGGGCTCGCTGGTAGTAACGCCGCTGGGAGAAGGCAAAGTAACAGGCATCAACCGCGCTATGCGTACGGCTTCCGTGCAGCTGACGCCCGATAACGTTATCCAGGTAGAATGGGACGAGATCGTTGATGCTTCCAAGGCCGATCCGATCTGAAATGAGTAAAGCTACAGAACGCTGCGATTCCCTGCCCGGCTGTAATTATGCGATCTGGCAGGACTCGGAAGAATTTTGTTTTACGACGGATGCTGTTTTTCTGGCAACTTTCCCGCATTTGGTCAGGCAGGCCCGTGTTTTGGAACTTGGCGCCGGTACAGGGGCCATCAGCCTGCTGCTGGCAGCACGCGGTGCGGCTCAAGTAGTAGGCGTTGACTGTAATCCTCATGTAGTAGAGCTGATGCGCCGCAGCATTGCGGCTAACGGGCTGGAGGAATGTGTCAGTGCCGAGCTGGCCGATCTGCGGGAGCTGAAAGCGCTTTATCGTTCGGAAAGTTTCGATCTGATCGCCGCTAATCCGCCCTACCGTAACAGCGGTAAGGTTCGCCGGGTAGCGACTGCGGCCTGCCATGAACTGACGGCAACGCTGGAGGATTTCTTCCGCGCCGCCGCCTATCTGGTCAAATATCGAGGGCGTTTTGCCATTGTGCAGCTGCCCGAACGATTTACGGAATGTATGGAACTGGCGCTTAAATATGGTCTGCAGCCGAAAAAACTGCAATGGGTACATGCCTTTGCGGATAAGCCCGCCTGGATCTTTCTCATGGAAATGGTCAAAGGCGGCAGTTACGGACTGGAGGTTTTGCCGCCGCTTATTATGTATAATGAGGACGGCCGCCACAGCAAACAGACTTTGGAGTATTACGGTATGGCGGATATATTATTAAAATAAAAAAGTTTACTTATGGGTGCAGAAAAATTCTCGTGCGATTCTCGCGCAGATAAGTTTGCAGTGCTTTAAAGTCGCATAAATACTGTCTGAAGAGAGAAAAATTCTCGCGCGTTTCTCGAAATAGGATGCATTTTAATTAATATAATGGAGGAAGAAAATGATTTCCTTAAAAGAACTATTGGAAAATCATGAAAATGAAAATATAGAATTTAAGGAAAGTTTTATCAAACTATCTAAAGATTTTTGGCCTACATATTCTGCGTTTGCCAATACGGCAGGTGGATATATTGTTTTGGGTATTGCTGAACCTGTTCCGTATCAATACGAAGTAAGTGGCGTAAAAAACCACAAAAAGCTTTTGGATGATTTATTCAATACAGCTGCAAATAAAGATAAAGTTAATCATAATCAGCTGAATAAAAATAATATAGAAATTTTTGAAGACGATGGCAAAGTGGTAATTTCCATTTATATAGCTGAATTACCTGTTAATCAAAAACCGCTTTATTTAAACAAAAATATTTCTAATACATATATTAGGAAAAACACTGGTGATTATTTAGCTACAGAAGAAGAAATACGCAGATTTATGCGTAATGCTTCTGATAATATTGACGGTGAGCTTTTGGATGGGTATACTATTGAAGATTTAGATATTGAGAGCATTCTAGCGTTTAAAAATATTGTTCATTTGCGGAAACCTGAAGGAAGATATCTGGCAATGGACAATAGCGAATTTTTAAAATCTATGGGGCTTTTTCGTATAGATAGAAATGACGGAAGAAAATGGAAATTAACTTTGGCGGGATTGTTGTTTTTAGGAACGGAAGAGGCTATTTTAAGTCGTATTCCACACTTTCATTTAGATTATCTAAATAAAAGAGGTAATAATGCACGTTGGAGCGACAGGGTTTCCAGTGGAGATTTAAATTATCAAAACTTAAATATTTTTAAATTTTATAGCATTGTATTGAATAAATTATTTTTGACAATACGGGAGCCTTTTGAACTTGATAAAAAAGCTATTAGAAAGTCTTCTGCTGAATTAGAAATTATTATCAGAGAAGCTTTGGTAAATATGCTGGTACATGCTGATTACTTAGATTCAGAAACGGCGATCAGAGCAGAAGTGCATGATTTTTTTTATACTTTCACTAATCCGGGAACCATGAAAATACCACAAGAACAATTTTTTGTTGGCGGACATTCTGAACCAAGAAACAACACATTGATTACGTTCTTTAAAAAAATGGGCGCTTCTGAAAAAGAAGGAGGCGGCGGCAGGGAAATATTTACAATAACACAAAATAATAGATTCAGAATCCCAGAATTGGATGTAACATTAAAAAGCACTTTTTTAAAAATATGGTTAGCCGCGCCGGAAGATTCTTACCCGGATTTTTCAGAAAAAACAAGAACAGTATTTTTATATATAAAAGAGAATTATAGTGTGAAGATGAAAGAAATAGAAAAAAACACTAAGATCTCCTATCATTTTGTCAGAAAAGCCTTACAGGAATTATTAGACCTGGATTTAATAGAAATGACGGGCAAAGGAAAAGCTACGAAATATACGTGGAAGCCAAGTAAGATCGAAAGATTTGCAGCAGTTGAAAGTATAAAAAATGCAATAATGAAAAATTGATACTCTGTTTTTGACATTGTGATAAAATAAATAGATAATGTGAACAAGCAGGCATAGTTTTGGTATTTGCAGGAGGCTATATAGTGTCAGCGGAACAAACGGATTTTGGAATTTTATATTTGTGCGCGACGCCGATCGGCAATCTGGAAGATATGACGCCCAGGGCGCAGAGAATGCTGGCCGAGGCGGATATTATCGCTGCCGAAGATACCCGTCATACACTGCAGTTATTGAACCGTTTCAATATCAAGGGACGGCTGGTACGCTATGATGAGCACAGCAAAGAACGGCAGGGAGCTTATCTGCTGGACGAACTGCTGTCCGGAAAAAATATCGCTTTAGTCAGTGACGCCGGGTTTCCCGGTATCGCTGATCCGGGTGAACAACTGGCCAGGCTGGCGATCGATGCCGGCGTGCAGGTAGTGCCTGTACCTGGTGCCAACGCCGCGTTATGCGCGCTCATTGCTTCAGGTCTGCCTGCCTCACCGTTTTTTTTCGGCGGATTTCTGCCCAAGAGCAAAAAAAACAGGCGGCAGCAGCTGGAAGAATGGCAGTATCTGCCGGCTACGGTTATTTTGTACGAAGCGCCGCACAGGATCGAACAGGTGCTGCGGGAAGTGCTGGAGGTCTGGGGGGACAGACAGCTGGCAGCAGCGCGTGAGCTGACCAAGCTGCATGAGGAGTTTTTCCGGGGCACGGTCAGTCAGTGCCTGATCTGGCTGCATGAAAATAAGCCCCGCGGTGAATTCTGCCTGGTCATCGCCAGAGGCCTGGAACAGCCGCAGCCTGCGCAGGAAGCAAAGGATCCGCTGGCGCAGGTACAGGAACTGCTGGCTCGCGGCGTCGATAAAAAAACGGCGCTGGCGCAGGTTGCTAAAGCAAATAAGATTCCCAAACGGGAATTATATAATAAATTAATTTCAGAAGAAGAAGGGATCAACATATGACAAAACCAACGTTTTATATCACCACCCCGATCTATTATCCCAGCGATAAACTGCATATCGGTCATGCTTACTGTACGACTATCGCTGATACCGTGGCCCGTTATCATCGTGCCAAGGGCGAAGACGTCTTTTTTCTGACCGGCAGTGACGAGCATGGTCTGAAGATTCAGCGTAAAGCTACGGAGATGGGTGTTACCCCGATACAATATGTTGACGAGATCATCGCAAATTTCAAACTTTTATGGCAGCGCCTCAATATCACCAATAACGATTTTATTCGTACCAGCGAAGAACGCCATCATAAGGTTGTGCAAAGTATTTTGCAGAAAATCTTTGAACAGGGCGATATTTATAAAAAGAATTATGAAGGCTGGTACTGTGTACCCTGCGAATCCTACTGGCTGGAGCGTCAGCTGGTCGACGGCAAATGCCCCGACTGCGGCCGTCCGGTAGAGCGTATGGAAGAAGAAAGCTATTTCTTTAAGCTTTCCAAATATCAGGACCGTCTGCTGGAATATATCGAAACTCATCCCGACTTCATTCAGCCTGTGGCACGCCGCAACGAGATGATCAACTTCATCAAACAGGGGCTGGAAGATCTGAGCATCACCCGCACCACCTTCGACTGGGGCATCCCTGTGCCTTTTGACAACAAACACGTTGTCTATGTCTGGTTTGACGCGCTGCTCAACTACTTTACCGGTATCGGTTACGGCAGTGATCCGGAAAAATTCAATAAATACTGGCCTGCTAACATGCATCTGGTCGGCAAGGAAATTGTGCGTTTCCATACTATCATCTGGCCGATCATGCTGATGGCTATGGGTGAAGAACTGCCGAAACAGGTTTACGGACATGGCTGGCTGGTAGTTGAAGGCGACAAAATGTCCAAATCCAAGGGCAATGTCATTGATCCTCTGGCGCTGATCGACGAATTTGGCGCCGATGCTATCCGTTATTTCCTGCTGCGCGAGATCAACCTCGGCAGTGACGGCAATTTTTCGCGCGACGCGCTGATCACCCGCATCAACGCTGATCTGGCCAATGACCTTGGCAACCTGCTGCACCGGACGGTCAGTATGATCGAAAAATATCACGGCGGCGTGATCCATAAAACCGCCTGCAGTGATCCTCTTGATGACGAGCTGATCGTCCTGGTCAATGAAACTGTTGCGAAATATCAGGACGCTATGGATCATATGGAAATCAACACGGCGATCAAAGCTCTGTGGGCGCTTATCAGCCGTGCCAATAAATACATTGATGAAACAGGCCCCTGGCTGCTGGCAAAAGATCCCGCCAAAGCAGCGCGTCTGGAAACAGTTATGTATAATCTGGCAGAGGTATTGCGCATCGTCGCTATCCTTACAAGTCCTTATATTCCTTCTACCAGTCCCAAGATCTATACCCAGCTGGGCCTCACTGCTCCCGAGCAGTTCCTGCTGGCCGATACCGCCTGGGGCGGGCTGCCTGACGGCACCAAAGTGCAGAAGGGTGAGCCGCTGTATCCGCGTATCGAGATCACTGAAAGCGGAGAAACTGTTATCGCCGCTACCAAAAAGACTGCTCCGGCCGCTAAACAAGCAGTTAAGGCCGAAGTAAAAGCTGAGGCCAAAACGGAAAGCAAAGCCGCGGCAACAGAAGAAATAACTATCGATGATTTTATGAAGATAGATCTGCGCGTAGCTACCATTACCGCAGCAGAGCGCGTACCTAAAACCGATAAGCTGATGAAGCTTGAGGTCAGGATCGGCGAAGAAGAACGTACCATCGTTTCCGGGATCGCGCAGCATTATACTGCCGAAGAGCTGATCGGCCGCAATGTTATCGTGATCGCCAACCTGAAAGCTGCAAAACTGCGTGGGATCGAATCCCGCGGGATGCTGCTGGCCGCCTCTGACGGAGAAGGTAAGCTGGTGCTGGCTGATGCCCCCGATATCGCTTCCGGGAGCAAGGTGAAATAAGATGTCACGTACAGGACTATTCGATTCCCATGCCCATATGGACTCGGACTATTTTACCGATGACCGCGACGCGCTGCTTACACAGCTGCAGGAAGAACTGGACGGGATCATCAATCCCGGCTGTGATGAGATCACGTCGGGTTTCGCTGTAAGTTTAGCTGAAAAATATGATTTTATGTATGCCGCTGTGGGCTGGCATCCTGAAGACCTTGAGGGTATTTTGGATAACAGCTATCTTGACGAGCTGGCAGCCTGGGCCGTCCACCCCAAGGTAGTAGCCATCGGCGAGATCGGCCTCGACTATTACTGGAAGGGCAACGAGCCGAAGGACGTGCAGAAGCGCCGTCTTTTAGAACAGCTCGATCTGGCCAAACAGTTCGACCTGCCGGTGATCATTCACGACCGCGATGCGCACGGCGATATCCTGGAGATCTTCCAAAAAGAAGTCACAGGTGTGCGGGCAGTGTTCCACTGCTATTCCGGCTCACTGGAAATGGCGAAGGAACTGCTTAAGCGAGGATTTTATCTTGGTTTTGGCGGCACCTCTACTTATAAAAATGCCGCAAAAGTGCGCGAGGTCCTGCAGTATGTGCCGGATGACCTGCTGCTGTTTGAAACAGATTCACCTTATCTGACGCCGGTGCCTTATCGCGGCAAGCGTAATCAGCCGGGTTATACCGAGCTGGTGGCACGCAATGCGGCCGAAGTGCGCGGCACGACCTTTGAAGCGCTGGCAGCGCAGACTACTAAAAATGTCAAAACTCTTTTTAATAAAATAAAATAAAATAAAATAAAATACAAACTGCCTGTTTGTTTTTCGCAAACAGGCAGTTTGTATTTTAAGGCTGTTATTTTCCAGAAGTCAAAACAAGTATCTGTGTCCACAGTAGTTTTTACGTTTTTGTTTTTTGTGCAAAAGCTTATGTGTGTTTAAGGGCGACAGTTTGACAGAAAATTTTTCTTTATGGTAAAATTATACGTCTTTAAAAGGAGGTACAATTTATGCCTAATAGAAAATCATTATATAGAGCAATGGAAATTTTGCCGCTGCTGTTAGTGGTAGTTTTAGTTTTCAGCGCTATTTGTCTGGCCAACAGCAAAGAAATAGTTTTGCGTTACGACGGGCAGGAAAAAGTAGTGACCACTATTCTTGAAGATCCCCGTTCTATTTTGGAAGAGTCCGGCGTCAAGGTCGGCAAAGAAGACCGCATACTGATTTCTCCGGCAAATGCCGAAAAAAAGACCAGGGAAGTTATTGAGCTGAAACGCGCTCTGCCTGTAACGATCGAAAAATATGGCGTCAGCAAAAAATTCTATACCGGTAAAGCAACTGTCGGCGAGGCGCTGGATGCCCTGGCGATCAATTATGAAGGCAAAACAGTCTATCCCGCTGTCGATACGCCGATCACTTCCGACCTGGAGATCCATATTTTAGGGCGTTTTGATGAGCTGCATGAAGAAGAGCAGCCGATCGAGCCGCCTGTGGAGTTTGTTGATAATCTGGAAAAGCCGTATGGTGAGAATAAGGTGCTGGAACCGGGCGTACCCGGCAAGATGAAGGTGACCAGAAAAACTACGCTTAAAGACGGCCTGTTCCAAACTCATATCATCAGCAAGACAGTGCTGGAAGAGCCTAGACGTGAACTGGTAGAGCGCGGCATGGCCCGTTCTATCGAAACTTCGCGCGGGCGGATGCGTTATAATAAAGTTATGACCATGGAAATCACCGCCTATACCTTGGGTGAGGGCAGCGGTACCGGACGAACTTCGATAGGACTGGTGCCTTACGAAGGTATCGTGGCCGTTGACCCGCGGGTTATCCCGTATTATACTAAACTGTATATCCCCGGTTATGGCATTGCCATGGCCGGCGATACCGGCGGCGCTATCCGCGGCAATCGGCTGGACGTGTTTATGCACGACTGGCACAGAGCTATTCAATGGGGGCGCCGTACCTTAGACGTATATATCTTAGAGTAACGGAGGCGCGGACTTGCTGAAAGAAGTTCTCGTAGTAGAAGGAAAAATGGATACAGTGGCGATCAAACGCGCCCTGGAAGCCGATACCATCGAAACAGGCGGTTTTACCTTAGCGCCATATACCCTGCGGCAGATCGAAGCCGCATATAAAAAGCGGGGCATCATTATCCTAACTGACCCGGACGGTGCCGGCGAACGTATCCGCCGCTTTCTGACGCAGCGCTTTCCCGAAGCGGGGCAGGCCTTTGTACCTAAAGCGGACGCTACGGCGCACAATGATGTGGGCATCGAGCAGGCTCAGCCTGAGGCAATCCTGGCAGCGCTGAGTAAGGTGCGCCACCATGAATATAAGCCTGACAGCGAATTTACCAGCCAAGACCTGTGGCAGAACGATCTGGCCGGAACAGGCAGTGCGGCGTATCGCCGTGATAAAATGGGCGCTTTGCTGGGCATCGGCTACGGCAACGCCAAAAGGTTTTTAGAGCGGCTCAACAGCTATGGGGTCACCCGCAGCGAATTTGACGAGGCGCTTGCGCAGTTAGGAGAACAGCATGGATAAACCGATCATTGCCAGACGCGAAGTCACCAATCATATATTGCACACCTTTAAATTAAAAGCGGATAAAAGACTGGGACAGAACTTCCTGATCGACGAAGAAGTCGTACGCAGGATCGTTGCTGCTGCAGAACTGTCTGAGGACGACACGGTTTTAGAGGTCGGCCCCGGTATAGGCACTTTGACTCAGGGACTGGCGCAGAGCGGCGCCAGGGTCATAGCAGTCGAGCTGGATAAAAGGCTGCTGCCGGTGTTGGCAAAAACACTGGAAGGCTACGATAATGTGCGTATAGAAAACGGCGATATCCTGGAAGTCGATATCAAAAATATTGTTGGCGCGCCGACCTTTAAGGTGACGGCTAACCTGCCTTATTATATTACCACGCCGATCATTTTCAATCTGCTGGAACAGCGCCTGCCTATGGAACGGCTGGTTGCCATGGTGCAGAAGGAAGTAGCTGAGCGGATGGTCGCGAAGCCCGGCGGCAAAGATTACGGCGCTTTGTCAGTTTCGATCCAATATTATACCGAGCCGGAGATAGCCTTTATCGTACCGCCGGAATCCTTTATCCCGGCGCCCAATGTCGATAGTGCCGTCATTGTCTGCAAACGCCGTACCGTACCTCCGGTCGAGGTCTGCGACGAAAAACTGTTCTTCAAAGTCGTAAAGGCGGCTTTTTCCGTACGCCGTAAAATGCTCAGTAACGCTCTCAAAAATATGGGCATCAGCAGCGTACAGGCTGCGGCATGGTTGGAACGTGCCGGTATCGACCCCAAGCGCCGGGGCGAAACGCTGTCGCTGGCAGATTTTGCCAGCCTGACCAACTGCTTTAAAGAAGTGCTGGCAGAAACAGAGCAGTAAAAATAATCAAAGGAAAAATGCCTATGAAAAAGATCGCTGTTTTAAGATGTCTGCGTACCAGTAATAACTGTACCGGCAGCGGCTGTCTTAAAGCTTTCAATAATAAAACCAACGCTTTTGCCGTTTATGAGGCAGAGGAAACAGAACTGGCCGCTTTTTTGAACTGCAGCGGCTGCGGTGATGTACAGATGCCCAATAACGAGGAAGGTCTGCGCAAAAAGCTGGACCGCCTTGTTACTATCGGCGTTGAAGCCGTGCATTTGAGCGGCTGTACCAAAAAGAAGGACGCACAGGGAGAAAAACATGAATGCCCGGTGATCACCAAAACTGCCGAATACCTGGAGCAGCAGGGGATTACTGTTGTCAGAGGCACACATCACTAAAAATAAAAAGCTAAAAAGCATCGACAAATTTTGTCGATGCTTTTTTATTTTTATCTATGAAATTACGGCGATTAGTTGAGCCGGTCAGCCGTTCTGCTTCAGCAGCAGCCGCAGCTTATCCAGCCCTTTGAGCCGGTGCTTGGTGACGTTGCGTACACTGCAGCCCAGCAGGCGGGCTGCTTCTTTCGGTTTCTGCTCGCGCAAAAACAACAGCTCGATAACCTGCTGCTGTTCGGCAGTCAGCTGTTTTAAAGCCTGCCGTACTTCCAGTGACAGCAGCAGTTGGGCAATATCGTCCGGCAGCCCCTGCTGCAACCCGGCCTCATCCAGAAGGGCGGTGCCTTCCTCACTGTCAGTATTGATGGCGATCTCGTTTTCCCAGATCCGGCCCTGCTTCTGCATGGCGTCGAACAAAGCGAAATGTACTCTGCAGCGCGCGTAACCGGGCCAGTTTACATAATCAGTACCGCTGTATTTGAGTACCAGCTCGATAAAAGCCAGCACAGCGATGCCTTCCGCATCTTTCCCCAGTGAATTATAAAACATCTCGCGCCGTGCTTCGCTGCTGAGCAGGGGCTTAAAATCACTGCACAGCTTCAGTAAAGCACCGTTGTCGCCTACCTGCGCCGCAGTTATCAAAAGCTGCAGTGCCTGGGCAGCCGCGCTGCTTGTATTAGTATCTGTCAAAATAGCTATTTATATCAGTTCTTCCCATAATTTTATGACGGCGGGCCGTACTGTAAAGCGTTATGCATAACAGGGCTCAGTATGCGCCTTTGTATTTGTTTTGTAAACAACCTTTGGGGTAGGCTATAAGAAATACAACCCATAGGGTTATTTTGCTTTGCTGCTTTTGCGGTTAAAATTTTTCACAGTCAAAACTTTTAGCTGAGGTGCAAAATGAGCAAGCATACTTATAATAACATCGGCCGCAAATTATACCAGCTGCGGCTGGAGCTGGGGCTGACCCAAAACGACGTGGCCGAACGCTGTAATATGTCGGTCAATTATTACGGCCGTATCGAACGGGAGGAATGCAACTGCAGCGTTAATCTGCTGGATAAGATATTGCAGGTGCTGGGAAAGGAAATAGATTTTAAGTAAAGTCTTGTAGGAAGAAACTGCTGTTAGATTAAAAGATAAAAAATAATCGCTCTCAGCGAAAGTTGAGAGCGATTATTTTTTGCCGGG
>OGEP01000427.1_pt1 | contig 63815 bp, 56 predicted proteins | sample 1570721 | NCBI WGS metagenome assembly OGEP01 (sample SAMEA2582131, study PRJEB24529) | metagenome | biome: Human gut stool | place: China | collected 2011 | reverse complement strand
CATATCCACAGGCGATAATATTCGCTGTTGTTACATTAGCTACTTGTATAATAGCAGTAAAACTAGCTAATAGAGATTTTAAGAATAAAGAAATATCAGATGGTATGAGAGATATAGATTCATAAACTTACCATTCGGGACGTTTTTCCTACCGTTCAGACCAAATCTATTGTTTTTAAATATTTAAAGTGATAATTTAAACATATAGATATATATATATCAACAATACTTATATAGAAAGGAAAATCCGTTATGAAAGATTTAAATTTAGTGGAAAGCTTAGAAGTTTGTAATTTAAAAAAATACTATGGTAAAGATGAAAGTCTTGTTAGAGCTGTAGATGGAATTGATTTAAAAATAGAAAAAGGGAAATTTACTTCTATAATCGGAGCTTCTGGTTCTGGAAAGAGTACATTACTTCATTGTATGGCAGGATTAGACAAACCAACAAGTGGAGAAGTAAAGCTTGGAACAAAAAGTCTATATGATTACAATGATAACGAACTATCAAAAATAAGACGTAAAAAATTTGGATTTATATTCCAGAGCTTCAATCTTATACCAGTAATAAATGTATACGATAATATTGTACTACCAATACTTTTAGATGGTGGAAAAGAGGATAAAGCATATATAGATAGGATAATAAAAGCTGTGGGACTTACAGATCAGATAAAAAAATTCCCAAATGAGTTATCAGGAGGGCAGCAGCAGAGGGTTGCAATAGCTAGAGCACTTTCAAACAAACCTGCTATAATATTTGCCGATGAACCAACTGGTAATCTAGATTCAAAGACTACTCAAGAGGTTATGGATCTTTTAAGTGATACAGTAAAGGAATTTAAACGGACATTGGTTATGATAACACACAATCAAGAAATAGCTGAAACTGCTGATAGAATAATAACTATAAGCGATGGAAAGATAATAAAGGATACAAATGATTTAAAGGAAAATAAATAGTATTCAAAACATCGAAATAATGTCAAATGGGACTGTTGTATAAATTGCAACAGTCCCATTTTTTAGTTTAAAATCTCTATCAGAGAGTATAAGTCAGTAATTATTAAGTCGCTTAAATTAGTTTAACGACTTTAAAAAAAATAAGTGATAATATATAATTAAATATATATATGAAATAAAGAAAAAGTAAGGGTGTAATCCTTAATTTAAACATATTATACGAGGAGTGATAAATTTGAAATCAGTAAATGATGCGATATTGTCCCCTAATATGGAATATGGAATCAATGAAGATATCGTAGTCTATGATGGAAGATTTTGTGTATATTTAGATAAAAAATATAAATGCAATGGAAAGATATTTTTAAAACCATCTTCTCCATCGGCGATAACATTTAAAGCTAGAATAGTATCGACAGCAGATGATAGCTTAGAAGAGTGTAGTTTGGACGATGCTGTTTTAGAGATACATGGATACAAACTTTCATCGGCGACAATAAGAAGAATAAACGAAACATCAGTAGAGGGATATATTAACAATGATTGTATAAAGTCTAAAAATTCTTATGTAAGCTATGTAGATTTTGATTTATTAAATATAGATAAAATACCTGGAAAGCTTATAAAGACAAAAGAAAAAGTATTTGCAGGTAGATTAGAGTTTGAGTTAAATGGATATTTAATAACGATTGATAAAAGGTACGACTACAGAAGAGAGTTTTATGAAGAGCTTATCGAAAAATCAGGTACAGTTACAACTCATGTAGGTAGGATAAGAAAGAAAGACGATACATTGTTTAAGACAAATAATATAATGGGGCTTTTAGATAGGATTTGTACAGCATTTAGTTTTGCTTGTGGAAGATATGTATCTTTTTCAGGGATAAGGGGATATCAGGACGAAAATGAGGTTTACAGAGCTTGGAATAGCGGAATGGTAACACCTTTTACATTTTTACCTACTTGGACAGATACGCTTACAAATTATAGAAATTATGAAAAGTATTTATCTCTTATGTGTAGGAGATTGGAGGACTTCTACTATGGTCCAGCTATTAAAAACGCTGTGGATTGGTATATAGAGTCTTTAAATAATTTAACTATGGATAATGATATAATATCTGTTCAAATAGCGCTAGAGTCGCTATCTTATGTAGTACTAGTAGAAAAAACTAAGACGATTACAGATACAGAGTTTGATAAGAACTCAGCCTCTAAAAATATAAGAATGTTACTTCAAATCTGCAATATTCCATTTGGAGGAGATGAGATGGAGATTTTCTCGGATGAAATAAGAGAAGAGTTTGCAGACGGTATAGATCTTATAAGTTATTACAGAAATAAGATTGTCCATCCAAGTAAGAGAAGAAACAAGGTATTTTTATCTGCGGAAGATATTTGGAACATACTTGTAATAGGTATTCATTATATAGAATTGGCGATATTATATATAATTGGGTACAAGGGAGAGTATTCAAACAGACTAAAAGAAAGGTCTTTTGGAGAAGTAGAGGTTGTTCCGTGGAATTAAATTTACAAAAAGATTTAAAAATGAAAGATGATGTAAAAATAAAGTCAATTATTTTAAAAGTTCAAAAAATAGATTGACTTTATTTTTATTCTGGTATAGAATAATAAACATAACAAAGCAGAGTAAATAATCAGATAAAGCGAAGAAGAGAAATAGTAGATAGTAAAGTCTTTTCAGAGAGATTTCGGTTGGTGTGAGAAATCAAGAACTAATTATCGAACACATCTCAGAGCATAGCACCGAGAAAGAAAGTTCATGTAGGCTGCTACGGTAGTACCCGTTATCGTACAAGGGTATCGTCTTTTTAATTAGACTGTACTCTATGAGGCTAGTATCGTGAGGTACTAGTGAAGAGAGGTGGAACCACGGAATTAATACTCCCGTCCTCTAGCTTAGCTAGAGTGCGGGAGTTTTTATTTACCTAAAAATAGAAACTGCTTGAATGAAAGTGGAGTTAAATCTGAGAATTATCACAAGAAAGGTTTTCTGAATATTTGCATAACTGCAAGAATAAAAAATATAATTACAGGAGGAAACGAAAATGAAAAAATTATTAAGAAAAGTGATGGTAGTATTTGCAGCAATGGTAATGGTATTAGGGATGACAGCTTGTTCATCAAAAGATAGTGGAAGTGCAGATAACAAGGTAATCGTAGGATTTGACAACACATTTGTACCTATGGGATTTTTAGATGAAGATGGAAATACAGTAGGATTTGACGTTGATTTAGCAAAAGAAACATTTAAAAGATTGGGAATGGAAGTAGAGTTCCAGCCAATAGATTGGTCAATGAAAGAAACAGAGTTAAACAGCGGTAACGTAGATGTTTTATGGAATGGATATTCATTAAGCCCAGAAAGAAAGAAAATAGTTTCTTATTCAGATCCATATCTTCAGAACAAACAGATAATAGTTACAATGGCAGATTCAAATATAAATAAGAAAGCTGATTTAGCAGGAAAAGAAGTAGGAACTCAGCAGGAATCAACAGCTCAGGCTGCAGTAGAAGCAGATACAGAGTTTGTAAGTTCATTAAAAGGTGGAGCACCAGTTCTTTACGATACTTATGATAAAGCTCTTAGAGATTTAGAAATAGGAAGAACTTCAGCAGTAGCAGGAGATGAAGTTTTAATAAGATACTATATGTCACAGAAAGGTGAAGATAAATATAAAGTATTAGAAGAAAACTTCGGATTAGAAGATTATGTAGTAGCATTTGCAAAAGACAACACAGAATTAAGAGATAAGGTAAATGATACATTAAAAGAAATAAAAGATGATGGAACATTTGACGAAATATATGCAAAATGGTTCAAATAAGATATGTTAAAGGGAATAGTTAAATATAGAAGTAAATTATATAAAATAAAGGGAATAGATTTATTGATTAATTAAGGAAATAAAGCAGTGAAGGAGAATGAAAATTATGATAGAAGGTATAAAAATAGTCGTAGCGCTATTTGCAATAACATTAGTACTTTCAATTCCAGCTGGGATTGGAGTAGCTCTTTTAAGAATTTCAAAAAACGTAATAATAAGAAAGGTGACATCTTTTTACATACTTATAATGAGAGGTACTCCACTTCTTCTTCAGATGATAGTTATATTCTATGGTCTTCCACTTATAGGAATAACATTTGATAGATTTACAGCAGGAGCGGTTGCATTCTTCTTCAATTATACAGCGTATTTTGCAGAGATATTTAGAGGGGGAATACAATCAATAGACAAAGGTCAGTACGAAGCAGCTTATGTTTTAGGATTTGATAAAGTTTCAATGTATAAAAGAATAATACTTCCTCAGGTTGTAAAAAGAGTATTAGCGCCTGTATCAAATGAAGTAATAACACTTGTAAAAGATACTTCTCTTGTATACATATTAGGTCTAAACGATATATTAAGAATATCTCAGATAGCGATGAACAGAGAAGGAAGCTTAATGCCACTTGCATGGGCAGGTTTAATATACTTAGTATTCATAGCAATTCTTACAAAAGTATTTGAAAAACTTGAAAAGAGATATTCTTACTATAATTAAGAGTTTTGATATTGAACTTACGGTTTAGAGCTTAATTTCAACTAGGAGGAATGCGAAATGATAGAGGTTATAAATTTAAAGAAAAAATTTAAAGATACAGAAGTTTTAAAAGATATTTCATTTGATGTAAAGGACGGAGAGATAGCTGTTGTAGTTGGAAAATCTGGAGCAGGTAAAACAACTCTTATGAGATGTATAAATGGATTAGAGGAGTTTGATTCTGGAGAACTTGTATTAAATGGAGAGTCTATTAAAAATAATAACGATATGAAGAAGGTAAGAGGAAAGATTGGAATGGTATTTCAAAACTTTAACCTATTCCCTCACATGACAGTTATAGAAAATATAATAGAAGCTCCTGTAAATGTATTTGGAGAAAATAAAGAAGAAGCTTTGAAAAAAGCAAATGAACTTTTAAAAATGGTAGACCTAGCAGACAAGGGCGATAATTATCCTTTCCAACTATCAGGTGGTCAACAGCAGAGGGTTGCGATAGCTAGAGCTTGTGCATTAAAACCAGATGTAATATGCTTTGATGAACCTACTTCAGCGCTAGATCCAGAGTCTATACAAAATGTAATAGATGTTATTAAAAAATTAAAAGAAAACGGAATGGCTATAATAATAGTTACTCATGATATTGGATTCTGTGATGTAATAGCTGATAAAATAATTAGGTTAGAAGCGGGAATTATAAAAGAAGTAAAAAATAATAATAAATAAAATAATAAAAAATAAGGGAGAGATAGCGGTTGTTATTTCTCTCTTTTTTTGTCGGTTGAACGGCTTAAATTTAACATTTGAAGCTAAAAAGAATTGAATAAAATATTCATTTCCTATAAAATTAGATATAGACTATAAAAATAGACTATATAATGGGAGGACGTAATGGAAGGAATAAAAATATTTTCAGATAGTACTTGCGACTTACCTATAGAAGAGGTAAATAGAATGAATATAGGTATAATTCCTCTAACAATAAACTTTGGTGAGGAAGTATACAAAGAAGGTATAGATATAACTACAAAAGAAATATTAGAAATAGTGAAGAAGACAGGAGAACTACCTAAGACAGCATCTCCTTCTCCAGCAGAATTCTACGCAGCATTTGAGCCTTATGTAGAAAAAGGAGATACTATAATATACATAGGACTTTCTTCAAAATTATCTTCTACAGTTGCAAATGCTATGATAGCAAAGAATATGTTTGACAATAATGAAAACATACATATAATAGACTCTTTAAATTTATGTGGAGCAATAGGTGGACTAGTTAGAAACACTTATAATTTATTAGAAGAAGGAAATTCTGTTGAAGATACAATAGCTGAGATAGAAAAAGTTCTTCATCACTACAAATTATTCTTCACAATGGATAAGTTAGATTACCTTTATAAAGGTGGAAGATGTAGTGGAATGCAGTTTATATTAGGTAGCACTTTTGGAGTTAAGCCTATAATAGAAATGACTACAGAAGGTCTTGATGTTTGGAAAAAGACTAGAGGTAAGAAAAAAGCGATAGAAATGATGCTTGAAGAAGCTGAAAGAGATAAAGATAGAATATACAATGATGAGATTCATGTAGCTGCTATAACAGGTAGTGAAAAAGAATTAGAAGGTATAAAAGAACAGCTTACAAAAAGAACAGGAATAACTAAATTCCATGAATACAGCGTTGGATGCACAATAGCTAGTCACTGTGGAGATGGGACAGTAGGATTTGGATATTTCTTAAAAGAAAATTAAATATGAGTATATAGGGATGTCTAAAATTTTAAAGGCATCTCTTTTTTTGCTTATTCTTATATCAATCCTCCTCGCCAGGCTTCGACGATTTCTTTATCTTGTTCTCACTCCGCTCGCAACAAGGATGAAATCGTCTGTAGATTGTTGAGTTTGGATTGATATGGAACAAGCAAAAGAGATAACCTTTAAAATTTTAGGACATCCCATTACACCATAATAAATTTTCTTTTAAGAAATATTAAAACGCACGTCGAAGCCTGGAGAGGAGTTTGTCTATAAATTCAATACTGCGAGTAAATATAATAATTATAAATTTAGATTTATCCACTCTAACAAGTCGGTAATTTTATGATAGATAATAAAAAAGACTGTTGCAATTTTTGCAACAGTCTTTGTGTTTGTTTTTAATTAGTCGTTTAAAGTGTATGCATTAGCATATTTTTCTCTTAATTCAGCAACTTTGTCTTCGTAAGCTTTTAGCTGTTTTAACTGAGCTAATTTACCTAGTATTTCGTCTTTTACTTCTTCGAATTTAGATACACCAGCTTCGTGACGTTCTTCAACTTTTATTAAGTGATATCCGAATGAAGTTTTAACTGGTTCAGATAATTCACCTTCGTTCATGCTGAATACTGCTTCTTCGAATTCAGGAACCATCTGTCCTTTTCCGAATAAACCAAGATCTCCACCCTGCATGTTAGATGGGCAATCAGAGTAGTCCATAGCAGCCTGTTCAAATGTTTTTTCTCCAGCTTTTATTTCTTCAGCTATTTCTTTAGCTCTTTTTTCAGCAGCTTCGAAAGCAGCTTCATCGTCAGCTTTTATAAGTATATGTTTAGCTTTAGCCATTTCGTCAACTTTGAATTCATCCTGATGTTCATCGTAGTAAGCTTTAGCTTCTTCTTCTGTTGGCATAGCAGCCATGAATAACTGATTTAAAGCATGCTGTTTTAACATGTTTATAGTAACCTGTTCCATTAAAGCTTTGAATTCTTCAGTTTCATCAACTTTGTTGTCTTTTGCTTCTAAGTAGAATAATTCCTGGTTAACAAGGTCTTCTAATAATCTTTTTTTACCTTCTTCACTCTGGAACCGCATCTGCTGCTGTGGATGCATTGATTTTACAGCGTTATCTAAGTCTATGTTAGATATTTCTCTACCATTTATAGTGGCTAATACTTTTCTTTCCATGATAAATTTTCCTTCTTTCTTTAAATAAAATTTATTTCTATCATTTATAATAACAGAAAAAAACGATTTTGTCTAATGCCTCAAGCAAAAATTGTTAGTAGAAGATAGTGAGTGCTAACAATAGTAAAAATGACATAATTCCTACGACACCTTCATCATTCTTTTTCTTGAAAACTTCTCTATAAGAAAAATACAAATAAACGCATATAGAGAATATTTTAAAGTAGAAAAGAGGTATGTTTTTAGGAAATAGCACAAAACTGAAAAGTGAAACAACAAAGGCTACAACGGTACTAGATCTGTAGTAAAACATCATAGATGATTTTTTCTCTTCATCAGCCTTGAAAAATCTAATTACAAAAAGTATAAAATATATTCCAGCAAATAGAGAATAGCTTAAAAATAATATGTATTCTAATTTTCTACTGGAAATAACATTCCACTTGTACCACATAATTGGCCAAAAGCACAGTGTTAGTAATCTAAAATAGTGCTCAAAAAAATTGTCAGATTTTAAAAGTTTGTTCATATCAAATAATTCCTCTCCTAAAAATAAAAAGAGCTTTTGTATAACAGAAAGGCTCCTGCTAAAAGCAGAAGCCTGAATATCTAAAAATTATCTGTTGTTGTTTGTAACTACTATTGCCATTTTAGCTTCTGCATTGTAGCTTACCTGTATTAGCTGGTTTCTTCTTATATGTTCAAGATCTTCCCCACCGTAACGTATTTCTAATTTGATAGGTTTTTTACCCTGTTTGATTATTGCAACATAGTTGTTTTTGTCTCTTTTTTCAAGAGATACTAAAGTACCGACATATGGTGTGAAAGTCTGATATTTTTCAGCCTGTTTTCTTATAACAAAGAATGAAATTACAGCTATTGCTATGTTTATTCCGAATGTTATCCAACCATTTATGTGAAGATATATACCTCCAAATAATACTATTAGCATTATTACTACAGGTACTATAGTTTTCTTTAATATTATTTTACCTAATATTTCGTTGGCTTTTTTCTCTGGGCCAGACATAGTTTTAGATCTTGCGAATGATTCTGCAAATCTCTGTTTTAAACTCATACTTTTCCTCCTATAAAATTATAATTAAGTGATAATAACAATATTCTGCTTGTTCAAGAATTTTTATTTATAATATAAATTGTTATATTTCTGTCATTAGATATAATAAAGCAAAATACATTTATAATTCTAACATAAAGTTTCAAAAAAATAAATAACATAGAAAAGAAAAAAACTATAAATTTATTAAGATTGAAAAATTTTTTTAAGGGTATTAAAATTAAAATAAAATAGTTAAAAAATAATAGAGTGGGAGAAAGATAAATGACAAAATTAGATGAAATATTAAGGGACAACAGAGAATTTGTAGAGTCGAAAGGATATGAAGATTTTTCGACTTCAAAGAAACCAAATAGAAAGATTGTAATACTTTCTTGTATGGATACAAGACTGACTTCGCTTTTACCGAGTGCGATGAATATAAAAAATGGTGATGTTAAGCTTATAAAAAATGCAGGTGCGGTTGTAACACATCCATTTGGAAGTACAATGAGAAGTATAATTGTATCTATATGCGAGTTTGATGTAGATGAGGTAATGGTTGTAGGACATTACGAATGCGGTATGTGTAATGAAAATACAGATGAAATTATTGAAAAGATAAAAGAAAAAGGAATATCTGAAGAGGTAATAGATACTCTAGAAAAAGCCGGAATAGATTTAAAGAAATGGCTGCATGGATTTGACTCAGTTGAACAGTCTATAGTAGATACAGTAAAAACTATTAAAGAACATCCATTAATGCCAAAAGATATAAAGGTTCACGGTTTAGCTATGGATCCATCAACTGGAAAAATAGATGTAATTGTAAACGGATATGAACAGTAAATATTAAAAAGTTTGGAAGTGAGCTTGGTGAATAAAGAAAATTTAGAGGAATGTATTTTTAGTGTAATAGGATATTCTGGAATGGCAAAATATTACGCATCTGAAGCTATAAAAAGTGCTAAAAATGGAGATTTTAAAGAAGCAGAGGAGTTTTTAAAAAAATCGGATGATGAGTTTTCAAAGGCACAGGATGCAGAAGGTGCTTTGGCTAAAATAGGAGATAAGAAATCTAAGGAATGTGGAGAGCTTGTATTGATTCATTCTCAAGACCATTTCATGGGAACGATGACATATAGAGAATTAGCTAAAGAAATGGTTGATATGTGTAGAAAATATAGCGATATTGAAAAAAGTTTAATTGAAAGAATTGAAAAACTTGAAAAAAATCAGTAATTTTATATAGTAAAGAGATAAAATAATATAGAAAGATATAAAATGGCAGTTATGCAAATAGCATAGCTGCTTTTTTTGCATATAAAGATAAAATTTAATTGAGTATTTACTTTTGATTGAGAAAATATAATTAGTCAACTAATGATATTTTATATTTGTAGAATTATAAATATTTATTAGAAATTTATTTTAGTTTTTATAAAGAAAGGTTTTCATAAATAAGACATAATAAAAAGGGTGAAATTAATATGAAAAGTTATAAAAAATTATTGTATATTAAAATGATTTAGAGTAATATAATAGTTAGCCAACTAATTAAATTATTTTAAGGAGGTGTAGTTATGAAAGAAGAATGTCAGATTAATTCTGGCGATTTTGAGGATAAGCTTACGACGACGTTGATGAGGCTTTTTAGAGCGCATTTTAATATTACAGATGAGTATCTAAAGAAAGAAGGGCTTTATCATGGGCAGCCATATATAATAATTTCTCTGTATCACAACGATGGACAGAGTCTAAAAGAGCTTACAGCTTGTAGAAATGTAAAAGCATCTACAACTACGACAATGGTATCGAGGATGGAAAAACTAGGTCTTGTAAAAAAAGTTGCAGATGAAAAAGATCGGAGAAAGACAAGAGTTTTTTTAACGGAAAAAGGAAGAGAAAAATACAACGCGATAATAAATGTAAATAACGAATTAGATGATATGTGCTTTGAAGGTTTTTCTGATGAGCAAAAGTTATTAACAAAAATGCTTTTAAAAAAAATAATTGAAAATATAAACAAACACAGCTAAAAAATACGAAAACTAAACTAATAATAAACTAGAATATTTAAACAAACTAAACTAAAAAATATAACAACTCTAAAATAAAGAAAATCGAAAGGAAAATTGATTATGCTGAAAATAATGAAATACTTAAAAAAATCAGCAGTATCAGTAGTAGCTATAATAATTTTACTTTTAGTACAGGCGTTATGTGATATATCACTACCGGACTACACATCAAAGATAGTTAATGTCGGAATACAGCAGGGTGGTATAGAAAATGCGGTACCAGAAGTTATAAAAGAAAATGAATTAAAAAGACTACTTATGTTTGTTGATAATGACGGTAAAGATGCTGTTGAAGACGCATATACACTAGTAAAATCTGGGGATACAAGCGATGAAAATTACAACGAATACGTTGAAAAATACCCAAAACTAGAAACAGAAAATGTATATGTATTAAAAGAAATAGATAAAGAAAAAAATGAAAAATTAAACGAAATACTTGGTAAGCCAGAAATGGCACTTCTTGCTATAGAAAAAGATGGTGAGGAGAGTAAAAAGATAAAAGAAGGTATTTTAAAAATGATGCCTCCACAGGCAGCAATGGTTATGAAGGATAAATCTCTTATAGAGATAATGGAAACTATGCCTGAAGAACAGTTGGATTCTATGAGAAAAGAGATGTTTAAAAAATTTGACTCTATGCCGTATAGTATAATAACTCAGAGTGCTATTGCCTATGTAAATAATGAGTATAAGAGCATAGGAATTGATTTAGATAATTTACAGAATAAATACATACTAAAATCTGGTGCTCAGATGCTTGGAATAGCTATTTTAAGTATGTTTGTAACAATAATAGTTACTTATTTAGCAGCTAAGGTAGCGGCTACACTTGGTAAAACACTTAGAAATAATGTTTATGAAAAAGTTATGTCATTCTCAAATGAAGAGATGAAAAAATTCTCAACAGCTTCTTTAATAACTAGAAGTACAAATGATATACAGCAGATACAGATGATGATGGTTATGATTCTTAGATTTATATTCTACGCTCCAATGATGGCCATGATGGGTATATTTAAGGTTATAAATACAAATGTATCTATGAGTTGGATAATAGGTGTAGCAGTACTTTGTATAGTATTCTTACTTGGAATATTATTTACATTTGTAATGCCTAAGTTTAAACTAGTTCAGGATCTTGTGGATAGATTAAACCTAGTTTCTAGGGAAATAATAACAGGTATAATGCCAATAAGAGCATTCAGCAATCAGAAACACGAAGAAGAAAGATTTGACAAGGCAAATGGTGACCTTACTAAAGTAAATATATTTGTAAATAGAATAATGTCTTGTATGATGCCAGCTATGATGCTTGTAATGAACTTAATAGCAGTTCTTATAGTTTACAAAGGTACTTATAGTATAGATGCAGGTACTATGCAGGTTGGGGATATGATGGCATTTATTCAGTATACAATGCAGATAATAATGTCATTCCTTGTAATAGCTATGATGTCAGTTATGATACCAAGAGCTTCAGTTTCTGCAGGACGTATATGTGAAGTAATAGAAACAGAACCAACTATAGAAGATCCTAAGAATGCAAAAGAATTCTCTGGAAATAAAAAAGGTGTTGTTGAATTTAAAAATGTTTCATTCAAATATCCAGATGCAGAAGAAGAAATATTATCAGATATATCATTTACTGCTAAACCTGGAGAAACTACAGCATTTATAGGAAGTACAGGTAGTGGTAAGTCTACATTAATAAACTTAATACCTAGATTCTTTGACGTAACAGAAGGTCAAATTTTAGTAGATGGTGTAGATATAAGAGAGGTAACTCAGAAAAATTTAAGAGAAAAAATAGGATATGTTCCTCAGAAAGGTATATTATTTACAGGAACAATAGAATCTAATTTAAGATATGGAAATCCTGATGCTACAGATGAGCAGATAAGAGAAGCTGCCGAAATAGCACAGGCTACAGAATTTATAGATTCAAAACCGGAAGGATTTGATACTAAGATTGCACAGGGTGGTACAAATGTATCTGGTGGACAGAAACAGAGATTATCTATAGCTAGAGCAATAGCTAAAAATCCTGAAATTTATATATTCGACGATAGTTTCTCTGCACTAGATTTAAAAACTGATGCAGCTTTAAGAAAAGCTCTTAAAAAGAAAACTGGAGATAGTACAGTTTTAATAGTTGCACAGAGAATAAGTACAATATTACATGCAGAACAGATTATTGTTTTAGATGAAGGAAAAGTAATAGGAAAAGGAACACATGAAGAGCTTCTAAAAAATTGTGAAGTATACAAACAGATAGCTCTATCACAACTTTCAAAGGAGGAGCTAGGAAATGAGTAATAGTGATATGAAAAGAATGCCAGGCGGTCCGATGAAAGGTGGACCAATGGGACGTGGACCGATGGGTCATGGACATGGTGCTGCGATGGGGGAAAAAGCTAATAATTTTAGTGGTACTATGAAGCAGCTTATGAAATACATGTCAAAATATAAAATAGCCATTATTGCAGTATTATTATTTGCAATAGGAAGTACAGTATTTTCAATAGTTGGACCTAAGATATTAGGTAAAGCGACTACAAAGATATTTGAAGGCTTAATGGCAAAGGTATCTGGTACAGGTGGAATAGACTTTGGTGCTATAGAAAAGATACTTTTAATATTAGTATGTCTTTACTTAGTAAGTGCTCTGTTCTCATTTATTCAGGGATATATAATGAGTGGAATTTCTCAGAAAATATCTTATGAAATGAGAAATCAGATATCAGAAAAAATAAATAGAATGCCAATGAAGTATTTCGATACTAAGACACACGGTGAGATACTTTCTAGAATAACAAACGACGTAGATACACTTGGAATGAGTTTAAATCAGAGTTTAACACAGCTTATAACATCTGTAACAACTATGGTTGGTATACTTATAATGATGCTTTCTATAAGTTGGATAATGACTTTAGCAGCACTTGTTATAATTCCACTGTCAATGTTTGCAGTTAGAAAAGTTGTTGGAAGATCACAAAAATATTTCAAAAAACAGCAGAGATTTTTAGGGCATGTTAATGGTCTTGTTGAAGAAAACTACGGTGGACATCAGATAGTTAGGGTATTCAACAAAGAAGAAGAGGTAACAGAAGAATTTAATAAATTAAATGATGAACTTTACGATTCTGCTTGGAGATCTCAGTTCTTATCAGGTATGATGCAGCCACTTATGGCATTTATAGGAAACTTAGGATATGTTATGGTTTCTATACTTGGTGGATGGTTAGCTATAAGAAAGACTATAGAAGTTGGGGATATACAGTCATTCATACAGTATGTTAGAAACTTTACTCAGCCTATAAACCAGCTTGCTCAGGTAGCAAACCAGTTACAGTCTACAGCTGCAGCAGCTGAAAGGGTATTTGAATTCTTAGATGAAGAAGAGGAAGACCAGACAGTTATAAATCCTGCAGATGTAAATGATATAAAAGGTAATATAGAATTTGAACATGTAAACTTCGGATATAAAGAAAACAAAACTATAATACACGATTTCTCTGTAAATGTGAAAAAAGGTCAGAAAATAGCTATAGTTGGACCAACAGGAGCAGGAAAAACTACAATAGTTAAACTTCTTATGAGATTCTACGATGTAAATAGTGGAGCTATAAAAATAGATGGACACGATATTAGAAACTTTAACCGTTCAGAGCTTAGAGAAGCATTTGGTATGGTTTTACAGGATACTTGGTTATTCAATGGAACAATAAAAGAAAATATAAGATATGGAAAATTGGATGCAACTGATGAAGAGGTAGTTGAAGCTGCAAAATCTGCCAATGTTCATCATTTTATAAAAACTTTAAATGATGGATATAATATGGTTTTAGATGAAGAAGCAAGTAATGTTTCACAGGGACAGAAGCAGCTTCTTACAATAGCAAGAGCTATACTTGCAGATCCTAAGATTTTAATACTAGATGAGGCAACTAGTTCAGTAGATACAAGAACAGAACTTCTTATACAGAAAGCCATGGATAATTTAATGGAAGGAAGAACAAGCTTTATAATTGCCCATAGATTATCTACAATTAAAGATGCAGATATGATTCTCGTAATGAATGAAGGGGATATAGTTGAACAGGGAAGCCACGAGGAATTATTAGAAAAAGGTGGATTCTACGCTAAACTATATAACTCTCAGTTTGAAGATGACGAAGCGATGTAAGTTTAATTTACATAATAATAAACTTGGGATACATAGATTTTATAAAATAAATAAAAAATGAATAAGATATAAATACATAAAACGTCATAGGTAAATATATTAATATTTGCTTATGGCGTTTTTATAAATGTAAAATTTTTTTAACAATGTAATGATTAGGTTAAAAAAAAGTCGTTTTTATGATAGAATCTAGTTATTGAGAAGAGGAGGGGAAATATGAAGATAGACTGGAATAGAAAATATACGACGGTTGCGGTATATTCATTTATTGTGATTGCCTGCAGTATAGTATTTTACTTGATAAGTTCTCAAGTAAAAGTATTTTCAAGTAAAATCAGTGATTTTATAGCTATTTTATATCCGTTTATAATTGGATTTGCTATAGCATATTTGCTGAATTTTATATTGAAATTTATAGAAAATAGAATAATATCTGAAAAGATGAAAGGAAAAAGTCCAGCAAAGGTAAGAGCTATATCTATGATAATAACTTATTTTGTGGCAGGGACACTTTGTTATTTATTCGTGCACTTTGTATGGCCAGAACTTTTAGAAAGTATAATAGGATTATTTAATGATATTCCAAATTATGTGAATAATGCTACAGTAATGATAAATAAACTTATTGAAGAGTTTAATTTAACTCCTGCTAGCATGGAAATTCTAGAATCAAAGTGGAAAGAGATTACAGATTTCATTATGAACTTTATGACAGATATCATACCTGTAATAGGGAATACTATAATGATAGTTCTTTCTAGTTTATGGAATATAGTTTTAGGGGTTATAGTTTCTATATATTTACTTAAGGATAAAGAAAAATTCTTTGCTATATCAAAAAAGATAACTTATGCAATATTTAATAGAGAACACTCTTATAAAATATTAGAGCTTACTCACAGAGCCAATAAGATTTTCGGTAAATTCTTAGGGGGGAAAATATTAGATTCATTTATAATAGCGATAATAACATTTGTTGTTTTAACGATATTTAAGATGCCTTACACATTACTTGTAACTGTGATAGTAGGTGTAACAAACGTAATACCATTTTTTGGTCCATTCTTTGGAGCAATACCATCAGTTATACTTGTCCGGTTTGTAAGTCCTATAAAGGCGTTCTGGTTGCTTATAATAATACTTATAATTCAGCAGCTTGATGGAAATGTAATAGGACCTAAGATATTAGGAGATTCAATAGGTGTATCTGCATTCTGGATACTATTTGCACTGCTTATAGCAGGTAAATTCTTAGGATTAGTAGGAATGTTACTTGGAGTTCCACTATTTGCATTTGTCTACTCAATAATAAAAGATATAACAGAAGAAAGATTGGATAAAAAAGGATTACCTGTAAATACAGATGATTATATGAATTAAATACAATAATAAAAGCTCTTAGAAAAATTCTGAGAGCTTTTTAAATGTCAATAAATATTGATAATAAAAAGCCCCCAGCATAAAAGCTAAGGGCTAATTTTTAGTCATAATCTGCTATCAAAGTATAGACATTATTTTCAAGAGTGTACACTCTTTCCATATCATCTATGTATAGATCTTCGTGTGGTCCATCGTATTCAAATTTAACACCTATTCCACAGTTAGAACTTAACTTTCTAGGAACTGGACCTGAGTCACTAGGTATCCCCTTATCTATACAAAATTTAGAGAATTTTATAGCTCCAGAGTGAGTGAAAAATGTTGAAAAATAAGTCATACTATTTTGAAGAAGAGATTAAGAACTCTTCATCTCCTACTTCTTCAACTGTAACGTTGAAACCTGCATTTTTTAAGAATTTTTTAACGTTGTTGCAAGCAGTCATGTTGTCTACTAATACTTCAACACCATTTGGACTTTCAGCAACTCCTTTTTTAGTCATTAAAACTGGCTGTGGGCAAGATAAGCCTCTAGCATCTATTCTCATTACAAAACATCTCCTTTATAAAAAATTTAGAGCTATATATTATAGTTTATATCTATTCCGAAAAAATTAAAACTATTTTATTAAGCTTCTACTTTAACATTTGTCTTTGGAGCAGCCTTTTTTTCATTAGCAGCTTTGCATCCAAAGTAAGATATTATAAGAAGAACAACAACACATATTCCTATAGCTATCATTCCATTTGGAGTAGGACCTTCTGGAGAAGAAGCAAGTTTGAAGTTGTGGCAGAATGCAGCACCAACTAAAAGACCTAATATAGTTATAGATGAGTCAACATTACCTTCACCTGATAATACTAACTGTCTCATTGGGCATCCACCAAGAAGTATAGAACCCCAACCACAAACAACCATTCCTAAGAAGTTCCATAAAGCATCTGTATGAGCAACTGGCTGATCTGCAAATCCAGGAGCAAACTGATGAGTTATTAAATTTGCTATGAAAGCACCAACAAGCATAGCTATAAATCCACTTACAAGATAGAAGTCTTTGAATAAAACTATATCTCTTATACCACCAGCCATGCAAAGTCTTGTTTTCTGGCATATAGCACCAGCTATAAGACCAACTGCAAGAGCGAAGAATATTGGAGCATGCATTGAACCTGGTCCTTCTGTAGAGAATACAAGAAGAGTAGAGTTAACTGCAAGTAATATGAATAAGAATACGCATATTGCAGGCATTATAAATCCTTCTAATTTAGACTGTTTGTAGTTTCTCTTTAAAGTGAAACCTTTGTTTAAGAATACTATACCTATAAGTATACCTACTATAAATCCAGCTAAACCAGCTATGGCATTCCAGTCACCACCAGCTAATCTTAAAACCATTCTTGTTGGGCATCCTAAGAACATTAATGCACCAACCATAACTATAAATCCAAGGCAGAATCTTATAAGTGGAGAAGATCCTCCTCTTGAACTGAATTCCTTGCTAGCAAATGCAAGAATAAATGAACCTAATATGAATCCTATAATTTCTGGTCTTACGTACTGTACTATAGGAGCCTGATGTAAGCTTAGAGCACCAGCAGTATCTCTGATGAAGCAAGCTACACAGATACCCATGTTTTTAGGGTTACCAAGCATAACTGATATAACAGCCATTATACCTATAACAGCACCACCGATAATGATATTTCTCTTTTCTTTCATTATGAAAGTACCTCCTGTTTACTTTTTTGGGCAAAGCATTACCCAATCACATAATAACATATTTGTATGCAACGATTAAGAAATATGATACACTATAGAAAAAAACTATATCTCAATGTTTTGATATAGAAAAAAACGTTTATTTTGTAAAATAATAAATAATTAAAAAATATCAAAAGAATTATCAAAAAAAATATATTCTGATATAATAGAAGTAAATATAAATGTTATATTTTATATATGGAGAGTAAATATAAAAATCATAAATAAACACGGAGGGGAATTAATATGAAAAAAGTATATTGTGATAATGGGGCAACATCATTCCCGAAAGCGCCAGGTGTTGGAGATGCTATAAAAGAATATGTAGAAAGTGTTGGAGGAAATGTAAATAGAGGAGCATATTCTTCTGCTTTAAGTGCAGGATTTGTTGTACTTGAAACAAGAGAAATGTTAGCAGAGTTATTTGGATTTGATAAACCAGAAAATGTTGTATTTACTAAAAATATAACAGAATCTATGAATACAGTTTTAAAAGGATTATTAAAAGAAGGAGATCATGTAGTAGTATCTTCAGTTGAACATAATGCGGTTATGAGACCACTTGTTAAACTAGAACAAACTAGAGGTGTAACATTTACTAGAGTTCAGTGTAATAAAGTTGGAGAAATAGACATAAAAGACGTTGAAGCTGCTAGAAAAGAAAATACTAGAGCTGTTGTAATGACAGCAGCATCAAATGTATGTGGTACTGCATTACCAATAAAAGAAATAGGAAAAATATGTAAAGAAAAAAATGTTATATTTATAGTAGATGCTGCTCAGACTGCTGGAGTATTCGAAATGAATATGAAAGAAATGAACATAGATATACTATGCTTCACAGGACATAAGGGACTTTTAGGACCTCAGGGTATCGGAGGATTCTTAATAACTGATGAATTAGTTCCTCAGGTTGATAGTTTTATAGAAGGTGGAACAGGAAGTAAATCAGATGAAGAAATACAGCCAGAATATATGCCTGATAAATTTGAAAGTGGAACACCTAATATACCAGGAACATATGGATTACATGCATCTCTTGAATACATAAAAAAAGTGGGTATAGAAAACATACATAAAAAAGAAATGATGCTTACTGAAAGATTTATAAAAGGTATGGAAGAAATAGATGAAAGATTTATAATAGGTAAGAGAGATACTGAAAATAGAACAGCTGTTGTTTCTTTAGACTTTGTTGGAATGGATAATGGTATAATATGCCACGAATTAGATGTTAATTATGGAATATCTACAAGACCAGGTATGCATTGTGCACCATCTGCTCATAAAACACTAGGAACATTCCCTCAGGGAACAGTAAGATTTAGCTTTGGATACTTCAACACAGAAGAAGATGTTGATTATGCATTAAATGCTATAAAAGAAGTAATAAAAGCGTATAATGAATAAAATAGTAAAATTATGGCTACATAATAATGTGTTATGTAAACCTTGAAACTGAATATAAATTGTGTAATAATAGAAAAAGGCTAAGATTTAAAATCTTAGTCTTTTTTAATTTAAAAAATTAATTTGTCGATATAGAGTAAAGAGATTTGATGATTGATTGTAAAAAAATAAAGAAAGCATAAAAGTTAGATTATGCTAAAAGGGAGGAATTTTTGGAAAATGAATTTAAAAAAAACAATGACAGTGTGTATGGCTTCTACAATGCTAGTGAGTAGCATAATTCCAGCTTTTGCAGCTGAAAAAGAAGTAATAGAGGGGAAAAATATGTACGAAACAGCAGGACTAATAGCAGATAAACAAAGCTACAGTTCAGCTATATTAGTAAATTTAGATAATTCTATAGCAGATGGTTTATCTGCGAGTGGTTTATCTGGTGCTGCAAATGCACCGATACTTCTTACACAAAAAGATAGTATACCTACTGAAACAATGCAAAGATTAAAAAATGTAAATAAGATTTATATAATAGGACTTGAAGCAGCGGTATCTAAAAAAGTAGAAGAAACTTTAAAAAATAAAGGTATAAGTGTAGAGAGATTAGGAGGCTCAGATAGAAATAAGACTAGTTACAGTGTAGCAAATAAAATATCTCAATTAAGAAATATAACATCTATAGCTCTTACAAATGGTGTAAAGGGTGAGGCAGATAGTATAAGTATTGCATCTACAGCGGCAAGGGATGGTATGCCAGTTATACTTACAAATGGTAAAAGTGTAGAATACAATACTAAAAATGTAACAACATATGCAATAGGTGGGACTAGTGTTATATCTGAAAAACTAGTTAAATCTACAAAGGCAGTTAGATTAGGAGGCTCAGATAGATATAAAACTAATAAAATAATACTAGATAAATTCTATCCAAATGCAAAAGAATACTATGTTGCAGATGGATATGACTTAAAAAATGCATTAGTTGGATCAACTCTTGCAAAAGATGCTCCATTAATGCTTGTATCTAAAGGATCTGATAAATCAGTATTTAAGGGAGCTAATAAAATATCAAAAATAGGAACTCTTAGTTCTAGTATATTCGAGGACTGTTTAAGACGGGCTAGTTCAAGTAGTTCTAGTGATAGTGTATCTAGTGGATTAAGTATACTTTCAAAACCAACATCAACATATGAACAGTGTAAAAAATGGGCAGAAAGCAAAAATGCATCTGATTTATTTATGGAAATACTTCCTATACTATATAATACAGCGGTAGAAAATGGTGTAGACCCTACATTAGTTGTTGCACAGTGTGCAAAAGAAACTGGATACTGTAAATTTGGTGGGGTACTAGATGCTTCATTTAAAAATACTTGTGGATTAAAAACTCCTGGTGGAGGAGGAGATAAGGATAAGAACGCACACACTAGATTTGATAGTTGGGAGGATGGTGTATTAGCACAGGTACAACACTTAGCTTTATATGCGGGAAAAGATGGTTATCCACTATCAAATCCTAAAGATCCAAGACATTTTGCAGACCTTTTCGGAAAATGTAAGACAGTTAAATCACTTTCAAATAACTGGGCAGGAAGCGGATATGGAGAAGATCTAGAAAAAATGATGAAAGAGATAATGAGCAAATAAATCTATTAAAAAGTTAAAATGTATAGAAAGTAGTTATATGAATATATTTAGGAGATAGATAAAAAATATAGTTATAGAAAAAAAATATAAATGCATCTATAAATATAGATATAAACTATTATAAAAAATGATGTATTTTTCCCATTGTACAAATTAGTGATATATAATTAAATATGGAAAACGTAACTATTTATTACGAAATTATATATTTAAGATTAAGGGGTGTGTTTTAATGGCAACAGCAGGACTTCCAGAACAGTTTGAAAATTGGGGAGAAGCTAGAAGAAATGGTTTCCTAGCAATAAAAAAATTAAAAGACGAGGGTAAAAGAGTAGTTGGTGCATATTGTACATTTACTCCAACAGAAATAATATTAGCTGCTGGAGCGATATCAGTAGGTCTTTGTGGTGTTAGTGAAGAACCTATACCAGAAGCTGAAAAAATATTACCAAGAAACCTATGTCCAATGGTTAAATCAAGTTATGGTCATGCAATAACAGATACATGTCCATACTTCTATTTCAGTGATATAGTAGCTGCAGAAACAACTTGTGATGGTAAAAAGAAAATGTATGAACAGATGGCAAAAGTTAAACCAACTCATATAATGCATCTTCCTAACCTAGTTGATGAAGCGGGTATAAAACTATGGGCTGGAGAAATAAAAAGATTTAAAGAAAGATTAGAAGAATTCTACGAAATAACAATAACTGAAGACGATATAAGAGCAGCTATAAAAGATAAAAATGAAGAAAGAGCATTATTAATGGAATACTTCAAACTAGGAGCTCTTAATCCACCTCCAATGAGTGGAATGGATATACATAGAGTTTTATATCAGACTCAGTTCAAATTTGATAGACCAGTTATGAAAGCTGAACTTAGAAAATTAATAGACGATATAAAAGAAGACTATGCTTCAAAAGAACATAAAAAATCAAATAGACCAAGAATACTTATAACTGGTTCTCCTATAGCAGGTTCTATAAACAAAATAGCTCCAGCAATAGAAGAAGCTGGTGGAGATGTTGTTGTTTATGAAAACTGTGGTGGTCCAAGATCAAACAGATGGTTAGTAGACGAAGAAAATCCTAACGTATATGAAGCAATAGCTGAAGCATACTTAAAAATAGGATGTTCTTGTATGATGAACAACGACAGAAGAATAGAATTACTTGATGAATTAATAGACGAATTCCAGATAGATGGTGTTATAGATATATCTCTAACTGCTTGTCATACTTTCACAGTTGAAAGTGCAAGAATAAAAGAATTTGTTACTAAAGAAAAAGGAATATCATTCCTTGCATTAGAAACTGATTACTCTCAGTCAGACAGTGAACAGTTAAAAACTAGATTTGAAGCATTTGTAGAAATGTTATAAAATTTGAAGTAAGATATAAAAAGAGTACTTATCAATGCGATAGGTACTCTTTTTTACTAAATATTATGTTTTAATTTTCCTCTTTATCTTTTAAAAATAAATACTCTATTGAAGAAGTAAATACATATAATAGCACAGAGAATAAAATCTTAGTCCTAAAAGGAATAGAAATAGATTTCATAATCATATCTACAACCAACAATCCCAATAAAACTAAAACAAACTCTACTAAAAATTCCAAAACCTTATAAAAAGATTCTGGAATACGTCCCTTAAAATGAACAAAGTCCAATATAGACGTACTAATAAAATCTAACGGTATTGTAAAACATACAAAAATAAAGAAGAATAAAAATACCGCTGGAATAGAATTGTATTCAAATCCGATTAAAGTCATTAGACCAATACCAACAAAAGTAGTTACAGCATAAATAATACCAAATGAAATTGCCATAACTATAATTAATGTTATCAGCATTGCAAAAGCTGAATTTTTATTTTTTTTTGAAATTGAACTCACCACCTAAAATATACTTTTAGAACATAAATAATTACAAAAATAAATTAGATAAACGTTAGTATTACTAAAAAATAAAAATAATCATATGTATAGAAGATAACAGTTTTTAAGCCTTTTTTCAATATATTTGGATAAAAAGATAACATATATACAACCAAAATAATGCTTTTGATATAGTATTACCCATTTTTAATTAATTTTAATACTTTTATATCATTATTAAATAAATACTTATGAATAAAATAAAGATAAAGCCATTAAATTTTCAAAAATTTTAAGCTAAATTTTATTTATATATGTTATAATCTTTAATATAAAAATGGCTTTTCCAATTAAATTAAAAGTTAAAAAATAGATAAGCAATTAAACAAAAATTTCGGGAGGTATAAAAATGTCTGAAATAATAGATTTTAATGAATTAAAAAATAAAGTAAAAGAATCTGACGTAGATAAATTTGAAGATTATATGTACAGCCTTTATAGTGATGTTGCTAGCGGTAACCTAAGTATGGCTGGCTTTTCAAGAAAAATGATGGACTATATGAGAGATAACAATATATCTCAGGAAAAATTCTATAAAATACAGCAGAAATTTATGGAAAGATACGGAATGGATACAAAAGAAATGGACGAACAGCTTAAAAAATTCGGACTAGATCCAGAAAAAATAAGCGGAATAAGTTCTTCAAATCCATCTCAAGAAAGTGTAGACCGGTATACTAAAGCATCTGGCTTCTATGATAAATACAGTCATAAAATAAAAATCAAAAGTAATATAACATCTTATATAAAAAATGATTTAAATGATATAGAGATAATAATAGAAGAGGATAAAGTTCTACTTTGTAGCAATAAAGCTATAGATTTATCAGACAGAGAACTGAATGAATTCTTAAGCTCATACAGAAATATGTTTGATAAAACAATAAGAGTAGTTCTTTGCGAAACTACAAAAAAATACGACTACAAATAACCCTTCCAAGTCTTTGAAAAGGGGGAATTAGAATGGAAAATACAGAAAAAAAGATGTCTGTAAGCTCGGAAAGAATAAAAAGAGCAGCACTACATTGGTCTAATCTGCTTGAAGGTTATAATAATATGGCAAAAATTCCAGCAGATTACTTCAATAAAGAAGTAGACGGCATAATAGCAAAAGAAAAAATAGTAATTAATGAGGATAAATACGCTAGATTAAAGAAGTTTTCTGAAAAAAAGGGGATAAATATAACGGATATAGTAGAGTTAATATATGGTCTGATTTTGCAAGAGTATACATTTGAAAGGGATGTTATGTTTGGTAGTACGATGAATATTATCCCAATAAGAATTACAACTGAGGAAAATGAAACTTTTGTAGATGCACTTAAAATATTTGTAAATCAGAAAAACAACTCAAAAGAATATTTGACTTATATGCTTTCTGAGATAGAAAAAAATAGTCCATTAGATAAAAAATTGATAAATACAATTTTTGTAAGTGGAAATGTAGATATGTACGCAAAGGATATGATTGATGACCTTATGCGACTTAAAGGATATGAGTTTGCTGTAGATATGGTAGCTGGGGAGGGGACTCTAGTTATAAGGGCTAAGTATATGCCTTCTAAGTACAGCAAAGATACTGCAGAAAGAGTTTTATCTATGTTTGAAACAGTTATTTCTCAGATAGTAGAAAATGAAAAAATAGAAATGAAAGACATAAGATTTGTTTCTAAAGAAGAGGAAGAAGAAATATTTGAAGAGTTTAATATGAGCTGTAAAAAAAGACCACCAGATATGACATTTATGGATGGCTTTTATGAACAGGTCAAAAAAACTCCAGATAATATAGCTATTAGTGATGAAAAAACATCTATGACTTATAGAGAGCTAGATATTGTAACAGAGAGATTTGCTGGATATTTAAATAGCATTGGTATAAAAAGAGAAGATACAGTTGCAGTTATTCTACCTAGAAATATTGGTGTAATAATTGCAGCAATAAGTATAATGAAAGCAGGAGCTGCGGTATTTCCAATAGATATAAGTAATCCATCTGTTAGAATGTCATATCTTTTAGAGGATAGTGAGGCAAAAGTAATAATAACTTCTAAAAAATTAGAAAATCAACTTCCTAAAACAGATAAAAAACTATTATTTATAGAAAATGAGTCTATGTTCAACACAGATATTCCAATAACAGAGTACGTGTACCCTGATAACTGTGCATATAGAATATCTACATCAGGATCTACAGGTAGACCAAAGTGTATGTCTATAGAGCATAGAAGTCTTATGAATATGTGTATGTACGCTATAGATTATATAAATGCAGATGAAAATGATATTTGTGGAGTTTATCTAAGTTTTAGTTTTGATGCAGCAGTTAAACAGATATTCCCGTATTTACTTTGTGGGGCATCAGTGGATATAATTCCAGAAACCGCAAGAGCAAATGAATATACAGTAAATGAGTACTGTGAAAAGAAGGGGATAACGATTTTAGCAGTTCCAACTATATTTGCAAAGAGATTTATTAAAAATTGTGATAATAAGTATTTAAGAGTATTGCAATCTGGAGGAGATAAGCTAAAAGGATATAAAGAAAGAAATTACAAGATATATAACGAATATGGTCCAGCAGAATTTACTGTACTTGCTACTTCATTCTATGTGGATAAAGAGTATGAAAAAATTCCAATAGGTAAGCCAATTTATAATACATATGCGTATATATTTGATATGAATGGAAATATATGTCCAATAGGTGTTCCTGGTGAACTATGTCTTTCTGGAATACAGATATCTAGGGGATACATGCATAAGGAAGAGCTTACAAAGGAAAAATTTGTAGAAAATCCATTTGCATTTGATAAGTACACTAGATTTATGTACAAAACAGGAGATCTTGCTAAATGGTTAGAGGGTGGAAATATTGACTGCATAGGAAGAATGGATAGTCAGGTTAAGATAAAAGGCATAAGGGTTGAGATATACGAAATAGAGAATGAAATAAATAACATTCCAGAAATAAAAAGCTCTGTTTGTATAGCTAGACCAGACGAAAAAGGAGAACTTTACTTAAAGGCATTTTATGTATCTGACGAAGAAGTAGATCCTAAAAAAGTAAAAAACTACCTTCAAATGTCTTTACCACCTTATATGGTTCCTGAATATATTATGCAGATTGACAAAATACCGGTTACTCCAATAGGAAAGGTAAATAAAAAGAAACTTCCTAAGGAAAATATACCAGTATAAAATAGGATAATAATAAAAATCTATGAAAATTGCTCTGATAAATATAAAAATATCATCAAGCTTCATAGATTTTTCTTATTTTTTGATAATATACCAATAAAAATAATGAACCAAATATTTCTAAAGATACTCTAAATATTATATGAAGATATTATGTAATTCATTTACAAGAAAAGAAAAAATGATTAAAATGGATATTACAATAATAGTTAGGAGTATTTATTATGAAAAAGAAAAGAAAGCTTAAAAAAAGCATAAAAATAGCAATAGCATTTGTAGTATTATTGATAATAGCTGTTTATACAAGAGGTTCTGGTACTGAAAGCACTGATGTTATACCAGTTGAAAATCCTACAAAATACACTGAAGAATTCCAAAAGAGAGCAAAAGAAGACAATAGATATAATGAGGTTATACAAAATATAGAAAGTTATCCAGAAGATGTAATAAAATTATTGTATTCTAATGAAGAGACTTTAGGTTTTGTTCTTAGTAGAGATAATTTTAAAAAGCCATCGTTTCTAATAAATATAGGTGAAGAATGTGGTGATGGAAAAATACCAAGACTTCAGCAATGGGATCCAAAATGGGGTTGGTACGAATATGGAGATAATGTGCTTGCAATAAATGGCTGTGGTCCTACAGCGTTGTCTATGGTTATTTCTGGGCTTACTGGTGATAAAGATATAACACCTATAAAAATTGCTAAGTACAGTGACAAACATGGATTCCACGAAGCTGCTGGAACAAACTGGAACCTTATGGTAGAAGGCGCGAAGAAATACGGTGTAAAAGGTTTGGCAATAGATAATACAAAATCTAGTTTTGAAAGTGCGTTAAAAAACGGTAATCCTATAATATGTAGTGTAGGACCAGGATACTTTACTAGAGAAGGTCACTTTATAGTAATTGCAGGAATGAAAGATGGAAAACTTGTAATACATGATCCTAATAACATAAGTAGAAGTGAAAAACTATGGAACTATAATGACATAAAATCACAAATAAAAGCAGCTTGGGCGTACTCGCTTGAATAAGGCTTGTAGTATAAAAAAGAAGAGGTGTATAGCCAAATAAACGACAATACTGCAAGCGACACTGAAGTTTAAATACGCAAAATGAATTATGTAAAAGCTGTTTTAGAAAAACTTATGAAAATAAAATAGACTGTCACCCTAACGACAATCTGGAGACGTCTCACGACTTTGAAATGTGTTACTTTAAAGAGTGAGCCGTCGAAGCCTGGAGTAGGGGACAGTCTTTTTATTTTCATTATTTTACTGAAAGCTTTCTGCTAATTCATTTAAGTATTCCCAGCGTTCATATTTATATTCAAGTTCTTTTTCTAATTCTGCTTTTTCGTTCATTATTTCCTGAAGTTTTGTGAAATCAGTAGCATAAACTGCAGTACTTTCCTCAAGTGCAGCGATTTTCTTTTCTAATTGTTCTATATCAGAATCAATAGAATCATATTCCTTCTGTTCTTTATAAGAGAACTTAGTCTTTTTATCAGATTTTGGTTTCTCTTTTTCTTTCTTAGGCTCAACAACTTTTTCTGGTTTATCGTCTTCAAATTCAATTCCTTGAATTTCTCTAAAAATAGTATAATCGCTGTAGTTACCTGTAAAGATAAAGATTCTACCATTTCCTTCATAGGCAAAAATCTTATTACATATTCTATCTAAGAAATATCTATCATGTGAAACAGTTATTACAACACCGTCGAATTCATCAAGATAGTCTTCTAATCTGCTAAGTGTTTCTATATCAAGGTCATTTGTAGGTTCGTCAAGAAGAAGTACATTTGGAGCACCCATAAGAACTCTCAATAGATGAAGTCTTCTTCTTTCACCACCAGATAATTTTTCTATCATAGTGTGCTGAAGAGTGCCATTGAATAAGAATCTTTCACACATAATAGATGCTGTGATTTTAGTTCCATCAGCAGTTGTTATATAGTCACTTTCTTCTTTGATATAATCTATGGCCTTCATACTAGGATCCATATGAGAGTCGTCCTGAGAGAAGCAACCTATTTTTACAGTTTCACCTATTTCAATAGTACCGCTATCTGGCTGTAATTTACCATTTAAAATATTTATAAGGGTAGATTTACCAAGTCCATTTTTACCTACAATACCAATTCTATCTGTTCTGGCAAGAGTGTATTCTAAATCGTCGATAACTTTTTTACCATCGAAACTTTTAGATATATTTTTTATTTCGATTATTTTTTTACCAAGTCTACTTGATGCCACAGAGATATCTATTTTTTCGTCTTCTTTTATAACTTCACGATTAACAAGCTCATCAAATCTCTGAAGTCTAGCTTTCTGTTTAGTTGTTCTAGCTCTAGCACCTCTTTTAACCCATTTAAGCTCATTTCTGATAAGATTCTGTCTCTTATCTTCCATACTAGACTCAAGCTGAAGTCTCTCCATTTTCTTCTCTAAGAATAAAGTATAGTTTCCTTCATAGCTAAACAGTCTACCTTTGTCTAGCTCAAGAATTCTGTTTGTAACTCTATCAAGGAAGTATCTATCGTGTGTAATCATTAATAGAGATCCCTTTCTAGAGTTTAGATATTCCTCAAGCCAGTCTATTGTATCACTGTCTAAGTGGTTGGTAGGCTCGTCAAGAACTAGAAGCTCACAAGGTGTTATAAGTGCAGATGCTAGAGAAATTCTCTTTTTCTGACCACCTGAAAGTTCAGATACTTTCTGGTCAAAGTTATCTATTCCAAGCTTTGTAAGTACAGCTTTAGCATCATTTTCTAAATCCCAAAGATTCATTGTATCTATCTGTTCTTGAACTTTTATAAGTTCTTCATTTGTTTTGTCAGAGTACTCTCTTTCTAATTTTTTTAATAAATCCTGATATCTTCCAAGAAGGTTTAATTCCTTTGATTCAGCCTTAAATACCTGTTCAAGAACAGTTGCATTTTCGTCATAGTCAGGGCTCTGTGGTAAATACTCAATTCTAACTCTATTTGCCTTTGTTATTTTTCCACTATCTATCTCTTCAGCTCCAGCTACAATTTTTAAAAGAGTAGACTTACCAGTACCATTTACACCGATAAGACCAATTTTTTCACCGTCATTTATACCAAAAGAAAGATTTTCTATAAGTTTCTTTTCTGAATAACTTTTGCATATATTTTCAAATGTAATTAAATTCATAATATCTCCTTGCTAATTATTTATTTTCATTATTTATTTCATTAACAGTTTCACCGATTATTTTTATACCTTTTTCTATGTCCTCAAGTGAAAGCCTAGATAACCCAAGTCTTAGGGTATCATATCCACTGTCATCTGTAAAGAATAGGTCACCAGGCATAAATATAACCTTTTTATTATAACATCTATCTAAAAGTTCTCTTGCATCAATACCTTTTAGTTTTATAAAAATATGTAGTCCTCCATCGCCCAAAATATATTCGTTGTCGATATATTTTTCTACACATTTACGAGCAACACTAAACTTTTCGCCATAAACCTTTCTTATTTTTTTTATATACTTTTCAAATTTTCCGCTATTTAGATAATCAAAAAGAACTCCTTGATCTAAGAAAGAAGTATGTATATTTCTACAACGTTTCACACTTATCAGCCTATTTATGATTTTTTTATCCGCATAAATCCATCCAATTCTCATACCTGGAAAAAGTATTTTTGAAAAACTACCTATATATATTACCCCGTTTCCAGAAGTATCAAAAGATGAAAGAGGGAATATATGCGAACTTGAATATAATAGTTCTTCATTAAAACCATCCTCAATAATAGGTATAGAGTATTTTTTCATAAGATTATAGAATTTTAATCTGCTTTCAGGTGGCATTACGCTACCAGTTGGATTATGGTAGGAAGGGGTAAGATATGCAAATTTTATAGAATTTCCATGTTTCTCTAAAATATTTTCTAGCATATCAAAATCTAATCCATCTTTCCCAATATCAACACCCTGTATATTTATTCCATGTGCTCTCATTATTTTTATAGAAGTATTGTGAGTTGGATTTTCACAAAGTATCATATCTCCGGGCTTTGTAAAAGAAGAAAGAATTAGGTCAAATGCTTCAGTAAATCCATTTGTAACCAATGTGGTTTTAGATTTAGAAAAAGATCCTTTTTTCTTCATATAATCACCTAAAAAATCTATCAACGGCTTATAACCTTGTGCATATCCATAATTGAGTAATTTATGACTTTCAACGGAAATTCTACTCATAAATGATTTCTTAAACTCATCCATATCAAATAAATCTCCATCTGGAGAGATACTTTTAAATGAAATTAAATCAGAACTCCAGGGAATCTCATTTTTTACTATATCAAGCTCATTTGCAGTTTTTGAAAAACTATTTTCAAGACTTTCCCAATCTATATTCCAATCGGAAGAAGTAATCAATTTTTCTGAGTTTACAAATGTTCCTTTTCCATTTACAGAGTATAGGAAGCCGTCAGCTTTTAGCTCGTCGTATGCAGCTATAACTGAATTTCTACTGACAGCTAGTATTTTTGACAGCTCTCTTGTGGATGGAAGTTTACTTCCGTTTGGAAGAAGTCCCTTATTAATCAAGGAGCTTAAATAATTTTTGATTTGTATATATATAGGAAGATTACCTTCCAATTTAAAATCTGAAAAAATCAAATTATCACCCTCAAAAAGTAAATTTATATTTCATAAATTGAAAAATAATTTCTAAAAACTTTATTTTAAAGTAATTATAAAAATTATTAATCTCAATTACTATTATATTATACTTTAGAAAATAAAGTTAGAGAAAATAAAATAGAATGCATAAAAAATAGGACTGTGCAAAATTGAGCAAGTCCCATTTTTTTAATACTATATATAATATTATTTTAGAGAGCAAGAAATTAATTTATCTAATAGCTGAGAGTAAGATATTCCTTTAGCTGCAGCACTTCTTGGAATTAAGCTAGTAGCTGTAAGTCCTGGAAGAGTGTTAAGTTCAAGAACATAAGGAACACCATTGCTTATTATAAAGTCAACTCTAACATAAGCTCTACAGTTGAATGCATCCCAACACATTCTTGAGTATTCATTTAATTTATTCTGAAGTGATTCTTCAAGATAAACAACTTCTTCAACGGCTCCATTATCTGAAGAGTATTTAGCTTCGAAATCAAAGAATTCCTGTTCTGATTTTATAGAAACTGTAGGGAATACTTCACCGTCAAGTATGAATGAAGTACATTCTTCACCTGGTAAATACTGTTCTATCATTACTTCAGTATCTACTTCAAGTCCTTGTCTAACAGAGTCTTCTATCCCTGCTTTTTCTTTTATCATAAAAGTAGCAACACTTGATCCTCCAGAATTTGGTTTAACAAATACTGGATATCCCATTTCTTCTATTCTATCGTAGTCTATTTCTTCTATTGATTTAACTGTAATCCAATCTGCTGTTGGTATACCAGATGCTTTACATATTTTTTTAGATATATTTTTATCCATACACATTGCACTACTTAGTGGTCCACATCCAGAATATGGTATATCTCTAGTTTCAAGAACAGACTGAACACATCCATCCTCACCAAATTTCCCATGAAGTGCTAAGAAAGCAAAATCAACGTCATCTGGTATTTTTGTTATTATATCTGTTTTTTCATCTATTACAACTTTTATTGGTTCATATTTTTCTCTGTCAAGATTTTCGAAAACTCCTGCACCTGATTTTAAAGATATCTCTCTTTCTGATGATATTCCACCCATTACTACTGCTATTTTCTTTTTCAAAGTTATTCACTCCTTTTGATTTGTTAAAATCTATTTATTAAATTAAAGTAATTTCTAAAATGTAAAAATTTATTCATCAATCACCTAACTATTATTATATTGTCAAATAATAATATTAAAAAGAACCGCAATAAATCAACTTTAACAACATAGTGGTTCTATTACATCTTTTTATACCTATGACAAATGAAAAAGAATATATAAATTTAATAAATTAAAAAAATGATGTATATTTAACTCTAGTGATTTGAAAAAGTAAAATTATTCTGATAAAATTTATTGTATACATTATAAAAAAAGAGGTGAAATATTTGAGAGCAGAATTAATATCAGTAGGAACAGAATTATTACTTGGAGATATAGTAAACACAAATGCACAGTATATATCAAAAGAATTAGCTGCACTTGGAATAGGAGTATTCCATCAGAGTACAGTTGGAGATAATCCACAGAGATTATTAGAATGTTTTGATGAAGCTTTAAAAAGAAGTGATTTAGTTATAACAACTGGAGGACTTGGGCCAACTAAAGACGATTTAACTAAAGAAATGGCAGCAGAGTATTTTGGGCAGGAAATGGTGCTTCATGAAGAATCTTGGGAATATATAAAAGAAAGATGTATGAAATTTGCACCAGATAAACCAATTCCAGAAAATAATAAAAAACAGGCGATGTTTCCTGTAGAAGCTACAGTTCTAAAAAATAACAATGGAACTGCACCTGGAGCTATATTTGAAAAAGATGGCAAAAGAATAATAGTATTGCCTGGACCACCTTGGGAAATGAAAGCTATGTTTAATGAAAGTGTTAGACCATTTTTACAGCAGTTTACAGATAGTATGCTAGTTTCTAGAGTACTTAGATTCAACGGAATAGGAGAGTCAGCACTTGAACTTGAAATAGAAGATATATTAGATAACCAGACAAATCCAACAGTTGCACTTTATGCAAAAGAAATGGAAGTGCTTATAAGAATAACTGCTAAAGCAAAAGATGATGAAGAAGCAAAAGAGTTATTAGATGCAAAGGTTGCAGAAATCAGAGAAAGAGTAGGAAAATATATCTACGCAGAAGGTGGAGAAGAATTAGTAGACGGCGATTCTAAAATAGAAGAAACTGTTGCAAAAATGCTTGTAGAAAAAGGATTAACTATTGCTACAGCTGAATCTTGCACAGGTGGTTTAGTTGCTGGAACATTAATAAATTATCCAGGTATATCAGATGTATTTCTTGAAGGTTGTGTAACATATTCTAATGCAGCAAAAGTTAAAAGACTTGGTGTATCTGAAGAAACTCTTGAAAATTATGGAGCAGTAAGTCCACAGACAGCTACAGAAATGGCAGAAGGCATAAGAAAAGGACTTGGGGCAGATATAGGATTATCTACAACTGGTGTTGCAGGACCTGGTGGTGGAACAGATGAAAAACCAGTTGGTCTAGTTTATACTGCTATATCTATAAACGGAGAAACTAAAGTAAGAAAAAATAACTTTAGAGGAGATAGACAGAAAGTAAGACGTAGAGCTGTAAGACAGATATTAATAGATTTAAAAAGCATGCTTGAAGAATTGTAAAAAAATACTAAAATAATAAATTTATTATTCTGATAGAATAATACCATAAATTAAATTTTTGAAAGAAACTGAAGAAAAGGAAGTAAATAAACTATGATAAAATATGTATTTTGTGATTTAGATGGAACTCTTTATCACAATGGGGTTAGTGAAGAAGATGCAAAAGCTGTAAAGAAAATAGAAGAAAGTGGAAGAATTTTCAATATAGCTACAGGAAGAATATTTAGACAAGGATATGAAATGGTAAAAAATGATATATCTCTAAATGGATATTTCATAGCAGAAAATGGATCATATATATACGATAGCGAATTAAATTTAATATTTACAGGAACTTTAAGTGATGATTTAGTAAGAGAAGTAATAAAAGAATACGAAGAAATAAAGAATGTAAAAGAAATGGAAGCTGAAATATACTTTAAATTTGATGGCAATATGCTTGTGCTAAACAATGGAAAAGCGTTCAATTCTTATTCTGATGATTTTTTAGTAGAGCCAGACTTTGCAAGTAGAGAAAGCTTTGATAACAAGGTGGGCAATATAGGATTTGCTTCTAACCATCCAGAAGAACTTGAAGAGATAGAAGCTAAGTTAAAGGAAAAATTTTCTGACAAGCTAGATATTTATTTCTCTAGTGAAAATACTATAAACTTAGTGCCAAAAGGTGTGGCTAAGAATAAAGCGATAGAATACGTTGTGGAAAAAGAAGGCGTAGATCCAAAAGAGGTAGCTACAATAGGAGATTCACCTAATGACATAAGTATGATAGCTGGTTTTGAACATGGATTTGCTATGGCAAATGCAAGAGAAGATGTAAAAGCAGTTGCTAAGTATGTTGTAAATAATGTAGCTGAGGCATTAGAAATAATATCTAAAATAAAATAATTATAAAATATAAAGAGTGATAATCTATGTAATGTATTATAAATACTAGATATCACTCTTTTTATTTGTAAAATAAAAAGGGGATCCGTGCTCGATCCCCGAAAATTCATAGTATAAAGATTAGTTTATGCTATCTGTAAACCTGCATTTGCATTACTATTAGAAAGGATGCTTCCTAATACAAAATCAGTAACGCTATTGCAAACGTAAGTAGAAAACTTCAGATCGTTTTCTATATAATTTCCATTGCTTTTGTACTGGCTATAAAGAGTATTAAAGAAAGATTCGAATTCGCCTTCTTTTATATCTCCATCGCCTTTGATTTTTACTAAATCAGTTTCTTTAGCTTTAGCAGCAAGCTCTCTTTCATATATAACGTGTTTATTCATGCTGTGTTTGAACTCCCATCTTTCGCTGTGAGCAACACAGAAGAAGTCACATAAGAAATGGCATATAACACCTAGTTCCTGGCTTAGTCTGCTAGTAGAAAATACTTTTGATAAAGACTCAAGAGTTAAACTACATAAGTATTTAACTTTTTCTATAATCATGTTGAAAGATTCTTCCATATAATGCTTTTTTAATTTATATTTTGAAAACGCATCTGGCTTAACGTTGCCGTACACGAAGTTCTTTTCACTTATTAATAATGCCTTTTTTTCGTCCATATTTTCTAACACTGATTTAGCAATCTGAAAGTGTGTGTTCATTAACATATTTTTTCTCTGCACCTCGTAAAAAAATTTTCATCTAAAGTATCAAACATCCCAAGTAGAGAAGTTCGTATCACATTAGACTTACACAAAAATAATTTGTGAGAAGAAATGTCAACTGCATTTCTTTACTAATATAATAGCAGAAAAACTTGCATTTTACAAGGTTATGTAGACAAAAAAGTCATTTTTAATATCATTTTTTTATGTGCTTTCTTATCAATCTACTAGCTTTTGATTGTGAAATTCCTAAAATTTCAGCGATTTTGTAACTACTTTTATATTTGTTGTAATATTCAGAAATAATCTTATTTTCGAAATTATAAATAAGAGCATTAAAATCTTGCAAATTATTATCATCTATACAAAAACTGATATCGTTTACTTTTGAAAAAGATATAGGATGTTTTTCTTGAGAATCTTCAACAATTTTAGAATCTATATTATTATCTATACTAAATTTATCTGTTTTGTTTTTAATACTATTATCATTACAGCTATCAAAATCAGAAATAAATGAATTATTGTAAACTGATAAATTATCATATATGCCAGAATTATTATTTTTGATTGTATATATAATTTTTTCTGGCAGAGAATTTACATCTACGTAATTATTTTTTGATGTAAGTACGATGTTTTGCATTATATTTTGTAGCTCTCTAATATTTCCAGGAAAATTATAGCTAGCTATAAATTTAACTGCTTCATCAGATATTACTTTATCTTTCATATCAAATTGTATAGAGTATTTTTTAAAGTAGTAGCGAATCAAATTCAATAGATTATCCCCACGTTCTCTAAGAGGAGGCAATTTTATTTCTATTACATTTAATCGATAGTATAAATCCTCTCTAAAACTTCTTTCTTTTACTTTTGCTAGTATATCCGCATTTGTAGCAGAAATAATCCTGATATCAACTTTTTTCTGTTTTATTCCACCCACAGGAAGAAATGTTTTTTCTTGAATCAATTGTAAAAACTTTGATTGAAGTGGAAGAGGTATATCTCCAATCTCGTCTAAGAATAAAGTACCACCATTTGCAAGCTCTACAAGCCCCACCTTTCCTTTGGAACTAGCACCTGTGAATGCACCAGATGTGTATCCAAATAACTCAGATTCTAGAAGTTGAGGAGAGATTGCTGCACAGTTTATAGTTATAAATGGACCATTTGCTCTATGACTGTGCTGGTGAATAAACTTTGCAAGTGAGCTTTTTCCAGTTCCAGATTCACCAAGTAGCATAATATTTACATTTGCCTTTGAAACTTGATCAGCAGTCTGCATAATACTTTGCATAACTGGACCGTTGCTTATAATATTGTCCTCGTATTTTAATGTAGTTCTATAGAATGTTTCTACCTCTGATTTATACTTGTTCATTTCTTTTTCTGTGGTCTGCAGTTTTGTTTTTATTTTGTTTAATTCTGTTATATCTCTTACATTTTCAACAACGTATTCAATTTCTCCATTGTCGGAAAAAACTGGTGTAGCTGTTATTAGTAAATTTTTTCCAGTATGAGTTTCTTGTTCTACTGTAATCTGATTCTTACTCTGTATAACAAGAGGAATAGGGCTCTTTGTAGCATATCCGTGATTTTCCAGGTATTCTACATTTTTTCCAATCATTTCTGATTTTGAAATTCCGTAGTTTTCTTCAAATGATTTATTACAAAATATAATCACACCATTTTTGTCAGAAACACAGATTTCGTCGTGGGAAGCTTCTATTATTTTTTGATAAAAATCTTTACTATATTTCATAATTTCCTCCTCGTGTATATTTATAAGTCAAATATAACTTAAAAATCTTATTTAGACAATATTAATCATAAGTAAATTAAAAAATAAGTTGTAAAAGACTTAAAAATAAGTCTATTTTGATTTATATGAAGAGAAAAAGAATAAATAAGTTAAAAACGACTTAAAAATATCTACAAAAACGATAAAAAAATATATAGTCAAAATAAAAAAATGATAAAAATTGAAATAACCATAAGAAAAAAACTGTACATATTGCAAACGCTAACTTTTATAAATGTTAAATGCAAAAATAAAAATACTATATAAATGGCATGTATTTTGCTATTCAAATATAATGTAATAATAAAAAATTGAGGGGGTAATGATATGAAAAAAGGTGTAAATTCATACGTATTTATAGCAATGGCAGGGATTTTATGGTCTACGTTAGGATTATTTGGAAATATGCTTATGGAAAGAGGTCTTTCATCTGAACAGGTTGCATTTACTAGATTATTTATAGGATTTATAGTGCTATCATTATATTCGCTAATAAGAAGACCAGAAGTTTTAAAAATAAATTTAAAATGTCTTTTATATTGTGGAGCAATAGGAATAATATGTCAGGGGCTTTTTAATAAATGTTATTTTAAAGCAGTAGAAGTGACTGGTGTTTCAATAGCTGCAGTTCTTTTATATACTTCACCATTGTTTTTAGCGGTATTTTCAAAAATAGTTTATAAAGAAAAAATGACTAGAGCTAAGATAATTTCTCTAATTTTATGCTGTATTGGAGCAATTATGGCAGTTACTGGTGGAGTACTTGATCTAAAAGGAATAAATACATACGGAATTATAATGGGAATAATGGCAGCAATAACTTATGCATTAATGCCAATAATAAGTAAAAATGCATTAAAAGAATTTTCTAGTGAAACAATTTTAATCTATGGATTTTTATTTGGAGCAATATTTATGATACCTTCAGCAAAACCAGTTGAAATGATAGGATTTGTTACAGACATGAATGTGCTTCCATATATGATACTTCTAGGAGTATTCCCAGCGGCGATGGCATATATATTCTATGCTGAGGGAATTGCTAGAGGATGCGAGCTTTCAATTGTAGGTGTTGTAGCATCTGTTGAGCTTATAGCTGCATCTATAATAGGATGGACTGTAGTAGGTGAAGTATTCACTATTGGAAAGGCAATAGGAGTTGCAATAATGTTTGTATCAGCATTTACAGCAGTTGCTGGAAATAAAGAAGTTGAAACAGAAGTTGTTGAGGAAATGGAAGCAGAAGCATATGTTGGATAGCTTTAACTAAACAAATTTATATTTATAAAGTTAAATTATATAGGGTGAATTTTTATAGAATGGTTTTAAAGGCTGTTACATTTTAGGGGAGAAAATGTAGCAGCCTTTTTTAGAATATTTATAGAAAAAATTAAGAATTCCTCAAGAATAAGAAGGTATAATAATAGCATATATCAAATATATACATTAAAGAAGCAAATAAAAATAAATATTAAAACTAATATTTATTTAATTTGTATCATATAGATAAGAGGGGTTTTATTATGGAGCATATTCAAAATTTATTATATATAGCACAGGATAATTTAATATTATCTATAATTGCAGGTCTTTTTAGTGTATTTGTAGAAAGTTTTATACCAGCGCTTCCACTTGTAGCAATAGTTTCTGCAAATGCTGCAATATTGGGTATGTTCAAAGGTCTTGTCATATCTTGGATTGGATCAGGTCTAGGTACAACAGCACTATTTTTAGTGGTGTCTAGATTTAGAAATATTAGGATTTTAAAGAGGCTTTTAAAGAATAATAAAGTAGATTCAGTAATAGAATGGGTTGATAAAAAAGGTTTCAGTATTTTGTTCTTAGCTTATGCATGTCCGTTTATGCCTAGTTGCCGGGCCACTTTGGCATCTGCACTTTGTGGAAAGAAAAAATTAATAGACTTTATACCTCCTATGTTAGCCGGTAAATTTGTAATGTTTATAATAATAAGCTATATAGCAGAGGACATAACTGGATTTATTCACAGTCCATTAAAGATAGCTTTATTTATAGGTTTGACTTTAGTTTCTTGGTTAATTGGTAAAAGATTCAATAAAAAACTTGAACAGCACGAAGAAGAAATTGAAGCTAGTATAGTTAAGATAGAAGAAAGCACTAAGAAAATCAAACATATGAAGGAAGTTAAGAGAGAACATAAAAAAGAAAGAAGATGAACAAGAATAAATTACATATAATCTGCTAGTAAAGTTCACTTTTTTTAGAGATTTGTTGTATAATCTAATAAGTAGAAATTTTTAAAAGGAGATATTTTTTGAAATGAAGGAAATACTTAAAGGTCAGAAGGTTGAACTTACAAGAGATATACCAGAATTAGAAAATGTTTTGGTTGAATTTGATTATAGAGTAAATAATTATTTAAAGAAAGACGATTTTGAAATGGGTACGGCTGTTTTTTTAACTGACGGTAGCGGAACAATGACTAGCTATGAGGATTTTATTTATAGTGAAAATAGAGAACATCCATCTGAATCAGTTAAATTAAACGAAAGAGAAGATAAAGTTTACATAACTATGTCTAAAATACCTAATAAAATAAGAAAGATAGCATTTGCACTTACTCTAACTGAGTACGGTGATGTATTTAGATATTATGATAGATTTGACTATTTATCTATGAGAATAATAGATTTAGATCGGGAAGAAGTAATATATAACTACCAGATAAATGATAATGTAGGTCAGAATACAGAGATAGTATTTGGTGAAATGTATAGACACAATGGTGAATGGAAATTTAATGTAAATACAGATTATTTAGATGGAGGTCTTTTAAGTCTAGGTAAAAAATTTGGTTTAGGAATATAGCTATTATCACAGGAGGTGATAATTATGAAGGGAATTGCATTAGAAGGTGGATCATCAAAAGGCGCATATCATTTAGGAGTACTAAAGGCACTTTTTGAAAGAGGATATAAATTTAAAGGAGCTGTTGGGACATCTATAGGTGCATTTAATGCAGCTATGATAGTTCAAGGTGACTTTGATGTATGCTACAATATGTGGAAAAATATGCAACCTGAGACATTGTTCAATGTGGATAACCAGTTTATGGAGAATTTGGTCGACAAGAATATAGATAGAAGTATGTTAGAATATGCATCTACTGAAGCAAAAAAAGTCATAGCAAATAAAGGAATTGATACTACAAAACTTAGAAGAATTTTGGATACTTATATAGATGAGGATAAAATTCGCGCATCTGAAATGGATTTTGGGCTTGTTACAGTTGAGTTTGACGGATTAAAACCTGTACCAGTAGAGATTTTTAAGGAGGATATTCCTAAAGGCAAGATAAAGGACTACATAATGGCTAGTGCAAATCTGCCTGTTTTTAAAAGTGAAGATATAGATGGTAAATTCTTTATAGATGGTGGATTTTATGATAATTGTCCTCTAAGGCTTTTAGAAAGCAAAGGGTATGATGATTTAATAGCTGTTAGAGTTTCTCCAAACAGAAAACTTAGAGAGCCTATAAAAGAGGATACTAAGTTTATAGAAATAAAACCTTCTGAGCCACTTGGAAGAGGTCTTATATTCAGCAATGATACTATAAGAAGAAATATGCTTAGGGGATATTTTGACCGGATTAAAAAGATTGAAGGATTAAAAGGAAATAAATACTACATAGATGGAATAACCGATGATGAGTTTATGAACAGATTGATTTCTTATCCAGATGAAAAGATATTACCTTATGCAGAAAGCAGAGGAGTTGTTGGTAAAAATCCAAAAAGAATTCTCTTTGAAAATCTTATTCCAGAAACTGCGGAAGCTTTAAAAATGGGAAAAGATGCGACTTATCAAGATATTTTTATAGAGTTGCTTGAGTCTATAGCAGAGGGGAAAAAGATTAAAAAATTTAAGGTTTATTCATTGGATGAATTTATAGACTGTATAAATAAATCTGAGGACGATGATTCAGCTAGTTCAAAATTATCTGAGCTTAAAAAGGCAGCATTTAGACTTGCAAAACCAATAGAAAAGATAACTCCTATAACTTTTAAGGAAAGTATTCTAAAGGAATTTGAAGAGAGTATGTTGGATGATATAGGATATCATGTAAGTCAGCTGGAAAGTTATGAAAAAAATGAAGATAAAGATGATGATGGTTGGGATTAGATAAGTATTAAAAAAATAAATATTTAGAATTAAAAAATTTGACAGTTTGATAAAAATCTTATATTATAAAAATGACAATCAAATATGTTCGGATGACGACTGCATTAGAGACTTTGTAAAAAGCGCCGAAGAAGCAAAACAGAAATTTCATCTTGTTTCTGTGGAAACTGACAGGCAAAAGGAGGGCAGTCAGACGATACTTTGGAGAGAGTGATTAAATTCACCGCCTACGAGGATATAACCAACTGGCAAAAGGACAGAGATATGGATGCATTTATTTGTGTATCTGTATCTCTTTTTATGTTTTTGCAAGGTTGGTATTTTTTATGCTTATTTATAATAAAAAGAGAAATCCATATTTGTGTAAGATGCAAGACTATATATACAAAGAGGAGATAAGAATTATGAGAATGTTATTAGTAGGTGCCGGAGCAGTCGGTGAATCAATTTTAAGGATTTTAAAAGAAAGAGATAAAAATAGAGATTGGCTAGAGTTTGTAGTTGTTTCTGACTACGATTTAGAGAGAGCAAAAGAGGTTTGTGATAATCTAGGAGATTACGATAGATTTAAGCCTGAATTTGTAAATGCAAAATCAAAAGAAAGTATGAAAGAACTTGTAAAAAAATATAACTTAGATTTTGTTATGGATGCAACAGCTCCATTTTTAAGTAATTATATATTTGATGCAGCATTTGAAGCAGGGGTAGACTACGGAAATATGGGAACTTGGTCTGTTCCAATGGAAAATCCTGCATTTGGTTTAGGTATAGAAAATAGTTATACAGAGCCTATGACAAAATACAACTTTGATAGACACGAAAAATGGGCAGAAAAAGGACAGTTAGCTTGTATATGCATGGGAATAGATCCAGGAGTTGTAAATGTATTTGCAAAATATGCAGCTACAGAATTATTTGATGAAATAAAAGAAATACATGTAAAAGATGGTGGAAATCTTCAGATACCTTCTGCAGATAAAGACGATATTACATTTGGATTTAATGTATGGACAGTTTTAGATGAATGTATGAATCCTAATGTTGAATGGGATAAAAACAACGGTGGATTTATAGTAGAAGATGCCTTTGCTGGAGAAGAAAAATTTGATATGCCAGAAGTTGGAGAAAATACTCTAGTAAAAATAGAGCACGAAGAAACTGTTACAATGCCTAGATACCTTGAACAGTACGGATTAGAAAGAGTTACGTATAAAATATCTCTTGATGAAAACTTAATGAACGCATTAAAAGTTATAGATAAGTTAGGACTTAGAGGAACTAAGCCTGTAGAAGTCGGTGGAGTGAAAGTTTCACCTAGAGATGTTGTAGCTGCATGTGCTCCTCAGCCTAAGGATATAGGAAATGAAATGGTTGGAGAAATGTGCGTTGGTATACATTGTAAAGGAATTAAAGACGGTAAAGAAAAAGAAATAATGATGTACCAGACATTTGATAATCAGGAATCTATGAAGGATTGGGGAATGCAGGCTGTAGTTGCTCAGACAGGATTTGGAGCAGCAATAGCAATAGAGCTTATAGGTAGAGGAATATGGACAGGAGAAGGTGTATACTCTCCAGAATATTTTGATCCAATGCCATACCTAAACATAATGGATGAAGCTGGATTTGATTATAAAATAAAAGAAATGTAAACGTATAAGTTAATAACTTTAGGATAGTGAAGTCATAGAAAAACTCCTCTACAGGCAATCAAGTTGCATTGTAGAGGAGTTTTTTCGATCTTCCTCAATACACTAAGTTAGTTATTATTCTCTATTCTTGTAATTCTTCGTTTTCGTCAGGCATCCATGATGTTTTAAACCTTCTTTTGTTTTTACACATCATATAATCTGTTCTACTCACTAAATCAAATATAGATTTATCATAACCAAATTTATAAGAGTCATATCCTAAAGAAGTAATCATTTTAATATCGTGTAGTTTGTTGTAGGAAGATACCACAGATTGGAATAACTCTATATATCGTTCAACTTTTTCTTTAGGTTCGTTTTTGATAAGAATAATGAACTCATCACCACCTATTCTAAAACAGTTGCCGATATCTTCAAAAGTATCTTCTATACTATCTGCTAAATTCTGTATTAATTTATCTCCATGAGAATAACCAAAATTATTATTTACGTATTTAATATCTGACAAATCTATAGAAATAGCCCAATATGAATTAAAATCATTTATATTTTTATCATCTTCTTTTAACTGCTTTTCGAAAGATTGTCTATTTTCCATTGATGTAAGGATATCTTTATATACTAGTTTTTCTCTCATATATATCAATGTTTCATTTCTGTATTCTTTTACAAAATTATCAATAAGGGCAACTGTAGCCACTATTGAGAATATTAAAATTCCTAAAATTATTATCTCTATACTTTCACCCAAAGTACCGCCTATTATGCTAAGTATAAGTATTAAATTAGCTGAAGAAAAAATAGGGGTAATACTTTTTTCTCTATATATATTTGCAGCTAAAAATGTAGTAAGCAGTAAACCAATAAAAAGTATTATATAAATAAAAGTATCAGAATGTTCTACTGGGAAAATAGATACATTATCTAATAAAAATACCGCAATTGTAACGACAACCGCAAACCTATTAACTAGTTTTATAAAATGAAAGTATTTACTATTACAATATGCCTGATAAAGTTTTAATAGAGGAATTATAGATAATCCTAAAAATAAAAATCCATAGCTTGTATCAGAATATTTAAATGAAAATAGTGGAAGAGCCACCATTGCATCAAATAATCCTAGATATAAAAAATCCATAGAGCTTACTTCATTCATATACCTATCTAAAAGTGAAAACATAAAAATTGTAAATAATCCGTATAAAAACAGCATATAATTTGTGCTTAATATTAACTTTTGATTTGTTAAAATTAAATCCCCCGCCATAAAAAACACCTCTTGCAAATAATTTTATTAAGATAATTATAGCACATAACGATTATTAAAAATTTTTTTTCAAAAAAATTGATATTTTTTTTAAATTAAACTCAAGCTGTTGAAAATACTAGGTTTACTAAAATTAAAAAGTTTACCTTCAAGATAAATAAAAGTTAGTGCAAGAGGTAAACTTTCACAAAAACTTGCTTTGACATTCATTTAAAAAAGGACTATGATATGTTTAACGAAAGAGGAAGAAACGAGGTGATAGGGATGCTAGAAATAAATAGTTCATCAAAAGTAGATGTGGATCAAAAGTATACAGAGAGTAGAAACCTCGTACACAAGAAGGATAAGTATTCAAATATATGCTTAAAAAATTTCGTCAAGGTTGTAGAAGGGTCTTATACAAAAAAAGATTTAATTCCACTTATGCTTATAGAAGCTATGGATAGAGAGAATAAGATAAGAATGACTTTAGATGAAATGGCAGAAATCTTTGATTATCCGAAAACATCTCTTTCGACATTGTTTACAAAGTTGAAGAAAAGAGACTTTATTCAGAGGGTAAGAAATGGGGAGTATATGATAAACCCAGCTATCTCTTATAAGGGCAGCAAACCAGAAAGAGATCAGCTAATGGAGGAGTACAATTCCTTATCCAAGAAAAAATATAAATAGGAAGAAGGGATTTAGATGCTGAAGCTAGATAGAAATATACTCCAGTGGTTTGATTCCTTTTTTGAAGAACAGAGAACTTCTCTTCAAAAAAGTAACTTTATCTGTAAACTATATAAATTTGAAGATAAAGGCAGACAAAAGACAGTTCTTACTTTAGAAAAGGATAATCCAAAATACTGGAAGATATACTTTGAAATGCCACAAGAGTTGGCAGTAAAGCTTGAAAAAAATGTACATCCAATTTTTAGGGAGTATATATATGAACAAATATCAATATACAACAATAACAGAATGTATAATTTTATAAACTCTAATCTAATTGGAGTATTTAACAATGTAGCTTTTTACAGCTATGATCAAAATTCAGGTGCATACACTATGAATTTTAGAAACTCATTCTTAGAAAAATGCAACAATCTCATGGTTGGAGAGGATAGACAGATTGATACAAACTTATATTTAAACGCCTCTTCAAATGATTTATTTAGATTTTTCAATGAGGATAAGAGTTTTGTAATGAATTTAAGATTTGACACTACTAGAGGAGAAAATCTTCTAGATAGTTTAATAGATTTGAGAAAATCTATAATAATAAATGATAGAGCATAAAAATGGAGGGATAGATTATGGACGTAGAAAAAATGACAGTAAGAGTACAGAAGAGTCTGAATGAAGCTTTCCAGGAGGCTGTCAGACACAACAACCAGCAAGTTGATACAATACATTTATTTTCAGCATTAATGAATCAGGAAGATGGATTAATTCCTAATATAATAGAAAAAATGGGAATATCTCCAGATTCAGTTAGAAGGTCTGTAGAAAATGAATTAGATAGAATACCTAAAGTTTATGGTGAAGGAGCTCAATCTCAGGGGGTTACAGCTACTAGAAGAATAAACGAGGTACTTTTAAAAGCAGAAGAAATTTCAAAGGAATTTAAAGATTCATATATAAGTGTTGAACATGTTATGCTTGCTATAATTGAGCTTGAAAAAAATACAGCTACAGGCAAGATATTAAAAGATTTTGGTATAACTAAAGACGCATTCTTAGGTGTACTTCATCAGGTAAGGGGAAATCAGAGAGTAGATACTCAGGATCCAGAAGGTACATACGATGCACTAGCAAAATATGGTACAAACTTAGTAGAATTAGCTAAAAAGAATAAATTAGACCCAGTAATTGGTAGAGATGACGAAATAAGACGTGTTATAAGAATATTATCAAGAAGAACTAAAAACAACCCAGTTTTAATAGGTGAACCTGGGGTTGGTAAAACTGCAATAGTTGAAGGATTGGCAGAAAGAATAGTTAGAGGAGATGTTCCTGAAGGTCTAAAAGACAAAATAATATTCTCTCTTGATATGGGTGCATTAATAGCAGGTGCAAAATACAGAGGAGAATTTGAAGAAAGATTAAAAGCAGTTCTTAAAGAAGTTCAGGGCTCTGATGGTAAGATAATATTATTCATAGATGAAATCCACAATATAGTTGGAGCAGGTAAAACAGAAGGTTCTATGGATGCAGGTAACTTAATAAAACCAATGCTTGCTAGAGGTGAATTAAACTGTATAGGTGCTACAACATTTGATGAATATAGAAAATATATAGAAAAAGATAAAGCACTAGAAAGAAGATTCCAGACAGTAATAGCAGAAGAACCTAGTGTTGAAGATACAATATCAATACTAAGAGGATTAAAAGAAAGATTTGAAATCCATCATGGTATAAGAATCCACGATAATGCAATAGTTGCAGCAGCAAAATTATCTGATAGATATATAAGCGATAGATACTTACCAGATAAAGCTATAGATTTAATAGATGAAGCTAGTGCAATGATAAGAAGTGAAATAGACTCTCTTCCAACAGAACTAGACTCAATAAGAAGAAAGTTATTTACTCTAGAAACTGAAAGAGAAGCACTTCTAAAAGAAGAAGACGATAAGAGCAAAGCAAGATTAATAGATATACAGAGAGAAATAGCTGAATTAAAATCTATGAATGATGAAATGACAGCTAAATACGATAAAGAAAAATCTTATATAACAGAAATTAAAAACTTAAAATCTCAGTTAGATGATGCTAGAGGTAGAGTAGAAAAATACGAAAGAGAATACGACTACAACAAAGCAGCTGAAGTTAAATACAGTGAAATACCTCACTTAGAAGAATCTATAAAAGAAAAAGAAGAACGGATGAAAAATGCATCTGAAACACCACTTCTAAAAGAAGATGTAACAGAAGATGAAATATCAGAAATAGTATCAAAATGGACTGGTATACCAGTTACAAAACTTCTTGAAGGAGAAAGAGAAAAACTTCTTAAACTAGAGGATGAACTACATAAGAGAGTAATAGGTCAGGATAAGGCTGTTACAGCTGTATCTGATGCTGTAATAAGAGCAAGAGCTGGACTAAAAGATGAAAACAAACCAATAGGATCATTCATATTCTTAGGACCTACAGGTGTTGGTAAAACAGAACTTGCAAAAACTTTAGCTAGAAACTTATTCGACAGTGAAGATAATATAATCAGAATAGATATGTCTGAATATATGGAAAAACATTCAGTATCTAGATTAGTTGGTCCACCTCCAGGATATGTAGGATATGAAGAAGGAGGACAGCTAACTGAAGCTGTAAGAAGAAAACCATACTCAGTTATACTATTCGACGAGATAGAAAAAGCTCATGAAGATGTATTTAATATATTCTTACAGATACTAGATGACGGTAGACTTACAGATAACAAAGGTAAAACAGTTGACTTTAAGAATACTATAATCATAATGACATCTAATATAGGTAGTCAGTACTTACTTGAATCAGGTGGAAATATAACTGAAGAAGTAAATGATGTTGTAATGAGCGAAATGAAACATAGATTTAAACCAGAATTCCTAAACAGAGTAGACGATATTATAATGTTCACTCCTCTAAATAGAGAAGAAATCAAACAGATAATAGATATATTCATGCAGGGATTAAGAAACAGATTAGCAGATAGAGAAATAAATATAGAACTTACTGATGCAGCTAAAGAAGTTATGATAAATGAAGGCTATGACCCAGTATATGGAGCTAGACCATTAAAGAGATACATCAGTGGTACATTAGAAACTATGCTTGCTAAGAAACTTATCTCAGGTGAAATATACAATGGATCTACTGTTGTAATAGATGGAGCTGGAGATAATATAAATATAACAGTTAAATAAGTGTACCCTGTTTTCTAAAGCTTTTAGATTTAATCTAACAAGCTGGGAAAATTAAATTAGATATATTGTGTAGCCCTACCAAAAGTGCTGCTGTTAAGAGATTATGATAGATATCTTGCAGCAGCATTTTTATTGTAAAAAATAAATATAAAAAAAATAATATATAAAAATAAATAGATAACTTTGAAAAAGTTTGCAAATAATGTTAAAATAAAAACCACAAGAAAACGTTTCTTGAAGTGGTTGGTTGTCGTGGTAAAACAATCAATTATAAAAAATAATAATCTGCGTGTAGAATGGGACCCTTAGAAGACCCATTCTTTTTTTGTAAAAAAAATTTAACAAAATTATTATATACTTGCAAATCTTTTATAAAATAATAAAAAATAAAATAAAATTTGGAGAATTTAAAAATTACGGAGAAATTGAAATTTCAATAGATTGAATAAAGAAGAAAAAATTCATATGATGTTAATTTTCTGAAAACAGAAAAAACTGTGAAAAAATGTATTGACAAACTTTCTAAAAAATTATATAGTATTAATCAAGATAGATGAACACAAAACATCAAATAGAAAAAATAAATAAGTAACGTCTTATCAAGAGAGGTGGAGGGACTGGCCCTGTGAAACCCGGCAACCGGTATATTTCAATATATACAGCGGTGCTAAATCCTGCAACTAGTAATAATCAGTTGATAGATGAGTATAAATCCGTACAGTAATGCCCGAGTTTTATACTCGGGCATTTTTTAATTTGATTGATGAGATGGAAGTAAGGAAAGGAAGGAAGATAATATGATTTCAGTAAAGAATGTTAACAAATTCTTTGGGGAAAAGCAAGTTCTGAAAGATGTGAATATTGAGATAAATGAAGGTGAGATTTTCGGAATTATAGGACACAGTGGTGCAGGAAAATCTACAATACTAAGATGTATGAATGGACTCGAACCTTATCAAGAAGGTAGCGTAAAAGTAGACGGTAAAGAGGTTAAAGACCTTAACGAAAAAGAAATGAGAGAGCTAAGAAAAGATTTAGGAATGATATTCCAGCATTTCTCATTACTAGAAAGAAAAACAGTATTTGAAAATGTAGCACTTCCTCTAGAATGCTTCGGATACTCAAAAGCAGAAAAAGAAAAAAGGGTAATGGAGCTTTTAGATTTAGTAGGATTAAAGGAAAGAAGAAACGATAAACCTAGAAACTTATCAGGAGGTCAGAAACAGAGAGTTGCAATAGCAAGAGCATTAGCACTTAATCCAAAAGTTTTACTTTGTGATGAAGCAACATCAGCACTTGACCCAAATACAACTAAATCAATCCTTACTTTAATAGAAGATATAAACAAAAAGATGGGAATAACAGTAGTAGTTGTAACTCATCAGATGGAAGTTATAAAACAGATATGTGGAAGAATAGCAATAATGGAAAATGGACAGGTATTAGAAGTAGGGGAAACAGAAGAAATATTCCTAAAAAATACAGCAGGTCTTAGAAAATTACTTGGTGAAGAAAATATAGTTCTTCCAGAGGGAACAAATGTAAAAATACTATTCCCTAAAGATATATCAAACGATTCAATAATAACAAGCATGGCAAGAGAATTAGACATAGACGTATCTATAGTATTTGGTAGACTTGAAAAATTCAAAGATGATGTACTTGGTTCTTTAATAATAAATGTACCAGATAAAAATGGAGAAGCGGTTAAAAAATTCTTAACCGATAAAGATATAAGATGGGAGGAAATAGAAAATGTCAATTAGCGATTTCTTAAGTAAATTATTCCTTGGAGCATTAGGGGAAACAATATACATGACATTGGTTCCTACAGTATTAGCAACAATCATAGGATTTGTGATGGCAGTTATACTAGTACTTACAAAACCAAATGGGTTAAGCCCAAACAAAACAGTAAATTCAATAGTGGGATTCATAGTAAATATTTTAAGAAGTTTCCCATTTATTATATTAATGATAGCAATGATACCTTTAACTAGAGTAATAGTAGGAACAAGTATAGGTGAAACAGCAGCAATAGTTCCAATAACAGTAGGTTCAGCACCATTTATAGCAAGAGTAATTGAAAGTGCTTTAAATGAAGTTGATGAAGGACTTATAGAAGCAGCAAGATCATTTGGAGCAACAAAATCTCAGATAGTATGGAAGGTTATGGTAAAAGAAGCAATGCCTTCAATAATATCAGGTATAACACTTTCAATAATATCAATACTTGGATGTACAGCAATGGCAGGAGCTGTTGGAGCTGGTGGATTTGGTAAAGTAGCTATAGTTTATGGATACCAGAGCTTTGACGATAACGTAATGTTATATACAGTAGTAGCACTTGCAATATTAGTACAGATAATACAGTCATTAGGAAATGTAATATACAAAAAACTAAAATAATAAAACATAAAAATATAATAAAACTAGGATAAATAGATTTAAAATATAGAAAAAATAAAATTTAAAGCAATAGCCTATAACTCGAGGTATTCGAGATTATAAAAAATCCTTAGGTAGCTGCAGAACCTAAGGATATACATCAAACTGAAAATAATCAGTAATTATAAAAATCATAAGGTAAAGAACTACAAATTTAGGAGGACAAAACAATGAAATTAAAAAAATTATTATCAGTAGCAATAGCATCAGTAATAGCATTATCAGTAGTAGGATGTGGATCAAAATCGGCAGAAGACGATAAAAAAATAGTAGTAGGAGCAACAGCTAACCCACATGCAGTAATTCTTAATGAAGCAGTAAAACCAATACTTGAAAAAGAAGGATATGAATTAGAAGTACAGGAATTCAGTGATTATGTACTACCAAATACAGCACTAGATGAAGGTTCATTAGATGCTAACTACTTCCAGCATATACCATACTTAGAAGAAACAGTTAAAGAAAAAGGATACAAATTAACTTACACATCAAAAGTTCATATAGAACCAATGGGGGTATACTCAAATGATTTAAAATCTTTAGCTGATTTACCAGATGGAGCAAAAGTAGCTATACCTAATGACCCAACAAATGGATCAAGAGCACTAGAATTATTAGCTAAAAATGGAATAATAAAATTAGCAGACAAAGAATTAGTTACAAAAGTAGATATAACAGAAAATCCTAAAAATATAGAAGTAATAGATATGAATGCAGAACAGTTACCAACAGCTTTAGCAGATGTAGATGCAGCAGTTATAAACTCTAACTATGCTTTAGAAGCAGATCTTAACCCAACTAAAGATGCTATAGCACTAGAAGAAGCAGATTCTCCATACGTTAATATATTAGCTTGTAGAGAAGACAACAAAGACAGCGAAAAAATAAAAGTATTATCAGAAGCTTTAAATAGTGATGAAGTAAAAACATTCATAGAAGAAAAATTCAACGGAGCTATAATACCAGCTTTCTAATAGAGTAAACCAGATTAAACCATAAAGATATTAGAAAAACTCAATAGTAAATAATAAAGCCCTACAGATGAAAATCAATAATAAATCTGTAGGGTTTCTTTCTATAAATAAAAGTTATTAAAAATTTTAATGATACTAATATAAAAACAAAATTTATACTATAATTAATTTTTAATCAAGAAAACAATCTTCATAATAATAAAAGAGAAAACACTTTTTAAACTGTTAAAATAAAAAAATATACCCTTAAAGATAAAAAATTAAATGTATACAAAAATTATTCTGATAATAGATTGTTTTTTATCAGAAAAAAATATACAATAAAGGTATAAAGAAAAATTCTTGAAAAATAAAGCAGATAAGAATTTTCTAAATTTTTTGTCTACATAAAAATATGTGGCACTATAGTATATAAAAAATAAATCTGTAGGGGTGAGCTTAATGAATAAAAATATAGGTGCTAAAATAAAAAGACTCAGAACACAGAAACAGATGACTCTTAAAGATATGAGCGAAAAAACGAATCTATCAATAGGATTTTTATCGCAGCTAGAAAGAGGTCTTACAAGTGTAGCTACAGACTCACTTGAAAAAATTGCTGATGTATTAGAAGTAGATTTAACTTACTTCTTTATGAAACCTAAAGAACACAAAAAAACTGTTATAAGAAGTTATGAAAAAGAAGTATTTGAGATAACAGATGGTAAATATATAAACTATCATCTATCTTCTAATCTGACTGACAAAATAATGTTTCCAAAATTAATAGAGATACTTCCTGGGACTGCAGAAAGCGATGGCTTTAATTACTCTGGAGAGGAATTTATATATGTTCTAGAAGGTATATTAACTCTAAAGATGGCTGAATCAGAGGTAGACCTATATCCAGGAGATTCAATACACTATTCATATAAGAATAAAGTAATGTTAAAAAATGGAGAAGATAGCAAGATAGTAAATCAAAATCATTCTCTTTTAAATAAGACTAATAAGGTGACAAAAGTAATCATAGTAAGTGTACCAAATCCATATTTTGAAGAAGAAAAAAATAAATAGATTATATAAGGGAGATACCTTAGAAAAGGGTATCTCTTTTTTTATGCTTGGATATAAATTTAATTTGTTAAAAATAATAAAATAAAAAACAATTTTTGTTTTTATTGAGAAAAATTATAAACAAAACAAAAGATATTGCGAATCAATATCAATAAATGTAAAATAAAACACAAATGAGAAATACTATCAATAAAGAAAGGAATCAGATATGCTAGAAAAAATATTATCTTTTACAAGCTTAATAACATTTTTAATGCTTATTTCAATATATCCAATGAGAAAGGTAAAACTAAAAAACATAAAATTTGAACGAACGAAGAACAAAGTATATTGTAGTTTAAAGAAAAATCACAATTTATTATCTGTGATTTTCCTGATAGTTTCATTAATACATGGAATTATAGCTATAAAATCAGGGTCAACAAGTGGAGCAATGCCTGGGAAATTTGCATGGGTGTTTATTCTTCTAATGTCGATATTAATAGTTTTTAGAAATTTAAACAAAGAAAAATGGGCTATTGTGCATAGGATTATGTCTGTAATAGCAACAGTTTTAATAATAATACATATAGGAGTGACTTTGATATGAAAATAGTTTACATAGTTTTAGGATTTATAGCAATGGTAATAGGCTCGATAGGAATAGTACTTCCTGTACTTCCTACAACACCATTTTTATTGATTGCTGCAGTCTGCTTTGCTAAAGGAAGTAAAAAATTAGATGCTTGGTTTAAGAAAACAAAACTTTATAAAAATCACCTTGAAGATTTTGTAAATAACAGAGAAATGAAAATGAATACAAAGGTTTATATATTAGCTTTTGCATCTATACTGCTTTTAGGAGCATTTTTCTCAATGAGCAATATATACGGAAGAATGACTATATTAGCTCTTATAGCATTTAAGTATTATTACTTTATATTTAAGGTTAAAACAGTTAGGGCATAATAAAATTTAAAACCTAAAAAAGTTAGATTGATAGGAGATTTAAGATTATGATGATAAATAAAAGACTTATAAATGAAATGGGGGATACTAAAAAATACATAAAACTACAGGTGTTTTTACAGTGGATTGCACTATTATGTAATATAGTGATGGTGTTTACACTGACAGGACTACTTCAAAAGGCTATAAATGGTGGAGTACAGGCAGGTGAAGTAATAAAAACAGCATTGGTGTTTATTGTAGTTATGGCTATAAGACACACAGTTATGTATAAAGAATCAGTATGTTCAGGGGAATCTAGCAAGGTTGTAAAGAGCAAACTAAGACATATGATTTACGAAAAACTGTTAAAAATAGGAGATAAATACCAGGGGAAATTCTCTACATCAGAAATACTACAAGTATCTGCAGAAGGAGTTGAGCAGCTAGAAATATACTTTAGTAAATATTTACCACAGTTATTCTATAGTTTATTAGCACCTATGACATTATTTGTACTTGTGTCATTTATGAGTTTAAAGACAGCAATTGTACTATTTATATGTGTGCCACTTATACCGATATCAATAATACGGATTCAGAAATTTGCAAAAAAATTACTTGCAAAATATTGGGGAAGCTATGTCCAGCTTGGAGACCACTTCCTAGATAATATGCAGGGACTTACAACATTGAAGGTATATCAGAGTGATGAATTCAAAAATGAAGAAATGAACGTAGATGCAGAAAACTTTAGAAGAATAACAATGAAGGTTCTTACAATGCAGCTAAACTCAGTTACTTTGATGGATTTAATAGCATACGGAGGAAGTGCGCTAGGGGTTGTATTTGCAAGTTTAGAATTTGCACAGGGAAATATAGAATTTTCTCAAGCACTTGCGATAATACTTTTATCTGCTGAGTTCTTTATACCACTTAGATTACTTGGATCATTCTTCCATATAGCTATGAATGGTATGGCTGCAAGTGAAAAAATGTTTAGACTTATAGATATGGAAGAGGATTCAAACGTAGAAAAAGAATATTTTAATAATGGAAAAGAAGTTTCTGTGGATAAAAATACAGAAGATAAGGCATATATATCAGGGGAAAATATAGAATTTGGATACGAAGAAGGAAAGAACGTTATAAAAGGAATATCATTTGAAATACCTAAAAACTCATTTGTATCTATTGTAGGGGAATCTGGATGCGGAAAGAGTACATTAGCTTCTATTTTAATGGGTTACAACAAAATAAATTCTGGAAAATTATCTATAAAAAATAGAAATGCAGAAGAAATAAGCACAGATGAAAAGATGAAACTTATGACTATGGTTTCATTCCAAAATTATTTATTTAAAGGAACAGTTAGAGAAAATCTTCTTATGGGAAGAGATGATATAAAAGACGATAAATTATTGGATGCGTTAAAATCAGTAAACTTATACGAATTCTTCTCTACATTAGAAGGTTTAGATACTAAGATTGCTGAGCAGGCGAGCAATTTATCAGGGGGACAGAGACAGAGACTTTGTATAGCTAGAGCATTACTTCACAATAGCGAGATATACATATTCGACGAGGCAACAAGTAATATAGATGTAGAAAGTGAAGAGATAATAGTTGATTTAATCAAGAAATTAAAAAGAGAAAAAACTGTTATACAGATTACACATCGTCTTGCAAATGTTGTAGAGAGTGATGAGATATACATGATGGATTCGGGAAATATTATAGAAAAAGGAACTCACAGTGAGCTTATGGAAAGAAAAGGACGGTACGAAAAAATGTACACAGCTCAGAAAGAATTAGAATTATATGTTAGAGAGGAGGCTATGTAATGAAAAGAAAAAGAAGTGGAATGCAGATTGTTATGCAGCTTATAGGGCTTGTTAAGCCGATGCTTCCTATAATGATAATGGCTATACTGCTTGGTGTAGTAGGATTTTTATGTGCTATATTTATAGCGATAATGGGTGGATATGGATTACTTTCTATAATTGGAGAGAGTAGTATAAGTTTAAAAACTGTATTTATAGCTGTTGGAATTATGGCAGTTTTAAGAGGTGCACTTAGATATGGAGAACAGGCTTCAAACCATTATATAGCATTTAAACTACTTGCTATAATAAGAGATAAAGTGTTTAAAGCACTTAGAAAATTAGCTCCAGCAAAGCTAGAAGGAAAAGATAAAGGAAATTTAATATCTATAATAACTAGTGATATAGAGCTTTTAGAAGTATTCTATGCACATACAATTTCACCTGTATGTATAGCATTTATAACTTGCTTAATAATGGTTGTATTCTTTGCTCAGTACAGTATAATTGCTGCACTTATTGCACTTGTAGCTTATATATCTGTAGGTGCAATACTTCCAATGATAACTAGCAACATGGGGAAAAAAGCAGGAAGTACATATAGAGGACGGTTTGGTGAGATAAACACATATCTACTAGATAGTATAAGAGGTCTTAGAGAAGTTATTCAGTATGGATATGGAAAAGATAGAATTGAAGAAATAGACAGACAGAGCGACTACTTAGCAGAATTAAACGATGATTTAAAGAGATGTGAAGGTAGATCAAGAGGAAATTGTGATAGCTTGATAATAGGATTTTCTTTAATTATGCTTTTGACTTGTGTGTATCTAAATTCAAAAGGAATGATTAGTAACGAGGGTACAGTGATATGTACTATAGGATTATTAGGGTCTTTTGGACCAGTTACAGCACTTAGCAATCTTGCAAACAATCTTCTTCATACATTTGCGAGTGGAGATAGAATATTAAATATACTTGAAGAAACTCCTTTAATAGAAGAAGTTGAAGGAAATGAAAGCATGTTTATCGCAGGAAAATTATATGAAAGCGATGAAAATAATTCAAAATTAATTGAATGTAAAAATGTAAACTTTGCATATAATACAAATCCAGATGAAGTTATTTTAGATAATGTTAGTATGAATATTGCAAAGGGAGAGATTGTAGGTATTTCTGGAAAGAGTGGATCTGGGAAATCTACATTGCTTAAACTTATGATGAGATTCTTTGATACATCATCAGGGGAGATAAATATATCTGGAATAAATATAAAAGATTGGAATACTAGTGATTTAAGAAATTCTGAAAGTTATGTAATACAAGATACATATTTATTTGTAGATAGTATAAAAAATAATGTAAAACTTGCTAATTTAAATGCGTCTGATGAAGGTGTGATAGAGGCTTGTAAGAAGGCTAATATACACGAGTTTATTGAAAATCTTCCAAACGGATACGACACTATAATAGGTGAAGGACATCATCGGCTTTCTGGTGGGGAAAGACAGAGAATAGGTATAGCTAGAGCATTTTTACATGATAGCGACATTATTCTGCTAGATGAGCCTACTAGTAATTTGGATAGTTTAAATGAAGGAGCTATCTTAAAAGTGTTAAATGAAGAAAGAGATAAAAAGACGATTGTAATTGTATCTCATAGAAAATCTACAATGAAAATTGCAGATAGAGTGATAAATATGAATAATGGAAGAGCATCATAAATAAATAAGAAAGAAGTGACTAAAACATAAATGAATGATAGTCACTTCTTTTTTTCGTCGATTGACATAAATAAATGTGTAAGATAAGATTAAATTGAATATTACAAAATTAACTGATGTAGAGGAAGAAAAATTGGTAAATATAGTAATATGCGAAAATGATAAGAATGCTATAGAAGCGTGTGCAAAGGTAGATTTATTACATCTAAGAAAGATAAGTTTTATTATGGGATAGGTATTGAAAGTATAAAATCTTCTATAAATAAGTATGGTGGGGATATTAGAATAAAAGAGGAAGAAGAAAAATTTGTAATTAGTATTTATTTGCCTATATATGAGAGTTGATATAAAAAAGGGGTGTTGAAACTAGAAGTTACAACATCCCTTTTGTTTTTATATTACTTTATTGTTTTCTGTTATTATTGGAGCTACTTCGTCTTTTTCACCGTATAAGTCAGGTCTAGCTAGTAGATATTTTTTTAATTCTTCTCTATTGTGGAATTTTGTAGCCTGGAATGGAGTATCTGGCCCGTATTTTTCGACGAATAAAAGTCCGTCGTTGGTATCCATAAGTACACCAGTGTGGCCTACAAAACGAACATTGTCAAAGGTAGAGTGAACGTAGATATTTATAATAGATAATCCTTTAGATTCGTCTATTTTAATATCCCTATCTTTTAACGCTGTTTCTATTTTTTCCTCGTGCTGTTCTAATGTTTTTGAATCATCAAGAGGAATCCAGTTAAATAGAGTAGTGTAATTTAGCTTTTCCTGCTCAGTCATAGAAATTGGCTTATCAGTATCTATGGCATCTAAATCTAGCATTAAATATGTATCAGAGTCATCTGGTTTACAGTTTGTAGTTAAAGCATTTTTCATAATCATAAATGATGTTAATCTGCAATTTACATAGTATGAAGGCATGTCTTTAAGCTCAAGAGTAGAGTAATCGACTAAATCTCCATCCATTTTTTTAAAGCCATTAGATAATTGGCCATCTTTTACATAAGAGTTGAAGTCATCCATCCATTCATTTAATTTATTTATCTGATTGTCTGATACATCATGTTTTTTTAATTCTGAGAAAACTTCTTCTCTAGATTTTGTATCCTGCATATTAGAATACATGATGTCTTTGTTTGAAGTACATCCTACAAATCCAAGTGCTGATATAGTGCAAACACTTAGAAGTGTAATAATTTTTTTGAATTTATTTTTCATAGTATTATCCTTTAGCTAATAGTTAGCAAATATATATAATTAGTTACCAAATCCACTTAAAACATTTTCGAACCAAGCTCTTATTTTATCAAATAATCCCTGTTCTTCAGCTTTGTCATAAGCCTCTTTTGCTTTATCTGCAGCTTGATTTGCAGCTTCTCCAGCTTTGTCGGCAGCCTGGCTTGCTAATTCACCAGCTTTATCAAGTGCAGCATTTGCAGCTTCTTCAACTTTGTCCTGAGTAGCATTTACAACAGCATCAGATCCAAGAGCTGATTCATCAGTCTGTTCTAATATACCAGTGTCAGCTCCACCACCTAGGTTAGCAAACCAATGTTTTATTTTTTCAAATAAGCCAACTGTGTCTACATTTTCACCTATAGCTGATAGATTTTCGTTTATATTGAATTTAACATTTTCTAATGTAACTTTTATATCGTTGTAGTTGTAGTTCTGAGCACCAATTTTTTCCATTAAAGATGTAAGTGCCCGAATCTGTTCTGGTGTAAGAGTTACGTTGTAGTTATTAGTAACGTTGTTTATTATGTCGGCAATTTGAGTAGTGTCGCTAGTTCCTTCTTTTATTACCTCATTTTTAACGTCATTTACAACACCGGCAGCTTTATCCTGACCGATTTCATCACCTAAATCACCAGTGGTAACAAGCTCTTCATTGGCAAGTTCTTTTTTAGTTTCATCTAGTTTTTCTCCAGAAGCATCTTCAAATGCTTTTATAACACCTGTTAATGCTCCAGTACCACTAACTGCATACGGTGCAGCAGCTATTACATTGGCACTTGTAAGACCTGCAGTAGTAAGTGTTGAAGCTATCATTGAGCTTGTAACCCAAGTAAGGTTAGCTGTTTTTACATTGATACCATCTTTTCCAGAAGTTGGCTCAACATAAGCACAAGAGATAGTTCTTCTACCTAACTGAGCATCAGTTGCCACGCCTTGAAGATATTTTCTTTCTTCTGCGTTTGTTACGTTTATAATCATTGCTTCATTTTCAGAAACTCCGAAATAATCTAGCATCATCTGTTTCTGCTGAGCATTTAAGTCGGCTCCAATAGTAACGACTTTTGATCCATCTGCAAAAGCTATAGAAAGACTGCTTAGTATCATTGTAGCTGAAAGTGCTATTGCAGATAATTTCTGTTTAATCTTCATATTAAACCTCCTAAAAATAAATTTGCAGTGAGGTACACTGCACATTCACTATACTTAATATACACTATTTTTTGGAATAATGCGATTACAATTATGTTATTTAGGTTACAAAAGAATAGTGAATTGTAAATAAAATGAATAAATAAGTTACAAATTATTCATTAAAAAAGATTGTTATACTATTATTATGATAATAAAAAGAGTTTTTAATTCAATAAAAATAATAAAATTTAAAAGAAGAAAAAATATTTGAAAGTATAAATAAAAATGTTAAGTATAAAGAGAATGTGGTAAAATAATTATATGAAATTAAAATAATTTAAAAACTTTTAGGAGGAATAAAAAATGTCAAAAGAATTAGTTCAGGATAGAGTAATAAAATACTTAACAGAAAATTTATATGTGCCACTAGATATGATAGATACTAATGTGCCACTAGCTGAATTTGCAGAAGGTATGGAAGGTGAAATAGACGTTTTAGTTAACGTTGTAGATGAAGAAGGATACTATGCTCCAGTAATGGTAGTTCAGTGTTTAGATGAAGATGCTCCAATGGAAGGAGATGCTCTTGAAAAACACATAGAAAGACTTGAAGAAATAGACGATGTAACTTTATCAGGAAGAGTAGTTTTAACTAATGGAGATCAGATGATGTACGCTGACTGGAGAGGTGAAGAAAACGAAGAAAAAGATTTACCTGAATATGAAGTTATGGTACAGGAATTTAAAGCTATGGAAGAAGAAGTAAAAGCTCATGAAGCAGAACACGCAGCTGATTGTGACTGTGGATGCCATGACCATAAATAATGATGAATTTATCAATTTAAATTAGGCTAGGTGATAGGTATGTTTTCATGGGAAATACTAGAATCTGCTTGCAAAACCTGTAATAGATGCAGACTCGCAGAAAACAGGACAAATGTAGTTGTAGGTGGAGGAAATAGAAAAGCAAAGATACTTCTTATTGGAGAGGGGCCTGGTGAAAAGGAAGACCTTTCTGGAGTACCTTTTGTTGGACCAGCTGGACAACTACTAGATAAGATGCTTGCTTGTATAGACCTTAGTAGAAACGATGTTTATATTGCAAATGTTGTGAAATGTAGACCACCTGGTAATAGAGATCCAGAGCCAGACGAAAAAAATTGCTGTATAGAGTATTTAAGATACCAGTTTGCTCTAATAAAACCACAGATTATTGTATGTTTAGGAAGAATAGCAGCTCAGTCTATTATCGATTCTAAGTTTAGAATAACTAAAGAGCATGGTATTTGGTACAAGAAAAAGAACTGTTGGATGATTGCAACATACCATCCGTCAGCTTTACTTAGAGATGCAGCAAAGAAAAGAACGGCGTTTGAGGATTTAAAAGAAATTAAAAAGAAAATCGATGAGCTTGGAATAATGAGCGAAGATAATGAATAAATGGAATAAAAAAAGACGGTTGAAGTAATTCACCGTCTTTTTATTGTTAAAAGTAATTTAATACTATTTTAGTTATTTTATAATACTATCCTATAAATACTAGAGCACAGTTTCCGTTTTTAGCTGTTTCAGTGTAGAACTCTTTAAGATCTTCAAAACAAGTTTTTAAATCCGCTTTTATCAATTCTTTTTCATCTTCATGTTCCCAAATGTTAGGGTATACTTCATGCTTAGCGAATTTTTTCATATCAAATTCGTCAAGATACTCATCTATATCGATATCATTTAGTGCATCAGCAACATCACATACACCATCTGGAGCTACAAATGCAAGGTATATATCTACCATATCGTCAGGGAATTGGCAGCTACCAAAAATAGCATCTGTTACTAAGCTCTTAAAAGATAAGTCTTCGTGAGTTTCCTCTGTTATTAAAAAGTTTAAAGAATCCCACATTTTATCCATGTTGTACTGGTTTAAAGATTCATTGTTAGCTAAATTATCTAGTTCTCTATATAAGTTTATTTCGACTTCAGATTCAATAGTTTCGACAATTCTGTCAAGGTCTTCTGTATTAATTTCTTGATAATTTGCAATTAGTCCCATATTTTCATCCTCCTAAAAATATAAATTAATAGTTTAATACATATATTTGTTTTTCTTTTAACAATATGAATAAATTTAACAAACTTTTTTGTTTTTATAAAAAAATATTATTTTTCGATTTATTTTATTATGTTATCTTCTTATATTATATATCGTTTTCTTGAGATAGTCATTATATTTTTAGAAAATTAAAAATATATCAAGTATATTTTGGCATAAAAATTTTTGGATAAAAAAATAGACTACTGTATCAGTTGTTTGAGGAAAACAGGAGCCTATTTTTATAAAGTTATCTATTCGATTTTTTTATAGCTGATGCTATGATTTCTTTGAATTTTGGATTATCTTTCACAAAGTCAAGCTCATCATCTGTTTCAAGAGATTTTATTATAGTAGACATAAATGTGTCTATAAAATTATTAGTAAAATTATCATCATAGTTATCGTTAACCAGGTTAATTTCACTATATAGAGGAGAATTGTTTTGTTTAAATATGTCACCATATGTTTCTATAAGTGCTGAAAGTGTTTCTACAAAAGCATCAGCATTTTTAGTTTTAATGTAGAATTGGAATTTAGCTAAGTTTGCTGTATATTCCCATATATCTAGTGTTTTGCATAGATTGCAAGATACATCAGTTATATATTTAGCTGTTTCTATATTTCCTTGATCGAGTTCGATATCTAAAAGAAGTAATAATTGAGAATTTACATCTGAAGTAAGTGCGTACAACTTTTCTTGAGCAGCTTTTTTAGCTTCGTTTAAGTTACCTTTAGTGAATTCCACTCTGGTTTTAAGTTCTGATTTATCAACCATTAGTTTATCAGGAATGGTTTCTAAAAGTTCTTCTGCTTTATCAAAATTTTTTCTATTAACTTCTCTAAATATTAACTGTTGCCGAGCAAGACTTTTTATATTTACATCTGTAGAGTCCATAATTTTTCGATACAATTCTTCTACTTTTAGTGATAATTTTTCAAGCTTATCTAAATCAGAGTTTCCTACTTTAAATATTGCAAACCCATCTAAAGATAAAGCTACGTTTAGTATTAGTTTGTAGCAGTTTGGATATTCTGAAATTATATCCATTGCTTTTTCAAATATTTCATCTATAGTGTGATTAAGTGCAAAGCTTGATAAATCTTTTATCCGATTATTTATTTCTTCATCGGATAAATCTGATTGGAATGATAGTAAAGTGTTTATATCTGTTTTTAATATTTTTGCAAGATTTGGAAGTATTGTTATATCTGGGTAAGAAGCTCCACTTTCCCATTTACTAACGGCTGGAGTAGATACACCAAGCTGGTTAGCAAGTTGTTCTTGAGTTAGAGAAAGAGCTTTTCTTTTTTCTTTTATTATTTCATTTATGTTCATAAAGTCACGTCCTTTGTTATGTAGAAATCTATATTTTGTATGAAATGCATTTCTTATTAAGATTATGATATCAAAAGTGTTAGCTGGGGACAATGGAGCTGTTTTCAACTTTTAATCAAAAAAATTAACCATTGGTTAAGTACATTTTTATAAATGTTACAAGTAGTGTTTTTGTAAATATAACTTTTATAAATTTTGTGGATTTGTAGTATAATCTATTTAGATATTAATTTTGAAAGGGTGATTTATATGGCAGGTATAAAATACGATATAGTCAAAGAAGTTGGAGTTGTTTCAGAAAATAGTTCTGGATGGACTAAGGAGATAAATCTAATAAGTTGGAATGATAGAGCACCAAAATATGATATAAGAGATTGGGCACCAGGACATGAGAAGATGGGTAAAGGAGTTACTCTATCAGCTGATGAGTTAAGAGAATTAAAAAGAATATTAAATGAAATGGATATATAAATAGTTTAAGAAAACTATAAAAATAATTAAAAATAAGAAGGATGTTTTTTAGAAGGGAGAAACTGTATTATGAAAATGTTTCAAAATATAACTCAGGTAAATCAGTATAAAAACTGCGATGAGTTTGTTAAAGAGTTTGAGATAGGAGAAAAAGATTTTATTTTAGCTACAAAGACAATTTACAATAAGTATTTTGTAGATATGGGACTTAAAGCGAAAGTGTTCTTTAAGAGCGATTATGGAAAAGGTGAGCCTACAGATGTAATGGTGAATGCTCTTTTAGAGGATTTTAGAAAATCTGGCTGCAATCGTGTAATAGCAATCGGTGGTGGAGCAGTTATAGATATGGCTAAAATACTTGTTTTAGCTGGAAATGGAGATGCAGCAGACTACTATCAGAGAAAAATACCACTAGAAAAGGAACTACCTATAATAGCAGTTCCAACTACTTGTGGTGCAGGAAGTGAAGTTAGTAGTGTATCTATAGCTGAATTTGTTGAAATGGGTACAAAAATAGGTCTTGCAGATCCATCAATATTCCCAGATTATGCAATAATAATACCAGAGCTTTTAACTGAGCTTTCTTATGATTTCTTTGCAACTAGCGCAATTGATGCACTAATTCATGCAATTGAAAGTTATGTTTCACCAAAAGCCAATTTATATACAAGAATGTTTGCAACTAAGGCAATGGAGATGCTTTTAAAAGGTTTCAAACTTATCACAGAAAATGGGC
>OGEP01000422.1_pt1 | contig 64723 bp, 64 predicted proteins | sample 1570721 | NCBI WGS metagenome assembly OGEP01 (sample SAMEA2582131, study PRJEB24529) | metagenome | biome: Human gut stool | place: China | collected 2011 | reverse complement strand
CATTTTCCGTATAGAATAAAAGTCCGTCTGTTGTATCTAAGATCGTGATATATTTGCCGTGACAGGTCTTGGATTCCCGGATCAACTGTAAGAGGTAGGACTTGTAGTTAGGATCTGTTGCCAGAAAGAGTGTCTCATAGTCCTCCAGGGAAGTCACATGTGCCTTGCTTTTTTGCAGTATGAAGGAAAGTTCCTGATCCTGATCCAGCTGTTCGGCAGTCTTATTGATGATGAAGTAGCCGTTTGGATCCTTTGGCATATCAAGGGACTTGATGGCACGCTGTACCTGCTTGGTCAGACTGTCGCTGGCTGGGTAGAGTGATTCAAAGTATTTCATGAAATCGGTGGCAGTCTTAAAATGTTCGTTCTTTCCTTTTTCCAGCATCTCGGTCATAAGGATGCGGCGGATGATATCCTCACATTCTTTACGGGATGGGTTCTTGCGAAGTCTTCTTTCCATTTCCGGCATAATGTATCTCCTTACTGTCTTTTGTATTATCAAAAGACAAAAATGTTTGTCTTTCATCAATATACGACAAAAATCATGGAAATGCAAGACAAAAAAGAGGAAGAAAGGACAGGTATATAGAATTGACATCAAATATACATATTCTTATAATAAAGGCAAGGAATGTATGAAACTACCTAATGTAAGATCAAGGAGTGGGGAAAATGGAATTAACAAATCTGAGCCGCGAAGAAAAGAAAGCCTATGATCTGGAGCAGATCGATGCCCTGGTGCAAAAAAATCAAGGCATGGCAAAGACAGCGGATATTCTCGCCATGGGGATTGACTACCGACGCATTTTGCAATTTCTGAAGGAAGGTTATCTCAAGCGGGTCAAAAGCGGTTATTATACGACCAAGTATTTTGACGGATCGGAAGAAAGTATGGTGGCGCGCATGTTCTCGGATGGAGTGCTTACCATGGAATCCGCTCTTTTTTATCACGGTTATCTGGAACAGCGTCCTTATGCATGGCACATTGCTGTCAGCAAGAATGTTTCCAAGTCCCGTTTTAAGATGGATTACCCGAATCTGCAGCCATATTACACGGAACCAAAGGTGCTGGGTATGGGCGTGACGACCATAAAACTGGCAGGCGAGCCCATGCAGATCTATACCAAAGACCGTCTGGTCTGCGACTGCCTCAAGTATCAGGATAAAATGGATCGAAACGATTTCAAGAAAGCCATCCTTACCTATATCGGTGATGAGGATAAGGACGTTGCGGCGCTGATGGAGTATGCCAAGGAGCGCAAGGTCTTAAAGAAAGTGCAAAACATGATTGGAATCTGGTTGTAGGAGCATAGCATGATAAACGAAGCATGGATCAAGACAAAGAGTCAGGAACTGGATATTCCTTTTTCCCATATTTTAAGTGCCTATGTCTTGGAGACAACGGTGCGCATCTTTGCAGAATTGGCGGATGCCAAAGACTTCTGGCTGGAGGACAGTGACAGGCTGGGGCTGGATGTTTATAAGAAATCGGTCTCAGAGAAGGTCCGCTACTATTATACCGGTGGCAAAGCCTTCAAGGAGATCAAAGAGCGGATCCGGCAAGACTTATTGCAGGCATATGAAAAAGAAGGATTTGGCGTAGAACTGGTTTCCGAGGAAAAAGAAGGTCAGGGATTTCGGATGAACTTTTCCATGGAAGTCTGCGGCATGTATGTGCCTTTTCTCGTCAGTCTTCTGCCTTTTGGCGTAGAGCATATTTTTCCAAAGGAAGAAAATCTGCGGCTTTTTTTGGAGAATAACAAGACGATCGGTATATACGCATACCCGGTAGAGCAGATCGCGGCGGAGCATCTGCTGCCCATCGTAAAGCAGTTGGAATTGTTGCAGGACATGGAGCACTACCAAAAACTATACGAGATCCTGAGCAAATACCCTTTGGAGGGACGCAAGGTACAGGAAAGTTTAAGGGCCTTGTGCCGCAAAGACCATGTAAAATGCAGTGCCTTGGTATGGGAAAGTCTGAGCGGATACGGTACATACACTTATATGGAAAAGAAATGGAAAAGCCTTTTGCGTAAGGAGAAGAAAAAAGAGCCAGCCTGGCAGGAAGTGCACGGGCTGATCTGTAGATTCTTAGAGCCTATCTGGGAAAAACTGATGGAAGATCAGATCTTTTTTGGCGATTGGATGCCGCAACTGGGCAGATTTTTGGACTAATGGCGGATGCTGCTGATGTCCTGTAACTGGTGGAAAAGGGCATAGTAATAGGAATCGCGGTCGCTCAGACGATAAAATTGGTCTTCAAAAGGCATGGTCGAGCAGAGCGCAACATCCGAAATCGGCACATAGTTGATATAGCACTTGGCTTGGATCTGGCTGTTGGTGCGGTTGTTCAAAAGGATGGACTTGCCAAAGGCAGGAATACACGCCTTGGAATACACGCAGGCGATGGTGTCGACATAGTGATCGCGCAGAGCCAGCGAACAGGCATCGTAGTTTTCGGATGCCGCAAGCAGGTGCTTGCAGAGTGACGGCTGGATAAAAGGTGTATCAATGGTTACAAAAAAAGCACGGTTTTCAACGATCATGGTAAGGCTGCTCAAGATCGCCCCTATGGGACCGGCATTGAGATAGATGTCAGGTATCTCCGTGACATCCAGATCCAGATGTCCGTAGTCACCACGCTGGTTGACAGACAGGTAGATGCGGTCAAAGTGGGGCGCAAACTTGTGCACCATATATTCTAATAAGCATTCATCACCGAATGGCAGCAGTGCCTTATCGGTTCCCATGCGGGAACTGTCACCACCACATAAAATGACCAAAGCCTGACTCATTGTAACCTCCAACAAACACGCGAAAAGCCATCCGCGTTTTTTCATGTAGATACTATTATAAGATGATAGAGGGAAAAAGAAAAGAAAAATGTTAGATCATAAATTAAGAGAACTGGCAGATTCGGACTTTTATCCGTTTCATATGCCGGGACATAAGAGACAGCAAACCGGGCTGGAAGACCCATATGCCATTGATATTACGGAGATCCCAGGATTTGACAATCTGCATGATCCACAGGGGCTTATCTTAGAAGCCATGGAACGTATGGCAGGGCTTTATCATGCAAAAAAGTCCTATCTTCTGGTCGGAGGATCGACTTGTGGCAACCTGACAGCAGTCTTTTCCGCTCTGCCGCAAAAGGGATGCATCCTCATGGGACGGGACAGCCACAAAAGTATTTATCATGCTGCTTGGCTGCGGCAGTGCCGGATCGTCTATACCTATCCCAAGGTAGGGCAGATCGGCATGATCGAGGGAGTGTCGATCGCAGAATATGAGCAGGCTTTGCAAGTCAACCCGGATATCGGAGCCATCGTGGTGACATCGCCGACCTATGAAGGGATGATCGAACCTCTGGATGAGATCGTGGCACTGGCACATGCAAGGGGGATCCCGGTCATTGTGGATGCGGCACACGGCGCGCATCTGGGCTTTGATCCCTATTTCCCAAAGTCTCCGCTGGAAAGCGGGGCAGACCTTGTCATCATGAGCCTGCACAAGACTCTGCCTGCGCTGACCCAGACGGCGGTGCTTCACGTCAATGAAAATTCACTTGTTTCGGAAAGGCAGATCGAGACCTATCTGGATGTATTTGAGACCAGTTCACCGTCTTACGTCCTGATGGCTTCCATATGTCAGTGCATCCGCTTTCTGGAAGAAGAAAAAGCGGCATTTGGGGTATATGCCTCTCGTTTGCAGGACTTTTATAAAAAGTGTAAAAGTCTGGAAAAGATCCGTGTCTCTTCTTTCCCGGGGCAGGATCCGGGCAAGATCGTGATCGACGTATCAAAGACCTGGCTTTCCGGGCATGCGCTGGAAGAGATCCTCTTGCAAAAATATCATCTGGTTCTGGAAATGTCTTCTTTTTCCTATGGACTTGCCATGACAAGTGTCATGGATAGTGAAGAGGGATTTGTCCGTCTTTTTGAGGCACTAAAAGAGATCGATCGGGAAGCCAGTGCAAGAGATACAGACGATCCCTGCCGGACGGGGCAGGTCTTATACGGGCGCGGGCAAAAGGTCATGGAATATCATGAGGCAATGGAAAAAGCGAAAGAACGCTGTGCTCTTGATCAGGCAGAGGGCAGGATCGCAGCGTCATCGGTCGCCATCTATCCGCCGGGTGTACCATTGATCGTACCGGGTGAGCGGATCGATCAGGAGCGGATCGACCTCTTAAATCTAGCCCAAAAGCAGGGGCTGACCATCACCGGGCTTGTGGATCATGGGCTTTTCGTTGTCATTTGAGGTGGACTATATTATACTAGATGGTAAGCGCATTCTATAGACAGGCAGAGTAAGGAACATGGGAAAGATTTTTTGTATCATAGGAAAAAGTTCAACAGGAAAAGATACCTTATATCAGCGCATTTTGGGACGGCATGATCTTGCCCTGCGCCAGATCGTGTCTTATACGACCAGACCCATCCGCGCAGGTGAAGTGGATGGGATCGAATACCATTTTTGCACACATGAGGAAAAAGACAGGCTGCTGGCATCCGGCAAGGTCGTGGAGATCCGCAGTTATAATACCTGTCACGGCATCTGGGACTATTTTACCGTTGACGATGGCAACATTGATCTGAGCAGATATGACTATCTGGTGATCGGAACGATCGAGTCCTTTGTCAAGTTGCGGGATTACTTTAGTCAGGATGCGGTTCTTCCGATATATATAGAAGTAGAGGACGGCGTGCGCCTGCAAAGAGCACTGGATCGTGAGCGGTGCCAGAAGCATCCAAAGTATGAGGAAATGTGCCGACGATTTTTGGCAGATGCCGCAGATTTTTCCAAGGAGAAATTGCAGGAGGCAGGCATCCACAGGATTTTCTATAACGAGGACTTGGAGTGCACGGAAGAGGACATCGTATGCTTTATGCGCGAAGTCATGATGAGTGAGGAAGGCTAGCCTATGGATTTAAAGGTAAATGATGTGTCGGGCGTGACGCAGACACAGGAAGTGAATCAGACAAAGCCTATGGATGACGGATTTAAGTTCACCCTGGCGAGTGCCATCGATGATGCGGAATTAAAGGAAAAACTGTCGGGGCTGATGGATGAGATCACGGAGCAGGGAAAGAAGATCTCGGAGCACATGGATATCCGGGATATGAAAAAATACCGCGGTCTGGTCAAGGATTTCATGAATGAAGTCGTCAATCGTTCCCACAAGTTTTCCAGAGAGAACTTTTTGGATCGCCGGGGACGTCACCGCGTCTATGGTTTGGTAAAATTAGTGGATAAAAATCTGGATGATCTGGCTGGAGAACTGGTCAAGGAAGAAAAAGACCATCTTGCCATTCTTGGAAAAGTCGATGAGATCCGGGGATTGCTTCTGGATATTTCCACCTAAAACGGAGTAGTTTAAAATGAAGTTTGCAGACATAAAAGGACAAGAGGATATCAAAGAGCATTTGCAGAACGCGATCGCTTTAGGCAAAACGTCCCACGCTTATATTATCAGCGGGGAGAAGGATGCCGGCAAGATGATGTTGGCGGAGGCATTTGCCCAGACTCTTTTGTGTCAGGACCGGGGCAAGGATGCCTGCGGAAATTGTCATTCCTGCAAGCAGTGCCAGAGCCACAACCACCCGGATATCCGCTATGTTTCGCATGAAAAGCCAAATACCATTTCGGTGGAGGACATCCGACAGCAGATCAATAACGACATTGTCATCAAGCCTTATGCGAGCGAATACAAGATCTATATTATGGATGAGGCGGAAAAGATGAACAAGGCGGCGCAGAATGCCCTGTTAAAGACCATCGAGGAACCACCGCATTATGCTATTATCTTTTTGCTGACGACCAATGCAGCAGGATTTTTGCCGACTATTTTATCCCGTTGTGTGACCTTGGAATTAAAGCCGATCTCTGCGGATATCATCCGAAAAGAGTTGATGGAGCATCACAACATGCCGGATTATCAGGCAGATGTCTGTGCCCAGTTTGCCCAGGGGAATCTGGGAAAAGCCATCAAATTGGCATCTTCCGAGGAATTTAACGAAATGAAATCCCATATGACCTCTCTGATGCGTCGTATGGAAAAGATGGATGTCTTTGGTATTTCCCAAGCCGTCAAGGAATTGGAGGAATACAAGCCTAAGATCGGTGATTATTTGGATTTGATGAACATCTGGTTTCGAGATGTGTTATTATATAAGGCGACAGGTGATGAGAGAAAGATTACTTTTCAGGATGAAAAGATGATCATAAAAAGACAGGCAAGTGAGTGTTCTTATCACGGGCTGAATACCATCATTCAGGCAGAGAATACCGCAAGGCGGCGGATCGCCTGCAATGGCAATTACAATTTGGCAGTGGAACTCATGTTGCTTTCAATAAAGGAGAATATTGCATGATAAAGATTGTTGGTGTGCGTTTTCGCACCGCAGGTAAAGTATATTATTTTGGACCCAAGAACTTAGACTTAAAGATCGGTGACCGCGTGATCGTTGAGACTGCGCGTGGTGTCGAGATGGGAACAGTTGCCGTAGCACCAAAGGAAGTGCCGGATGATGAGGTTGTCCAGCCGCTAAAGACTGTCCAGCGTATCGCGACCGAGGAAGACTTTAAACGGGCAGAGAAGAACAAGGAAAAAGAAAAAGAGGCTTTCAAGATCTGTCAGGAAAAGATCAAAAAGCACAAACTGGAAATGAAACTGGTGGACGCAGAGTACACCTTTGACAACAATAAACTGCTCTTTTACTTCACGGCAGACGGCAGGATCGATTTCCGTGAACTGGTAAAGGATCTGGCATCGGTATTCCGTACCAGGATCGAGTTGCGCCAGATCGGTGTGCGTGACGAGACCAAGATCATGGGCGGGATCGGCATCTGCGGCAGACCACTCTGCTGTAGTTCTTATCTGACAGACTTTGTTCCGGTTTCCATTAAGATGGCAAAAGAGCAAAATCTTTCCCTGAACCCGACTAAGATCTCCGGGGTCTGCGGCAGACTTATGTGCTGTCTGAAAAATGAGCAGGAGACTTACGAGTATCTGAACAGCCAGTTGCCGAATATCGGGGACTATGTGACGACACCGGAAGGGATCCGCGGACAGGTTAAGGCGGTCAGCGTCCTTCGTCAGCGCGTCAAGGTATTGATCGAGCAGAATGATACCAAGGAAGAGCGCGACTATGCAGTAGGAGACCTCAAATTCAAGGCAAAGCGCAAGAATATCAAGGTCACAAAAGAAGAATTAAAAGAGTTGGCAAAACTCGAGGATAATAAATAATGGCAGGATCATTTTTACATGAGGGTGAGCGGCTGGATGAACTGCAACGCAACGGTTACAAGATCATCCAGGATCCCAAGCGTTTTTGTTTTGGTATGGATGCTGTGCTTTTGTCCGGCTTTGCCAAGGTAAAGCGCGGAGAGGAAGTGCTGGATCTTGGCACGGGAACCGGGATCATTCCCATCCTTTTAGAAGCCAAAACAGAGGGGCAGCATTTTACCGGTCTGGAGATCCAGCCGGAGAGTGCTGACATGGCGGCAAGGAGTGTGGCTTACAATCACTTGGAGGACCGCGTTTCCATTGTCACAGGAGATATCAAAGATGCAACAAATATTTTTGGGGCATCTTCTTTTGATGTTGTGACCTGCAATCCGCCCTATATGACTGACCAGCATGGCATCAAGAATGACGGCGATGCCAAGACCATCGCCAGACATGAAGTGCTCTGCAATCTGGAGGATGTGGTATCACAGACGGCAAAACTCCTTCGTCCGGGCGGCAGATGTTACTTTGTGCACAGACCTTTCCGCCTGGTGGAGATCTTATCCACAATGAGCCGTTACAAGGTTGAGCCAAAGCGGATGCAGCTAGTCTATCCCTATGTGGATAAGGAACCCAATATGGTTCTGATCGAGGGGATGCGGGACGGAAAATCCAGGATCACGGTAGAAAAACCTCTGATCGTATATCAGAGTCCGGGCGTTTATATGCCGGAGATCTACGATATTTACGGTTATTAAATGCTTGCGGGATAAAAGTAGAGCAAAGATAACGGAAAGGAGTGCCGGAGTATGGCAGGTATCTTATATTTGTGTGCGACACCGATCGGAAATCTGGAGGATATGACCTATCGCTGTGTCCGCATTTTAAAAGAAGTGGATCTGATCGCTGCTGAGGATACACGAAATTCCATAAAACTTTTGAACCACTTTGAGATCGACACGCCCATGACAAGTTATCATGAGTTTAATAAGATCGAAAAGGCGCATACATTACTGGCAGCCTTAAAAGATGGCAAAAATATTGCCGTTATCACAGATGCCGGGACACCGGGCATTTCCGATCCGGGCGAGGAACTGGTGGCAATGTGTTATGAGGAAGACATCGAGGTTAATGCCGTTCCGGGTGCGGCTGCCTGTATCACTGCGGTGACGAGTTCCGGACAGGCGTGTCGGCGTTTTAGTTTTGAGGCATTTTTGCCAAAAGACAAAAAGGAGCGCGCGCGTGTATTGGCAGAGATGCAGCAGGAGACACGCACCATGATCGTTTATGAGGCACCGCATCATCTGCGTGCGACCTTGCAGGAACTTTATCAGGCACTCGGCGACCGCAGCATCACGCTCTGCCGGGAACTGACCAAGCGTTATGAGGAAAAGAAGAAAATGACGCTGGCGCAGGCTGTGGATTATTACAGGGAAAATGACCCGCGCGGTGAATATGTCCTTGTCATTTCCGGTAAGTCCAAAGAAGAGGTCATGCAGGAGGAGCAGAGCCGCTGGGAAGATTTGAGCATTGAGGAGCATATGCAGATCTATCTGGATCAGGACTACAGCAAAAAGGACGCCATGAAAGCCGTAGCCAAAGACCGTGGCGTCAGCAAGCGCGATATTTATCAGGCGCTTTTATGATGTTCCAAGCAGGGCATCCCGCAGGATATCAAAAGGCGCAGGTCCGGTCTGTAATATCTTTTTATGAAATTCCATATAAGAAAAATCATCTTTTTTTGCATCCTTATAGTCTTTCTGTAGGGATGCAAAATTCATATAGCCTACATAATAATGCAGGTAATTTGCAGGATCTTCCACGATCAACTGGTAGATCTGATCGACGACATCTTGATCTTTGATCCCATAATTTTCTAAAAATTCCAAAAGACTGGCACGATCCCAGCCATAATAATGGATGCCAATGTCGGCAGAGGCATAGAGACTTAGGACAATGCTCTCATTGAGGGCTAGGACGGGCGCAAGTTGATCCGGCAGTCCGGCGTATTGATAAGACATATATTCCACATAGGTAGCCCAGCCCTCGGTATATGCCGGAAAGGATAAAAGGGCGCGCACCGGTTCCAATCCGTACTGATAGGACATGGCGGTCTGGTAAAGATGACCGGGAAAACCCTCATGTGCCATGGTGGTAAAGAGGGAAGTCGTGTCGGCATTGCTGTCTGGATTGTAAAAAATATTGTGATAGCCACCAGAATCCAAAGGCGCGATCAGATAGTAGGCGGGCGCACTGGTCTGCCGCAATTGTGGCGCAATTTCATGGATGGTGACGGTAACATTTTCACAAGTAGGAAAGTCATTTTGTATAGAATCCTGTAAATGCTCGATCATGTCATCGGCTGTTTTTAGGGGGCAGGTATAAGAGCCCAGCATGGACGCTAAGGCAGGATTGTGGGCAAAGAGGTCAGCCATTTGGAACAGGTCTTCCTGACGTTTGGCAGCGATTTCTTGGAAAACCGTATAGGGACTTTCCTTTGTGCCGGTGTTCTTGCTGACCAGAAGGGCGTAGTATGTACGTCCTTTTTCTTTGACAGAAAGACTTCCATTATCGTCTGTTTTGTCAATAATCGACGATAATTGATTAGAAAGAGACAAATAAGACGGTAAAACGACATCATAAATGATCGACTGATTCCGGAAGATATAGGACGCTTTTTCTGCTTCATCTAAAAAGGCAGCGTTTTTTATGCGGTCGTCAAAAGAAGTCAGAAGCAGGTGGTCCGCCTGCACCTGTGAAAAAGAGGCACAAAAATCAATGGTCTGTTGCAACGAGTCTGTGTTTTCCATAAGCCCCAATTTGGTCTGTTCCGTAGCAAAGGCATAGATCTGTCCGAAGTAGATATCCATTTCTTCTAAGAGGGACAGGTAACATTCAATATCCTCGGTATCGTGAAAGGAAAAAGAGGACAAAAGAACCGGCAGGGAAGAAGGAATACCGGCGGTCGGCGAGAGCAGATTTTGATAGTAGTAGTAGTCGCCCAGCTTTTCCTCCAGACCATAGTAATCCTTCATAAGGTCATAGACCAGCCTTTGCCGGGCAGTCAGATTATTGCGGTCAATGTCCTTTAAACGGTCAAGCAGATTTTTGATCTCATCCATTTCCTTGATATGTTCTTCCATGGTCAGTGTGCAGAGCGTCTGGTCCGAAAAAGTGATATGATAGGCATCCGGGTTTTCTAAAGTAAAGTGGCAGGACATAGGATCGGCTTCCATTTGCCTGCAAAACCAATCGTCTGTCAGATCCTCAAAAGTATCTGCATCGCTGGTCTGACCCGCATAAAAAAGCCTTGCATTTCCCAGATCCTCTTTGCTGCAGCCTACCGCCGAAAAGGCGATCAGGATAGCAAGGATCAGACAAAGAAATCGTTTTCCCATAATGCCTCCCAAAGAAATACCATAGTTACAGTGTATGTACAATGAAAAAAAATATGATTTCCGGCATAGATTTTCCTTAAAATTCATACATATGAAAAAAAGTCTTGGAGTGCCTATGAATTATCTTTGGGCAGGCATGCTCTTACTTGGCATCGTCTATGGAGGCTTTCGGGGAGAGATGGCGGCAATCACGGAAGCGGCACTTTCCTCTGCAAAGGAAGCCGTTTCTCTTTGTATCACATTGCTTGGTGTCATGTGTTTTTGGGTAGGTATGATGAACATTGCGCAAAAGAGCGGACTATTGCGTACTCTGGCAGAAAAACTGGATCCCCTGCTGAACTTTTTATTTCCTACATTAAAAAAGGAGACCAAGGCAAAAGAATATATCGCGACCAATGTCATCGCCAATATCTTTGGACTTGGCTGGGCGGCAACACCGGCAGGACTTTCTGCCATGCAGGAATTAAAGAAGGTCAGCCGGCAGAAAGAGGGCGTGGCAAGCCGGGAAATGTGTACTTTTCTGGTACTCAATATTTCTTCCCTGCAACTGATCCCGGTCAATATGATCGCCTATCGCAGTCAGTACGGATCGGCAAATCCATCCATGATCACGGGTCCTGCCATTCTTGCGACCGCTATCAGCACTTTGGTTGCCGTGATCTTTTGTAAACTGGCATGTATGGGGCGGGAGGAACGGCTATGAAATTGCTTCTATATATATCCGATGCCATCATCCCCATTCTCTTGTTTATCATCCTTTTTCACGCCCTGCTTGGCAAGGGAAGGGTCTATGAGGATTTTCTGGAGGGGGCGAAAGACGGCTTTCACACCGTGATCGGCATTATGCCGACGCTGATCGGGCTTATGTGTGCGGTCGGTGTCCTGCGTGCTTCCGGCTTTCTGACGGATCTGGCAGTCTGGTTGGGAAAGATCATACCCGAGGAAGTCTTTCCCTCCGTGCTTCTTCCAGCGGCTATCGTAAAAATGTTTTCCTCCTCGGCGGCGACCGGACTGGTCTTAGATATTTTTAAAGAATATGGACCGGACAGCAGCAATGGGCTGATTGTATCTTTGATGGGATCTTGCACGGAGACCATCTTTTATACCATGTCGGTCTATTTTATGAGTGTCGGCATCCGAAAGACCAGATGGACGCTGGCGGGCGCGCTGGTAGCGACTTTGGCGGGGCTGATCGCCAGTGTGATCCTGGGGCGGATGCTATAGGAACTGTACAAATTTTCAAATTCGTAGTAATATAGGGAAACTTGGTGACATATATTATAGAAGATAAGGAAGAAAACAAATGAACATGCTCATGGATCTCATCACAAACCGTATATTTGTGGCAACGGCGGCTGCCTGGCTGGTGGCGCAAGTCTTAAAGGTTATCATTGACGCGGCAAAAAATGGTTTTTCCGCGGAACGTCTCACGGGAAGCGGCGGTATGCCAAGTTCACATTCAGCCACAGTTACGGGTCTGGTCGTTTCGACTGCTATCGTGGAGGGAATGGGAGGATTTCCTTTTGTTATGGCTTTGTTTTTTGCTATTATCGTGATCTACGATGCAGCAGGCGTGCGCATGGAGACAGGGCGCGAGGCGCAGTTGCTCAACCGTCTTTTGGAGCGGGATAAAGCCGAGGGCAGAGAGCCTTTGTACGAAGGAAACTTAAGAGAAAAGATGGGGCATACCATACCGGAGATCATCATCGGTATGATCTTAGGCGCGGTCGTGGCAGTCATTGTCTGCAGTATCATGCAGGGGCTGATCGTATACTGATGTCAGATCTTGTCGATGACAAAAATTTGACAATCCGGGATAAGAAGCCTATAATAAATAACGTTGACGCGGGATGGAGCAGTCTGGAAGCTCGCCGGGCTCATAACCCGGAGGTCATAGGTTCAAATCCTATTCCCGCAATTTTTTAGGAGATGTCCGATAGGATGTCTCTTTTTTACATCACAAACCAAAGGAAAAGCGTATGGAGAACAAGTGGGATTTTCAGGTAAATGATATTGTAACCATGAAAAAGAAGCACCCTTGTGGGAGCGACCAGTTTCGCATCCTGCGTGTGGGAGCCGATTTTCGTCTGGCATGTCTGGGATGTGGGCATCAGATGATGCTACCGCGCACAAAAGTGACCAAGGTATGCAAAAATGTTTTGCACGAAAATGTAAAAAAGGCTTGAAAAAGCGGGAAAATCATGGTATCATATCAACTCGTGGTATATTAAAATATCCTTGCTTTGCCGTATATTGGCAAGGCCAAAAGACCAAAAGGAGGTAAAATCGCATGAACAAGTATGAATTAGCACTCGTTGTTAATGCTAAGATCGAAGATGATGCGAGAGCAGCAGTCGTTGAGAAGGCACAGGGTTACATTACCCGTTTCGGCGGCGTTGTCAGTGAAGTAGAAGATTGGGGTAAGAAGAAGTTAGCTTACGACATCCAGAAGATGAGCGAAGGTTACTACTACTTCATCCAGTTCGAAGCAGAAGCTGATGCACCTGCTCAGATCGAAGAAAACGTTCGTATTATGGATAATGTTCTTCGTTTCTTATGCGTCAGAAAAGACGAGGCATAGATAGTAGATAAGGAGTAGGAATGAATAGACTGATTATGATGGGTCGCTTGGTAGCAGATCCGGAAGTAAGATATGGGGCAGCCAATGGTTCTGCTGTAGCAAATTTTAGAATTGCCGTAGATAGAAGATTCAAGAGAGATGGAGATCCGGATGCAGATTTCTTCCGTATCACTGCTTTTGGACGTCAGGCAGAGTTTGCTGAGAAATATCTTAGAAAAGGTACCAAGATCTTATTAGAAGGTGAAATCAGAAACAACAATTACACCGGAAAAGATGGGAACATGGTATATTCCGATCAGATCATTGCGAATTCCATTGAGTTTGCAGAGAGCAAGAATGCTCAGTCAAACAATGGATTTGGCGGCGACATGGGAACTCCGGCACCGAATACAAACGCTGGAGACGGTTTTATGAACATTCCGGATGGTATTGAAGAAGAATTGCCATTCAATTAGCATTGATTAGGAGGTAGCGTCATGGCTTACAATAAGACAGCAGATGGTTCAAGAAGAAGACCAATGCACAGAAGAAAGAAAGTCTGTGTATTCTGTGGTAAGGACAACGTGATTGATTACAAGGATACAGCAAAGTTAAAGAGATACATCTCAGAGAGAGGTAAGATCCTTCCTCGTCGTATCACCGGTAACTGTGCAAAGCATCAGAGAGCTTTAACTGTAGCAATCAAGAGAGCTCGTCACGTAGCACTTATGCCATATGTTTGCGAATAAGATTCGTAGATAAGATATAGTATTCCAAAAGGAGCATTTCCGTAGAGATATGGGAATGCTCCTTTTTTGTATATAAGAAAATAGGTGGTTTATTCCCGTAAAAAGGACGCCTTGTAGGCGGTGCCCCATTCTGCCATTGCCGTGATGATGGGGCGCATGGACTCGCCCAGATCGCTGAGGGCATATTCTACACGGGGTGGAACTTCCGCATAGACGGTGCGGGTGATGATACCGTCTTCCTCCATGGATCTGAGGGAATCGGTCAGGACTTTCTGGCTGATGCCCTCCAGATCCCTTTTTAATTCATTGAAACGCCAAGGGCGTGACATGAGGTTTCGGATGATCAGTATCTTCCATTTACTTCCGATCAGTTGCAGTGTTGTTGCGACCGGGCAAGCCGGTAATTCTTCTTTGGTCAGCATAAAATCTCCCTTTCTCCTTACAGGATCACAACAGTTCAAATTAGAATGCTACATTAGAAATAAATCTTATATCAAATTATAGTATGCCCTTAGGATCTGCGCAATAGTTACCTTTTGGTAACTAAGTAATAGATTTGTGCGTACTTTTTTTCTGCCTTTTTCCATCATAAAATCATAAGCAGGAACAGGAAATGTTCAAAAAAAGAAAAATGGAGGAAGATTTCATGGAAAAAGTAGTAGAATTTTTACAGGAAAATCCTGTACAGTATTTAGCAACCGTAGGTCGTGATGGAAAGGCAAAGTGCCGTCCTTTTATGTTTGCGGGTCAGATGGATGGCAAACTTTGGTTCTGCACCAACAACACAAAGGATGTCTACAAGGATCTGCAGGAAAATCCACAGATTGAGATCTCCGTATCCAGCCCAACTTATGCATGGATCCGTCTGCATGGAAAAGCAGTTTTTGAGGACAACATGCAGGCAAAAGAAATGTGCATCGCCAATCCTATTGTCAAGAGCCAGTATAAGACCGCGGATAACCCAATTTTTGAAGTATTTTATTTGGAAGATGCGCATGGTGTGATCGCGGACTTTTCAGGAAATCCACCATATGAATTTTAAAACAGTGATGAGATAAACAGGAGGAGTAGCCATATGAACCAGAGTGAGCGACGTATGTATTTGATCAAAGAATTGTTAAAAGAACAGCCGGGCTATAGAGATATGGAGATTCCGGCAAATGCTGACGCACAAAGGCGCTTGCTGCGTTCGCTTATGAATGTGCGTATGGCGGCGCCTGTGGATGATGGATTTTTGCAGATTCAGGATGCTTATTTGCAAGAGGAGAACAGGAAAAAGGGTTTTGTGACACTGGCGGATATGGAAGAATTGCAGGAAGATCTCTATCTTTGGCGGGGAGACATCACAAGACTTGCCGTGGGTGCAATCGTCAATGCGGCAAACAGCGGCATGACAGGCTGTTATCAACCCTGCCATAACTGCATTGATAATTGTATCCACACCTATGCGGGGATGCAACTACGATCCTTTTGTAGTGAAATGATGGAAGAACAGGGCTACGCCGAGCCGACCGGGCAGGCGAAGATCACGCCGGCGTATAATCTGCCCTGCCAATACGTGATCCATACAGTTGGACCGATCGTGCAGGGAAAACTGACGCAGAAAGACCAGGATCTCTTGCGCTCTTGCTACCAGTCCTGTCTGGATCTGGCAGAGGAAAAGGGAATTGAAAGTATCGCCTGTTGTTGTATTTCGACCGGTGTTTTTTGTTTTCCGAATGCGCGTGCGGCAGAGATCGCTGTTGAGACTGTGAAAGAGCATAAGGCGCAGACCGGATCGGATATTAAGGTGGTTTTTAACGTCTTTAAAGAGGAAGACGAAGGGATCTATCGGAGATTATTAGGTTAGGATGAGCAAAATCGCGGATAGGGCATGAGAACAGCAAGCAGAAAAAGAAGTATGGAGCACAGAAGATGAGAGAGCAAGCGGACAAAATAGAACTTATCAGACATAAAATTGAGGATGCGGATGCTATTGTGATCGGTGCCGGTGCGGGACTTTCCACGGCGGCAGGCTTTACTTACAGTGGCGATCGCTTTGAAAAGTATTTTTCAGATTTTGGGAGCGCGTATGGCTTTTCCGACATGTATTCCGGTGGCTTTTATGATTACGCCACGCTTGAGGAGTATTGGGCGTATTGGAGCCGTCATATTTGGGTAAACCGGTATATGAAAGCACCGAAGCCTGTATATGACGAGCTTTTCCGTTTGGTTCAGGACAAGGACTATTTTGTCCTCACAACGAATGTGGATCATTGTTTTCAGAAAGCGGGCTTTGATAAGCACAGAATGTTTTATACGCAGGGCGACTATGGTCTGTTTCAATGCAGCGAGCCTTGTCACCAAGCCACTTATGACAATGAAGAAATGGTCCGTAATATGCTCGAAGCACAGGGCTATGTCATTGACGAAAGCAATGAGCTGACCGTTCCTGATGGCATAACTCTTAAAATGTCTATTCCAACAGAGCTGATTCCCCGTTGTCCTGTGTGCGGCAAACCGATGACGATGAACCTTCGCTCTGACAACACCTTTGTTGAGGACGAAGGCTGGCATATTCACGCGGAGTATTATTCAGAATTTCTGCGCAGACACCAAAATTTGAAAACCGTATTTCTGGAAGCAGGGATCGGCGGGAATACACCAATCATAGTGAAAGTGCCTTTTATTCGCATGACCCACGAATGGCCTGACGCCACGTATGTATGTCTCAACTATGGCGAGGCGTTTGCTCCCGACGAGATCAGAAAAAAGTCAATTTGTATCAATGGCGATATAGGCGATGTTTTGGATCGTCTTAAATCTGCCGAATAGACAACAGAATAATATAAGATTGCCGAGGGCGTTTCATCTAACCGGATGGAGCGCCCTTTTGCTATATATACCGACCGAAGAAAGGAGGATCAAGATGGCCGTATTCCGTGTTGAGAAAACAAAGGACTTCACCATTATGTGCAATCACCATTTGCGCAATACGAAACTGTCGCTGAAAGCAAAGGGGCTTATGTCCCTTATGCTGTCGCTGCCGGAGGATTGGGACTACACCACAAAGGGACTGGCTCATATCTGCAAGGACGGCATAGATTCCATTTCCACAGCCCTGAAGGAGTTGGAGCAGCAAGGCTACCTCACGCGGCAGCGGCTTCGCAACGCTAACGGACAGCTCGGAGACAAGAGCCGTCTGCTAAAAGTCAATTCCATGCACCTTGAATATGTCTTTGACTGTATCGACCACAACACAACAAAGGTTGGTAATATCAAGACATATCTGCTGACGGCGCTTTTCAATTCTCCTGCCACGATGGACGGCTATTACCGTGCGGAGGTCAATCACGACCTTTACGGCAGTTAGCGCCGCAAGGCGCTGTATATATAAAATCTCAACGGAAAGGATGCGAAGCCGCATGAAGCTGAAATCGGCAGTGAACCCATGCTCGGCGTGACAAAGGAGCAGATCGAGCAGGCGCGAAACGCTGACCTGTTTGCCAATCTTCAAAACTATGAGAGCGGCGTCCTGAAACGGGACGGACCGAACTACCGGCATCGGGAGCATGACAGCCTTGTCTATGTGACGAGTAAAGGCTATTGGTATTGGAAGGCAAAGTGTTCTGCGGATGTAGCATCATGAATCTTTAGCCTCAAAAAATTTTTTGATATAACAGATAATGGATACATTGTGCACAAATGTCCATTATTTATATGCGCGAAGTAAACTGATGGTTGCTTTTTTTTGTTGCTTCCGATTATAATCTATATGCATTTATAAAATAGATGCTGTGTCTATTATTTATTCTTTAGTCTAAAAACTGATAGAGGTGAAAAGTTTATGAAAGAGATCAAATGCAAGCAATGCGGAAAAGTATATTCCAAAAGCGAAAAGGTCTGCCCACACTGCGGGGCAAAGAACAGCGGGCGCATGAAAAAATTTGTTGCTCTCGGAATTGTTATCGTGGCACTGGTCGCGGCGTTCATTCCCTTGAACAGTGTCTGGGTGGGGCATATCCCGGAGAGCTACACCTACAATAGCGAGCTTTCGAAGCCATCAACGATTGTCTCTTGGGCGGATATGAGTAGTGGCATTGTTCAAACTCAGTTGGAGCGCAGGTTAGAAAACGCTCGCAAGGAGCTTGAAAACGCATCTTTTGACGATGTTCCGGATGGATTTGTTGTCAATAGTTTTGCCGTTCCTGTTGATGGTGGGGAAATTACCATATACAGCATTGAGCCCGAAGAATTAGCAGGTGCGACGAATTCTCCCGTCATTATTTATAATCACGGTGGAGCTTTCTATTACCCGCTTTCTGAAGGTGGGATATATAGCATGGCTTACTATGCAAAGGAACTCGGTGCAAAAGTGTTTATTCCTTCTTATCGCACATCCAAAGAAGCCCCGTTCCCCACGCCCATGCTTGACTGCTACGCTGCTGCTCTATATGTTGAGGATCATGCCGATGAATTAGGTGTAAATATTGACCAGCTCATTTTTATGGGAGATTCAGCAGGCGGATGTCTGACTGCGGGAGTAACCCAATACATCCGAGATAACGGCGGTCCCGTCGCAAAGGGTGAGATTTTGATTTTCCCTGTGACCGATATTTCGACGGACTATGAATCCAAAACAAAATACCGGGATGCGGCGTGGCCCGAAAACGCTAATGAAAATATGTGGGATATCTATCTTGCAAACGGGGATCAGGGTATGCTGAAATACGCAGTTCCGAACCAGAGTGATGATTTCAGCAATCTTCCCCGCACATATATTGAGGCTGCGGAGATCGATGTTCTTCACGACGAGGCCATTGCTTATGCTGAAAACTTAAGAACTGCCGGTGTTGAAGTTGAGATCTATGAGGTTCCGGGTGGTTATCACGGCTTTGATGCGGACCAAAGCAACGCCTTCGTACAGAGATTTATGAATCAGCGTGTCGAGGCTATGAAGCGAATGCTTGAAGATTAAAGTTAATTTCACTAACGAATATACCCCCGTACATTTTCGACGAAATTGTACGGGGGTATATTTGCGCTTTGCCTACCACAAGGCATAGGAGAATTCCTTGTTATCAAAATTTCTCCGCAGCCAAAAGTGCGTGATGTCCCAAGCGTTCCAAGCGTCTGGAAAATTCCTCTTGGGAAACGCCTTGCGGATCACTGATCCAGCTAAGGATAAGGTGTGTAGAGCCAGAGAACACATAGTCAAATAAGAATAGCAACTTATCTCTTGAAATTTTGGGATGATCTTTTTTCCAGCCGTCTACGACACCATCCTTCACCAAATGTTTTAGGCTGATCAGAAACTGCGGGTCGCCATGCTCACTCATAAGGATGCGGCAAAGCTCCTTGTCTTCCAAAATAATGGAAATAATTGCTGCCATGTTACCCTCATCCATGACTCCTGACCAGTAGGAACCGAAGTTGATTAGCTTCTCCTCAACAAACTGATTTTCAATCTCCTTCAATACGTCTAACGGACTTGAATAATGAAGGTAAAAGGTACTGCGGTTTAATTCAGCAGCTTCTACAAGCTCTTTTACCGAAACCTGATCAATCGGCTTTTTTTTGAGTATTGTCAGCAGTGCATGATGGAACATAGACTTCGTGACTTTTACCCGTGTATCTGAATGTTTCATTGATACGACCTCTAAAGAAATTTTCCTGCAAATATCAGATAATGAACATAAAAAGTGCAAATATCCATTATTTCTATACGCGATTAAAATTGATGGTTGTTTTTGATTTGAATCCCATTGTAATATATATGTGTAGAGAAAGTCAACACCATGTTTATTTTTTTGATCAGTGCGGAGGTAGAAATATGGCTGTTCTTGAAAAGTCAAGGCTATTTAAATCACCTAAAATGGAATCTCGCATTAAATCTGCGAACACCCAACGTAGTGAGAAACTACTGGGATATTTGATCGGCCCCATGTTATTGTACATGATGTATTATTCTGTGGCTGGTACTTATCTAACACAGTTTTACACCGATGTACTGGGACTTGCAGGCGGCTTTATTATCTGGATGCCGTTTGTCTCCAAGGTTGTTGATGCCGTCACAAATATTGTAATGGGGCGCATCATTGACAAGACAAGAACAAGACAGGGCAAGGCCCGCCCGTGGGTGTTGATTTCCGGTGTGCTCATCACCATTGCCGGGTTATTATTGTATCTCGTTCCCGGCTCAACCAATGCCGACGGATCTGCCAGCACAGGACGAATCATTTGGATCGTTGTAAGCTACAATCTGTTCTTTGCTTTTGCCTTTACAATCTACAACATGAGCCACATGTTGATGGTTCCTCTGAGCACACGCAATACACGACAGCGGGACGGTCTTGCTCTCTTGACCAGTGCTGGTACCGCCATGATACCAGGTATGTTGGTCACCATCATCATGCCCTTGATAATCAATGCCATCGGCGTAGGTGCAGGGGCACATAGCACATGGATTACCGTTATGGGATCGCTCTCTGTTCTCGCCCTTCCTGCCACGCTAATTGAGTATTTCTTCACTAAGGAGCGCGTGACAGAGGATGCAACCTCGGTAAAGGGAGAAGATAGCACAGATACCAGTTTCAAACAGCAGATGAAAGCCTGTTTTTCCGATCCTTACTGGCTGATTATTATGGGCTTTACATTGGTGTATCAGGTATTTAATTTCCTATCCACGAACTCTATGATCTATTACTGTAACTGGGTCTTAGGCAATTCCGTGGAGAGCGGTGCAGCAAAACAGATTATGGTGAACATGATCGGTCAGGCTCCCCTCGGTATCGGTCTCGTCGTTCTCTGGCCGCTTGTGAGAAAATTCGGCAAGCGCATGGTGATGATGTTCGGGCTGGGAATTGGCGCTATCGGTTGTCTGATTGTTTTGCTTTTCCCCAGCAATATGGGGATTGTGCTTGGAGGCTTGGTAATCAAATCCATTGGTATGCTGCCTACTTATGTAATTGCGGCTCAGATGGCAGAGGCTCTGGATCACATCGAATGGAAGAACCACTTCCGTGCCGATGGATTTACCGCATCGATCAACAGTATTCTCATTACGGTTGCAGCAGGAATCGGACAAACTATTCTTCTGGCGGGTATCAGTGCTTTCGGCTACAAAGCGCCAGAGTTCAGTTCGCAGGTGATCGATCAGCCGGATGCGGTTCGCAACTTCTTCAACTGGTGCTTTGTGGGTGTCCCTATGGTTGGCATGGCCATCGGCTCTCTGCTGATGCTCCGCTTTGATGTGGAAACGAAAATCCCGCAAATTACCGCCGATCTGACAGCCCGCCGCAAGGCGGAGGCTGAGGCAAGGGGCGAAGTTTATGTCTCCCCGGAGGAGAAGGCCGCTATGGAGCAGGAGGAGAATGACCGTATCGCGGAGGAAAACCGTATGAAGGAGTTAAGGGAGAAATGCGCGAAAAAGGGTCTTGATTTTGAGACGGAGGAAGCCAAATATCAGGCCCGCATAGCAGCCAAACAGAAAAAGAAGAACGAAAAGACCCATTAAACTAAGTTGGAGGCGGAATAATGGCTACGATAAAACATCTGAATTTGAACAGAGCAAAAAGAGACGGCGTTATCGTCGAGAAAACAAAAGAGGGCTACGAGCTTACGATACCGGCGGAGGGCGGGAAGTTGATCTTTTCCGGTTTGCCCGGTTTCCTGGGCGGAGTACGCTGGAATGGCATGACGCATTTGGTGATGGACGTCACCGCAAGGGATACAATGGATCAAACCTTTACCCTTGTGTTTGTAACACCGGCAGCGGAAAAGGGCGATATGTGTATCATCAATGCCGGCGTCCTTCCTCAGATACGGACAACCTGGCCTGTGGCGCTATCGCTGCTCGACAGTCAGAAAATGTTTATTCCCCGCACCCCCGGAAGACTGAAGGAGATCATTCTCGGCAGGGGTATTTCCCTGAAAAAAGCGGTGGCGATGGTCCTGACCTTCAAGAAAACAAATTATGAGCAACATGTACTGATACACGATTTCTATCTGACGGATGAGTTGCCGGATACCTCCGTGCGGGATGTGAAGCCGATTGTGGATGACTTGGGCCAGTATATGCACAAGGAATGGAATGGCAAAACCGCTTCCCTGTCAGAAATGCGAGAGGCGATTTCCGGCGAGCTGAAGGAAATCAAGCCTGGAGAGACTTTTTCAAATCTCAGTCGTTTTGGCGGAGATCTCGCGCACCGATATGACGCAACCGGCTTCTTCCATACGCATTACGATGGAAAGAGATGGTATCTCGTCGATCCCGAAGGATATCGCTTTATCTCCACCGGCCTTGATTGCTGCATCCCCGGCGATGCGGGCTATATAGACGGAATTGACGGGCTGCTCAGCGAGAAAGTAAATGCCGACGAATACCCGGATGCGTTTGAGATGACAGAGCACACGGACAGGTTTATCGGGCAGTATTTGAATCACAGCGTCTTAAATCTGTGCAAGGTTTTCGGGAAGGATTGGAAACAGGCGTGGATGGAGATCACCAGGAGCCGTTTGATTCGCTGGGGCTTCAATACGATTGGAAACTGGAGCGATAAAGAGTTTATTCGCTTCGCAAAGCTCCCGTATGTGTGGCCGATGGAGGACTTTCCCACCACGAACATCAAAATCTTCCGCGATTTCCCGGATGTATTCAGCGAGGAGTACACAAGGAACTCGGAAAGCTACGCGGGGCAGCTTGGGGAGTTTGTTGGCGATGAATATATGATCGGTTATTTCCTGCGGAATGAGCCGGAATGGGCCTTCGTGCAGGGGCTTAATATTGCGGATAAGGTCTTGGAAAACCCGGCGGATACCTGCTGCAAGAAGGAAATGATCAAGTATCTGAAGGAAAAATATGATGATATCAAGGTGTTAAATGCCGCGTGGAAACGCAGGTATAAGAGTTTTGAGGATTTGCGCGAGCCTCAGAAGCCGGTCAGCAGTTTCAGCGAAGCGGCAAAGGAGGATGCAAAGGCTTTCAGTGAAATATTGATCCGTCAATATGTAAAGGTTCCGAGCGAAGCCTGCCGCAAGGTCGATCCCGACCACATGAACCTCGGCATGCGCTACGCCATGCTGCTCGACCCCATTCTGCTTTCCGGCCATGAAAACTTCGATGTGTTCTCCATCAATGGCTATGATGCGGACTGCTATCCCAACATTCAGAAGGCCGGAGAGCTCAGTGGCAAGCCTGTCATGATCGGCGAGTTCCACTTCGGCGCGCCGGACGCCGGTATGCTGGCGGCGGCTATCTGCTCGGTGGCGACACAGAAAGACCGCGGCGCGGCCTACCGCGTGTACTACGAGGGTGCGATGAACAGCCCGTATTTTGTCGGCGCGCATTACTTCTCCCTGAACGACCAGCCGGTGCTGGGCCGCTTTGACGGCGAAAACTGCCAGATCGGTGCGGTGGACGTATGCCATAAGCCCTATGATGTGTTCCTCAAGGGTGTTACCGCGCTCAACCGCGAGATTTACGACATCGCGGATGGCAAGCGTTCCGACCCGCAGCCGGAGGTCAACCGTATCCCACGTATGATGGGCTTTTAATACAGATTTGATATGGAGAGCACCGCCAACGGCGGCGATGCTCTCTGTCAATAAATTGCTGTGTGCGGAGGAATAACGTATGAACAACAAAAAAGGAGATTCTATCCAGATCGCACGGGAATATCTGGACTCCCTTATGGTAGAGGGGCGCATCGTCGGCGCGGTTCACCCCACGGCGGAAATCACCCTTTTCGGGCAGAAAGCCGAAAGCCCCATTATGACTGCCGCTTTGAGCCATTTGAAACGCGGCATGGCCGACTACGCCCAAGGCGCGAAGGACGCCGGGACCCTTTGCCAGATCGGTATGGGGGATAACGAGGAGTTGGGTGCGGCGCTGGCAACCGGAGCGAAAATCATCAAGATCATCAAGCCCTACGCCGCCCCGGGGGAAATAATCTCCCGCCTGCGCTTTGCCGAGGAGCACGGCGCTGTGGCGGTGGGAATGGATATAGAACACGCCGTCAATGTAGAGGACGACGCAGACTCCGCGGTGGCTGGTCACCAAATGAAGCTCCCAACGCTTGACGAGCTCAAACGCTATATTTCAGCCACAAAGCTGCCCTTTCTCATCAAAGGGGCGCTCAGTGTGCAGGATGCCGTCCACGCGAAGGAACTGGGCTGCGCCGGAGTAATCCTTGGCCATCATAATGGGCTGCTCCCTTGGGCCGTACCCAATGTATCGCTGCTGCCGAGCATCCGCAAGGCGGTGGGGGATGATTTTGTTCTCATCATCGACGGCGGTATCGCGGATGGCTTTGACGCCTTTAAGGCGCTTGCGCTTGGAGCGGATGCGGTCAGCGTTGGCAGACCGTTGATGCCGCCCTATGACGAAAAGGGTGCTGAAGGTGTTACCGAAGTGCTGAACGCCATGACAAATCAGTTAAAAGCCATGATGCTGCGTACCGACTCCCCCGATGTGAAGCACATCGATCCCGGCGTGATCCACGAAGCCTCTTGGCGGCGGCTGTAAAGGAGGTGAAACCGATGGAGCAGGAAGTGGATATTTGGGACAGGTCGAGAGATCAATCCATTTTACAGGTTTACCATGTGGACACAGGCGAGATCGAAACCCTCGCCGCGTTTGACTATCTGATCGAAGCGCCCAACTGGTCAAAGGACGGGAAATATCTCGTCTATAACAGCGAGGGCAAACTCTTCCGTTTTGATTTGAAAACGGAAGAAAGTGCGGAGATTCCCACAGGTTTTGCGGACAACTGCAACAATGACCATGTGCTCTCGCCGGACGGAGATATCATCGCAGTCAGCCATCACACAAAAGAGGACGGGCAATCGCGGGTCTACACCTTGCCCCTTGCCGGCGGGCTTCCCCGGCTTGTTATGCCTATGGCTCCAAGCTATCTACACGGATGGTCGCCTGACGGCAAAACGCTGGCCTACTGCGCCGAGCGGGACGGCGAGTACGACATTTACACGATCCCCGCAGAGGGCGGCGAGGAGAAGCGGCTGACCGACACTCCTGGTCTGAACGACGGCCCCGAATATGACGGTACCGGGGAGTATATTTGGTTCAACTCTGTTCGTTCAGGTCTGATGCAGGTCTTTCGCATGACTGCGGACGGAACGGAGCAGACACAGATGACTTTTGAACAGGACTGGAACCTTTGGTTTCCTCATGTCTCCCCGGATGGAAAATGGGTGGTGGCGCTGGGCTACCGCAAGGGAGATGTGAAGCCGGAGGAACATGTGCCCCACAAAAATGTAGAGCTGAAGCTGATGGCGGCACAAGGCGGCCCGGTGAAAACCATAGTCTCCCTATTCGGCGGGCAAGGCACCATCAATGTCAATTCTTGGTCTCCCGACAGCAAAAGATTTGCCTTTGTCCGCTATCAAATTCGTTCCAAATAGGAAGGAGTAGTCTATGAGCAATTTTACTCCGCTTTTTGAGGATAATTCCTTACATGGATGGCGCATCGTTCCGCGTGGGATACGCTTGCTGGAAAAAGGCTCGGCCGAATACAACGCGGCGTGGGAACACAAGGGACTTTGGACGATCCATGACGGCATTGTGGAGGGGCGGCAAGACCCGCCCGGCAGTGGGTTTGGCTCGTATCTTGTGAGCGAACGAACCTTTGGAGATTTTGAGCTGATCTATGAAGCAAAACCCGACTGGCCTGCGGACACGGGCGTCTATCTCCGTGCGTCCGAGGATGGCTTTCAAGGCTATCAGGTACTGCTTGACTACCGATGCTCCGGCAATATCGGCGGTTTCTACGGCAACTCGCTGGGCGGCTTCCATGCTATCAGCTTCACGCTGGATGCGGAGTTGGACGAAACGGGCACGCCGTTACGGCTAAAGCTGGATGACCCCACTAACAGCATAGAGCCGCTCACCCCGGAGAAATCCGCGCTTTTGCAATACAAAATCAGCGGTGAGGAGTTTTTGAAGCTCTGGAGGCTGAACGACTGGAATGCGTTTCGCATCGTGATGAAGGGGCTGATCCCGACAATCACGACCTATATCAATGGTACAAAAGTCGCTGAAATTGATCTCAGCAAGGTAAGCACGGATTGCTTTGACAGCGACGCGGCAAGGGCTATGAACGGCATCGGTCATATTGCCCTGGAGGTACACGACAATGACCCCGCTTTGGGAAAAGACCGTTGGGGGGGATTCTCCGCCTGTCGGTGGAGGAATATTCGCATACGCGAGCTATAAAACCATTAAGGAGGTTCAGATATGTCATTTTCAAAGGAATTTCTCTGGGGCGCAGCCAGCGCCTCGGCGCAGGTAGAGGGTGCATGGGACAAGGACGGCAAATGCCCCAGCATTTGGGATGTGGCAGATTCGCACATCAAAAACGGTGATACTTGCCATGATGCCTGTGATCATTACCACCGCTACAAAGAAGATGTTGCACTGATGAAGGAGATGGGGCTTAACAGCTACCGCTTTTCGGTCAGTATGTGCCGTGTGATACCGGAGGAGGGTAAAATCAACCCCAAGGGGCTTGAATTTTACAAAAATCTTGTCTCCGAGCTGCGGGCAGCGGGCATAGAGCCGCTGGTGACGCTCTATCACTGGGATCTGCCGGTGTGGGCGCAGGAAAAGGGCGGCTGGAAAAACGAGGCGATCATCGGCTGGTATCTTGACTACACCCGCGCCGTTGTGGACGCACTCTCCGATAACGTTTCCTGTTGGATGACCTTCAACGAGCCGCAGATGTTCATTAACTTCGGCTACCTGACCGGGGAACACGCTCCTTTCCTCAAGAATGACCCTGGCTATAAGGGCGCCGTCCGCAACTTCCTTATCGCCCACGGCAAGGCTGTGAAGCTGATCCGGGAGATCGCCAAAACAGCGCCGAAGATCGGCATTGCCATGGCGTCCGTCACCTACATCCCCGACAGCGAGGACGAGGCCGGATTGCAGGCCGCCGCCTTCAACTCCTTTGAACACCCGGAGGGCGAAAGCTACAACGGCATCTTCATGGACCCCATCGGCTTGGGTGAGGCGTCGAAAATGATGCGGCAGGAGCTCTCGGCGGAGGATTTGAAAACTATCTCTGAGCCGCTGGATTTCGTAGGCGTCAACGTCTATCAGTCCTCCAACCGAGCGATCAATGATGAAACATATCACTCCGAATCCCGTCCGAAAACCATGTTGGATTGGGTCATTGACCCACGCTGCCTGTACTGGACGATCCGGCATTATTGGGAGCGTTATCATATCCCGATCATGGTGACGGAAAACGGAATGGCGAATCCCGATGCCGTTGGCGATGATGGCATGGTTCATGATGAAATCCGCTGTGACTTTATCGACGATTTTCTTTCCGGCGTCAAAAGGGCAATAGACGAGGGCATCCCCGTTCTCGGCTATCAGCACTGGAGCATCATGGACAATTTCGAGTGGTGCGAGGGCTATGCGCCGCGCTTCGGACTGATCCATGTGGACTATGCCACTCAAAAGAGAACGATCAAGGACAGCGGCTGGCACTATGCCGAAATCATCAGAAATAACGGCAATAATCTATAAGGAGTATAAAAATGGAGAAGAAACCCTTTCGCTGGTGCTTTATTGGCACGGGTAAACTGGCGCATCAGGTGGCGGCAGAAATTGTCAAATCCGGGCGGCATGAGATTGTTTCGGTGTTCTCCCGCAGGATTGAGAGCACCCGTGAATTTGCCGCACAATTTGGCGGTACGGCGACGGACTCCGCATCGGAGGCAATCACAGCAGAAGGTGTTGACGGTGTGTATGTGGTCACGCCGCACAATGCCCATTATCAATATGTCAAGCAGGCGCTGGAACTTGGAAAACCTGTCTTGTGTGAGAAATCCTTTACAACGGACGCTCGGCAGGCAAAGGAGCTGTTTGAGCTTGCGGAGAAGCAGGGCGTCTACCTGGCCGAGGCCATGTGGACGTGGTTTTCGCCTGTGGCAAACAAGGTCAGGGAATGGCTCGTGAGCGGTGAATTTGGCGAGATCAAAGAGGTGGTCGCCAACTATCATATGGACAGCCGTGGCTACGCGCCCCGCGTGACCGATCCCAACCTGGCTGGCGGCGCTCTTTTGGATGTGGGTGTCTATCCAATCGCCTATCTATACCGCCTGTTCGGTAAGCCCACAGACGTGCGGTGCGTCGGCACTCTGGAAAATGGCATCGACCTCAAGGAAGATGTGACCATGACTTTTCCAAGCGGCGAAACCTACACCGCATCCATGTCCATTGTGGACTATAAGGGCTTGGAGCGGTTCAAAATCATCGGCACAAAGGCCGAGGTATCTATTCGCTTTTTCCACTCGGCCAATAAAGTGACGCTCCGGCGAAAGGGCGGGAAAAGCGAGGTCTTCAAAGGCGACGGGAGTATGCTGAACGAATTTGACCGTGTTGCTGCGGAGATCATAATGGGAAAAACCGAGAGCGGCTTTGTCCCCATGCAGGCGACTATCGACATTATGGAGATCATGGACGAGTGCCGCAGGCAGATGGGACTTGTATACCCTTTTGAGAAATGACGGGAGAGTATTATGCGACTTGGATTAGGTGATGTATTGTCCCACAGCTCCCCGGAGGCGTGGGCAGATGAAATCGCGGAGATGGGCTTTCGCGCGGCCTCATTTCCGGGGAACTATAAGCAGCCGGATTCCCTCATTGACGCTTATGTAAAGGCCGCAAAAGCGCGGGATATCCTGATCGCCGAGGTGGGCGCATGGGTCAATCCCTTCTCACCGGATATGAAAGCGGCGGCGGAGGCGCGGGAGACCTGTGTGGAGCAGCTTCGGCTGGCCGATGCCATCGGCGCCCGCTGCTGCGTCAACATCTCCGGCGCTTTCGGTCCCAAGTGGGACTTCTGCTACCGTGAGAATTACACGCGAGAGGCTTATGAGAAGAATGTGGAGTTTATTCTCAGCCTTCTGGATGCGGTCAAGCCGAAACATACCTGTTACACGCTGGAATCCATGCAGTGGATGCTGCCCTCCTCGCCGGAGGAGACGCTGAAAATCATTCGTGATATCGGGAGTCCGCATTTTAAGGCACATCTTGACATCTGCAATATGGTGAACGATCCCTACAAATTCACCCATACGGACGAACTGATCGATCACTGTTTTGCGCTGTTGGGAGACGAGATCGTGAGCTGTCATCTGAAGGACATCACCATGGACGAGGGCTCCACCGTCCATATTACGGAGGTCATCCCCGGCGAGGGTCAGATGGATTTAAGGCGCTATCTTCAGAGAATCGCAGAGATTGGCGACGAGGACTTTCCGGTGCTTATTGAGCATTTGCCGGATAAGGCGTCCTATGAAAAGGCGCTTAAAAACGTAAAATTAATCGGGAGGGCACTATGTTAAAAATTGCAGAAAAAATATTGAACGGCGAAACTCCGAGCCTGTGCTTTTTTGGCGACAGCGTGACGCACGGAGAATTTGAGTTTACAAATGGCTATAAGGAATCCGTCTGGAAGCCGGAGCTTGTGTACCATAAGCTCTTAGCGGATCGCATCAATGCCGAGTACGGCAAGGATATTGTTGCGATAAACGCGGGTGTGGGCGGCAACTTCTCTGGAGACGGTCTCGCGCGCATCCAGACGGATGTGCTGGACAAAAGGCCGGATTTTTGCTGTGTCATGTTCGGCACGAATGATGTGACAAACTCCCGGAAGGGTGCACAGGCGCTGGAGGAATACAAGCAGAACCTGAGACAGATCGTTGGGCTGCTGCGCGGTGAAAACATCGAAGTCGTCCTCATGACTCCGGGTATGCTATGCTCCCACGGAGTCAAGGGATTTAGCGGCTTCTGGTGGTTCGTGCATAAATTCTACGAGTCGCTGCAAAAGAGCGGAAAGATGGATGAGTATGTGCAGGGGATGCGGGACGTGGCGAAGGAGCTGGACGTCCCCCTGGCAGACGCCTATGCCGAATGGAAACGGATGCAATCAGAGGGGGTTGACACGACGGCGCTCTTGATAAACGGCATGAACCATCCCGCGCCGGAGATGCACAAAATTTTTGCGGATAAGCTGTTCGATCTCATTTTTACAGTGTAAATTCGATCAGCTACACAAAAGAGGATACCGAGGTGGCGCTATATGGCGAGGAAAGGTTGAAATCCGCCATGCAAAAATGCGGTGTTTCCTGCGGCTGTGTTATCACGGAGCCCCCTTTTTACAGCGAACCCGAAAAGGTTACGGAAGCGCTGAGAGCGGCCTTTGAACTGGCGGCGCGGATGGGCGCGGATACCTTGATGGTCGTCCCCGGAATCACAGAGGAGGACCGATTTGCCTGCTTCCCCAAAGGACTGCCGTGCGCTTCTTGATCGTGTACCCGGTCTGGGACTGATCTTTGACACGGGAAACTTTCGTGTGGACGATCCGGGAAGTGATGAACTGTCCGCCTATGAGTCGTTAAAGGATCGCATGATCCGTGTCCATGTGAAGGATGGAGACACTGAACGAAGCGAAACACCGTGGGAAAATCCGCGTCTTTGGCGTCTCCAACTGGACGCACCAACGGATCAAGGAAGCGAACCGATATGCCGCCGATTACGGCCTGGAGGTTCTCTCTGTATCCAGCCACAATTTTGGCCTTCTAGTTTTTAAATGTTTCATTTATTTGTGCCTTCTTTCTTATAAGTAGTTACCATGTTGTCATATACGCGACCGAGCAAGTCCTGTAATTGTTGCTTTTCTGCCGGGGTAAAGCCCTCTAAAGCCTGGGATTCGATCCGGGCAAATTCCAGATTGAGACGGTCAGCATACTTTTTTCCGCTTTCCGTGAGATAGACATGGAGAGAGCGGCGATTGCTGTCAGCAGTCTTTCGTTTGATATAACCTTTGTTTTCCATGCCATTTAAGATGGCGGTCAAAGACGCCGGCTCAATGTGGCAGAATATGGCGATTTCTTTTTGGATTGCCCCATCATGGCGGAGCAGATAATCGAAAACTTTTGGTTGTCCTGAGGTCAATCCGGTATCTTTGACACTGGAGATCAGGGCTTTTTGTATCATCAGATGATCAGACATCAAAAGATAATGGAATGTTTCCTGCATGATTGCCTCCTTAGTTAGATTTCTAATTGTTAGAAACCTAACTAAACATATACGAAGGAAGGGAGATTGTCAAATGAAATGGAAAAAACATTGGAAATATAGTAATATGGGGAAAAGAAATTTTCCAAAAGTGTAAGGGGTAAAAATGCTGGAGACAGAAAGATTATTATTGCGAAAATGGACAGAGGCAGACGCGGACAGTTTATATACATATGCAAAAGATCCGGAGGTGGGTCCGGTTGCGGGATGGCCGCCACATAAAAACGTGGAGGAAAGCAAAGAGGTGATCCGAAATGTCTTTAACGGACCGGAGTGCTACGCGATCTGTGAAAAGGAAAACAACATTGCGATCGGGGCTGTCGAACTGAAACTGAAGGGACATACAGACATGACAGACCGGGACGATGAATGTGAACTGGGATACTGGCTGGGACAAAAATTCTGGGGCAGGGGTTATATGCCGGAAGCCGCAAGAGAACTTTTGCGCCATGGATTTGAAGATCTTGGAATGAAAAAGATCTGGTGTGGCTATTATGACGGCAACGATAAGTCCAAACGTGTGCAGGAAAAATTGGGCTTTGTTTATCATCATACCTGCGAGGATGTGCCGGTGCCTCTTTTACATGAGGTTCGCATTGGGCATACAAATCTAATGACGAAAGAGCATTGGGATGCTTTGTGATTTGGGGTTTAGAAATGAGGAAAGTCGTTATTTTTGGAGCAACAGGAATACAAGGATGTTTCCTGGGATTTCCATATTGATGATACAAAGCATCAAGAGGGATTTTACTATCATTTCACGCAATGTCCGCTCAATAAATACAAAGTCTTAAAGCAGAGAATAAAAGAAATGCAATGAGGGTGACTGGGGAAAGCAGTATGCTGTTTGTAAGTTGGTAGGATGTCGGTGTGGAAAGAAAGTACAACAAAAAGCACGGAGGTGGGATATGTATTTTGCATATGGAGAAAATGAAATTTCATATCTCAAAAGTAAGGATGAAAAACTTGCGGAAGTGATTGAGAAGATTGGTATGATCGAAAGAGAAACGGATACAGACCTGTTTTCTTCGGTCATTCATCATATTATCGGGCAGCAGATATCCACAAAAGCACAGGCAACCATCTGGCAGCGGATGCAGGAAGGTCTGGGAGAAGTAAATGCGGAAACGATTCTGGCGGCGGATATTTCCAAATTGCAGTCTTATGGCATGACCTTCCGAAAAGCGGAGTATATCACGGATTTTGCAGAAAAAGTTCATAATGGGACTTGCAATCTGGATGCAGTCTGGCAAATGTCAGATGAGGAGGCTATCCGGGAATTGAGCAGTTTAAAAGGTATTGGTGTCTGGACCGCGGAGATGATCTTGCTCTTTTGTATGCAGCGTCCAGATATTTTTAGTTATGATGATCTTGCGATCCAGCGTGGATTGCGGATGGTCTACCATCATCGTAAGATTGACCGCAAATTATTTGAGAAATATCGTCGGCGTTTTAGTCCCTATTGCAGCGTTGCAAGCCTGTATTTATGGGCGGTGTCAGGTGGGGCGATTCCAGATATGAAGGATTATAAACCGAAAACAAGCAAAAAGTGAAAGTAATATTTGTAGGATAAGAAGTAAATCAGAGTTTGCCAGAATATAAAGTCAATCGTAAATATACTTTCACCAGATAAGTTAGATATAGAATATAAACGGAAGATTTTGCAAAATGCAGACTTCCGTTTTTTTGATAGAGCAGAAGATCGATTTTGTGGATACTCGCTACCTGAAAATGAATATTTTTTAAAAAGTGGGAATAGGCTAATGACAGAAGACACAGATCGTGTTAATATGTGTTTGTAAACCATATTACCGAAAAATGAATAATTTTTAGAAAGTGGGAATAGGAGATGGCGCCATGCAACTTATCGTAAGAAAAAAGTATTTAGAAGAGTTGATCGAATTGTATGGAACACCAGACATAAAAGTTATCACGGGTATCAGACGAAGCGGTAAATCAGTCTTGCTGCAAGAGTTTGTTGCCTACTTGCAGTCATTAGAGGAGCCACTAAATATTGTAATGATAAACCTTCAGGAATTAGAGTTTGATCATTTGTTAGAGTATCATGCATTGCATAATTACATCTTGGATCAGTACAAAGAGGGAATGACCAATGTTTTACTGATTGATGAGGTTCAGTTGTGTCCTCAGTTTGAACTTGCAATCAATAGTATTCACGCAAAAGGAATCTATGATATTTATATTACTGGCTCAAATGCTTTTTTGCTGAGTTCAGATTTGGCAACGCTTTTTACTGGAAGAACGACGGAAATAAAGGTATATCCATTTTCTTTTGTGGAATATTTAACTTATTATGAAATTACAGATGGATATGATGATGCTTTTGATCAGTATGTCCGAACTGGTGGTATGCCTGGATCTTATGTATATAAGACGGAGGATAGACAGTATGACTATGTTAGAGATGTGTATTCGACTATTCTTATCAGAGACTTGGTTGAAAAGTATAAAATAAGAAATAAATCAGAGTTCACCAATATATCTGAATTTATGATGGATAATATCGGTAACTTACTTTCTCCAAATAATATCAGCAAAACCTTAAAGAATGACCAAAGCGAGATAAGCAGAAAAACGGTATCAAAATACATTGGTTATTTGGAAAATGCCTTTTTGTTCTATGAGGTAAAACGGTATGATTTAAAGGGGAAAAAATATCTGGCGAACAATAGTAAGTATTATCTTTGTGATGCATCATTTCGTTATGCAGTCAATGGTACACGAAACATGGACTTTGGAAGAGTTTATGAAAATATTGTATATCTGGAGTTGCGCAGAAGAGGATATGAGGTATATGTGGGAAAACTCTATAAAAAAGAAGTGGATTTTGTGGCAAAGAAACGTGAGATGCAAATATATATTCAGGTAAGTGATAATATTTCAGATGAAAAAACATTTGAAAGAGAATATTCGCCATTGCTTGCAATAAGAGATGCATACCCTAAGATGATCATTGCAAGAACACATCATGAAACTTATGACTATCAGGGGGTGCAAGTCGTTGATATTTGCAGATGGTTACGAGAGTAGTACGATTGTGGCGGGAGTTAGGGGTATAAATCGGAAGTTGTGGAAAGATTTCCTGCAATTTCCTTATTTTACAGGCTTTTCAGCCAATTAGATAGTGAAATGATATGTATTTTCCCTTATTTTTGCCCTTGTGAGGAATCCGCAAGGGAAATAAGGGGATTTTTTATTAAGCGTTGCTCGCTACTTTATCAAGAAGTCTTGCCTTATGAAGAAAATGTATTGCAGTTGGAAACCTGAAGTATGCTATGGGAAACTTCAAAAACGATATCTTCGGAGATTATATCCGCTACACTCATGCCTCCTGCCATTCATATGTTGTCGTGAACATAGATGGAAAAATATTAGTTGTAAATGGGGAAAATGACGCAGAGACAAAGGAAATCTATCAGAGAATAAGTGAGAAGGTGTCAAAGGAAAGAATATAGTTGTCGGAAACGCTGAGAAGAAATTATTCTCAGCGTTTTTTGAACATTACTATAATGTCAAGGAATCTTCTGCATCTACCCACATCTGTAAATTCCCATCAAGATACATTCTCGCATATTCTAGTGGTTCATCAATGGCAAGTGTGTTTAATGCACAATCTGATCCGGGTGTGGTTCTCAAATTCTTTTCTGCTTCCCAGCAGTCAATGCGAAGCATATAGTCTGCACTGGTATAAACATCAATGCTGTTTCGTCCGGGATTATATTCTGCAAATATTGTTCTCATCGTATCTTATCTCCTTATCGTTCAATCAATTATTTGCTACAAAAATCAGAAGCATTTCAATCAGTTCACCATGTCATTTTTATTTTGTGTTATACTGTTTTATATAATTTTTTTGCCCTTGTATTTTCCCTTATCAGAGTTCGTAAACACTGGTGGGACGATATAACACAAGGGAAACAATAAGGGAAAGCTCAATCGGTATTTATGGAGGTAAAATAAAATGATGAAACTTGATAATTTTATTGGTATGATGACGGGACATTTTGATAATAAAGAGCAGTTTAGTATGATGCAGGCAACAGGAAAAATATATCCTTATGCTAAGCATGTAAATACAGTCTGCAATGACAAAATAAATAATATTCCTCAAGATTTCAATGGAAAATTTATTGTTGAAGAAAGTTACTATGAGGCAAATGGTAACCGTCATGCATCACCGCACCTTTTCCTTATTACAGAAAATGAAGATGGAATTTTACTTTCCTCCTATGAGATTCCGGAAGGAGAAGACAAAAATACATTTTCATATGATTCTATGAAAAATGTTGATTATAGTGAACTGAAAAAATCTAAAAAGTTTAAGCCGGCACTTTATCATGAAAATGATGGCATCTGGGAGGGAGGTAGCACAAGTCAGTTTTCACCAGTAATGACATTTAAGCTTTGGGAAAAGTTTTCTGATAGTTGTTTGGAAGTATCTGAAATTATGGAAGTTAATGGAAAGCGGACTTTTGGATACGATGATCCCATTATTTACAAACGTGTATAAGTTAAGGCGGAATTTCAGCATTAACGTATGAGTTGATTAAGTATTTGCAGCTAAATATGTGTCTTGTTCTGACTTCTATAGCCGCAACCCTTTAATATCTTTAATACGTGATAAGATCGTATTGCAGCTGCAGCTGATAACGCCGGGAAGTGTATCAATGACTGTGTGCAGGAAGTGTTCCATTTCATCACTTGATGAAGCAACGGCATGTACATGCAGCTTGTCTCTTCCTGTGACACGGTAAATCTGCGTGACGGTATCATTATTATGTAATATATCTGTCACCTGCGACAGATGGTCTGGTTTTGTCTCGATTTCAAAATAGCATGAAACAGCACCGCTGATCTTTTGAGGGTTTATTATAGTTGTATATTCTTCAATTATGCCTTTTTTTTCCAGAGTCTGAATCCGGGCTTTTACTGCCACTCTGGAAATACCGGTTTTTTTACCGAGATCAGAGTAGGAAATACGCGCATTTTGAAAACATAGAATAAATTCTGATGAAGGAAAGAATAAGTGAAATTATAAAGGCTGTGGAGGAATATGATAATGTCAAAAGATGAATATCTGATCACAGATATGCCTCTCAAAGCGTTGACGGTTTTTGCAATGCCAATGATTTTGGGCAGTTTTTTTCAGCAAATATACAATATGGCTGACTCTATCATCGTCGGCCAATTTGTTGGCTCCTCTGCACTTGCAGCTGTCGGAGCCTGTGCAGCGCTGACCAATGTTTTCATTTGTGTGGCACTGGGGGCAGGTGTCGGTGCCGGTGTGCTCGTAAGCCGCTATTTCGGTGCCAGGGAGTATGGAAAAATGAAGACCATCGTGTCAACGTCCTTGTTTAGCTTTTTAATTCTAAGCATAGTTCTTGGTGTTTTTGGCTTTTGCTTTTCCCACTCGATGATGAGGGTATTACAAACCCCTGGCGATATACTGAATGATGCAGTGTTATATCTGCGGGTCTATTTTGTGGGCTTTCCGTTTCTGTTTATGTATAACATTCTTTCCAACATGTTTACTTCCATTGGCGAATCAAAAATCCCATTGGGACTTCTGGTATTCTCGTCAATCTTAAATATCTTTATGGATCTTTGGATGGTGGCCGGACTTGGTCTAGGTGTGTTTGGTGCAGCCCTTGCAACTCTTATAGCACAGGGGATTTCGGCGGTGTTTTCACTATTCCTTTTCCTTAGCCGGATGCATCGATATAAAAGTCGCTTTGATTGGTTCGACAGGCGGGAGTTACATTCCATGCTTCAAATTGCTGTACCTTCGATTCTTCAGCAGTCTACCGTGTCCATCGGTATGATGATCGTACAGGCTGTTGTAAATCCTTTCGGTACACAGGCACTTGCGGGGTATGCGGCGACGATGCGGGTAGAGAATGTTTTTTCATTGATTTTTGTATCCATTGGCAATGCGGTTTCCCCATATGTTTCCCAGAATCTTGGTGCAAAGAAAATTGAACGGATCAAAAAAGGATATCACGCTGCACTGGTGTTAGATGTATGTTTTGCAGTTCTTGCTTTTATAGTCATTGAAACATTGCATACGCAGATTGCCACGCTATTCCTTGGTAAAGATGGAACTGCCCTGGCTTATCAGGTATCTGAGGGTTATATGAGATGGCTCGGTTACTTCTTCATATTTATGGGAATCAAAATGGCAACCGATGGGGTTCTTCGTGGTCTTGGAATCATGCGCCCGTTCCTTATTGCAAATATGGTGAACCTGGCGATCCGCTTGTCGGTTGCTTTGATTTGTGCACCTCGTTTTGGTATTGTATTTGTCTGGCTTGCTGTACCAGCAGGTTGGTTTGCAAATTTTTTGATATCCTATGTGGCTCTTCGGAGAGCATGGCCAAATGATAAAGAAGTGCAATCCCGATAGCCTAAAGTAATTTAAAAAGAGGAATTTATAGTATGAACGCTAAATGTGTGGTATTGAATGCAAAGAAAAAGAGATTGCCGTTATGATCCGGGTATCCAAGTCTATGGATGAGATCGGAAGCCTGATCACGACGGTCAATGATCTGGTGGCAGTGGTGACTTACTATGGTTTGGCATGGCTTCTGCTCTTGCAGGTATTTAAAATAGCATAAGATCGGAGAATTTATGATACAGGATATTTACCCACATCAATTAAACAACCATTATGATCCGGGCGTACAGGCGAAAAAGGAAGATACGCTGCTTTGCATTGTAAATGGCAGGATCTTAGTGGAGGAGACTTGTTTTGAGGAAAACGAGTTGCGGTTTCCAAGAGTCAAGGATCTGGCAGACGAGTATGTTGCTGACATTCGCTATCTCTTTGCCATAGATGATAGCAGGTATTTTCTGTGCGACCATCTTTTGGAGCAAAAAGACATACCGGAGGGCTATGCCTATGTGGATGAAAAGAGTCTGCGAAAAGAGGGCATAGGACCGGACGAGGCACTTTTTGCAGCAGTGACCGGCAAGCATCTGGCAGACTGGTATCGGGACACGAAATTTTGTGGAAGATGCGGGCATGAGATGCAACATTCCAAAACGGAGAGAGCCATGGTCTGTCCTGCCTGCCACTACACCGCCTATCCGCGCATTATGCCGGCGGTGATCGTTGGGGTGGCCAATGGAGACAAATTGCTCATTACCCGCTACCGCACCGGCTTTCGCTACAATGCCCTGATCGCGGGCTTTACGGAGATCGGCGAGACCATGGAGGAAACCGTGCAAAGAGAAGTGATGGAAGAAGCAGGCATCCGGGTCAAAAATATCCGCTACTATAAGTCGCAGCCGTGGGGAACCGCCAATGATATCCTGCTTGGCTTTTACTGTGATGTGGACGGAGACGACAGAATCACCATGGATCCTGAGGAATTAAAGTACGCCGAGTGGGTGCAAAGAGAGGACATTGTCTTGCAGCCGGGCGAGTTCAGCCTGACTAATGAAATGATGAAGAGGTTTAAGGAGAATTAACATGAATGATACACTGGAAATCCGTGAAGCACGGGCGGATGAGATCGCTCTGGTGCAGGAACTGATCCGGGAGATGGCAAAATATGAAAAGCGCCCGGAAGATATGACGGGGACACAGGAATCCTTGTCTTACTGGCTTTTTGAGCGAAAGATCGCGACGATCCTGCTCTTGGAATGTGAGAAAAAGGTCATCGGCTATGCCATTTATTATTCGGTCTTTGGATCCTTTGCTGCCTGTGGCGGCATACATTTAGAAGATCTTTATATCAAGGCAGAATACCGTAAGCATGGATTTGGCAGCTACTTTTTTGATGCGGTCGCAAAGAGAGCAAAGGCGGAAGGCTATAGCAGGATGGAGTGGTCCTGTCTGGATTGGAACACGCCATCGCTCGCTTTTTATGAGAAACTGGGGGCAGCCTATGATAGCGGAAGAAAGTATTTAGAACTGCCTTTGTGATTTTTCCATCTTTTTGAGTTCCGGTAACACGGTACAGAGCATGGTGATAAAGCCCGCGGTTCCCAGTTATGGTTCCGTTTCAAAGTCAATGCGTTTCATTTTGCGTGCGACTAAGTGAGCGCGGAAGCCTTTTTGTTTTTCCATGGTAAGAACCGTAAAACCGGCGTTTTCAGCCATAGCGGTAAATTCGGCAGCCTTGAGGATTTTCACATCGCCATGTCCGCACAGATTTGCCAAAGGCATTTCGATATGGTTCATGAGCCAGACCACAAAATCAGAGGAAGTATAGTCCCGCAAGATCAGGCGACCGCCCCTGCGCAGGACGCGGTAGGCGCTGTTGAAAAAGTTCTGCGGGTTCGGGTAATGATGGAAGCTGTTGGAGCAGATGATCGCATCAAAAGTTCCTTCATCAAAAGGCAGATTTTCACTGTCGCCGACCAGAAACTCCGTGTTGGAGAGATTTTTTGCCTGTGCGACATGGATCATCTCAGGCGTAAGATCCAGTCCGACATAGTGTTTGTCCGGGTATTTGTCATGGAGCAGTTCGAGCATGGGACCGGTGCCGCAACCGCAATCGAGGACATCTGTAAATGCCTCCTTTTCCAGTTCTGCCAGGATCGGAGGATAATCATCCTTGCACATTTCATAAATACCGGCGTGTCCGCTGTCATAGACTTTGGCTGCCTCAGTAAATTCTTTGATGGAAAGTTTCTTATATTCTTCCGGTGTCATCAGACCATCTCCTTATGCATTCTTTTGGTTAGTCATTACTAACAAAAAGTAGCATAGTTTTTCCCAAATGTCAAAAAATGCTTATATTATATAGGGAATATCTGCCGGATGGAGTCCAGTGGGTGTTCCGGGTCGCTGGAAAGGGCAGCGCGCATACATGAACGGACTGACGACAGATTCTGTTGTTAATTTTAAATTGCGGTTCTTATTTTAAAATGATAGGATGTTTGCGAGGAGAAAACAGAAATGAAAGACAAATATCAAAATACAATGTATGCCTGCTTTGTGGGATATATCGTGCAGGCGATCGTAAATAACTTCGTTCCCCTATTATTTTTAACTTTTGAAAGTTCTTATGGAATACCTTTGAGCCAGATCACTATGCTGATCACCTTCAATTTCGGCATCCAACTCTTGGTGGATCTTTTATCGGCAAAGTTTGTCGACAAGATAGGATATCGGGTGTCGATCGTAATGGCTCATATTTTTGCTGCGCTTGGTCTGGCAGGACTGGTGGTATTGCCGGATCTTTTGTCAAATGCCTTTGCCGGGCTTTTGATCGCCGTGGTCATTTATGCGATCGGCGGCGGTCTGATCGAGGTCCTGATCAGCCCGATCATGGAGTCCTGTCCGAGTGAAAATAAGGAAAAGGCAATGAGTCTTTTACATTCCTTTTATTGCTGGGGGCATGTCGGCGTGGTACTGCTATCCACCCTCTTTTTCTGGTTTTTCGGCATCGCAGACTGGAAGATCTTAGCCCTTTTATGGGTCATTATTCCGGTCTGCAATGGCATCCTTTTTTGCAAGGTGCCGATCGCGCCATTGATCGAAGAAGGGGAAACAGGTATGTCCCTGCGGGAACTGTGTAAAAATCGTATCTTCTGGATCTTGATGCTTATGATGATGTGTGCCGGGGCCAGTGAGCAGGCGGTCAGTCAGTGGGCATCCACCTTTGCGGAGCAGGGCTTGGGCGTGAGCAAGACGATCGGAGATCTGGCAGGTCCGATGTCATTTGCCATCCTGATGGGAAGTGCCAGAGCATTTTACGGCAAGTTTGGTGACCGGATCGATCTGGATAAATTTATGCAGGCGAGCAGTCTGCTTTGCATTGTTTCCTACTTGTGCATTTCGCTCTCACCGTCGCCACTCTTTTCTCTGATCGGCTGTTCCTTGTGTGGACTGTCTGTCGGTATCATGTGGCCGGGGACTTTCAGCAAGGCATCCGCGGCATTGCGAAATGGCGGAACTGCCATGTTTGCCCTACTGGCGTTAGCGGGTGATGTCGGCTGCTCCGGTGGTCCGACACTCGTCGGTTTTGTCACAGGTCTGGCTTCGGATGATCTGAAAAAAGGAATTCTGGCGGGGATCCTCTTCCCGATCTTGCTCATTGTGGGGATTGTTTCCTTGAAGAAGGCGAAACGCTATGCTTAAGCATTTAGGATAAAAAGGACGTAGACAACATGCCATGGTTGGGATAGAAGCATGCGGAAAGAACTTGTAAAAATCCCAGGTTAATGAAATCGAACCATCCGCCGATATGTATGTTACAGAGAGAGGGAGCGGAAAGGCGGTGCGAAAATATGAGGATAGCAAGCAGCAATGTGGCGATGGCATCCAGCCATCAGGAAACAAAATTTTCCTACAAACAGTCTATGACGATGGAGGCGGCAGCATCCAAAAATCTTGCAGGGGCAATTTTTACAAAATCCGAGGAAATGGACGGGGCAGATTACCGGACCAGTATGCTGGAATATAAAAAGCAGCAGGAGCAGGAAGCCGCGCAAAAGCGCAAAGAAAATGAAGAACGTTCCGCAAAGGAGATGTTGGAGCGGACCAAGAGCACAAATAGGACCAACGGAAGCGGACGCTTGGAAATGTCTGATCAGTACAAGATCAAACTGGAGATGATCAAGCGGATGTTTGAACTTTTGCGTCAGGGCAAGAGCCTTATGGATTCCGGGCTTGCCACTTCGGATTCCAACAATGTATTGGATCTGCGTTCTCCATTTTACCGCAATCAGGATACGGAAAGTTCCTGGAGTTCAAGCGGCAGTGATGGTAGCAGTATGGGATCAGAACTTCCGGTGATCGGGACGACGGGCAGCGGCACCATCTGGCAGAGGGTGACGGCGACTTCCGGTTTCTATACCGAGGCAGAGTCTACGACCTTTGCAACCAGCGGAATCGTGCGTACAGCAGACGGCAGGGACATCAATTTTAATATGGAGGTCTCCATGTCGCGGGCATTTACGGCAAGTATCAACAGTCTGGAAGTGGAGTCTTACATCAAGACAGATCCTCTGATGATCAATCTGGATACGGATATCGGCAGTGTGTCCGATCAGAAATTCTTCTTTGATCTGGATACGGATGGCAAAGAAGAAGAGATTTCTTTTGCGGGCAAGGGCAGCGGATTTCTGGCATTGGACCGCAATGGCGATGGAAAGATCAATGATGGATCCGAATTATTCGGAACCAAGAGCGGAGACGGCTTTAAGGATCTGGCAGCCTATGATGCGGATGGCAATGGCTGGATCGATGAAAATGATGCCATTTTCTCCCAGTTAAAGATCTGGACAAAAGATGAGGACGGCAAGGACAAACTGATCAGTTTAAAGGATGCAGATGTTGGTGCCATATATCTTGGAAATGCGGATACACAGTTTTCTTTAAAGGATGACGACCATAAGTTAAATGGCGAGATCAAAAAGACAGGAATTTACCTCCACGAAAGCAGTGGCGAGGTAGGCACCGTTAATCACGTAGATTTGATTGTATAACGTATTCCAAAATGGAATGAGAGGAGGGCAAAGAGAATTGCTCTCCTTTTTTGGCGATCATGATGTTATATTTCGCAAACCGCAAACTATAATGATTATTCCGCAAACTGTAAATTGATATATTGCGGAAAGTGAGGTATAATTTGCGATATAAGGATATAAACTAGTGTTATATAAGATTGAGACGGAGTGAGCATTATGAAAACCTGCAAGGAAATTGCAAAAGAATGGAAGATGTCGGAGCGTAGCATAGCAAATTTATGTAAACAGGGACGTATTGCTGGTGCTGCAAAAGTCGGTAAAAGTTGGCAGATTCCAGATGATGTGGTTCGACCTGTAGACTTGCGTCGAAGGGAAACAACAGTAGAAAATAATGGCAAATCTTACAGGAAGAAACCTCTTCCTATCGGCATTTCTGATTATGTAAGAGCACAGGCAGAATATTATTATGTCGATAAGACCATGCTGATTAAAGAATTTATTGATCGTAAGCCACTTGTTTCGTTGTTTACCAGACCAAGGAGATTCGGAAAGACCTTGAATATGGATATGCTTCGTGTTTTCTTTGAAATATCAGAGGAGGATACAAGCATTTATTTCAGGGACAAGGAAATCTGGCAGGCAGGAGAAGATTATACCAAGTATCAAGGGAAATATCCGGTGATTTTTCTGACCTTTAAAGATGTTAAATTTGATTCATGGGATGCCACGATGGATAAGATCCGCGGACTTTTACAGGATGAGTTTGGAAGACATAGTCAACTTCTGACAAGTGAAAAACTAGAGGAATATGAACGTGATTATTTTCGGGCAGTTTTACAGGGGACAGCAGGAAGCGTGGAATTGACCGCAGCATTGGAGAATCTTTCCAGAATGTTGCATAAGCATTATGGCATTGCCCCAATCATTATTATTGACGAATATGATATCCCGATCCAAGAGGGCTATGCTAAGGATTTTTATGAAGATATTGTTGGCTTTATGCGCAATTTCTTCTCTGGGGCTTTTAAGGACAACAGGAATCTTTCATACGGATTTTTGACAGGAATTTTACGGATTGCGCAGGAGAGTATCTTTAGCGGACTCAATAATCTGACAGTCAATTCTGTGATGGATACAGAATATGATAGGTTCTTCGGCTTTACGGAAAGTGAGGTTGACAAGATGCTGTCATATTATGATGTGGCGGAGAAAAAGACTGAGTTACAGGAATGGTATGACGGCTATCTGTTTGGTGATACAGAAATCTACAATCCATGGTCGGTCATTAATTATATTGCAAAGGGATGCAGACCACAGGCATATTGGGCAAATACAGGTAAGAATGAGATACTTGCGGATGTTTTGCGGGAAGCAACAGATGATATTACGGAAAGATTGTTTGCACTTTTGCAAGGAGAAACGGTATTGGCATGTATCAATCAAAATGTTGTCTATCGTTCACTAACGGAAGAGCCGGCGAATGTCTATAGCCTGTTGATGGTTGCCGGATATTTAAAGGCGGTCAAAAAGGAATTACAACCGGACGGAGCATTTATGTGTCAGATTTCGATTCCCAATAAGGAAATTGCAGCGGTATATAAAGGAGAGGTTCTTTCACATTTGCTACAAGTGGGACTTATTACACAGTCTACAGCAAATAAAATCGCAGAAAGTCTGTATGTAAATGATATGGCGAAACTGCAAACCGCAATTATGGAATACATGAAAAAAACGATCAGTTTCTATGATGCAGGGGCAGAAGGGTTCTATCATGGCTTATTATTAGGCTTGATGGCTTTATTAGACAATCAATACAAGATACGTTCCAACCGGGAAGCGGGTGAAGGTCGTTATGACATCGGGTTGATTCCAAAAGAGAAAAAGTATCCGGGCATTATCATGGAACTCAAATGGGCAAGAGATCTTTCAGAGAGGGAATTACAAAGTCTTTCGGAAAAGGCATTAGTACAGATTGATTCGAAACATTATGCGGATGAAATGAGAAATGAGGGAACGAAGGAACTGATGAAATTAGGAATTGCTTTTTCTGGGAAGAAAGTTATAGTAACTGCAGGGTAAAACGGACGGTAAACTACATTTTTCATGCTTTCTGCCGATATAGAAGGTAACGACACTATAATCGGCAAAAAGGAGAAGGTATGGATTTAGGGATCAACGACATCAGAAATACGCAAAACATTCAAAATTTAAAGGGTGCAAAGCGGCAGGACGACAGTTTCGCAGAGACCATTCAGCTGCCAAATCGTGATATGAGCGAAGGGCATGCGCCATATGATTATCTGGCAAAAGATGGAGAAATCAATTACAATGGCGTTATCTTTCGTCTGGATACGAAGCAGAACCAGTTGCATTTGGGAGATACCTCGGATAAGTCCAAGTGTTTAAATATCCAATTATCCGGTGGAGGATATCTGGTTGTTAATAAAGATAATTTAGGGCAGTTATCCGATGCGATCGGCATGTTTAATGCCAAAGACCAGTTCCTGATCTTAAATGCCCTTATGATGGAAAGAAAGATTAAGGAAACCAAGGGTGAGATTGAAGAAGCGGATTCCATTATGATCGGTGGAAAGGCTTATACGCAAAAAGAGTGGGATCAGACCATCGACCGTTTTGACGAAGCCGAGGAGAATTTGCAAGAGCAAGTAGATCAGGCGGAGGAAGAAGCCGCACAAAAGGCAATGTCTGAAAGTGACATCCACATCGCCTATGAGCGAATGAGAAAACCGAGAAGGGATAAGACAGCATAGAAATCTATATAACAGTAAAAAATTATAATCTTCCATAAAAAAGTGCATCCATATCAGGGTGCACTTTTTGTATCCAGTAAAAATGAGTTTCTTAGATAGCCTCCTGCTTATTCTTCCACTCCAAGGGTGTCATGCCACTGTATTTTTTAAAAGTATTACAAAAATAGGTAACGGATGAAAATTGTAGCATATCCGAAATCTCCGTTGCAGAGTATTCTCCGCGTTCCAAGAGATATTTAGCTTCATTTATCTTGCAAGCGGTCAGATGCTTGGTAATGGTGGTGCCGGTGGCTTTTTTGAATTCGCTGCAGACATAAGAATTACTAAAGCCAAGGGCATCTGCAATTCGCGTGGTGGACAGTTTTTCGTAAATATGTGATTGGATATAGGCGTTGACCTGATTGGCGATCATGGAATTGGTGTGCAGGGCCTTTAATTTACGTACTTCTTCCGTGTAGTGAGTGGAAAACTGGTAAAAGAGATAGTTCAACTCATTGACATTCTTTGCGTGAAGCAGTTGATCAATATAGCAGTCGGATATGGTATTGACAGTTGCAAGATCTGATCCCTCAGCGCGGGCAACGCGGGATAACATGGTGTTGGCACCAAAGATGTAACCCCGGCGGAGTTCCAGGTCAAAGTTATCCGGTTCATTGCCGGAGGAGTCCAACAGGATAGCATTAAAAAAACCAACCAGTTCATCTGTCTTGCCATGTCTTACACAATCTACAATATGGTCTTCTACATAGGCAGATTGTGCTGCATTTTTGTCTTGATCTTCGTCGTTTAAAATTACCGGGAGTTGTGCTGGGACGAGATGTTCCCAAGTAAAAGAAATGCTGGAAATTTCCGGCGCAGTACAATGGTTTAGCAGCAAATACAAAAGAGATACATGGTGCCGCAGTTGTGGCACGTCAATATGTTGGATCAAGTTCAATTGCTGACGGAAGTCCATGGAATCTCTTTTTTCTTGTCCTAAGCGCGCCAAGATGGCTTTTGCCTGTTTTAGGGTGCAATCCGTAAGCAGGAAGGGACCAAAAAGTAGAATTTCACCGGTTTCTTGAATTCGCAGTCCTCCAAAATAAAGATTTTCTCTTGTTGTAGTAATCCAGGTATCCGGGAGTTCCTTTGGCAGACTGGACAAAAGATAGAGAGGAAGATTATATAACTGGATCTGTGCGGCAATATTGGAACTGTAGCGGATCTCCTGCTCATAAAAGATATGGATGGGGATGCCGGTGGCAAGCGTATATTCATCTAATTCCTGTCTGGTCAAATTTTCTAACATATGGGTGCCTTCTTTCCATAGCGCTTTTTCTTGGAATATATCATAAAAAATTATCAACAACAAGAAAAAAATGACATAATCAAAAATTTTCATATGCTATCTTTTTTTTACAAGATAACGTTATTGAAAACCATTTCAAAGGAGTGAAGAAAGATGGAAGATAAATTATATGTACCGGCAGAAGATCCGTATTTCAGAGATCCATACATTGATGTTGAGGAATGGCGCGATACGCCAGTTCGTCATTATTATGTGCATGGTGGATTCCATGGTACGGATATCAATGGCGAAAGTGAGGCGCGATTTGCCTTATATTTCCCGGAAAAAGAGAAATATGAGGGTAGATTTTTCCAGTATTTGTCTCCGGCACCGGAAAGTGAAAATGCGACAGAAAGTCAGACGGGCGAGGATAATAAAATTGCCTTTGCACTCACACATGGAGCATATTTTGTGGTTTCCAATCAGGGCGGATTTATGTTAGGAGGAGACTCCAGCCGCCTTTATAAGGTCAGTGCAAATACGGCAGAGTTTTCGCGAAAAGTTGCAAAACGCATTTATGAGGCAGAGGAGAGACCTTATGGTTATGTCTTTGGCGGCAGTGGCGGGTCTTTCAAGGTTATGGGCTGTATTGAGGGAACGGATGGCGTTTGGGATGGAGCGGTTCCTTATGTGATGGCAAATCCAATGGCAGCACCAAATGTCTTTGCACCGCGTATGCGTGCAGTACGTCTGCTCGGAGAAGAAGGTATGCAAAAAGTCGTTACAGCGCAGGAGCCCGGCGGGAGCGGTGACATATATGAGGGCTTAAACGAAGACCAGAAGCAGGCGTTAAAAGAGGCGACCAGCATGGGATTTCCACCCAAAGCATGGTTTGATTATCCATATATGGGAGACGGTGCACTCATGGTACTGGTTCCGGCAGTTTATCAGATGTTTCCTACTTACTTTAAGGATTTCTGGGAAAAGGAAGGCTATGAAGGGGCAGACCCTGAGAGTAATGAGGCTAGAGCCCATATGAAACTTGTGACGACAGTGGAGCATTTGGACTATGACTATGCGGAACCGGAATTATCAGAAGAAGAAAAAAATACGGTGGATACCAGTTGGCTTAATACAATCCTTGGTGGAGAAAAATTACCGCATATATATTTGAAGGATGCAATACCGGCAGATACCTATACCTATCATTGTCGTTTTAAAGTCTTAGATGGTGCATGTGCAGGAAAGGAAATCAATATTAGCAGTATAGATGGGAATATGCTGGAACTCCATCCGGAGAACGACGGCAAGCATGAAAATCCTTTCAAAGAGTTGAAGCCGGGAGATCAGGTTATGATTGACAATGGCGATGCTATTGCCATGCAGTGTTTCCACAGACATCAGTTGCCGGACGAGACTTATGATGTGTATGATCAGTTTCGCAATGAGGACGGCAGTCCGAAATACACACAACTGCCTATGCTGGTGGCACCAATGACAGCCATCAGTGGTGCAGGACTGATGCCGACGGGAAATATCCATGGCAAGGTAATCGGCATATGTTCCATGATGGACGAAAGTGCCTGCCCATGGCATGGAGACTGGTATCGCAAGGCGATCGGACGCTGTGGTATTGATGAGCAGGACCATTTCCGCCTCTACTATCATGACAATAGTATCCATGACGATCGTGCGGGTTATCTGGACGATCCGCAAAATCAGGTAGATTATTTAGGAACTCTGCATCAGGCACTCTTGGATGTGGCTGCATGGTGTGAAAAGGGGATCGAGCCGTTTGATACCATGAATTATACCTATGCAGACGGACAGATTACTTTGCCAAAGGGGGCAAAAGAGCGTGGCGGCATGCAGCCGGTTGTATCAGCAGTAGTAGAAAATGCAGCAGGACAAAGCGACTATGACGGCAAGGTGACCAGAGCAAAAGTCGGTGAAAACATATGCTTCAAGGCAGTGATCGAAGTTCCGCCCAAGGCTGGAAAAGTAACACATGCAGCATGGGATTATGAAAAGACAAATGACTGGTCCAATGATGAGGTCATCGAGGCAGTGGATGATACTACATACAAGATTGAAGCAGACCATGTATTCACCAAGCCGGGTATCTATTATCCGGTTATCAAGGTGGCAAGCAACCGTCATGGCGATGCCGGCGACATCTTCACCCAGTGCAAGAACTTAGATCGTGTGAAGGTCATTGTAGAGTAGATTTACCATAAGAGAAGGAAGGGTTAAGAATGGGAACAGAAATGAAAGAAGAGAAAAAGGGAAAAGTTGGAATATTAAAATTCTGGACATGGAACTTTAGAACTATGTCCGCCGGTATTCAGGCAGTGCTGATCGGTTATATCGTATTTTATTGCACGGATGTTTTAGAATTAAATGCAGCCTTAGTTGCAACACTGCTCATGGCATCCAAGATCTTTGACGGTGTGACCGATATTTTGGCAGGTTATCTTGTTGATAAGACACATACCAGGTTGGGCAAGGCAAGACCTTACGAATTTGCTATTATTGGTCTTTGGGTCGCAACATGGGCGGTATTTTCTGTGCCAACATCTTTGTCAACGGTGGCAAAGTGTGTTTGGGTCGTTGTGGCATATACTATGGCACAGTCAGTATTTAATACTTTACTAAATGCAAATAACACAGCCTATATGGTAAGAGCATTTAATAGTCAGCAGACCTATGTCAAATTGAGTTCCATCGGAGGTTTGGTAACGGTCGCTGGTGTTGCAGTCTTTAATGTGGTATTCCCGACTATGATGGCAAATGCAGGTACAGATGCCGGAAAATGGAGCCATATGATTCTTATGCTTGCAGCACCACTTGCTATTATTGGAATCCTCCGCTTCTTCTTTGTACCGGAGAAATATGATGTGGATGCCGGAAGTGCAAGTGTTAATTTCAAAGAAGTTATTACTCTTTTAAAAACGAATAAGTACATCTATTTTGTAGCGCTGGTTACTTTGGTGGCACAGATTATATCTGGTTTTGGTGTATCGGTTTACTATTTTACCTATATTGTAAAGAACTTAAGCTTGATGGGAATTATGTCACTCTTTACGGTTGTTGCCATGCTTACCATGATTGCATATCCGGCTATGTTGAAGAAAATGAGTGTAAAAAACCTGATTCAGTTAGGATGTGTTTTCTATATCGTAGCGGGTCTTGTTTTATTCCTTGCAAAGGATAATATGGCGTTGTTGGCAACCGGTAATATTTTGATGGGAATGGGAACTTTACCGATTTCTATGATGGGACCGCTTCTGATCATTGAGTGTGCAGATTACAATGAATGGTGTGGCAGACCTCGTATGGAAGGAACACTGGGAAGTATAAATGGTTTTGCCAATAAGATCGGTTCTGCTATCGGAACCTTCCTTTGTGGGGTACTTATGGCTGCATCCGGTTACGTCGGAAGTGCTGGAGATACAGCAGTTTTACCGGATTCTGCCCTTATGATGATCCGTTTGCTTTACAGTTTGATTCCTGCGGCTTTCTTTGCCGTGGTTCTTTTCTGCTTGAAGTTCTATACTCTGGATAAAAAGATTGATGGTATGCGAAAAGAAAATGAGGAACGCAGACAAAATGCAGAAGTAATGGAAGAAGCATAAAAACATATAAATACACAGAATGAGGAGGCTATAGAGTGAAATCAAGCAAGACCATACATATGACCGAGGGCAATGAGGTGACGCAGATTCTGCGATTTATGCTTCCCATGCTGGTTGGTGCGGCCTTTCAACAATTATATACTTTTGTCGATTCCATCGTGGTCGGACGCTATGTTGGCCCTGTAGCCCTCGGTTCTGTGGGAGCCGCGGCAGGTATTGTCAATCTCTTTATGGCACTTTGCGTCGGACTGTCCGGCGGTGTCAATATCTGCGCTGCCCAGTCCTTCGGTGCCGGGGACGAAAAGAAATTAAAGCAGGTGGTTGCAAATTCGGTTTATGTGACCTTGGCATCCGGGCTTGTTATGGGACTGATTGGCTTGATCCTAGCCCGTCTTATCCTGCTTCTTATGGGAACACCGGCAGAAAATCTGACCTACGCATTGGTTTATATGCGTCTGGTCTGTGGGGCTATGGTGATTACAGCCGCCTATAACACGATTTCCCAGATTCTGCGTGCTCTGGGAGATTCGGTCACACCCCTGATCTATATTGTCATATCCAGCCTGATCAATGTAGGGATGGATATTGTGCTGGTCTTATATTTTTCTATGGGCGTCGCAGGTGTGGCGATCGCGACTGTTGTGGCACAAGGTGTATCTGTGATTGGTCTTTGGCTGCACGGCAAGAAACATCTTGCCTGTATGCAGTTACAGGGGCAGGATATGCAACCGGACTGGCATCTGATCCAGAAAATTTGTGAATTAGGGATCCCCTTGGCATTGCAAAACGCCATGGCATCCATTTCGGGAGTGGTATGTCAGGGGATCGTCAATTCCTTTGGCAGTCAGGTCATGTCAGCCTATACGATTGTATGTCGTTTGAATGAATTTTTTATGCTGCCATTTGGCTATTACGGCATGGCGATGGCGAATTTTGCCGGACAGAATACCGGAGCAGGAAAGTACGACCGTATTTATCGGGGCTGTCGGCGCAGTTTATATATCACAAGTATTTATTCCCTTGTCTGCATGGCTATCATTCTTGCCGGCAGACGGATTTTGGTCGGTATGTTTGTGGATGATGTGACAGTCGCAGAATTAGCAATCCCGGGATTGTTGCTCAATGGTGTGTGTATGTTGATTCGTCAGATTATCTATATTTTTAAGGCGACGCTCAATGGAGCAGGCGATGCCTTTTTTACCTTGTGGAATGGAGTGGTTGAGGTTGCTGCCAATATCTTCTTTATGTTTGCCTGTACAAGCTGGCTTTCTTTGGGGCATATGGGTATCTGGCATAGTATGATTCCGGCAGCGGTTTTGTCAGCCATGTTGTCGGCGGGGCGTTTTTACAGTGGAAAGTGGAAGCAGAAGCGGATTTTTTAAGTTAGATTCTGCCTATCGGATTTCGGATAAAAAGTATCGGAATGCTGGATAGAGTGATTTAAAGTAAGCAGATAAGATAAAGATATCATGATGAAATGAGTGAGGTTATGTATATGAGTGAAAAATATTTAGATTCATCCCTGACACCGGAAGAAAGGGCAGAGGATCTGCTTGGGCGTTTGTCAGTAGAGGAAAAAGTATATCAGATTTCCGGCATCTGGGCGCAGATGATCGATGAACCGGGGCAGATTGACTATGGTATTGGACAGGTATCTACCTTGGAAATGCGTAATATCAAGACCCTACAGGAATGTGTGGACTGGCAGATTCGGATGCAGAAAAAGATCATGGGAAAAAGCCCACATGGCATTCCTGCCACATTTCATATGGAGGGGCTTTGCGGTGCTTTTATTCAGGGGGCTATGAGTTTTCCATCCGGCATTGGCAGAGGTTCCTCTTTTGATGTGGAATTGGAAGAAAAAATCGGGAAAATCGTCAGTCGTCAGGAACAGGCAGTTGGAATCACACAGGTTTTGGCACCGGTTCTGGATGTCACACAGGATCCCAGAATGGGGCGGCAGGGCGAGACCTATGGTGAGGATCCGACCTTAAATGGTCTTATGGGAGCATCCTATACCAGGGGCATACAGGATCATGTAGACGCGGACAATGGCAGACGTTGTGATGCCTGTGCCAAGCATTTTATGGGATTTCACAAGTCGACTGGCGGTATCCATGGTGCAGATGTATCTGTGAGTGACCGGGAAATGATCGAAAAGTTTGGAAAGCCATTTCAGATTGCCATCAAAGACAGTAATCTGCGTGGTATCATGCCTTGCTATTGCACTTCGGGTGGCAGTGCATCTTCTTCCAATAAAAAGATGCTGACACAGGTCTTGCGTGAGGAGATGGGTTTTGACGGGGAAGTTCTGGCAGATTACGGTGCAATCGGAAATCAGCATCGTTTTCAGGGACTTTATGAGACCATGGATCAGGCAGGTTATGCATCTATCCGTGCCGGCATGGATGTAGAATTGCCGATGCGAGAGGCATACAATGATGACTTTATCGCCAAGTTCAAGTCTGGGGAATACGATATGCAGTATCTGGATCGGGCGGTAAAACAGGTTTTGACCGCCAAATTCCGTCAGGGGATTTTTGAACATCCTTTTGCCTACACCGGTCAGGAATTAGAGAAAAAATTTTATGGCAATACAGAAGAAGATAAAAAGATTTCCCTACAGTCTGCCAGAGAGTCTATGGTACTTTTGAAAAATGATGGCACATTGCCGGTTAAGAATCATACAAAGAAGATCGTGCTGGTTGGTCCGCAGGCAAAAAATGCCCGCTTTTTCTTTGGCGGATACACACATCTGTCTATGTCCGAAGCTTTGTTTGCAGCATACAATGCCATGGCGGGCGTGGATATTGAAACAGCAATTACAAATGCCGGATATCAGTTGATCCCGGGAACCAATATCCAGAGTGATGATATTGAGGAAATGGACAATCTGCTTCGTTTGCAGAAACCGGATTGTAGGAGTCTGTTAGAAGAAATGCAGGAAATGATGCCGGAGACAGAAGTCGTATGGACCTATGGCTATCCGATAGCCGGGGATGACTGCTCCCATCATGCGGAGGCGTTAAAGGCTATGGAAGGAGCAGATCTGGTCATCTTTATGCTGGGCGGCAAGCATGGCTCCTGCTCGGTATCTTCTATGGGCGAGGGCGTGGATGGAACAAATATCAATCTGCCGATCTGTCAGGATGTTCTGATCCAAAAAGCGGCAGAATTAAAGATTCCTATGGTCGGCGTGCATATGAATGGACGACCGATCTCCAGCGATATTGCAGACAAATACTTAAATGCCATCATTGAGGCTTGGAATCCATCGGAGATGGGGGCACAGGCGATTGCGGAGACTTTGCTTGGTATCAACAATCCAAGTGGAAAGATGCCGGTAACAACAGCAATTCACGCCGGACAGTTGCCGCTACAGTATAATCTGTACAATGGCTCTGCCTGGAGTCAGGGGGATAGTATCGGATTTAAGAATTATGTAGACTGTTCCCACAGACCACGTTATGCGTTTGGCAGAGGGCTATCCTATACGACCTTTGAATATTCCAATCTTTCCTGCAATAAGGAAGAAGTCGCACCGGATGAGACAGTGCAACTATCTTTTACCCTTACCAATACAGGAAATCTTGCAGGAACCGAGATTGTACAGATCTATGGCAAGGATGTCTATGCATCACTGGCAAGACCAATGCAGGAATTGATCGGTTTTGCCCGTGTGACATTGCAGCCACAGGAAACTAAGAAGATTCAGGTGGAGGTTTCTCCGTCCCAGATGGCATTCTTAGACGAGGATATGCAGTGGAAGATAGAAAAGGGCGAGATCAGACTACGGATCGGATCATCTTCTGAGGATATCCGCCTGGAAAGTAGTTTTTCTGTGACAGAAGATGCATTTATAAAGAGCAGAGATAGAGTTTTTGTGGCTCGCGTTGAGTAGGAGGGAATATGTACGATTCTTTTAGACCGGGACAAGTATGGCTGGATACCGAGGGAAAACGCATTCAGGCTCACGGCGGTTCTGTCATTTATGTTGATGGCATTTATTATTGGTACGGAGAAAACAAGGAATTTACGGATGGAACAAATGATATCTGGACCTATGGTATCCGTTTTTACAGGTCAAATGACTTATATAACTGGGAGGATCTTGGCTTAGTGATTCCTCCGGATACGGAAGATGAAAACTCGCCTTTAAATCCCACGAATTGTATGTTGGATCGACCGCATATTATCTATAACGAAAGAACAGAAAAATACGTTTGTTGGGTAAAGATCATGCACAAAGAGGGACATCAGGATGAAGCCGTATTAACGTCAGACAAGATTACTGGTCCCTATACGCTCGTGAATCAGGGGATTCGTCCACTTGGTATGAGTGCGGGGGATTTTGATCTGGCTGTTGCAGAAGACGGAAAGGCCTATTATTATTTTGAACGTGTACATTCTGAGACGATCTGTGCGGATCTTAATGAGGAATATACAGATGTAACAGGTTTTTACAGTGCACATTTTCCACATCCACATCCTCCATATGTCAGAGAAGCAACAGCCCATCTGTTCCATAAACACAAACATTATCTGCTGACATCCGGAACAAGTGGATATCTGCCAAATCCGTCAGAGGTGGCTGTGGCAGATAGTTGGCACGGTCCATATATGGTGCTGGGAGATCCGCATCCTGAGGATGTTTCACATACATCCTTTCACTCTCAGATCTCTTGTATCTTCAAGGTGGAGGGAACAAAAGATTTATATATTGCGGCGGCAGACCGTTGGTGTCCGGATTGCATGGATTTAGACTACGAATTCTATGCAAAAGTTTACGATAAATTATTTTCCGGAACCGAGGAAGAAAAAAGCCGCATACGTCAGATGCCGGAATTTTCGCGAATAGATGATATGGGAAGAAATACTTCCATTGCTGATTATGTCTGGCTGCCAATTCGATTTGTAGAGGCGTGTGAGGAATACCCACAGGGGATGGTTTTTATCGACTGGAAGGATGAATGGTGTTGGCAGGATTATGTGGGAAAATAAGAGGTTTTATATCACCATATTTTTCCGACTGTATTAAAGATAGTATGGGTAGTGTCTTCTGTGCTATATTAAAAGAAAAGTAGGACAATTGAGGAGGTAAGCCATGGAAATTTATGCGTTACAGGTCAATCACCTGAGTAATCCATTGGGGTATGCATTGGGAAAAGGGAAACTGTCCTTTTCGTGGAAAGTAAAAGAGGCCAAAGGAAAGGCACAAAAGTATGCCAGGCTGCGCATTGCGGCAGATGAGGTCATGCAGGAGATTTTGTTTGATTCGGGGGAAGACAGGGAGGCAAATAGTCTGGGTTACAAGATCGATTTTAAGACAGAGCCGCGGACGCGCTACTACTGGACTCTTGAGTTGGCATCTGATGCGGATGAAGTGACTGTTAGTGCGCCGCAATTTTTTGAGACAGCAAAAATGGACGAGGCATGGATCGGAAGATGGATCACTTGTGCCGCTGAACAGGCCAGACATCCTTATTTTGTACAAGACATTGCTGCCAAGGAAGAGGTCGCAAAAGCGAGACTCTATGTGTGTGGTCTGGGACTTTATGAGGCGTATTGGAATGACGAAAAGATTGGCAACGAATATTTAACACCATATCAGAATAACTATAACCGCTGGGTTCAGTATCAGACTTATGATGTGACTGAGCAGGTAAAAGATGGAGGAAAACTGCGTATTCTTTTGGGAAACGGCTGGTATGGCGGACGTTTTGGCTTTAGCGCACATGAGGAAAAAGGTTATTTTGGAAACGCTAAAAAGTTAATAGCGGAAGTGGTAGTTACCTATGCGGATGGTACAGAGGAGATCATTGGAACGGATGAGACCTGGCAGATCGAAAGAAGCCGGATCACATATGCATCTATCTATGATGGTGAACAGGTGGATCAGACACTGGAAGATCTTGCAGTAGAGCCGGTTATCCTTTGTCGTACTTTTGAAGAACTTGCCGCAGCAGGAAAGACGGACGGACAGATGGTAGATGATATCAGTCAGCCGGAGAAAGATGAGCAGATTCCAAGAGGGCATCTGACTGCCCGGTATAGTCTTCCGGTTGTGGTTCATGAGCAGATGCAGCCGCAAGAATTGATTCACACACCAAAGGGCGAAGAGGTCTTTGACATGGGACAGAACTTTGCAGGTATCTTTACCTTGCGTGTTCATGAAGCCCGGGGAACCAAGATTCATATCCAGACAGGTGAGGTTCTGCAGGATGGATGCTTTTATAATGAGAATCTTAGAACCGCAAAGTCGGAATATATTTATATCTGCGGTGGCGGCGAGGAAGTCATACAGCCGCATTTTACTTTTTATGGTTATCGCTATGTCAAAGTTACAGGAGTCAGCAATCTGAAAACAGAGGATTTTACAGGGCTGGCACTCTATAGTGATGTGGCTTATACGGGTGACATCACAACCGGACACAAACTTGTCAACCAACTGATTTCAAATGTTCGCTGGGGAATGAAAGGAAATTTTGTGGATGTGCCTACGGATTGTCCGCAGAGAGATGAGCGTATGGGTTGGACCGGAGACACACAGGTCTTTTCGCCGACAGCGACATTTTATGGAGATACCTATGCATTTTACCGCAAGTATCTGCATGATATGTATACGGAGCAAATAGATCTGGAGGGCATGGTGCCGGATGTGGTGCCATCGGTCGGTGTACATACCTGTGCCTGCGTCTGGGGAGATGCCGCATGTATCATTCCATGGAATATGTATAAGTTTTATGGGGATGAGCAGATCCTTGCAGATCAGTATGACAGCATGAAGGCCTGGGTGGAATATATCCGACGCCTTGACGGTGGTGATCACGGATGGCGCCATGTATTCCACTATGGCGACTGGCTGGCACTGGATAATCCGTCAGGCAAGGCAGATGAGGTCATGGGCGGTACGGAAGAAGGCTATATCGCAAATATCTACTATGCTGCGAGTGCTGAAATTGTAGCAAAATCCGCAGAAGTTCTTGGAAAAGAAGATGATGCAAAAGAATACAATGAACTTGCAAAACGTGAGTTTGCTGAAGTGAAAAAAGAGTACTTCTCACAGACGGGCAGATGCTGTATCAAGACGCAGACAGGTCTTCTGCTGGCATTGAAATATGGGCTTTCCGATAATGTCGCGTTGACACGCGATATGTTGAAAAAATTATTTACTGCAAACGATAATAAATTACAGACCGGATTTACAGGTATGCCGATCATGTGTCCGACACTATCAGATAATGGCATGAATGATCTGGCTTACACTCTCCTATTAAATGAGGAATATCCGGGCTGGCTGCATGAGATCTTATTGGGTGCAACGACTGTATGGGAGCGTTGGAACAGTCTGGATGAAGACGGGCATATTTCAAGCACGGGAATGAATAGCCTGAATCACTATTCCTATGGATCTGTGGTAGAGTGGATATATCGCTATGTGTTGGGATTTCGTGTGGATGAAGCAGATCCGGGTGCAAAGCATCTGCGTATCGCCCCATCCTATAACTGGGATCTGAAGGAAGCAGCAGGAAATTTTGATAGTGCAGCAGGTAATTATAAAGTGGCATGGAAGATTATTGGTCCGACGCAGGTGAGTCTTTCTGTGCAAGTGCCATTTGATGCAAGTGCTGACATTGTACTTGCGGATGCGGTAGAAGACACTTATGCGGATAAGGAAAATCCTTTATTTGCAGATGTATGTGATGGTGTATGCCATGTGGGCTCTGGTACGTATGAGATAACGTATCAGGTAAAGACAGCGCTTAAGAAGTCTTATAGCACCTATTCCACAGTGCGTGAATTGAGATCGAATGCAGCGATTGTTAAAGATTTGGGTGAGAAAATGGGATTGGATCGTATGCCAACGCAGATGATGGATATGAGCCTGCGCGATATAATGGAAAAATATGCGGGCGCTGCCGGAATGGGAACAGAAATGCTGGATCAGTTAGATCAGGTGTTGGCACGGTTCTAGAAAGACAGATATTGCTATTGGCGGTTTTAAAGTTTTGTAGGCCTCACTTGCGTGAAGCCTACATTTGCCAGTATGAATTTAGCGAACCTTTATGGTGTCGCCTCTTGTGATGCCGCTTTCGTTAAAGGCATCCACGCGCAGGAAGAGTGACTGGTCTTTGATGAGTCCTCCGATTTCTACGCTGCCATCGAAGGTCATATAAGAGTGGTAGAGTTTATCCGGCGCATAGCCCCAGTTGATGACATGACCGCCGGCATCATCCGATGCAGCCCAATTTACCCAAAGATCAAGAGCCGTCGTAAGTTCAAAAGTAACTTCAGCGGTTTTTTGCGGTTTTGGGCTATCTCCCAGGCCGAAGATGCGGAGACCGCTGATGGCAGGAGTCTGATCGTATGGCAGTTCTGTGACGGTCAGACGGATAAAACGCGCCTCTATGCCATCCTCGGAAACGATCAGATCATGCGGTAGGTCTGTATTTGCATTTCGTTTGTCTGTGATGGTGAAAAAGTGCGTGCCGTCCACAGAGCCTTCCAACAACCAGCGGGTCTTTTGCGGATCGGTATCAATCCAACGCTGCTGCATGAGGGCCTCATTTAAATGGAAGTCGTCCGGCAAAGGATCCGGGGTAAAGGCATCATCGGCAAAGTTGATCTGGATGGCATGGACATCATAGGCCTTTCCCAGCTCGATCTGCAGCCAAGGATTTTCATCCTCTGATGCGGCTTTCCACCAGGTTTGGACATTTTCATCCGTGGCATTTGCCGGAGCATAATCTGTGACGATCTCAACCGTCTTTCCCATTCTCTGTGCCGTAGGATCCGGTTCGATCTTTTTCTCTGAAACAGAAGAAGCAGAAGCCCCGGCTCCATAGGATAAGAGCATCCACTCTGGATCCGCCCAAGGATCCGCTTTCAAGGCATCCATATCCTGTGGCCAGTCACCATATCTCTGGTTACAGAAAAGTTCGCCATCGGCATCGTAGCCGGCAGACCACAGACCGATACGACGTTCAAAATTGTGGTTTTTGCAGATACGCATGGTTGAGGTATGCCAGAGGTGTCCTTCGGCATCTTCCATAGTAGAACCATGTCCGGCACCCGGCAAAAATCCGCCCGGATTGTAGGAGTAAGGATTGTTCTGTGCCAACACATAAGGTCCGAGTGGCGCGTCACTGATATAGACAGCGTCGTTATAAATATTATGACCGGAAGAAGGCGTAGCATATTGTAAATAATACTTTCCGGCATGCTTATTGACCCAGACGCCTTCCATATAAGGCAGTTCCAGCAAGTAGTTCTTTGCGGCTTCCTTCATGCTTTCCGGCATAGGCTGGCTTTCGATCATGGCAAGGATGCCTGCCTGCTCCTCCGGTGTATGGCTTGGCTTGTGGTTTTCTCCGTTTCTCTCAAAGCCTTTGATCTCGGTATCAATCTCACAGAGTGCCTGTTTTTTCCCGATCGGCTGCATGCTGGCAGGATCCAGTTCTATCCCATACAAAGGCTCCGAGGTCGAAGATCCCCAGAAAAAGTAGAATCTGCCGTCATCATCTACAAAGAGATTGGGATCCCAGAAAGGAAAGGCTCCGTCGAAAGTCTCATAGACATCAGAAAAAGGATCGGTGGTGCGATAGTAGATACCCTTGTCGTGGCTGGATGCGCAGAAATAAAGATAATCGCCACAAACGCGGACATCCGGTGCATAGTCGTAGATCGGCAGATGGGTCGTTGTAAATAATTCCCAGTTTACCATATCTTTGCTATGCAAAAATCCGGCGGTCATGGAAGGGAAGATATAGTAGGTTCCCTTAAAGTAGATCATGGATGGATCCGCAGCCTCACGCGAAGCAGTCACGCCATCCTTCTGTGTGCCGTTGAACTGATAGCGGTATCCGAAATTGATAGGATTACAATAAATGTTCATGTGTAAATACCCCACTTTCTTATCATTCTTACCCTTATCATAGATGCAAAATATATAGTCGTACATTCGTATTTTTGCGTTTGCTATCATATTTTGGTAAAATATATCATATTCTGTGAAAGGAAAGAGAGGAGCCGGCATGGCAATGACAACAAAAGATTTTCAGGAACTTCTTTGTGCGGTGGAGCATTTATATTATTGGCAATGTGACGCGAACGGAAATATACTTGAGACCAACGCGCCCCGGAATATCCGGCAAGGGATCTATTCTCTTTTTATACAAAGTGATTTTCCGCAAAAGGTAGAGATTTATAGCAAGGATGCAGATACACCCTATGCCCTTGGTATGTATATGGGCTTGGAATGGTTTGTTGTTATCGAAAAGAAAAATGGTAACTTAGAGCAGATGCACCTGCTTGGTCCGGTCTTTTTTTCGCCGGTCAGCGAGGAACAACTGGAGGATTTTTTGCGGGAATATGAGGCACAGGGGATGGGGTTTCACAGCAGGCATCTTTTGATCCGCAGCCTGAAAGAACTTCCGGTCATCTTTCAGAAATATTTCACCCAGTACGCCCTCATGCTGGATTTTGTGATAAATCACCGGCATCTGTCCTATGAAGATGTCAATTTTCATGTCAAAGATCCGGTGGATGAAAATAAGGAGACAAGACCTAGACTTTATCGGGAGAGCCGTATCTTTCTTGCAGAGATGCTGGGACGGCTTGCGATGGGAGATTTGTCTGTCTTGCAGGATAAAAAGATGAAAAAGGGCATGAATTATGCCATGCTTCCGACAAATGCGGCGGCGATCACGGAACCCGGTCGCACCCTAAAAGATGCGGCTTTGATCTTTACAGCAAAATGTGCTGATGCTGCTGTCTCAGGCGGCATGAGCCCGGAGATTGCCGATGCCCTGGCAGACTCTTATATGGGACAGATCGAAAAAGACCTATCCGGGGTGGAACTCATGCGTCTGATGGGAAGGATTTATGAGGACTATCTGCGGCGCATGTATGCGATCAAGGAGGCGGCAGGAAAGTATTCGGAAAAGACGCAGGCGTGTATGGATTATATTGATCTGCATATCAAAGAAAAGATCGATGTGACGACCATAGCCCAGACCAGTGGCTATTCTGTCTACTATTTATCACGTCAATTTTACCGGGAGACAGGGGAACACCTGCCGGCATACATACGGCGGAAAAAGATAGAATATGCCGCAATGTTATTGCGTACGACAGACTTAGAAGTTGCCCGGATCGCGGAGGATCTGTCCTTTTGTTCGGCAAGTCATTTTTCGGACTGCTTTCATAAGACTATGGGATGTTCGCCTAGCGCATATCGGGCGCGCATAGAGTAGCCAGTTTGCGGAAAACCTGTTATACTTTGAAACAGAAAACGTTTTGACAAGGGGGAGCGTATGGCATATAGCAGAGAAGAAGCGGCAGAGCTTATCATAAAAGCCGGCTATGCCTTAGTGGAAAAGGGGCTGATTGCCCGTACCTGGGGCAATATCAGTGCCCGGCTTTCGGATACAGAATTTCTGGTCACGCCAAGCGGCATGGGCTATGACCGCCTGACACCGGACAAACTTGTGGTCTGCAAGATCAGTGACTGTTCGTATGAGGGGGAGATTAAGCCGTCCAGTGAAAAGGGTGTCCACGGTGAGGCATACAAATACCGACCGGATGTGAATTTTGTCATCCATACCCACCAGTTATATGCGACTGCGGTCGGTACGACGGGAAAGAGCCTGTCGGCAAGGACTGCGGAGGAAGAAAAGATCCTGGGGGCGGATGTCATCAGTGCAAAATATGCGATCTCATCCACCAGGCATTTGATGCGCAATGTTTCGGATGCCATTCAGAAAAATACCGCAAGCAATGCCTTTTTTATGCGTTATCATGGGGTGCTTTGTCTGGGAAGGGACTATGACCATGCTTTCGCTGTCAGCGAGACCTTGGAAGATATCTGCAAGGACATTATTTGCAGGAAAGACCAGTTGATCGTGGACGAAATACGCATGACAGATCCAGGGACCATCGCACAAAGTCTGGGGATAAGTCTTGACGACTTACAGGCTTTGGTGGATAAGACCGGAAAGAAAAGCCTGCTCTTAGATACTTCAAAAGTGGTAGAGGACATAGCAGGAACCGAGACAAAGATCTATCCTATGATCGATGACATGGCGCAGATCGCAGGCGTGCGTTTCTTATGTCTGGCTCCTGCGGATGGGACATTCCTTACAAAGGCAGAAAGCCAGTTGCAAAAGAAGACTTGTGTCTTTATCCGGGGGATCGGCGCGCTCTGTCTGGCATCGGATCCGGAAGAAGCAGAAGCGGTCGCTATGGTCTTGGAGAAAAATTGTCTGGCATATGCCTATGGGCGCAGACAGGGAGAGTACGCGCATCTGGGACTTTTGGATGCAGCCTTACAGCGCAACACCTATGTGAAGAAATATTCCAAATTGAAATAGAGGAACGGACATGGCAAAGAAGAAAAAGCGGATGGAGTACCGCTACTATGAGATCCCGGCAGACACCTATGTACTTCCCCTGCTCGGAAAAGGCTGGGAGCAGGAGTACGGCGTAGGCATTCGGGATATGCTTCATTTTCATAATTATATGGAGATCGGCTATTGCTATCATGGGGACGGGGAACTGATCATTGAGGACAGGACCTATCATTATTCGGGCAAGCAGTTTACTATCATTCCTGCCAATATCCCCCATACGACCAACAGTTCACCGGGGCATATCTGTAAGTGGGAGTATCTTTTTGTGGATATTGACCGCTTTGTAAGGACGGAAATGCATCTGGATGCCTTGTTAGAAGACCGTGTGCTTAGTGTCATTAACCGGCGGGGTACGATGAAAAGCGAGCAAAATCACGGCATCATGGCACGCCTGATCCTAAATATCATCCGGGAATACCGGGATAAGACCATCTATTATGAGGAGAGCGTGCGCGGTTATCTCTATGCCCTCGTGGTCGAAATGATGCGGCTTGCAGAGGAGCGCGATCGTTCCATGCATACGCATCGTGTCAACGAATACATCCGCGATGCCTTAGAATATGTAAATACGCACTACATGGAGCAGGTGCGTGTGGAGGACATTGCCGAGGCGAGTGGACTGAGCGAGAGCCATTTCCGCCGTGTCTTTGAGGATGCCATGCATATGAAGCCGCTGGATTATGTGAATCTGGTGCGCGTAGATAAGGCGTGCGGGCTGATGGCAAGGCAGGACATTTCCATGGAGGAAGTTAGTTTTCGCGTGGGCTACCAGACCCAGTCGACCTTCAACCGCAACTTTAAGCGTTTGACGGGCTATAGTCCAAACCAATGGAAGCATAAAGAAAATTATCAAGAGGGTATTCTGAAAAATTATCAGATCAGTGCATTAAAGGGCTGGGAAGCATGACTTCCCGGCTTTTTCTTATTTTGTGCAATATGTTCAAAATTTGGGAGTAAAGTTCCTGCAAATTGTTCAAAGAGGGAAACGAGAAATGTGAAAATCGTTTCTGAATGGTTGATTTTGCAAAAAAGAGGCGCGTTTTTAATCACAAATAATCAAATGGCTAGGTATAATAGATTTATATTCAAGCAAAGGAAATCTCAAAGACATTCACTCACACGGATTTCCAAATAAGCGATGTTTAAAGGAGGATTTTTAATGAAGAAGAAAGTCGTTTCTTTATTGCTGGTTGGGGTACTGGCAATGTCTACATTCGTAGGATGTGGAAGTAAGGGAAGCAGTGATGCAACGTCAGATGACTCAAGTTCAGATGACAGCAGTGCAGCAGCAATGTACACCTCAGATGATGAGAACACATTGACCGTTGCAGCATGGGATGCAAGTTTCAACATCCCGGCAATCGAGGCAGCAGCAGAGGCATACAAGGAAAAGAATCCGGATGCCAAGATCGAGATCATCGAGCAGTCTCAGTCAAAGGATATTGAGAATGCAGTCACAACAGCAGCAGAGGCTGGAGACTACAGCAACTTACCGGATATCGTATTATTCCAGGATCATTACATTCAGCAGTATCAGGCAAACTACCCGGATGCATGGCAGGATGTAGATGACGCAGACATCGATTGGAGCGATTTCGGATCAGAGAAATTATCATTCTCTACCATCGATGGCAAGCACTATGGTGTTCCTGTAGATAACGGTACAGTCGTATTTGCATACAGAGTTGATCTTTTACAGGAATGTGGCTACACATTAGATGATGTTACCGGAATCACATGGGACAAATTCATCGAGATCGGTGAGCAGGTTTACAACAAGACAGGCAAGTATCTTCTTTCAATGGACGGTAGTGGAAATGACCTTCCTTACATGATGCTTCAGGCAGAAGGCGTTTCACAGTTCAAGGATGGCAAGGCTAACTTAGTTGGCAATGAGACATTAGAGAAGATCTTAGACGTGATCGAGAGAATGCAGGAAAAGAACGTATTACTTCTTGAGAACGACTGGGATGGTTACACCAACGATATCCAGAAGGATAAGGTTGCAGGTGTTATGAATGGTAACTGGATCATTCCTACCATTGAGAAGGTTGATGAGAACTCTGGTAAGTGGGAGATCACTTCTATGCCTACACTGAGCGGCGAAGAAGGATATGCTTCTAACGGTGGTTCTTCACTTTACATCACAGCAAACTGCAAGGGTG